>JAABUN010008182.1_pt1 | contig 10837 bp, 10 predicted proteins | sample 5559311 | NCBI WGS metagenome assembly JAABUN01 (sample SAMN10711877, study PRJNA513370) | rock metagenome | isolation source: Antarctica rocks | place: Antarctica: Victoria Land, Siegfried Peak sud | reverse complement strand
GCCGGGATCGTCGTCCTCATGGTCCATGCTGGACAGCGCCTGCATCCAGGACGACTTGGTCTGGTGGATCAGCGCCTTGCGCCCGGCGCGGTCATGGTCGCCCGCCGTCGGCGACATCTGCTCCAGCAGGGCGCGCGCGACCAGGCTGGCGTCGCCGCAGATGCCCACCGCGACCGGCTTGGTCAGGCCGATGCGGTCGGCGTTGATGTCCACCTGGATGATCTTCGCCGTCTTGGGCCAGTAATCTATGCCATAGCCCGGCAAGGTCGAGAACGGGTTGAGCCGGGTGCCAAGCGCCAGGATCACGTCGGCCTTCGCGACAAGCTCCATCGCCGCCTTCGAGCCGTTGTAGCCGAGCGGGCCGGCCGCGAGGGGGTGGCTGCCAGGGAAGCTGTCATTGTGCTGGTAGTTGTTGCAGACCGGGGCGTCGAGCCGTTCCGCTAGCGCTACGCAGTCTGCGATGGCGTTGCCGATGACAACGCCTGCCCCCGATAGGATGACGGGGAACTTGGCCTCCGACAGCAGCTTTGCCGCTTCGGCAATTGCGTTGGCGCCTCCCGACGGGCGCTCGAACTCGACCACCGCCGGCAGGACGATATCAATGACCTGGGTCCAGTAGTCGCGCGGAATGTTGATCTGCGCCGGTGCGGACAGCCGCTTTGCCTTGAGGATCACACGGTTCAGAACCTCGGCTACCCGCGAAGCGTCGCGCACCTCCTCCTGGTAGCAGACCATGTCGCGGAACAGCGCCATCTGCTCCACTTCCTGGAAGCCGCCCTGGCCGATGGTCTTGTTCGCCGCCTGGGGGGTGACGAGCAGCATAGGCGTGTGGTTCCAGTAGGCGGTCTTGACCGCTGTCACGAAGCCGGTGACGCCGGGGCCGTTCTGCGCAATCGCCATCGCAATCTTACCCGTTGTGCGGGTGTAGCCGTCGCATATCAGGCCGCCGTTGGTCTCGTGGGCGACATCCCAAAAGGTAATGCCGGCCTGCGGGAAAAGGTCGGAAATCGGCATGAAAGCCGACCCGATGATGCCGAAGGCATGCTCGACACCGTGCATCTGTAAAATTTTAACGAATGCCTCTTCGGTGGTCATCCTCATTGGGTGTCTCCTTGATTGGGACCGACGAACCATCTGAACGGGTCAACGTCGAGCCGGCGTCTTCATGCCACGACAACGGGGAGCCTGCAAGGCATCAACAAATTTTAGTATGCACCGTTCCATATTCCGGAATACTATGCGATCTTGCCGCCCATGGAAGCCCCATGACCGTTCACAAGCTGCTCTCATTGCTGGAGTTGGTCGCTGCGCGCGAGCATCCGGTCACGCTTGCCGACATGGCAGCGGCATCCGGGGCGCCGAAACCTACGGTGCATCGCTGGATGGCGGCGCTCACCGGCGCTGGCCTCCTGCAAAGGGCGCCTGACGGACGCCGCTTCGAGTTGGCGCCGCGGGCGTCGCAGCTCGCATTCTCGGTTCTGGCAAATCGGCCTGGAGCGGCACTGCGACATGATATTCTTCAGCGAGTTGCACACGATGCCGGAGAGTCCTGCAACCTCACGGTCCTACATGGCTCACAGGTAACTTACATTGACCGTGTCGAAGCAAAGTGGCCCCTGCGAATAACCTTTCAGCGCGGCTCGCAGGTTCCTGTGCATTGCTCTGCTAGCGGCAAAATGTTCCTCGCGCTGATGTCGCCGGCCAAACGAGACGTGTTGCTCGACAGGTTGCCGCTTGATCGCTTCACGGAAAATACCCTCACCGACCGCGATGAGTTGGCGAAGGATCTTAGGGCCATACGCAAGCAGCGCTATGCGTTAGACAGGGAGGAATATTTGCCGGGGCTTATATGCTTGGCAGTCCCAGTTTTCCAGAGGACCGGGCGCGTCTGCTCTTGCGTGGCGGCGCTCGCGATCCAGGCGCCGGTCGCCCGCCTCGATGTCGAACGCATACTCGACAGCCTTCCGAAGCTGCAGGCTGCCGCCCAGGCGCTCGCCGCGACGTTGGATTAACGCCACGCGACGATGCTGCGTAAACGGAAGCCGACCCTACCTTCCGGCGTGGTTTGGAACTGACTAGATTGTGGTCTCAGCGCTGGAACGAGAGTGGGCACCCCTGCCACCGTGGTGTATGGATCAGGGGTGTGATCCTCCCCGGCTTCCGTGGAGTGGTCACGCTACGCTTTGTGCTCTCCGCTCTGTTTCGTCAGGCGTCCTGTAGCCCAGGCCCGAGTGCAGGCGCTTTCGGTTGTAGAACCCTTCCACGTAGGCGAACAGGTCGCGCCGGGCCTCGTCGTGGGTGGTGTAGGCCCGGTGGTGGACCAACTCGGTTTTCAGCGTGTGAAAAAAGCTCTCCATGGGCGCGTTGTCCAGCGCGTTGCCCCGCCGGCTCATGGAGGGCGTGATGCCTGCCGCTTGCAGCGCCTCCTGGTAGTCCGTGCAGGCGTATTGGACCCCGCGGTCCGAGTGCTGGATCAGCCCTGGCGCGGGATGCTGGCGTTGGATGGCCATCATGAGCGCCGACGTGGCCAGCTCGGCGCGCAGGTGGTCGCGCATGGACCAGCCGACGACCTTACGGGTGTGCAGGTCCATGATGGCAGCCATGTAGAGCCAGCCCTCGCCTGTGGGGATGTAGGTCAAATCTGCCAGCCAGACCTGGTTTGGCCTGCTGGCGGTGAACTGCCGGTCCAGCAGGTTGGGGGCGACCGGGAAGGCATGACGGCTGTTCGTGGTCCGCACCCGCCTGGGCCTGGCCGCAAGGCCGCGCACGCCATGGACGCGCATCAGGCGCTCGACCCGGCCGCGTCCCACTCGCCTGCCTCGCGCCCGCAACGCCGCATGCACGCGCGGGCTGCCGTAGCGGCCCTGGCTTGTGGCATGCACGGCGCGGATGTCGTCCAGCAGCGCCCTGTTGTCGGCCGCGCGCTTGCTCTCCGGCCTGGAACGCCAAGCGTAGTAGCCGGCCACTGACACCCGGAACACGCGGCACATCACCGACACGGGCCAGCAACCGCGGTGCTGTTCAATGACCCTGAACCTCATCGTGACGGGTTCGCAAAGATGGCGATCCCCCTTTTGAGAATGTCGCGCTCCATGCGCAGCCGCTCCACCTCGCGCTTGAGGCGCGCGATCTCGGCCGCCTGGTCCGCGTGCGGCACCGGCACGGGCTTGAGCGGCGACGCCGGCGCTGCTTGCAGCGTCGGTCCCGACGCCTGTGCTGTTCGCCCATACCGCCGCATCCAGCGCGAGATCAGGGTGTGGTGGATGCCCAGCTCGGCCGCGACTGACATCGCCGTCCGGCCCGTGCTCGTGACCATGTCCACCACCTGGCGCCGGTATTCGTCCGTGTAGGTCCGCGGCTTGGTTGCCTGTAACCCCGGTCCCGTCGTCTGCTCTGCCATCGCTCGCCTCCAGCTCAAATCTTGCCTCGAAGGCTCCACGGAAGCGACGGAGGATCAGTGCAAGATGCCCGGCACGCGTTGCAGCAGAGGGCCAATGCCGATGCTTCAGGCAAGCTCGAACGCCGCGCCCAACTTCCGGAGCACGGCATCCTGTCCAGCCCCGGCGACGAAAGAGAGGGCCGAGGGCAATCCATCCGGCCGCACGTATCCCGGCACAGACATGGCGCAGAGATCGAGAGGGTTGACGAAGTAGGTGTATGTTCCCATCACCATATTCTTCTCCATCGGGTCGGCGCACATCTCCGCTATCGTGTAGAGGCGGGGGATCGTCGGGACCACGAGCGCGTCGAACCCGGCGAGCGCGTTCATCGCTTCACGCTTGAGCGCCTGGAGCCGGTGCAGGACCTCGAACAGGTTGCGTGCGCTGTAGGCCCGTCCAGCGTTGATCGCCCTCCGCACCGGTTCGACGACCGCATCGGAGGACCTTTCAATGAAGTCGCCGTAGTCGACCAGCCGCTCGGCCACCAGCGCGGACTTGAACACCATTTCACCCGCTTCACGGAACGGCGCAAAGTCGATCTCAACGAGATCATGGCCGAGTTCGGACAGGCGATCGACGTTGCGCCGGTACGTCGCGGCCGCAACGTCGTCATCAAAGAAGTCGAGCTGCGCGGCACCGAGGACGGCGAGCCTGCCCGACAATGGGGGCGGCTCCCCGAGCGGGATCGAGCCCGCATCCTGCCGCGAGTATGGATCGCTTGAATCATGGCCCGCGATGGCCTGAAGCACCTCAAACGCTTGCTCCACCGTCCTGCTGAAGACCGGGATGCAGTCGAAGCTGCGGTTGCAGTAGACCATCCCCCGGCTGCTCACGAGCCCCAGCGATGGTTTCAGCCCAACGATGCCATTCGCCGCGGCCGGAACGCGCCCTGATCCGCCGGTATCGCTGCCCAGCGAGAAGTCGCACAAGCCCCGGGCGACCGCCACGGCGGAGCCGGACGATGATCCGCCGGGGATGTAGTCCGGGTTGACGGCGTTCCGGCAAATCGTGCCACTCGTGCGCGTGCCGTTCAGCCCGGTGGCGAACTGGTCCATCGTGGTCTTGCCGATCAGGATGGCCCCCGTTTTTTCCGCCGCGAGAACCGCCGGGGCGCTCTCGTCGGGGATGCGTCCGTATCCGGGGACGTTGCAGCTGGTGGCCAGGCCCGCGACGTCGATGTTGTCCTTTGCAGTGAACAGGGTGCCCGCGAGCGGCAATCCATCACCCTTTTGCAGCCGGTCGCTGACGATGCGCGCAGCGGCCAATACCGCCTCAAGCGGCACCATGGAGACGAACACGCCGTCGTCCCTTGCGTCGAGCGCGCGCTGGTAGGCGTCGGCGACACGCCCCGGAAGCGAAGCGGAGTCGTTCAGGACCGCGGCCGTCACGTTGAAGGGACCGTCTGTGGTTGATCTGCTCACGTTCAACTGCCTCTCTGGATGGATCGGATCAACGTCAGGCCGAGCGTCACGATGGACACTGCGAATAGCAGTGCAAGGCTGATGCTCCGGTAGTGGCGCGTATGGAGCCGCTTGAAGAGGAGATGGCCGCCAAGCGCTCCCGCGAGGACGCCTGGGAGCATTGCGGCGGCAATCTCGATGACGGGCAGGATGATCAGCCCGCTCACGGCGGCAATGGCCAGCGCGATGACCGCGCTGGCGAAGATGAATAGGACGAGCAGGCTTCTTGTCTGCGTCGGAGACCGGTCGCTTGCGAACAGCAGGAGGATGGCCGGAGGCCCGCTCGCCGCAGTCGAGCCGTTCAGGACGCCCGAAACCAGGCCCGCCGCTGCGAACGAGGCGTGCGTCAGCCGAAACCGCAGGGTCGGCATCGTCCACAGCAGGATCACCGATGCCAGCACGAGCGCACCGATCAGTGGGCGGATATGCGCCGCCGGGATCACCTGCAGCATCGTTAGCCCGACGGGCGTCCCGATCAGCGAGCCGGCGATCAGCGGGCCAAGCCGGCGCCATGCCGCGTCCTTCCAAGCGGCTGGAGCTGTTGCTGCGCCGATTGCGACTTCGTGGATGAGGACGGCGGGCACGGCGTGGACTGGCAACAGGCTCAGGATCAGGATCGGCACGGCCGCCATGCCGAAGCCGAACCCGGCGAAGCCGCGGAAGAAGCCGCCGACGACCCCGGCCAGCACCGGCACGAGCAGGTGTTGATAGGCTTCGAACATCACGTGGGATCACCGCCGTTGACTGGTCGATCAGCGCTCAAAGGTTCAGGCGGCCCCAGACGCGGCGTGCCGACACGTTCACCTCCCGGACAGCCTCGGCGACGTCGATGGTCTTCACTTGGCCACCCTCCACGATCGTCTTTCCATCGACGATCACGGTATCGACGTCTTCGCCGTTGGCGGCATGAACCAGGAACTTGAAGGGATCATAGACGGGCGCCGCCTTGGGCGTGTCGATCCTCACCAGCACGATGTCCGCCCGGCAACCCGCCTGCAGCCGGCCAAGATCGGGCCGCCCCAAGGCATCCGCGCCCCCCACGGTCGCCATGTGGAACACATCCGTCGAAAGCCCGGCCGAAGCGCTCCGCTCGACGACCTTGCAGATCACCGATGCAAACCGCATCTCGTTGAACATGTCGAACGGATAGGTGTCGGTCGCAAGGCATTGCCGGATGCCCATGTCCCGATACTTCTGCATCGAGTCGATTACCCCACCCCGGCGAGCCTTGCACCACGGCATGTGGCACACCGTCGTGCCGCTATCGCGAAGCGCCGCGATCTCGTGCGCGCCCATCGAGGCATGATTGCCGTCCCCGCTCATGATCTGGCCGTGGCCGATGATGAAGTCGGGTCCCAGAAGGCCGGTATCCATCATGTATTCGACCGTCGTCCTGTTCAGCGTTTCGCGGATGCGACTGTACTCCTTGCCCGACTGGCCCGCATGAATCTGGATCGGCAGCTTGTGCAGATCGGCCATACGCCGGGTTTCGCGCAGCAGTTCAGGGCTGCAAGTGTCGATCTGCCCAGGCGCCAGCATCGTGCGCAGCCGGCCATCGTAGCGGCCGTCCCAGGTCGTGCAGAACTCGACGCAATCCTCGAACCGCTTCTCTGTCCTTGCGCCGTAGTTCCGGTAGAACGTGCCGCCTCTCCCGTCCGCGCCATAATATTGCGACCGGTATCTCGGCCCCGAGTAGCAGCGCAGCCCGGAGGCGCCGGCCACCTCGGCCACCCGCTCGGAGATGGCGATGTCGCCTTCCCCGCCAATTTCAAAGTCGTATCCAAGCTCGACAACCGTCGTCGAACCGGACAGGGCCAGCTCAGCAAACACGCAGCGCGCCGCAGCGACCTGCGCATCGGGGTCGGACGCCCGGCGGACTTCCGGCAGGACCGTGTACAAGGTGTGGTAGTTTGGAGCCACGGTGGTCCCAAGCGGGGCTTGTGTCTCCTCCATGTATCCCTTCGTGAACAGGGTGTCCGTGACATGAAGGTGGCTGTTCACAAGGCCTGGGATCACCAAACGTCCGCTCGCGTCGATTGTCCGATCCACTTGGCCGTCATGATCTCGGCCAACATGCTCGATCCATTGATCGTTGATGACTACCGTTCCGCCATCGATCGCGTGATGCCTGGTCCCGTCCCAGGCAATCACGGTGCCGTTCGCTATCGCTGTTCGCATGGACGGTTCCTCCTAGCAGGCGCAACGAGCGACGGTGCGTGAGCGCCCGCCCGCGCGATAGCAAGAAATCGCGCCCATAGCCTGCTTGTGGCGCATCACGCCTTCCTCACGTTCCAGAAGAACGGGACCGGCGCCTCGAGGATGCCGGACAGGTTGGTGCGGTATACGGTCGGCGTCCGGAACTGCCCGGTGATCGCGAATGGCGCCGTCTCGAGAGTCCGTGCCCCGATCGCACGCTGGGCCGCCGCCTGTGCCTGTGCGTCGGGTGCAGCGAACCAGTTGTCGAGCAATCGTTCCGTCGCCGGGTCCCCGAGCCAGCCAAAATACCCGTCCCGCCCGGCAGCGTTGAGTGGCAGGTGACCCAGGGGGTCCATGAGGTCCACGGCCGCGAACCAGGTGAAGAACATGCTCCAACCGCCGCGTTCGATCGGCTCGCGCGATGTGCGGCGGGACTGCACCGTGCTGGTATCGAGCGTTTGCAGATCCACCTTGATCCCAGCCTCCTTCAAGCGCTCGGCCGCAATGGTCGCCTGCAGGCTCACGATGGACTGATCGGCGGCCGACAGCATCACGGCCGTCTGTCCCTTATAGCCGGATTTGGCGAGCAACTGCCGTGCGAGGGCGATGTCCGACTCCTGCTGCGGGACGCTGCCTCCAGGCTGGCACGCGAACGGCCCCTGGCAGGCGATCCAGTCCGCAGGTGCGCCGCCCACGGCCTCCAGGATGTCGCGCCGGCCGATCGCCGCGACCGCGGCCTGCGGACCAGAGGGTTGTCGAAAGGCGGTTGGATGGCGTTGAACCGGCCCAGCGTCACCACGCCGACAGGATCGATGCTGCGCAGCGTCACTCCGCGAAGGGTGCGCAGGTGCGGCACCAGGTCGGCATCGGGGTAGCCGAGCCAATCGACCTCCCCGGTCGCCAACGCGGCCGTTGCCGTCGCGGGGTCCGGCAAGTACAGCCACTCGACGCGATCGACATGGACGACCTTGCCACCAGCCGACCCGCTGGCAGCGTCCCCGCGTGGGCGATACGCCGGGTTGCGCATGAAGACCGCGCGTTGACCAGGTAGCCACTCGTCGCGCTTGAACGTGAACGGACCGGACCCGATCGCTTCCGTAACCTGCCGCCCCGGGTCCGTGCGCGCCAGGCGCTCAGGCATAATGTAGGGCGCATTCGAGTAGCGGGACAGCACCGCCAGGGCCGCAGGAAACGGCTGCGTGAACCGGAAGGTGAACAGCAAGTCCGTCTCGGCATCCAGCGACGCGGTCGCGGCCAGAAGCCGCCGGCCGGCGGGGTCGCGTGCGGCCCAGCGCCGGAGAGAGGCGATGCAGTCCACCGCCCGCACCGGCTCGCCATCATGGAACACGAGCCCCGGCCGAAGCCGGAACTGCAAGGAGAGCCCGTTCGGCGAAAGCTCCCAACCCTCGGCCATCTGCGGCCGGATGGCGCCGCTGGCATCCCGGCCGAGCAGGGTGTCGAACACCAGGTAGGCGTAGTTGCGCGTGATGTAGCCCGTGCTCCACACGGGATCGAGGATGCGCAGATCCGCCTGCGGCACGAACCGCAGCACCGGGGATGCCTGCGCGCGGGCCAGCGAGGGGATCGAGAGCGCTGCGGCCATCCCGGCGAGGCTTCTGCGGCTGATCATACTTTCGGCTCCGATCCCAATACGTCGACGATGAAGCGGGCCACAACGGCGGTTGCGGTATGCAGATCTGCAATCCGGACGCTTTCATTGGCGTCCATCGCCCGCGCGCCTTCGCCAGGGCTGAACATCACGACGGGGATGCCGGCCAGGGCGTGGATCCAGGATGCGTCGGTGCCGGCGTCTTTGCCACGCACAACGGCCTGCCGGCCCGTGACGGCCTCGAACGCGGCGGCAAGCTGGCCCACAACCAGGGCCGCACCGTCCAGCACATAGCCCGGCCACCACAGCAGCTGCTTCAGGGAGGGTTCGGCGCCGGGGCGGATCACCTGAAGGCGGTCCAGGATCGCCTGGAACTCGGCCAGCGCGCCCTCCTGCGTTTCCCCGGGCACGAGACGCCGATCGACCTCGATGCGCGCCTTGCTGGGCACCATGTTGGGAACGGTGCCGCCCTCGATCACCCCGACGTTGAGAGAGGCGGGACCGAGCAGAGCGTGCTGCCGGGCATGCAGCATGTGACGCAGCGCACCGAGCTCGCCGACGATCCAGGCCATGTCCTCGATCGCGTTATGGCCCAGCCACGGGCGGGCGCCGTGGGTTGCCCGGCCTCGCGTGACGATCTCGACGTTCATGCGTCCCTTGGTCGCGATCTGGAGCTCCATGGAGGTGGGCTCGGCAACAAGCGCCAGGTCTGCCTCGAGCCTGCCCACCGCATGGACGTGCTGGATGCCGAGCCGCCCGCCCACCTCCTCGTCGCAGGTGAACAGCACCACCAGCCGTCCGCGCAGCGGGACACCGCAGCCCAAAACCGCACGGACCGCGGCAAGGATCATGGCGATGCCTGATTTGGTGTCGATGGTGCCCCGGCCGACAACGTAGCCATCCTCAATCGCGGCCGCGAATGGGGGATGCCGCCAGTCCTCCAGCGGTCCCGGGGGCACGATGTCGAGATGGTCGTTCAGGAGCAGGGTTGGGCCGGGCACCAAGCCTTCGAACGTCGCGAGCAGGTTGGGCCGTCCCGGGGCGCCCTCAATGACCTCGACCGCCAGCCCCATCGCGCGCAGAATGCCAGCGACCTCAGTCCCGATCGCGGCTTCGTCGCCCGTCACGCTCGGGATGCGAACCAGCTGCTGCAGGCATTCCAGTGCCCAGTTCTGCTGAGCAGCCAGCACATCCGCCAGCGTTTGCCTTGTTGCAATCGGCGTCATTGTCGCCTCGTTCAGCCGGGGCGCCTTTCGCCCCGACCAGCAAGCGCGACCGTCGAATGCCGCGTGTCCTCACGCAACGCCATTACGCGCTGGACCAGCCATTTATTGCCATCCCGACAAAGCCTGGATTGAAACAACCCAGGCTGCTTAAATCGCGTGCATCACCCCTCGTCCTGCCGGGCAGCCTCGAGAACGTCGGGGCGGCATACGACGATATGTCCCAGCTTTACCGCGAGCACTTCCTCGGTCTGCAGCCGCTTGATGCTGGTGGTGACCCACTGACGCGTCGCGCCAACCATGTTCGCGAGGTCAGCATGGCTGAACCGGGCACCGATCATGACGCCCTTCGCATCCGCGATGCCATAAGTGTCCACGAGATGAAGCAGGAGATGCGCGAGCCGCTGGGTCACGGAACGAGTGCCCAGCATCTGTGCAAGAGCCGAGTAGGCCTTGCCCTTGAACACCAGCCCGTTGATCAGTCCAATTGCCAACGCCGGTATCTGCTGGGCCAAGGTTTTGAGATGCTGGCCCGGTAACAGAACAACCGTTGTGGGGCCAGTCGCAACCCCGGACCACACATGCATACCAGTCCCGAACACCTCGGGACCACCGACGAAATTGCCTGGATACCAGTAAGCCAAGGTGATTTCCCGGCCCGATGGCGCCGTGTAGAAGACGCGGATGCGACCTGTCTCGATCAGGTAAATCCCGTCATGCGGGGTACCCTGCTCAAACAGCGTGCTTCCTCTGGAAACCGCAATGCGACGTCCTTCCGACAATGACCTGCCCCCCTAGAAGTGTTCCGCCGGAGGTGAGACTTCGGTGAGAACACGGAAGGGACTGGGATGGCGCGCAAGCATCACAAGCCGGAGGAGATTGTCGCCAAGCTGCGGCAGGTCGAGGTGC
>JAABUN010008181.1_pt1 | contig 10837 bp, 11 predicted proteins | sample 5559311 | NCBI WGS metagenome assembly JAABUN01 (sample SAMN10711877, study PRJNA513370) | rock metagenome | isolation source: Antarctica rocks | place: Antarctica: Victoria Land, Siegfried Peak sud | reverse complement strand
GCCCGAGACCAGGCCAGCGATATCGCTGCGCAAGTCGCCCAGGATGGGGCCGGCGCCGGTCTTGCCACCGGTGCGGGAGATCAGTCCTTGGTGCAGATCGTCGACGCGGCGGGGAACGTGCTCGCCGGCAGTCCCTCGGTGCAGGGAGAGCCGCCGGTGGTGGACGCCCGCCCCGGACCGGGGGCCACCAGAACGGTCCGTTCACGCGCCCTGCCGATCGGTGAGGGTGAGGAGTTCGTGGTGGTCGCCCGGGGAGTTCCGGGGCCTGACGGGCCCGTGGTGGTCCTGGTCGCGGAGAGCCTCGAGCTGGTGGGGGAGTCCACCGCGGTGGTGGTCAACCTGTTGCTGATCGGCTATCCCGTGGTCTTGCTGGGGGTCGCGCTGACCTCGTACTGGCTTGCGGGTCGGGCTCTCGCTCCGGTCGAGGCCATCCGTACCAGGGTCGCGCAGGTCCAGGGAACCTCGGAGCTGGATGCGCGGGTGCCCGTGCCCGACGGTGACGACGAAATCGCGCGGCTTGCGGTCACGATGAATGCGATGCTCGAACGGCTGGAGACGGGCAGTGAGCGGCAACGCCGATTCGTCGGGGACGCCTCGCACGAGCTGCGCAGCCCACTGGCCACCATCAGGGCCGCACATGAGATCGCGACCGTGCACCCCGACAGTCGCGACTGGACCGCGACCAGCCGCGACGTGCTCGCCGAGCTCGACCGCCTGGACCGCCTGGTCTCGGACTTGCTCCTCCTGGCCCGCGTAGATGAGCACGAACTGAGGGTCCGATCTGTCGATGTCGACCTCGAGGACCTGCTCAACGACGAGGCGGACCGACTCCGAAAGCTCGGAAAGATCACCGTGACAGTGGCAGCGCCGCCAGTGCGCATCCAAGGTGACCCCGTCCGACTGGCCCGAGCGCTGCGCAACCTGGCGGACAACGCGGCCCGACACGCCGAGGGTCACGTCGATCTCAGGCTGCAGATCCTCGGCAAGAGGGTCAAGATCGAGGTCGAAGACGACGGGCCGGGCATCCCGGAGGCCGAGCGCGAACGGGTCTTTGAGCGGTTCGTGCGTCTGGACGAGAGCCGTACCCGGGCCAGTGGTGGCACCGGCCTGGGGTTGGCGATCGCCCGCGAGATCAGCGCAGCACACGGCGGCAACCTCGACGTCGAGGCCGGCGCTCGCGGGGCTCGCTTCGTGCTGGTCCTCCCGTACGAGGGAACGACGACACCGTTGACGATTGACGTAGGGCCCTGATGCGACCCGCGGCCAGCTGGATCAGGGACCTGCCACATTCCGATCCGTCGACCGGATGCCGCGCTCTCGGGTGGACTTCGGAATGGGCTGTGCCCCGGGGTGGGGGAACCCCGGGGCACAGGACTGTGGGTGGTTGACCGGCTCAGGCGGAGGCGGGCTCCTTCAGCACCGCGTCCTCGAGGGTGTCGGTGCGGCGCTGTTGCACGGTGAACCATCCCACCGCGGCGACGATGACAGCCAGGAACAGCCCGCTGGTGCCGTTGGTGCCCAGACCCAGCCCTCCGTCGGCGGGTGCTGCGGTCAGGTAGTCACCCATGGAGGCACCGAAGGGGCGGGTCAGGATGTAGGCGGCCCAAAAGGCGAGGACGGCGTTGAGGCCACCCTTGAGGTGGGCGACGGCAACCAGGGCGATCATGGCGGCGAACAAGAAGGCCGAGGTCAGATAGCCCAGTGCCAGCTTCTCACCGACGAGGTCGCCGGCGGAGGTGCCCAGAGCGAAGGTGCACAGGATCGCCAGCCAGTAGAAGGCCTCGCGGCGGCTGGTGACGATCGTGTGGATGGACAGGGTGTGCTCGGAGCGGTACCACGTCAGGAAGGTCGCAGTGAGGGCTGCGGAGAAAGCGATCGTGGTGGTCCACAGGCTGACGCCGAAGTTGTCGACGAGGTTGTCGGAGATCAGAGTCCCGACGATGCTGACCAGTACCACGGCCAGCCAGTAGACGGCTGGGACGTAGCGCCGTAGCCGGAACTGCACGACCAGGACACCGGCGAGGAAACCGGCCATGATCAACGAGGTGGCCGTCAGTCCCAGCCCGAGGTTGTCGGCCAGGAAGTCAGCAGCGGTCTCGCCCACGGTGGTCGACATGATCTTGACGATCCAGAACAGCAGGAAGACCGCGGGGACCTTGTTGAGCATGGCCCGGGCCGTGGTCGAGCCTTGACTCGACGTGCTGGAGACGGATGCGGTGGCGCCGGTGTCCGGCGCGGAAGGTGGGTAGCTCATGAGCACACCATGGATCCGCCAACCTGCCATCGACCTGACCGATCGAAGACGTGGTCACGCTCGAGGAAACACGATGTCGAACCGGGTCGGGCCCCGTGCGCTGACCACGTCCACGTCACCACCGACGCTGCGTGCCATCCGGCGGGCCAACGCTAGACCCAGGCCGGCTCCCGACCCACCGTGAGACGTCGAGCCTGGCAAGAAGATGCCCGCGTCGTCTGGGACGCCTGCCCCGTCGTCCTCGACGACCAGACGTACGTAGCCCGCCGAGCTCCCGGTCGACGAGACTGCGACGTGTGTCCGCGCGAAACGCACAGCGTTCTCCAGCACCGGCGCCACGGCGCGGACTGCGATGGCGTGGGGCGCGGCGATGCGCTGGTCGACGAGGTCCACGTCGATGTCGAGTCCGTCGGCCCGCACCGCTTCCACGACTTCGTCCACGACTTCGGCCAAGGAGCAGGACGCTGCCTCCATCATCGATGTCTGCGTTCGTGCCAGCTCGAGCAGGGTCGCGATCGTCGTCGACATCCGGCGGGCAGCCGCGGACAGTTCCTCCAGACTCTCGCGTGTGTGCGGCGCGAGATCTTCTTGCATGAGTACCAGATCGGCCGTTCCCTGCACAGCGGTCAACGGAGTGCGCAGTTCATGGGCGAGCTCGGAGGTAAGGCGCTGTTCGGAACGGATAGCGGTCGACACCTTGTCCAAGAGCGTGTCCAGGATCGCCGCCAAGGCGGTGATCTCGTTCGTGGGTGGACCGAGGTCGAAGCGTCGGGACAGGTCGTGCTCGCTCCAGTCGGCCGCGGTGCCGGCCAGGACGGCGACCGGTGTGAGCGCCCGCGAGGTGACCCAAGCGGCGATGGCGGCCGCCGCAGCCGTGGACAGGGCGCCGGTAACCAGGCTGACGATGAGGGCATACCGTTCCGCTTCCTCGTAGGGTGCTAGTCGCTCGGCCACCACGACGACTCCCGTAGTGCCACCAGACGTGGTGAACGGCCGGGCGATGAGGCGAACCGCGTCGCTGGCATCGCTGAAGCGGGTCGCATCGACACGACTCAACGACACGTAGGCTGGCTCCAGGCCCGGTGCAGGGGCGCCCACCACCGGGGTTCCCGTGGAGTCGTAGACCACGACGCCCACATCCAGGTCAACTGCCGGTACGACGAGTTCCTTGCCAGAGGAAGCCTGAACCGCGGAGCTGACCACCGCGTCAGCCCGGTCCTCCAACACCCGCTCGACGTTGCTCCTGCTGAGACCGGCGAGGATGAGTTGCAGAACCACGGTGAGGACCACCATCGCGAACACCGTCACGCAGCCGGTCAGGACGACGATCTGACGTCTGAAGGACCCGACGACGAGCGGGCCGGAGCTGGGAGTCGTCGTCACTTCAACCGGAAGCCTACGCCGCGGACGGTCTCGATCGTGACGGGCGAGGAGATGGACTCCAGCTTGGCCCGCACGCGACGGATGAACGAGTCGATGGTGTTCTCGCTGACCACCGCTCCGTCGGGCCAAGCGGCCGCCACCACCGTCCGTCGCCGCACGACCTCGCCCGGGCGGGACGTGATCGCGGCGAGCATCCTGAACTCGGTGGGAGTCAACAGCACCTCCCCGGTCTCAGTCCGTGCGGCATGTCCAGCCGGGGCGAGCGTCAGCCCCGACGGTGTCGGCGGACTCGGCCGACCACGGCGTCCGAGCGCTTCGACTCGCGCCATCAGCTCCTTGATGTCGAACGGCTTCGCGACGTAGTCATCACCCCCCGCGCCAAACCCGGACAGACGGTCATGGACCGCGCCCAAAGCGGTCAAGAAGATGACTGGAGCCGCCTGGCCCGCAGACCTGAGCGCCTGGGTCACGTCGCGGCCATCGGAGTCCGGCAGGCCGATGTCCATGACCACGACGTCAACACCGCTCTGCGCGCCAAAGAGGCGCAAGGCCTCTCCGCCATCATGTGCACTCAGCACCTCGTGGCCCGACATCGTCAACGCCTGCGCGAGCACCCGACGAATCGCCGCGTCGTCTTCGCAGATGCCGATCAACACGACGTCACCGCGCAGGGCACGCAGGCGACAGCGTGGAGTAGTAGCAGACAGTCACAGACCGGACCGCGATCTAGATGCGAACGCGGCCGGTGGCCGTCGTTTTCGTCGTACATGTGGTCCTCGGAGTCGGCTTGTGCCGCGATTGTCAGGTCCCGCACGACAGTGCTCCAAGCATGGCGCGCCTAACCTGCCAGCAACCTGAACGACACCCAGCGATGTGAGTCCGATCCATACGCGTCCTGTTCTCGAGCGGATCGTCGAGGCTGCGCCCCGCACGCAGATCCCTCGCGGCGCCGATGGCGGAACGTGTCCCCGGCATCATCCTCTGTCCCTGCCGCATCGCCCGTTGGCTCCGCGGCGGGCCGGTCCGGGTCAAGGTTCGTTCACCGGATTCCAGAGGGCGATTCGGTCACTGCTGGCGACGTGTGGCTTGCTGCGTTAACTGCATGTCACGTCGCAATCCCAGCGTGGCTGTTGCGGGCATCTGGTGACCGCCGATCGGTGGAATCTCGTGGCTTACAAGCGGTTGTGAACCGCCGTTCGGGGGGTTCCTCCCGTGTCGCGCGTCGCGAAAGCTCTTGCGCCTGTGGACAGCGGTTCCTGTGGCGCCGCCGACAGCGCCTACAGTCCCGCTGCAATGCCCAGTCCGGGCACGGGGAGATGGGGGGTGTGGTGCATGGACGCTGTGGCGATCGTCGAGGGTGAGGTGCGCGAGCTCATCCGTCGACGCGGCGTCGACCCCTCACGCGAGGCCGAGGTGGTCCGACGTCTCGTGCAGGAGGCTGTCGCCGACTACGACGACCGCTTCCTGTCCGGAGGCCTGCCGCCGCTGCACGATGCTGGCGCGACGGTGAAGTGGGTTCTTGACTCCGTCGCGGGTCTGGGGCCGCTGCAGCAGTACCTGGACGACCCCAGGATCGAAGAGGTCTGGATCAACGAGCCGGGCAAGGTGTTCATCGCCCGTGACGGTGTCGCAGAGCTGACGACCACCATCCTGACGGCGGACCAGGTGCGCGACCTGGTCGAGCGGATGCTCAAGTCCTCCGGCCGGCGTGTGGACCTGAGCTCTCCGTTCGTTGACGCCATGCTGGTCGACGGCTCCCGGCTGCACGTGGTCATCCCCGACATCACGCGCCGCTACTGGTCGGTCAACATCCGCAAGTTCGTGGTCAAGGCGGACCGGCTGGAGGACCTGGTCGCACTGGGAACCCTCACGCGGCACGCCGCTGACTTCCTGGACGGTGCTGTCCACGCGGGGTTGAACGTGCTGGTCTCGGGCGGCACCCAGGCGGGCAAGACCACGATGCTCAACTGCCTCGCCGCCTCGATCCCCCCGCTGGAGCGGGTGATCACGTGCGAGGAGGTGTTCGAGCTCAAGATCCCGTTGCGCGACTGCGTCGGGATGCAGTGCCGTCAGCCGAGCCTGGAGGGGACCGGGGAGATACCGCTGCGCCGTCTGGTCAAGGAGGCGCTGCGGATGCGGCCGAACCGGATCGTCGTCGGTGAGGTGCGCCAGGCCGAGAGCCTCGACCTGCTGATCGCGCTGAACTCCGGTCTGCCAGGCATGGCGAGCATCCACGCGAACAGCGCCCGGGAAGCCATCACCAAAATGTGCACGTTGCCGTTGCTGGCGGGCGAGAACGTCGGCTCGCGTTTCGTCGTCCCCACCGTGGCCGGCTGCATCGACCTCGTAGTGCACCTGGCACTCGACGCGGACGGGGTGCGCCGCCTGCGCGAGGTCGTAGCGGTGCCAGGGCGTGTGGAGCAGGACGTGGTGGAGACCGCCGACATCTTCACCACACGCAACGGTCGCCTTGTCCGCGCCGACGGATACCCACCCCACCAAGACAGGTTCGAGCGCGCCGGTATCGATGTCACCGCTCTGCTGCGTTCCGACGTGGCCTGACGTCATGGGGACCCTCGTCGGCCTGCTCCTGGGCACCGGTCTGTTCTGCATCTGGTGGTCCTTCTGGACGCCAGGCGTCCGCCTGGCGGCAGATGCCGGCCGCACCGGTTGGACGACACGCTTGTCCGACGAGCTGCACCAGGCCGACATGGCCTCGGTCGGACCACGGGCCCTCGCGCTGACCTGCGTCGCGCTGGCGCTGCTGACCTTCTTGACGGGGTTCGCGGTGTCGTCAGCGCCTGCGATAGCGGTGTGCTTCGCGGGGATCGCCGCCTGGGCTCCCATCGTGGTGGTACGTGCTCGTGCCCGTCAACGCCGCACCCTGGTGCGAGACCTTTGGCCAGAAGCAGTAGACCACTTGACGTCCGGCATCCGAGCCGGGTTGTCGCTCCCCGAGGCGCTGAGCCAGCTCAGTGACCGTGGGCCGAAGGAGCTGCGCGGCTCCTTCGAGCACTTCGCCGAGGACTACCGGGCCACCGGGCGGTTCGTTGACTGCCTGGACCGGCTCAAGGAGCGGTTGGCCGACCCCGTGGCTGATCGCATCGTGGAGGCCCTGCGGCTGACGCGTGAGGTGGGTGGCAACGACCTGGGTCGGCTGCTGCGAACCCTGTCGGCCTTTCTGCGCGAGGACGCCAGGACGAGGGCAGAGCTGGAGGCACGCCAGAGCTGGACGGTCAACGCCGCCCGCCTCGCGGTCGCCGCTCCCTGGATCGTGCTGGCGTTGCTGTCGACCCGGCCCGAGGCCGTGTCCGCCTACAACCAGCCGAGCGGTGTGGTGGTCCTCGCGGTAGGAGCAGCGGTCTCGGTCGGCGCCTACCGCATCATGGTGCGGGTAGGCCGTCTGCCTGAAGAGAGCCGGGTGCTGCGATGAGCGGCTCCGTGCTGTCCTGGACCGGTGCTGGCCTGGGGCTCGTGACCGGGCTGGGTGCCTGGCTGGTGATGGTGCGGGTCCCCTCCATGAGACGCGCGACCCTGGACGACCGGCTGGCGCCCTACGTGCGCGACGTCGCCCGGCCCTCGACACTGTTGCAGCGCAACGCGCCTCACACGCCCTTCGGGGTGCTGGAGCGGATGCTGCGGCCCATCATGGCGGACGGTATGAGGTGGGCCGAGCGCATCTCCGGGGGGCCGGGGACGGTACGCCGACGCCTCGACCAGCTTGACCGGGGAACCACGGTGGAGCAGTTCCGGGCGCAGCAGGTCGTCTGGGGAGTGCTGGGACTGGGCATCGGTCTGGTGCTCTCGCTCGTGATCGGGACGCGGCAGGGACTGTCACCGGTGCCGATGTTGGCGGCGGTAGCGATCGGCGGCGTGGCGGGAGTGCTTGGCCGCGATCAGGCGCTCAGCCGGGCGGTTCGCTCCCGCGACGAGCGGATTCTGACCGAGTTCCCCACCGTTGCAGAGCTTCTCGCGCTCTCGGTGAGCGCGGGCGAGGGTCCGATCGGTGCGTTGGAGAGGGTGGCACGCACCACCCGGGGCGAGCTGTCCCTGGAACTGGGTCGGACCTTGGCGGACGCCCGCGCCGGAGCCACGCTGGTGGAGGCGCTCGAAGGGCTCGCGGACCGAACCAGCCTGCCGATCCTGTCCCGTTTCGTTGATGGCGTCGCCGTGGCCGTCGAGCGCGGTACCCCGCTGGCTGACGTGCTGCGCGCACAAGCGCAGGACGTCCGTGAAGCGGGAAGGCGCCAGCTGATGGAGGCCGGAGGCAAGAAGGAGATCGCCATGATGGTTCCGGTGGTCTTTCTGGTGCTTCCCATCACCGTGGTCTTCGCCGTCTACCCCGGTCTTGCCGTACTACGGATGGACATGCCATGAACCGACCTCGCACCACGGCGACCGTTGCCGACAACCGAAGGGAACTACTGGGATGAGCACTGCACGGACGTTGCTGCGTAGGCATTTTGCGCAAGTGACCAAGGACGACCGAGGTGACGTCCCGGGTTGGGTGATGGTCACCCTCATGACGGCGGGGCTCGTGATCGGCTTGTGGGCCGTCGCGGGGAACCAGCTCGAAGGGGTCTTCACCGAGGCCATGAACCGCATCCTCAACTTCTGAACCGGCAGTGCTCCAGCGGCGGGGGGACACCCAGGTGGCGTCGTGACGAGGGCGCGGCGATCGTCGACTTCGTGGCGGTCAGTGCACTGCTGACGCTGCTGTTCCTCGGTGTCGTCCAGCTCGCGCTGGCGCTCCACGTGCGCAACACCCTCGTGGACTGCGCTTCTGAGGGCGCTCGGTACGGGGCCTTCGCGGACCGGACTCCCGCCGAGGGGGCCCAGCGAACCCGTGACCTGATCGGGATGTCCCTGTCCTCGAGGTACGCGAAGAACGTCACGGCCAGCACGGCCACACTCGAGGGCATGGACGTCGTGGAGGTGACCGTCGTGGCGCCGCTACCCGTCGTTGGCCTCTTCGGGCCAGGACAGGCCTTCACGGTCCGTGGGCATGGGGTGGACGAGGGATGAGGCTGTGCAGCCGCGCTCATCACCTCCTGCGGCACCGGCTCGGTGACGACGAGGGCAGTGCTGTCGTGGAATTCGTCACGCTCGCGGTGCTGTTGCTGGTCCCCGTCGTCTATTTGGTGATCAGCCTGGGCAGGATCCAGGCCGGCGCCTTCGCCGTCGAGGGGTCCTCACGCGATGCTGCCCAGCTCCTGGCCTCGGCACCGGACGATCAGACCGCCGCCCGACGCATCGACGCGGCCGTCCAGATTGCTCTGCGAGACCAGGGTCTGTACCGCCCTGGTGACCCTGCCCCGCAGATCACCGTGACCTGTTCGGCACAACCCTGCCTGACGCCGGAGTCGGCGGTGTCCGTGGCGGTCGAGCTCGAGATCCGCCTGCCCGGGGTGCCCGCCTTCTTCGATGCCCTCGTTCCGGCCAGGGTGCCGGTCCGGGCGGAGGGGCACGCCGTCGTCGGGCGCTTCGGTGATGTGCCGTGAGCGCGCCGTTCGTGCGGCAAGCTCGGTGCCGGCTGGCCGCCATCCGCCGCAACGGGGAATGCGGCCAGATCGCGCTGCTGGTGATCGGCTACGTAGCCATCGCCATCGCCTTGGTACTCGTGGTTTCCAGCGCTTCGGCTGTGCACCTCGAGCGCAAGCGGCTGCTCGAGGCCGCAGACGGGGCTGCCCTCGATGCCGCCGACGAGCTGGATGCCGCAGCGTACTTCGGCACCGGCGTGGAACCGGGCAGCGTCCCGCTGACAGACGCCTCAGTGCGCGCGAAGGTGGACGGATACCTCAGTGGACGCGGCGCGTACACCGAGTTCCGGAGCCTGACCATCGGCCCCGAGACCGGTAGCCAGGACGGACAGACGGCAGAGGTGACGTTGTACTCCCGGGTCGACCCGCCATTCGTAGGCTGGGCGCTCCAGGGCTTCTCCGACGGCGTGCTGCTGCACGCCGACGCTCGGGCACGGGTCGACACCAGCTGATCCCGTCGACCGCCTGGGTTCGACGGTGCCAGCGCCGGCGCGTCGGGACCATTGGTGTGTCTCCGCGCTGCCAGCCTCATGGGGCACGGCCGACGGGCCAGACATCCGAGACGAGTGATGGATGAACGAATCTCGGGATGTCGGCTCGATCGCGTTGTCGGTGGTCGCCGGTACCGTTGTTGGTATGGCATCGGGCGACGGCATCACCGGCAGGGTGCGTTCGGTGCGTTCGGTGGCGGCGCGAGTGGGTGGCGTTCAGGCGGAGCTGCTGCGTGAGGTGTATGGCCTGGTGCAGGAGCTGCGGGCCGAGATCGCCGCCTTCTCGCCGACCTTCGCTGCTGGTGGTGGCGAGTCTGCGTGGGCGCGGATGGGCCCGGCTGAGGTGTCCTCCTTGGAGGACCTGGAGGTCGCTGCGGCGTTGGGGGTGAGCCGGTTCTGCGCCGCGAAGATGGTGGACCAGGCGGTGACGCTGGTGGAGGTCCTGCCTCGGACGTTGGCGGCTCTGGCCGCAGGGACGTTGGACATGGCCCGGGTCCGGGTCCTGATCGATGCCACCCTGAACCTGTCCGCTGAGGCGGTGCGGGAGGTGGAGGACGCGGCCCTGGCTGAGACGGGTGCGGGGCCGTGGGAGGGGCCGCCGGTCCAGACGTTCAAGGCCCGGGTGCGTCGGGCGGTGCTGCGGGTCCAGACCGCCACCGCGCAGCAGGACGCGGCGTCGGTGGCGCAGGAGACCAGGATGTGGGTGGAGCTGGACCGCCACCAGGCCGGGTTGGCCATGTTGAAGGTGATAGGCCCGACGCAGGACATCATGTGGTTGAGCCGGACCCTGTGCGACCTGGGCGAGGCCCGGCCCAGTACCGACCCGCGCGGGGAGCACATCAGTGCCGGTCGCCGTGAGGTCGCTGCGTTGTTCGACCGGGTCGAGCGCGCCGTCCTGGGCCACGACAGCGCAGGCGAGGGCGAGGGTGGCAGCGACTCAGAAGGCACTACGGGGAACCCAGCAGGTGTTGCGCCGGCGCGGCCCTCCCGGCCGGAGCCGGGGCGTTCGCGTGAGCTGGGGCTGGTGCTGCACGCGGACACCGAGCTTGTCAAGTTGTCTGTGTAAGTGATCTGGGTCACAGGGGTTAGAGGTAGCGGTGGATGCGGTCGGGGTAGACCAAGGCGAGCTCGCTGAGAGCGGCTTTCCAGCCTTGGGTGACGGCGCCCTC
>JAABUN010008180.1_pt1 | contig 10838 bp, 19 predicted proteins | sample 5559311 | NCBI WGS metagenome assembly JAABUN01 (sample SAMN10711877, study PRJNA513370) | rock metagenome | isolation source: Antarctica rocks | place: Antarctica: Victoria Land, Siegfried Peak sud | reverse complement strand
GCTCGAGCCCCTTGAGGACGCGGTAGTAGCGCGTTCGGTGCGGCAGAGTTGGAAAGAGCGCAGCATACTCGACCTTGACTAAATCGAACCAGTCACCTACATGGCCTTGGCTTCTCAACTCGCCTACTAGCGCAATGGTCATCAACTCTGCGTAGCTGCCTTTCTGATTTGCGGCTTCTGGCAAGCTAAAGCGGCCTATCGCTACCGAACGCTTGAGGTAATCGTCAACCATCACGTATACCACCGTAAACAACTCGCTTAAAGTAGACTGCCCTTGGAAATGGGGTGTACTTGACATACCCCCATCTTCACTTCTTTAGGTTCTTATCCCCTAGCAGTCGAGGTTATTAGTATTTCTTTAATAGGTGGTTTAGTATACATTGGGTGAAATCTTCAACGTTACAATTTGTCAAAATAACAGGAGCGATGAAGTATGATTCCAGAACAGCGCCGCCGAATACTTGTTCAAACGATCTTTAATCAAGGTGGAGCGACGATCAAAGATTTAAGTGAGCGATATGACGTGTCGGAAATGACGATCCGCCGTGACTTGAGACAGCTTGCCAAAGGGGGACAAATACGGATGTCCCACGGTGGCGCGGTACCTATAAGTGACAAGAGGGGGTTCGAACAGCTTTACTCGCTTAAAGAGACAATCAACAGCGAAGCGAAGTTGGCAATCGCTAGATATGCTGCTGAACATTTCGTGAATGACAACGACGTTATTATCTTGGATCCAGGTACAACAGTTGTTCATATGATCCCATACCTCAAAACGAAAGTAGGGCTTACTATCGTCACCAACGGTTTACAAACGATCAGCGTGCTTAGGGAACTCCTGCCACAGGCAAACTTAATCTGCACAGGCGGCATTCTGCGCGGCGTGTCTCATACCTTTATAGGACCAACGGCTGAGGCATACTTTAGTGAGTTTTTTGCGACACGCTATTTTATTTCAAGTGTTGGCGTAACCCTTGGTGAAGGCTTGACCGATCCACAGTTGCTCGATTCCCAAGTCAAAAAAGCAATGCTCGCATCGGCGAGTGAGACGATTGCTTTACTAGACGGTAGTAAGTTTGGAGTACGCTCAACCGTAAAAGTCGCGCTTTTGTCTCAGTTGCATACTGTCGTTACTGATAGAGAAATCGAGCCTGAAACAGTTGCCGAGTTTGGTGAATTTGTTGATGTACGAGTTGTTGAGGTGTGATTTCTGAGACAAAAGATACTGACCTGACCCCCTAGAAGCGGTCCAGGCGCTATGACAGTGCCAGACTGAAACTAGGAGGCAGAGAGATGCCGAAAAAGACGTATAAGCCCGAAGAGATCATCCCTAAAGGGACTTCCGCTGGTCGTCGGCAAGTTGCGAGAAGCCGAGGTGCGCCTCAGCCAGGGTGCCAGCGTGGCCGAGGTAGTTCGGACACTGGCAATCAGTGAAGTGACCTATTACCGCTGGCGCAAGGAGTACGGCGGGATGCGGGTAGAACAGGCTAAGCGGCTAAGGGAAGTCGAACGAGAGAATACCCGGCTCCGTACGTTGTGGTCGGCGGTATCGTTCAGTGGCTGTGGCGAGCGGTGAATGAACATGGCGAGGTACTGGACGTACTGTTACAAGAACACCGTGACACGGACGCGGCTAAGCGCTTTTTTCGCAGACTGGTCGATGATTACGAACTTCCTGAACGCATCATCAGTGATGGGCTCAGGAGTTACGGCGCGGCGATCAGGGAAGTTCCCGAGCTGGGCGGGAGTGAGCACATTACCGTCTCGGCTGCCAAGCGTCAGAACAACTTGATTGAGCAGTCGCATCGTCCTACCCGAGAACAGGAGCGGCAACAGCGGCAGTTCAGAGGATCAAAACGTGCTCAAGGATTTCTCTTTACCCACGCCGAAGTCAATGGGCTCTTTCATCGCACTCGCGCCAGCACCCCGGCACGGTTACGCCAGCGTAACTTGACACGCAGCTTTGGTTTATGGGCCGAGCTGTCGCTCGCTATTCCCTAAAAAGACTTTCTAAACAACGAACCGAGCAGACTTTCGTGGCTCGCTGTCGCTCTATCAAAAATAAGTTGACGGAACCTGCCGCACTACCTGCCAACCGACCAACAAGGACAGGAGCTCAAAATCGAGGCTAACTACCAGGAAGGGGGTGTGAACTACTTTAGCGGCACCTCCTCACGCCGCGGCCTGTACGTCACTCTGTCGCGCGTCGAACGCGAACACAGGCCCAGCGGTTTCACATCCGAGACCTTCACGCTTTTCGGAAACGGCACCTACAAGGTGCTGGCCCTGGAGCTGAAACGTCGTAACCAGAAGAAGATGGAAGCGCTAGAAACGTATGTCGACCGCAAAAAGGACAAGATCGGCGCGGCTTACCTCTCGGGCGACCACAAGCTAGTCAGCGAGATCGTGGGAGCGTTCAGCGCATGAGCACCATCCTGACTCACGACCTCGACATCATCACCCGAACCGGCGACTTAGCGCGCGACTTCGGCCACTGTCACCTCGAGGCCGAGATCGACGTGCGGCACGACGGCGTTTATGTGAACGTCCATGACCGCTCACTCCCCGAACCTTACAGCCTAGTCAGCTTTGCAGCCCTGCGTGTCGAAGAAGGGAAGCTCGAGCTTATCAGCTCGAGCAACCACCAGCTCGACGTGGAAGGAGGCGCAGAGACGAGGAGCGACCTGTACGACCCCACCGTTCCTTATCCCGCTGAACGCGATCACGACGCCGGTTGATCAAGCGCGCTACCGCTTGACATAGGCCACCCCCAATGCCAAAGGAGACCCATGCAGCTCTCAATCATTGCTAGACCCCTCATCCAGGCGCTGTTCGACAAAACCTACCTCGAGCAGGCCGTCGGCAACGCACCGTGGGGTATGGAGGACGGCCACTGCTCCTACACCGCGGGCTGCGCCATCGGGCGCGCGGTGTCAAAGGAACTAACCGCCTACATGTACGGCTCCATCCAATCCGTGCTCACCAGACAAGGCGACGAGGACATCTCCCAGAAGGTGCGCTTGGCACTCCTAGGCCGGGAGGAGACCCCGAAGTTAAACGACCCGGACCTGCGCTGCCTGGCGGACATTCAGATCGCGCACGACGCTTGCGCGCGCAACGACGACCGTAAAGATTACCGCCCGCGCCTCCTTATCGTCGCCAGCCGCTATGAGTTGAGCGTCCCCGGCGAGGATGAACTGCCCCGAAGCGTAGCCGCATGAAGCACATCCTCTTACCTTGCTTCTCAACCGCCCCCGACCGCGAACACAACGCGGTCGTTCTCATTGTGGACGACGAGCTGCTCCAAACACTCACGGCCAACCGCAGAGCCTTCGACATGCGCGCCCTGACCGACAAGGACCTCTACGCCCACGAGTATAGGGGTGGCCTCATCCACTACCTGCACCTCGACGAAGACGGCGACTTCGGGAGCTGCCTGGACAGTCCAGGCGAGCCGGTCGAGCTCATCGAGCACTTGGAGCAGCTCGAGCTGCTCGGCCCCTGGCACTTGGAGAGCGCCCAAGCCGTTTACCTAAGCGTTGTGGCAGAAGGCTTTTTCTACTCGTGGGATGGACGGCGCGAGAAACACGGACCAAGCGAAATCTATGAGACCGACACCTTCGCGCTCGAAGAACTCGAGGCCCTATGTCCTACTGCAAAGTTAAGGTGACCATGACCCGAAGCGCTGTCTGCCACCAACGCAGAGCCCTTTAAGCTTTCCGGCAACGGTGGTGGCTGGCTTTTAGCCCCGTCCTGCCAGGAGTTCTCGTGCTGCTGTTCGTCATCGATTTGATCGTCTTCCGGTTTGAGGGCCACCTTTAACTACGAGCTGCAAAGAGCAGCAACCAAGAAGCTCACCTTATGACGGGACCGCTCTTTGTTAAGCTCGAGCATGGAACCGGCCTGGCTCAAATCTTCCGCCGACGAGAACTTTTACATCGCTACCCTCGGCCCGTACGAGCTGTCGATCTTTACAACGATGTTTGGCAGCTCAACCTACATCGTCAGCGAAAAGGGCAGCGTTAGGAAAGCGGGCAACGTCGGCGACGTCGAAACGGCCAAGGCTAAGGCGGTCGAAGTGGCTCGTGAGACAGAGGCGGAGCTGGCCGCCTAACAACCGATTGGAGCGGAGGGTGTGGGGACTCACCGGAAAGGTTTAAGTAGCGCTCGTGAGGCGAGCAGCGGGTGCCGGAGGAGGCTAAAATGACGCAGTTTGACGCTTTCAAGGGCCTGTACACCGGCACGTACGCCCTGGTGCTCGGTCCCGGCACCATCGTCTGGGTCGTAGATGTTTCTACCAGAGCGTTCGTAGTCGAGCAGCACGGGAGGGTCATCGACGAGGGGCAGCTCAGCTCCTTGCAGGCTAAACGCTTCACTCTGGCGGCGACCGGCGCAAGAGCTATAGAGCGCAACGTCGTGAACCTTAACAGCCTGGTCCATAGCGCCAGCGCCTAGAATTGGAGTTGTGTTGGAACTCGAACTCCCTGTCAGGAGCGACCCCGAAGTGCTCGAGCACCTCTATACCCACTTCACCTACCTGCGCGGCTACCCGCTCAAGCTTCAGGGCGCGTTCATCGAGGACGCTGCGAGCCTGGTGGCACTACGAGCAGGCGACTTTCTGGGCTTTCTCATGGCTTACGACGAAGAACACAATACTTACACTGCCGACTTTTCCTTTCTGACCGACGAGGAGAACGCCAGCCTCACCTGTCAACGCCTGCTGCGCCCCACCCAACCCTGCCCGCAACCCACCGTTGAGGTCCTGTGGGGCCATCCAAGCGAGCCGGGCATCACGCTGGACGTGGGCCATGTAGACGTGATGCTAAGAGACGTCGGTACGGCGCAACTCTGGTACGGCGACGAAGTAGGAGTGATTTGGGAGGCGTTCTACGAGCGTAGCCTCCGAGACGGGCTCGAGCACACTCTGCTGATGCACCAGCTCTGGGAGGGCTGCGAGCGTTTGCTGAACAAGAACGGCGTGCGGTTCGCGTACACGTATGCTCGAGACCCGAACTACAGCGACGTCTGGTACGGCGCTTTCCTGCACGCTCGTAGCTACGCCCGTGACCCGGCTCGAGCCCATCTGCCGGGTGGACAGGTGGCCGTGGTCAAAGACTTGGACCCCTGAGCAGAGACTCAAAGGTGCCTGTGAAGATGTTAGGACGCGCGCACACGCGCAGTGGTGCTCCGAAAGGGGTACGCAATGCTTGGGAACTTCAGCCCCCAAAAGCCGACCGAAATAACCCGCTGAGGAGCAACCGGCTTACGCTCTATCTCGCCGCGGCCACCGCTATCATCAGCATCACAACCCGCTAGACCCCACTAACGATTCTGGAACGCCCCCCTTCACACGGGGGCGTTTCTCTTTTTCCCGGAGGCCATCATGCCGACCAGTCCACTCCTGCTGGCAACCACGACCTGCACCATCACCTGCTCGCTATGCGAGGGTGCCGGGGAGGTCTACACCCGTGTTTCTGGCGGCTCCTTCGATATGCAGCAGGAGCAGTGGTTTCCGGACGAGCAAACGCACACCTGCCCCAAGTGCAAAGGCGAGGGTGAGCTGGAGGAGACCTTCTGCCTAGTTTGTACAGAGAGCGCCCTGGTGTGCAATTGCACGGACGAAGAGATCGACACGTATCTCCTCACCTCGTATCTCGGGGCGGCCTAGCGCCCAGCAGGAGTAGCTGGGCGAACTCTAAAACGAAGCACGCCGGGGCGTGCAGCCTATTCCCAGCCGGTCGGTGATCCCCCCACTGACCGGCACTACTCTCGGGAGGTGCAGGTTGACCGCGACACAGCGCTACCTCGGCGCTACTACCGCGTTCGGCGTCATCATCCACGTCGAAGACCGGCTTTATAACGCCAACGTCACCATCAAAGCTAAGGACGGCAGCACTAACGAGTACCGCCTGCCGTTTCTGATCGCCCACGGCCTTACGTTGCCCAAGAAGGAGGAACTGTTATGCCAGAGCGCACCACCCGCCAGCCCTTCAGGCTCGCACTCCGCGCTAAACCCACCGCACCCCTCCAGCGCCACCCCGATTACAACCTGCTCCTGAACGGCGATGTAGTAAGGGAGGTCTATTCCAACATGACCGGCTACGTCGGCACCCTACCCCAACCGGATGGAACGGGATTCAACCCTGGTGAGGCAGGCATATCGGCGTACCGTGCCGAGATCGCCCGCATCAACCGCGACGCCCGGAAAAGCATCAGCAGCTAGAAAGGAGACGAGACCGATGCCGGACTTTCTCGCCCGCAAGACCCAAACCCACCACTACCTCCTCGAGGCCGATTCCGAGGAGGATGCCCAACAGGGGGCTGAAGCGTTGCCCGACCACGATTGGGACGAGTCCGATGGTCCTCTGATCGAGGTCGAGGTCATGACTGAGACGCGCCGCTGCCGAGTGCAGTGCAGCTTCGTCCGGCACACCTCCATGTCGGTAGGTGACTACCTGATCGACGAGACCGGGCACCTCTTCGCGGTCATGCCCGTCGGCTTCAAACAAGTTAGGCCCGACACCGTAGCGTCCCGTACGGAACTCGCCTTGCATCTACTGGCGTTGGGCTTGGAGAAGACACCGGGCTGGCGTGAGCTGTTCGAGCACGACCCGGCGTTATTGGGCGCAGCTATCGTCGAGCGGCTCCGCACCGACGCTCACGGGGCCGCTCGTTACGCGTTAGCCCCTTATCAATTTCCCACGGCTATAGAGCTCACGCCATGACCGAGCGAGAAGCGCTGCGGCAGCTTGAGCTCAGGAGTAAACCCGCCGTCCCGCTCTTGCAGTAAGAGCCGCGCTCATGAGCGCATTTTGGTTTGTGAAAGGAGCAACGATGACCCAGAGTGTCAGTCCGTCCCAAATCACCCTTAGCGGGATGCGCGACCTTTTCGCGCAGAAGTTTTCAGACCTCGTAGGACCCTTCGACCAGCTCAAGCCCGACCTCGAGGCAGGCAAAGGCGCACAAGCTTTAGCTAACCTGATCGGCTGCGAGGTCGACGCCAAAGCCGAGCAAGGGCTGAGCATCTACCGTTGGGTGGGTCGAAACGGCCCTTTCGAGTTGCGGGTGCCTAAACCCTTCGATCCTCAGCCGCAGCGCCCCAGCGAAACGCAGCAGCAAGCGCAGGTGCAGGGTCAGGAGTCCGGCACACCACAGCAAGCTCCAGAAATAGCTTCTGAAGGCCCGGAAGCCTCTGAAGCTCAAGACGATCCCCCCGAGGTACCAGAGGCCGACTCGGACGGCCAGAGCGTGACTAACGACGAGAAGGAAGTTGCCGAGCCTGAATCCGTACCCGCTGCCGTACCCGCCCAGGGACTCTTTGCAACGTTGGCCCAACTGCTTGGCGACAGCACCCTGCTCATGACGGTCGCTAAGACGGATGTGCAGGAGGACGAGCCGGTCTTGACTGTCACCGTGGTGCCGCAAGGAGAGACGGAAAGCTTCACGCCCGTGTGTCTCACAGGCAGCGTCATCGAACTCGACACCCACTTCGTCGCTGCCCTCGAGACCAAGGTAGAGAGCCGCAAGAGCCTCGAGCAAGCTGTTGCCGACCTGAAAGCTGCCGATAAGGAGCTGGAGGAGGTTAAGAAGCAAGAAACCGAGGTGAAGCGCAAGCAGACTGAAACGAAGAAGAAGTCCGTCGAGAAGCTGGAAAAGGCTAAGCAGGAGCCTGAGCAGTCCGAGACGGTACCGCCGCCGCCTACACCCGAGCCGCAACCGCTCTTCTAAACGACGTTACGCACACGAGAAAACCCCATATCCATTTAGGGAGGACACCATGCTTGAGACCAGAGCCGTTACCCGCAGCTTCCGCTTCAACAAGCGCGTTTTGCCTGACCCTAATCCGAGGCTCTCCCCGGCGCAGGTCAAAGACCTTTACGCCACGCAGTTCCCGGAGCTTACCTCAGCAGCCATTGAAGGACCGGAACTCAAAAACGGGCAACAAGTTTACGGCTTTGCAACGCAGGTTGGGACGAAGGGTTGACCGACCCCGAGATACTCGCTAGAGCCGCCGTGATCCTAGCTGAGCGCAAAACCGCTGGCATGGCGACGCCACCTGCACCCAACAGGTACGCGGCTCGGCTATCGCCATGATGGCAACGTCACGCCTCGAGCTCCTCTGGGCGCTATGGGCCACGGCCAGCGACCAGGACGGGGAGACCGTCAGCCTCACCGAGGAGCACTTGCGTGGAAGCGTCGTCCAGGGCGACCTTAGGATGCTGACGCCCGAATAACCATACGTTCCGTTTAGAAGTGCGCCCCGTGGTTGGGGCGCATCTTGTTTGCCGATCAGGAGGTCACGGTGGATGGACAAAGAGACGTTACAAAAGCACCTGCACGCCCTCGCCAGCGGCAAGGAGGCCGCCAACACGCCCGTCGTCGAGGCGTACCTGGCCGACGAGCACGCAGGACAGGCAGCAGGGCTACTCCATCAGATCGCGGGCAGCACCCACCTCGGCAAGACGCCCCTGCTACCCCCCTCATCCTGCCTACCCATGTTGGACTGAGCCTGCCTAGACTAGCGGGTATTCCCACCCGCTACCCCATCCACACCGACGTGAGCGAGGGCGCAGCGTTAGCCCTGGGCTTGCTGGACGCCGAGGTCGTTGACGCGGACGACTTTGCCGAGGGTGATGACCCGGCCTCGTTCATCGCGCGCAGCATCCAGAGGTTATGGCTGCCGGACAGACTCGAGGACTTCGGTCTCACCTACACCTTCGCCACGGTCGACGAGCAGCTCTACTTCCTCATCACGCTGGAACAGGGCCATTACCTTAATTTCGTCCCGATAGCGGCGGTGTGCGACCGCGCCCATGACCAGCTCGGGCCGTCCTTGCTGACGCACCTCTACGCACACACGCCGCTGACGCCCGCCTTTACCCCCGAGGTGTGCCGTGAGGTTATCGCCATGAACTACTGGGAGGGATTCGATGATGCCGACTACCTGCTGGAACAAGCGAGAGCCGACCTCGCCCAAGCCCAAGGCGTAGATGAAGACAGTCTCAGCGAGGGAGAAGTCGAGAGCTACGCCGACTCGCACTACTTCACGCCCAAGCGGGTGGACAGCCTTATCGAAAAGCGTTACCAGCAACCGGGCAACCTCCCCCTGGCGACGTGCCGAGACCTGTGCCGTCGCCACGGCTTCACAAACCTCGGAAGCGTATGCGAGCTGCTAGGCAAACTCGAGGTGCTCGGTAGGAACTTTCCCGAACGTTCCGAGTCGTTCTATGAGCACTTTGATGGTTTCACGCCCTACGCGGTCGTTGTAGGCGTGCAGCGTGAGGGTGCGGAAGAAGACCTGATAGACGAGATGTACCGCGAGTACGAACAGCAGGTCTGGCAGGCGGGTGAGTACGAGCCGATCTACGCCCTGGAAGTCGACGCGGACGAGCCGGGCAGCCTTACCGCCTTGGCGGACGCGCTCGAGGTCGGCAAGCGCAGCCTCGAGCTGACGCAAAAGCTCTACGACACCCTGGAGGTGACGACGTGCCTGTTTCCGTAGACGTTTCGTTAGGACGGCGGAGCGTGGTCGAGCTCAGCAAGGCGATCCTGCTCTACCAGGAGAAGAGCGCCTATCAGGGGGACGCCTTCGCCACGGTGCATGAGGTGACGGGCGTGGAGGAGGGACAGCCCGCGCTCGCCCCCGGCCAACTCCTCACCGTCGAGGGACTAAGGGAGATCCACAAGGCGCTCTACCGGGTACAGAAGCTCGAGATCATCCCCACACACGTACTTGCGGTAAGTCCCGAACGGCTAGTGTGGTTCGAGCCTGCCAGAAGCCGGGTGATGTTCTTCGTTGCCCAGGACCCGTACTTGGACGGACTCTCCGGGCAGATGTTCCCCCAGCCACCACTGCTGTTCATCGCCGGGGAGCGCTCGCTCAGGGTGTTTGCTCTGGGAGAGAACGAGCGGCCCACGGGCTCGAGCCCTGTCTTTACCGCGCCTTACTACAACACCACTACGAGCGGCGTTTGCATAGGCAGTATGCCGCTGCCCGCCGCGCTGAGTGCGGACGACACCGACGCCTACTCGGACGCTTTTTTCTACAGCGCCTTTACTCACGGCACCTCGGAGCGTTTGCTACGGGGCTGGGGCGGGTCTTATGGCGAGCTTTGGACAACGGCGCGGGAAGGCGGGGCGTTTCCGATGCAGCACCTTGTTTCCTTGCAGAAGGGTGTGGAGGAAGTCATCAATGGCTGACGCCAAGCACAACACGAAGATTGAATGGACACATCTCCCCGGTTTCAAGGGCGAGACCTGGAACCCCGTCGTCGGCTGTACCAAGGTGAGCCAGGGTTGCAAGCACTGCTATGCGGAAACACTTCACGACCGCCGCCATAAGGCGTTTGTAGGCGGGGCAGCACTACCTGTCCAGTACGCAGAACCCTTTAACCACGTGCGACTCCTCACGCACCGCCTCGAGCTGCCCCTACACTGGCAGAAACCCCGCAGCGTGTTCGTCAACTCGCTCAGCGACCTTTTCCACGAAGATGTGCCGCAGGGGTTTAGCGACGAGGTGTTCGCGGTCATGGCCTTAAGGCCCAGCCACCGCTTTATGGTGCTCACAAAACGGCACCAGCGTATGTACGACTATACACACGACGCCACCGTGCGAGAGCGTGTGAGCGAGGTGGCTGAGAGGCTGCTCGAAACGCACGGGACGCGGCAGGAGAGGTGGAGCTTGTCCCGGCGACGTAACGCCTGGAGGCCGACCGTCGGGGCTTGGCCGCTACCGAACGTATGGCTGGGCGTCAGCGTCGAGGACCAGAAGGCCGCAGACGCACGTATCCCCGTTCTGGCTGAAACACCCGCCGCCGTGCGTTTTCTCTCGTGCGAGC
>JAABUN010008179.1_pt1 | contig 10838 bp, 15 predicted proteins | sample 5559311 | NCBI WGS metagenome assembly JAABUN01 (sample SAMN10711877, study PRJNA513370) | rock metagenome | isolation source: Antarctica rocks | place: Antarctica: Victoria Land, Siegfried Peak sud | reverse complement strand
CAGGAGTTTTAAAGAAAGCGGATTGATTTCTCTCAATAAAATCATTTAATCCCTAATTATTATCTAAGTTAGTTTTAGACAATAATTATATATTGATTTGTATAATTGATTTTGTTTAATTACTTACTCCTACCCAATCAAGGTCAATGTTCTTCAGTTCCGTAAAGACCTTGACAATTCGGCAAGTAATTCGCCCACGAGTCTTCTCAATATCAACAAACCGAAACCAGGGGTTTTGAGTTTCGGTAATCGTTTTAAGTTGCTTCAATAGTCGAGGTTGATTACCTTTGACGGTGATAACATAATCGTTGCCCCCCTCCACGATCAGCTTAGTAGTTTTTTTTGCAGTGCAAGGCATCGAGAGTGAACACCACTCCTTCTAACTGCAATGCCTTAAGTATTGTTTGCACCACTTTCAACTCACTGCTCTTTTTCGATTCAAACTGTTGGGCGGCCAGCACTACTCCTTGTTGATGGCTGTAGACTGAAACCAAAGAAATGAAGTTCTGGTAAGCCGTTCGGTGTTCGGACACCTTTCCAGTGATGCTCTTGCCGTCTATCGCCACCCATTCCCCAGGTTCGAGAGTAAATGTGCTGTTGACCCATTGCTCGAACTGCTGTGCGAGAACTTGAAAGTCAAGTTTCTGTAAGATGCGGCGAAAAGTAGTGTCTGATGGCAGGCGAGTTACTTTTAGTCCTAATTACTCACTGACTGCCCCCTAGTGACGCGCCCCAAAGTCTTCTAGGGCGTAGTAACTTCGGCATCCACTTATCGTTCCCATAATTACTAATAGCAAAATTAGCCATAGAGGATAACGTCTACCTTGAGATGCCCGGAAATCTCTAATTTCCTGGAGCGATTGGATTAAGTTCGCCCTCATTTGTTTTCTCCAACTCGTTCGTCTCAATTATTCTAATATTTCTTTAAGCAACGAATTATCCCTGGGCAGGCGCACCGAGCGGGTTCTTCTCAAAAGCAAAATTGCGGATGCCTTCTTCGTTAGCGACTGTTGCTATTCGTGTTGATGCTGAGACTTTATCATGGTTCCAGTCAAAAGGAGAAGAAGCCGAGCAATATATGGCTGCTGCCTTACGAATCTATGCAGAAGCGCAGAAAAATGTTGCTAGTATGCGTCAATAAACTTCCCAGTCCCCGCACTTTTGCGCGAACTGATTTTGTTAACTTGTAATCATTGAGATTTTGGTAGAGTAGCCAGGTTAGCGATCGCAAATTGGATTTGAAACCATCCATAAAAATGTTAGGTGCGATCGCAAATTAGATTTGAAACCATTAATAAAGACTTGTATTGCTTTATAGTATTACAGTTGTAGATTTAGGAGGGAAGTCTTTTGCGGTAATGATGATATCGAGCTACTGCTTGATGCACTCTTCGCCAATAAGACCAGTGCAAAATGAATTCAAGGTACCAAGCTTTGGGAAACAGAAGCCGCCATATCCAACGCTGCATTTCCCACAGACTCAGCTTAATGAGGGACTTCTGCTCACTTTGAACACAGCCAGAGAGCCAGCTTTTGCCAAAGGGGGGGAGGCACTATCAGAGCCTTGTATCATTGGTTCTACTTGATCACGTAACACCGTCAAAAATGTTTGTGCAGCCAATACTAACGTCATATGCCGATGCCAACCGACCCAAGAACGGACTTCGTAATCGGCTAACCCTAACTGGCTCTTAGCCAAGAAGAAGCACTCTTCAATGCACCACCGTTTTCCTGTCACTTGAGCGATTGTCGCAAGTGTAGTCTCTTTGGGTGCAAAGACTTGGTAATAACTAATATGTTGCGGTTGGTCGAGTTGCTCAAGCGAACGACGAAACACTAACCACCGTTGAAAGTCTCCAGAATCACCACAATTGACAGCAACCCTAGCCCACTCATACTCCCGCTCTCCTTTACTCCCCTGACCACAACTCAAACGTTGCCATTGCTCTGGTAACAAGGATTGGCATAATGCTTCAGCTCGATAAGGTTGCCAACCTATCACCACAGAGTGTCTCTTATTAACCGTTAGCACGTAAGGCTGTTGTCCACTCTGCTCTAACCACCGCCCAAAACCAGTATCGTTGCCATACACCTCATCGGCAACGACCCAAGCAGAACGAAACCCAGCATCCCATGCCGATTGCAACATCTGTTGAGCCAGTTGTGCTTTTGTGGCAAATCTCACCGTCTCTGGTACACCGACTTTGCCACGCTTTTGTGAATCATCTGCCCAGGATTTGAGCAAATATAAGCGACGATCAATCAGGGTATGACCCCTAGTTGTGCTGTAAGCTAAAAAGACACCCACCTGGCAATTTTCGCTCGTGTCCTGTTGTGCCGTAATCCTGAACCTGCACCCCGACTGACTGGTTGCCTTGTTTAAGAAATCCAGTTTCATCGACAGCGAAAATATCTTCTGGCTCCCTCAAACCCGCGATGCCATACTGCCGAACCTCCTGACAAAGTTGTTCTTCATCCCACTGCGATCGTCCCAACAAATGTTGAACTCGGTAAGGTGTGTTGTCACCAATCTGTTCCGCCATTTGCCATCCATTCTTCCGTTCTACAGGACTCAGCAGAGCTTGAATATAGTTGAAGGAGCTTGACGAGCTTCCTGGCGGGCAAAGTAAGGACTTAGGCGTTGCTGAAAGGATTTAAGGATGTTGCGTTGCTCCATCGGTAAACGGTTTCTAATACGTTACCTGTTAGAAATAACTGGGAAGGGTCAACCAAGGTCTGAGTCATACTATAGACATCTCCTCTGAACCCCTTTAGCCTATCTTATCTACAACTGTAATATTATAGCATAGATAAAGCAAAAAAAATTCTGTAGCAAAGCTTGAAGTGTTTAACCGGAGTTGTTTGAGTTAATAAGCAAAGCACCTGCAATACAAATTGTTATAACTTACGAGTCAAAAATATAGACCCCTAGCACGATAATGTATTAAAAGCCAAAATCCGGGATCTTACAATGGCTGAACCAATCCAAGCAATTACGCTCCCACCACCTCAAGACCCTTTACAAGAAGGCGAATGGCTGCGAAACTCTCTAGAAAAGTGGCTAAATGAAGAATTTTTACCCGAACCTGTCAACGAGCAAATAGCAAGACGAGCGGCGCAGATTTTTGTGAGACAAAGAATGGAAGGAGAAAACGATCTAGGAAGTCTTGTGATGGCTATTGTGACCGAGATGCAAGCCTTTGACTTTTCTAAAAGCTTTTATGGAGAGTTTGCGATCGCTAATGCCGTTAGCGATTTACTCTTAGATAGTCTGGGTATCGATAGATGTTGCGGACAATAAAACCCCTCTCTGTTGAAAAGTTTTGCGCCGGGAAACCCGGACGCGCAAACTTTTCGCTCTGCAATAGCAAGGGGTTTTAAAATTACCAGCTAGATTTGACTACCCCTGGTAACAAGCCTTGGTGCGCCCACTCGCGGAAAACGTTGCGAGATAGACCAAAATCGCTGTAAACGCCTCTAGAGCGACCTGTAACCCAACAACGGTTACGGTGACGGGTGCGTGAACTATCACGGGGCAATTGCTGAATTTGTCTATGTATAGCTAGTTTTTCCCGTTGATTGGGAGCATTTTGGAACTGTTCTAATAATGCTTGTCGCTTTTCAGCGTACTTTTCCACGGTTCTGGTGCGCTTTTTTTCGCGCTCGATCATGTTCTTTTTAGCCATACAGCCTACAATTAGTTTTTCGTTTCAAACCTATTATTGTACATCTTATCTAATTCGATAAAATTTCCCTACATAGACTAGCCTCGAAAAGTTAGCATTTAGTTAGGAATACAGGAAATTAATTGCATGGGTAGCGAAACAATCGTTCTTTTGTCTCATCGAGAAATTGAAAAAATGCGTCGCGCGGGACAACTAGCGGCGGAACTTTTAGACTATTTAGAACCAATGGTAAAGCCAGGAGTCAGCACTTTACAACTAAATGATACTGCCGAAAAATGGACGCGATCGCATAATGCAAAAAGCGCACCGCTTGGCTATCATGGGTTTCCTAAGTCTATATGTACCAGCGTAAATGAGGTTATTTGTCACGGCATCCCCAATGCTAAACAAATCCTCGCCGATGGCGACATTATCAATATAGATGTGACTCCAATTTTAGATGGTTATTATGGCGATACTTCTAAAACCTTTTTTGTAGGTACGCCTTCACCTACTGCAAAAAAGCTCGTTGAAGTAACTCAAGAATGTCTGCGCCGGGGAATTGCGGAAGTCAAGCCAGATGCGCGGATTGGAGATATTGGTGCAGCGATTCAAGAGTACGCTGAAGCCTCTGGCTTTTCTGTAGTGCGCGACTTTGTTGGACATGGTGTTAGTAATATTTTTCATACTGCACCTCAAGTTCCTCATTATGGCACTAGAGGAAAGGGCAAGCGGTTGAGAGCAGGGATGGTATTTACTATTGAACCGATGATTAACGAAGGAACTTGGGAAGCGGAGGTACAAAGCGATAAATGGACGGCTCTTACACGCGATCGCCTCTTATCGGCGCAGTTTGAGCATACTATAGCTGTAACCAATGATGGCGTAGAAGTTCTGACTTTGCGCCCTGGGGAAACTTATTTGTAATTTTGAGATTAGAGCTAGGAAAAGTTCTAATCTACACAATACTCAAATTATGGTTGTAACTATCATTGTCATTAATGTTTTAATTGCGTCGATACTGCTGTATGTAGCTAGGCGAGTATCGTTATTGCGGCAAAAGCTCCAGCGCCTAAATAATAAGTTGATCGCTGTCAATCGTAGCGCTCAAGCTGCCTTAGCTGGGACACCTAACGCTATTTATAAAGGTCAAATGGGTATCTATCAGCTAAAACAAAGAAACGAGCCATTGCAAGTCCAAATTCAACGGGTAAGACAAGTTTTATCTCTTTTAAGTGTCGGACAACAAGCATGGCAGCGTTTTTCTTTCCCAAATACTGCTTTTTTAGGACGACAAACGCCAAGATTTAGAAAATAGTTCGTGCAAATTGCGGCTCTACAGTATTCTAATGACTGAATGCTAACGCGCGATCGCACATCACTAGAAAAAATCAGCCTAAAATGGGTGTAAGGAGAGAGCGAAACAATGTCTAACAACCGTTCGGGAACATTTATTGGCGGCGTATTGCTAGGCGCAGCAGTGGGAACCATTACAGGGTTACTGATGGCTCCTCGCACAGGTAAGGAAACTCGTCAATTTTTAAAAAAATCTGCCGATGCGTTGCCAGAATTAGCCGAAGATTTGTCAACCAGCGTCCAAATTCAAGCCGATCGCCTTTCTGAATCTGCGTTGCGTAATTGGGATGGCACTTTAGAGCGGCTGCGCGATGCTATTTCTGCGGGTGTGGAGGCTAGTCAAAAACAAAGTCAAATTTTGAAGGGCAACGAAGTTACACCCGAACCACCTATGCTAGATCGCCTGTAGTTGCATAAAAAACTGTGATTGATCCGATATTTTGGCTTGGATTGTCCATTTTATTAGTTGCTGTCAGTCTTACGGCGGTTTTGGTGACAGCAATTCCGGCATTACAAGAAGTCGCACGAGCGGCGCGTAGTGCCGAAAAACTATTTGATACTTTAAGACGCGATTTGCCCCCGACTCTAGAAGCCATAAGGCTTACAGGTTTAGAAATTAGCGAATTAACCGATGATGTCAGCGATGGGGTTAAAAGTGCCAGCCAAGTAGTTAAACAAGTAGATCGCAGTATTGACGGGGCTAAAAAGCAGGCGCAAAAAGTTGAAGTGAGTACCCGGAGCGTGTTTGCTGGAGTTACAACAGCTTGGAAAACTTTTAATCGCCGCCCAAGTCGTCTTTCCCCCAGTCAAAGAGATTTATTAACAAGTAGCGATCGCCTTGAATATATCCAAGAAAATGAATTAGACGACGATGTCCAAATAGTTAATAATTCTCGCCCAAAAGCCCCAATCCTGAACGATCCAGAAGATGAGTAGTTGCCGATAATCTGTTCTTTTGCTTATATCTTAAAGGAAAATTACTTTTATGCTGCTAGACGACAATCGAACCCGAAAAAATAAGCTAAAAAACACTTATAACGGTGTTTTTGCCTTAATTATCATTAACTTGGTTATTTTTATTGCTGATAAGGGATTAAGAATCGGTTTTATTCAAAATTTATACCTAAACTTTTCCTCCCCCGCCTGGTATCAATTTTTTACGGCAATGTTTTGTCATGCTAATTGGGCGCACATTTCAGGAAACTTATTTTTTCTCTACATCTTTGGCAAATTAGTTGAAGAAGAAGAAGGCGTTATTGGCGTTGTCAGTTCTTATTTAATCTGCGGCTTGGGTGCAAGCGTCATGAGCTTTCTGTTTCACGGAAGCAGTGCAGGCTACTCTTTAGGAGCATCAGGGGCAGTCTTTGGCTTATTTGTGGTTAGTGTTTTAATCAAATTAAGCTGGCACTGGCGCAGAGTTTTGGAAGTTATCATTCTCGGTCAATTTGTAGTCGAACGGATATTGTTTGAATTTCGCCAGACTGGAATTACCGACGGGGTAGATCACGTTGCTCATATTGGCGGGGCTTTAGTGGGTGTAGGCTTGATTACAGTGTTGATGCGCCTTGAACCCGTGAAAAAGCTGCACTGAGCCTGCTTTGTCAATTTTTGCCAAGGATACCTATATTAGAGTAAAGTAAACAAATGTAAAGAAATATTAGTTTTCAATGCTGAAGATTAATTACAAATCGTTCAAATTAAAAATAATTAATAGAATTGCTCATGCAGCGTTTTTCTTGGCAACGAATTTTCGTATATTTTTGGGCAATATTTTTAGCAGGGGCAGTATGGACTAACGTTACACCTACGGCATTAGCGTTTAATAATCCCGATTTACTCCCCGCAACGCCAACCCCAATTATTGATTTAGCAAAATCTCTAACTAGCATCCAAGAAGACAAGTTAGCTCAAGAATTAGATGCTTTTCAAGTAGAAACAGGCTGGAAATTGCGAGTTTTGACTCAATACGATCGCACTCCGGGAACTGCTGTAAAAAGTTTTTGGGGTTTAGATGAAAAAAGTATCTTGCTAGTAGCCGATTCAAGAGGCGGAAATATTCTTAATTTTAGTATTGGCGATGCGGTTTACGACCTTTTACCCCGTACCTTTTGGATAGAATTGCAAACGCGCTTCGGCAACTTATATTTCGTGCGGGAAGAAGGCGAAGATCAAGCAATTATTCAAGCTTTAAGCTCGATTGAAGGATGTTTGCGTCAAGGTGGTTGCCGGGTTGTACCAGGATTACCGCGAGAACAGTGGATTTTGACGTTGATTACTTCGGTACTTGGCGGAGTAATTTGTGGATTTGCTGGTCAATCACGTAGCAAAGGACAAGGTTTTTCGTGGCAATGGGCGTTAATTTTCTCGCCATTGTGGGGAATTTTATTTCTCGCCTTTGGAATTGCCCCCGTGATTACCCGTACTTCCGAATGGTTGCCATTAGTTAGAAATATCTCTGGCTTTTTAGTTGGGGTTTTGGTTGCTTTCTTGTCACCAATTTTTAGCCGCCCTTCCGCTTCAGAGAATTAACGCAAACATTACAATAAGAAATAGTATTGCTCAACAAAGACATACCGAATTGGTGTGTCTTCTGTGTTTAGGGGCAAATCTAGATAAAACGTTGACTTAGCTTTACATGATCTCTGGTATTCAAACTTTACCGACAGAAGTTGTCCATCTCATCGCCGCCGGAGAAGTAATAGATTCATTGGCGGCGGTAGTGCGCGAACTTGTTGAAAACGCCATAGATGCGGGTGCAACGCGGATTGTCATCTCTGTATGGGCGGAGCAGTGGCGGGTGCGGGTATCTGATAACGGTTGTGGGATGAAGCTTGACGATTTAAAACAAGCCGCCACCGCCCATAGCACTAGCAAAATTCGTAACTGCGAGGATTTATGGCAAATTAATAGTCTGGGCTTTCGAGGGGAAGCTTTGCATAGTTTGGCGCAACTAGCTGATTTAGAAGTTCTCAGCCGTGGACAAGCTACCGATGAAGCTTGGCGCGTTACCTATTGTCCCCAAGGAGAACCCGCAGAAATAGAAACAGTAGCGATCGCACCAGGTACAGTAGTTACAGTAGATAATTTATTTGGTACGTGGTGGGAACGCCGCGCAGGATTGCCGACTTTAGCGCAACAAACAAGGGCAATTCAAACTACCATCGGGCAAATTGCTTTGTGTCATCCTCAAGTAACTTGGGTGGTGTGGCTAGATGACCGTCAGTGGTTTACGCTGAGTCCGGGGATAACTACTCAACAGCTATTACCGCAAATTGTTCGTCAATTGCGCTTAGGTGACTTGCAGCAGTTAAAAATTGAAGTCCCGCAACTGGGAGTAGAAAACCTGGGGCTTTTGCAACTGGTATTAGGTTTACCCGATAGATGCCATCGCCATCGCCCAGATTGGGTAAAAGTTGCTGTCAATGGGCGAATAGTGAAGTTGCCGGAAATAGAGCAAATTATTTTAGCTACTACTGCCAAAACCTTACCACGCGATCGCTATCCAGTCTGTTTTCTGCACCTCAAAATTAGTCCTAATCAAGTTAATTGGAATCGCCACCCAGCGAAAACCGAAATTTACTTAAATAATCTCACTCATTGGCAAGAACAAGTTAGTCAAGCCATCGAGCAAATTCTGCGTCTTAATAGCGATAGTGTTTGCGAACAAGTGCATAACGCACGGGTAGGGAAAGTAATTAAAGCCGCCGAAGCCCAAGGTACTTATGGAGTAAAGCCAGCACCACAAATAGAGGCAAGTTTTAGTTTAAAGGCGGTTTCTCAAGTCCACAATACTTATATTATTGTGGAGCATCCGGGGGGCTTGTGGCTAGTAGAACAACATATTGCTCACGAGCGGGTTTTGTACGACCAACTGCTGACAAACTGGAAGTTAGTAAAATTAGAAACTCCAGCTATTCTCAACAATTTGTCAGCAATCCAAACTTTGCAATTAGAACGAATTGGTTTAGAAGTAGAGCCTTTTGGTGATAATGTATGGGCAATTCGCAACGCGCCAGCACTTTTAGCAGAGCGAAAAGACTGCGCTGAGGCACTATTAGAGCTTAGTTTGGGGGGAGATTTACAAACAGCGCAAGTTGCAGTTGCCTGTCGCAGTGCAATCCGCAATGGTACGCCGTTGAGTTTAGAGCAAATGCAGACTCTTTTAGACCAATGGCAAAGAACTCGTAACCCCCACACTTGTCCGCACGGTCGTCCAATTTACTTATCTTTAGAAGAAACAGCTTTATCGCGCTTTTTCCGCCGTCATTGGGTAATTGGAAAAAGTCACGGTATTTGAAAAGTATCGCTTTCTTAATTAATCTAGTAGTCGGTGTGCGTTGGGCTTTTTAGCTGACTACTGCAACCAATTCATCAAGATGCTTAATTACTGGTATTGCCACCTGATGGTACGATAAATCTTCTCTATTCAACCAAATACCTTTCATCCCTACGGCTACAGCCGCTAAGGCATCATTTTGTAAGCCATCACCAACATAAATACATTGTTGCGCCTTGACTCTGGCTCGACCACACGCATCCAGAAAAATCTCTGGTTTTGGTTTAGACACCCCAACATCTTCAGACACAACAACGATATCAAATTGCGTTGCAATCCCTGTTTGGGATAATTTTTTTGTTTGCTGCTTAGTGTTGCCATTGGTGATGATGCCAAGCCTGCGATTTGATAGGACATTTAAGCAAGGCAAAACATCATCAAATAATGTCCAATTGTCTTCATAATGCTGTAGATAAATAGCAAACCGTCCATCTGCTTCATCATCCGCAAGACATGATTCAGCCCCTTGAAATAACTCTTTCATTCGTCTACGACGATGTTCAACAAAGGTAATTTCTCCGCGTAGGAATGTAGTAAAGTGTTTTTCCATAACAGTTTGCCAGCACTGGCAAAATTCCTCTAAAGTATAGGGCAACAGAGACGAAAATCGCTGTAAAAACAGTAAGGTTGCCGTATCTTGAGCCTGTTGGTGATTAATCAGAGTTTGATCGATATCGAAAAATATCATTATTGCGTTAGGTTGCGATTCAACATCAATTATCCCAAATTTCCCTTTCACAAGCCTTTAGCCTACTTAACGCTTTAAACACCTTCAAAAAGCCAGATAAATATTTATTGTATTGAAAGTTTCCCCATAATGTATTGCTTTATAGAACCCATTTGACATCTGATTAACCAGTCGCCAATCTTTGAAGCATCAGTCGAACAAAACAAAGATTAACCTTGGTGGTGGCATGAGCAAGAGTTCGCTCAAAATTCTTGGGTCTTGCTTTTACATCTTTCCATCCAAGAATTAGTCCTTTCTATTACCCATCTGGTTTGGACGGGTACAAAGCCGATTTTGCCTTCCTGTTGCTTTTGCTCTGGGGACGGTTTGGGTGATAACTTAAATCTAATCTTGTTCATGATTTGAGGATAAACTTTTTTCAATTGTTCCTCCAATTTTTTGGGGTGATATCCGTTGTCAATCAGGATAGTGATTTTGGGAATGTTGACAGGTTTTAATTTGAAGTAATCGATGTTGTTTGACAGCATTTCAATTAATCCCTGATCGTCAGATACATTAGCTTTAGTACAGTGGCTAAAGAAAGGAAACCCCAAAGTATCCACTGTCTTCGTGTCTCTTAATGCCGTTTGTGGCCTTGTACTTGCAAAAGCCCGAAGGGCTCTACACTTGTTAGACGACAATGAGGTTGGCGGGTGATGACACCTGTATTGTCGGATTTTCCGTAGTAAACGCTTTGCGAATGCAGAGACAAAAGAATAGAGGTTCGAGCAGCCAAAAAGAAAGACACTAGAAA
>JAABUN010008178.1_pt1 | contig 10841 bp, 9 predicted proteins | sample 5559311 | NCBI WGS metagenome assembly JAABUN01 (sample SAMN10711877, study PRJNA513370) | rock metagenome | isolation source: Antarctica rocks | place: Antarctica: Victoria Land, Siegfried Peak sud | reverse complement strand
CCACCCGGCGGTCCGCTGCGCCCGCCAGACGGCGCGGAGCGGGGCCAGTCGGTCGGCCGGGCCGAGCAGCCGGCCGACCCACGGGGCGAATCGGGCCTGCGTCGTCAGGTCGGACGGGGTGAGGCCGGCCGCGAACGCCTGCCCGGCAACGATCGCCGCGAGCCGGGCCGGGTCGCCGGGGACGAGTAAGCCGTCTGTCAACACCAACTCGGCCGCCGCTTCTGCGTACCCGAGGGGCAGTTCCCCACGCCAGACCGGGGCGAACAGGGCGGCGTATGCGGTCGCCCGCTCGCGCCCCATCGCCGCCCCGTCGGCCGCCTGCAAGACCCGGGCGGCGGCCAAAAGCACGCGCGCGGCCGGGCCACGATCCGCCAGTACGGCCGCGTGTTCGACCAGCTCGTACACCCGCGGCGACCGGCCGACCGGGTCGCCGACGCCGACGCTCGTCCGGCACAACCGCGTGAGGAATCGGACCGCCGCGGGGGATCGGCCGATGCCGGGGGTCAGCGTCTCCCACGCCAGGCGAAGGGCTTCGTGGTCGGGGCGCGGCAGCGGCGAGCGGAGGCCGACCCCGATGGCGTACCCCGCCCCGCCGAGGGCCGCCCCAATCAGCGCCGGAATGAGTGGCGACATCACGCTGGCGGGTGCAACCGCCGCTCCCACCACTCCCAGGACGAGCGGGGGCAAGCCGCAGAACACGCCGAGCCGCCGGGGGGGCTGCCGCCGGCCGGCCGCCTCGATCACCTCGTCGTCGAACCCCGGCCGGGTGAGTACGACCACCCGGCCCCGCGGCGGGTCAGTAACAATTGACGCGAACCCGTCGGCCGTCACCCGCCCGGCCGCCCATGTGGCCGGCGGCGGCACCCGGCCGATGGGGTCGGCGACGGGGTTCAGACAGACGGGGCAGAGGCCACAATCCGCATCGCCGGCGGCCGCGGTCAACACGTCGACGGCGGCCGGGTCGGCGATGCCGCGGGCGGCGAGCGCCTGAAGTACCTGCCGCGGCCGGGCGTCCGGGTAGTAGGTCGCCGTCGAGAGAAACGCCTGATCGACGGCCACCGCATCGCCGGCCACGGCCGCCGTCACGACCGGGTCAAGGGCGGCCCGCGGCTCGACGGATTTGCCGTGATCGAACAGGAGGCCGTGCCTGGCCCAGAGGTGGCGAATCAGCCCCTGGCGTGGCAGCCGGACCCGGCAGCGCGGGCACTGTAATATGGCCGCGGCGTCGGCCGCTTCCGCCAGGGCGTCGAGGGTACGACACCCCGCGACGTAGCGCTGGAGTGCCTGCAACCGCTCGGCCGCCCGACGTTTGGATAGCCCGGCGGTGAGGGCGGCGACGACGGGGCGTACCGCTTTCGTTTCGTCCGGCAGGGCGTCGAGCAACAGCCCGGCGACGGCGAGGCGAGGTGAGGTCGGAAGTTGTGATGCCACGAGCCGGCGGGCGACCCCGATCAACTCGGCGGGCAGCGGGCCGGGGCACCGGGCGAGCAGTTCGGCGGCCGTCCGCGGCCCGGCCCCGCCGGCGTCGGCCAGGGCAGCGACGACGCGCGGGAACTGGCCGGCCCGGCGGGCGGCTCTTGCCAGTGCGGCCAGGGCTTTAGCGTGGGCGGTTCGGCCATTCGCAGCAACCGCGGCTCGTGCAAGCGCGGCCATGTCCGGGGGCGGGGTCACTGGGGCGGCCCGGCGAGGAGGCGGTCGAGGGCGTCGGCCGTGACTGGGCAGGATGTGGGCTGGGTGCGGAGGACTTCACCGAACGCCCGGATCGTGGCATCGGCCGCGGTCCGGTATTTGGCCTCGCCGGTCGCGGCCGCGAGCCGGGCCAGGTTCCGCGCCGTCACCCCGCTGGCCGACGGTTGTGCCCCGTCGTAGTGGTCCTTGCCGCGGGTGAACAGCTTCTCGCCGTCGCTCGGCGTCAGGTAGAACCCGCCGCGGGCCGGGTCGGCGAACTTGGCCAGCGACACGTCGGCCACTTCCCGAGCCGCGGTCAGCCAGCGCTTGTCGCCGGTGGCGTCGTGCAGGTTCAACAGGCCGTGGGTCAGGTAGGCGTAGTCGTCGAGGAACGCTCGCCCGCGGGCCTCGGCCGGCTCGCCGGGGCGGGCGGCGTAGACGCGCTTGAGGGTGCCGTCGGGGGAGCGCATCTTCGCCAGCACGAACTCGGCCGCCCGGACCGCGGACTGGGTGTAGTTCGGCTCGTGGAACGCCTTGCCGGCGGCGGCGTACCCGGCGATCATCTGCCCGGTCCAGCCGGCGAGAATCTTCGTGTCGCGAAACGGCTTGTTGCGCTTGTCCCGGGCGGCGGCGAGCTTGGCACGATAGGCGGCCATGACGATCTTGGGACGGGCGGTTTCCATGTCGGCCGTATCCGGGATGACGAGGTCGGCGGCACTGGCGTGCTTCGGGATGTACGCCACCCCGTCGAAGGTCGGCGGGCCGGTCAGGCCGAGCGTGGTGCGGAACGCATCGACGGCCGGGCCGGTGCCGATCGCGTCGGTGATCTGCTTGTCGGTCCAGACGTAATACGTCCCCTCCTCGCCGTCGCTGTCGGCGTCGAGGGCGGAGTAGAAGCCGCCGGCCGGGTCAGTCAGCTCGCGCGCCACGAACCGGGCGATGCCGGCGGCGGCCGCGGCGTCGACCGGTGACTTCGTCCGGCGGTACGACTCGGCGTAGACCTCCAGGAGTTGGGCCTGGTCGTAGAGCATCTTCTCGAAGTGCGGCACGGTCCAGGTGCGCTCGGTGCTGTAGCGGTGGAAGCCGCCGCCGAGCTGGTCGTGGATGCCGCCGGCGGCCAACTTGTCGAGCGTCAGGCGGAGCGACTTCGCCAGCGCCTCCTGCCCCGGTTTGGCCGACTGGTTCAGCAGGAACAGCAGGGCCGGGGCGCGGGGGAACTTGGTGCCCCGGTAGAGGTTCATCTTCATCCCGAACCCGCCGTGGTCCGGGTCGAACTCGAAGGCGTCGGCCGCCGCGGCGACCACCGCCGCGTCGAGCGGGGCGGCGTCCGGCTTCGGGGCGGCGCGGTCGAGTTCGGCGGCCGTCAACTCCGCCACCTTGTCGGCCTGTTTGTACAGGCCGGCCCGGTCCTTGGTGGTCAGTTCGACCACGCGGCCGATGACGGTCGTGAACCCGGTGGCCGTCTCGCCGCCCGGGAGTTTCTTGTCGGCCGGCGGCCAGTACGTCCCGCCGAAGATCGGCTTGGCGTCGGGGGTGAGGAACATCGACAGCGGCCACCCGCCGCCGACGCCGAGGGCTTGTAGAGCGGCCATGTACACCTCATCGACATCCGGCCGCTCCTCCCGGTCGACCTTGATGCATACGAAGTGTTGATTCATGAGGGCGGCGATCTTGGGGTCGGCGAACGACTCCCGCTCCATGACGTGGCACCAGTGGCAGGCCGAGTACCCGATCGACAGGAAGACGAGCTTATTCTCCTTCTTCGCCAGGGCGAACGCCTCCGGCCCCCACGGGTGCCAGTCGACGGGGTTGTGCGCGTGCTGGAGCAGGTACGGGCTGACCTCTTTGGCGAGCCGGTTCGGCTTACCGGCGGGGTCGGCTCCGTGGACGGGGGCCGCGACGACGGCGGCGAGGAGTGTCAGCCAGCGCATGGGCGGCTCGGGGTCAGGGGGTATCGGGAACCGGGCCGCATGGCCGGCGGTCCATTAGTATGGCTGGATCAGCCGGCGGCCCGCTACAGATTTTTCGCCCCCTAGAACCCAGGCCCGTCCCATGCTGACGCACCGGATGTTAGCCCTCGCCGCCCTATTCGCACTCGCCGGCCCCGGTAACGCGGCCGACGACGCCCCGGCCAAACAACAGGCGGCCGCCGAGGCGAACCTGAAGGCGGCCAAACTAACCCTGGGAAAGGGCGAAACCGACCATCTGCTCTTGTTCGCGGCTTACCCGGACGCCAAGGTGCATGCAATGGCGGCCACGGCCGAGAAGACGTACATGGCGGCAACCAAGGTGCTGAAGCTCAAGGACGACGACGTTACCGGCAAGGTGGCCATCACCGCCGTGCCGGACGCCAAGGCGTACAAGGTATTCGTCCTCCAGGCGTTGAAGCGGTCGCCGCGGCCCAAAGAGGTGTCGGATCTAAAGCTGCGGGGGGAAACACCATACGTCGTGTTCGCCCCGACCGGGGGTAAGCCGACCGCCGACGCCGTAGCGGCCGAGGCCGGGGAGTTAGTCGCCAGCGGATTACTCAGCGTCAAGGCGGGTATCGCTACCGGGTCGGAGCTGCCGGGCTGGCTCGAACAGGGGTTCGGCCGGGCCATCGGACTGCACGCCGACGGCAACGCCGCCAAGCTCACGGCCCACAAGGCGAAGGTGCGGGCGTTGGCCGGCAAAACGGCCGGCCGGGCATTCCAGTTCACCTACGTCTGGGGCGACGCGGCCGGCGGGGCCGAGTTCGACACCCTGGCCACTAGCTTCGCGGACTACCTGGCCTACGGGCCGGGGGCGGACAAGTTCGCCGCGTTCCTCGGCGGGTTCAAGCCGGCCGAGGGGAACGACAGTCCCGGCGTGGACGACGCCTTCCGGGCGGCCGACTGGAAAATGAACGAGGTCGAGGCGGCCTGGAAGCGGTGGGCGATTACGGGGAAGTAGTCGTGGCCGCCAGCCGGCACCAGTCGGCGTTGACGAACCAGTCGAGCGCCCCGGCCCCCTTGCCCACGTCATCGGCCGGGACGGTGAAGCAGGCGGCCCCGGCCCGGTCGAAACCGAGCATGTCTTCTTTCGACCCGATCAGCCAGCCGGCGTAGATGCCGATGTCCGGCATGTGGCCGACGAGGACGACGGTTTCGGCCCCCAAGTCCATCACCTCCCGCGACATCTTCTTGGGCCGCAACTGGTCCACAGACAGCCGGTCGGTGACGAGGACGCCCCGCCCCGCCGCGAGCAGTTCGGCGAGGGGTGCGGCCGTCTCGGCGGCGCGGACGGCCGGGCTGGTCAGGACCGCGTCCGGGACGACGCCGACTTGCCGGAGGGCGTCGCGGAGCGCCGCGGCCTGCTCGTGCCCCAGGGGGGTGAGCGGCCGGGCCGCGTCGTCCTGGCCCGGGGCGGCCGGGGCGGCGTCGGCGTGGCGGACGAGTATCAGACGCATGGGAAACCCCTCAGTTCACCGAACACTCGCGGCCGGTCCCCCTTCCGCCGGGGGCCGGTTGGCCGTACAGTATCTTTTTGACCAGACCTTCCCACGCAAGCAAGATATGAAGCGCACCGACATCCGCAACGTCGCCGTCATCGCCCACGTCGACCACGGGAAGACCACCCTGGTCGACCAAATGCTCCGCCAGTCGGGCCAGTTCCGCAGCGAGGAACTCGACAAGTTAGTCGGCGGCCAGCACGGCCTGATCATGGACTCGAACGACCAGGAGCGCGAACGCGGCATCACCATCCTGGCCAAGAACTGCGGCATCCGCATCGGGGACGTGAAGGTCAACCTGATCGACACCCCCGGCCACGCCGACTTCGGCGGCGAGGTCGAGCGCATCCTCAAGATGGCCGACGGGGCGTTCGTCCTGGTCGACGCCGCCGAGGGGCCGCTGCCCCAGACCCGATTCGTCCTCAAGAAAGCCTTCGCCACCGGCCTCCGGCCGATCGTCATCATCAACAAGATCGACCGGCCGGACGCGCGGATCGACGAGATTCACAGCCAGATGTTCGACCTGTTCATCGAACTCGGGGCGGACGACGAGACGGCCAACTTCCCGGTCATTTACGCCTGCGGCCGGGCCGGCGTCGCCACCACGGACATGGCCGTCGAGCCGAAGGACTTGTCGCCGCTGTTCGACGCGATCCTCAACAAGGTGCCGCCCCCGGAGGTCGATGTCGAAGCCCCCCTGCAGATGCAGGTGATGGCCCTGTCGTACTCCGAGTTCGTCGGCAAGATCGCCGTGTGCCGGGTGTTCGCGGGGAAGGTCAAGAAGGGCCAGCGGGTGTCGGTCGTCAAGCAGAAGGACGGGTCGGTCGTCACCGACACGGTGGTGCAGGTTCTCGAGTTCGAGCGGCTCGCCCGCAAGGAAGTGGAAGAAGTCCGGGCCGGGGACATCTGCTCGATCGTCGGCATCGACGACGCCGACATCGGCGACACGATTTGCGAATTCGAGAAGCCGCAGCCGATGCCGCCCTTGACGATCGACGAGCCGACGCTGGACATGCTGTTCCGGGTGAACGACTCGCCGTTCGCCGGCCAGGAAGGCAAACCCCTGACCAGCCGGGAGTTGCGCGACCGCCTCGAACGGGAGTTGCAATCGAACGTCGCCCTCCGGGTCAAGCCGGGCGAGCGCGAGAGCGAGTTCATGGTCTCCGGTCGGGGCTTGTTGCACCTCGGGGTGCTACTGGAAAACATCCGCCGCGAGGGGGGCGAGGTCGCCGTCGGCAAGCCGCAGGTCATCACCAAAGAGGTCGATGGCAAAACGCACGAGCCGGTCGAATACCTCGTGGTCGAGGCCCCGACCGAGCATTCGGGGTCGGTCATGCGGCTCGTCCTCGAACGGCAGGGCGAGTGCGTCAAGATGGAAGGCGGCGGCGGCCACACAACGCACATGGAGTTCCACATCCCGGCCCGCGGGCTGATCGGGCTGCGGACGCGGATGCTGACGGCCACCCAAGGCACGGCCATCATGCACCACAACTTCCTCGAATACCGGCCGCTCAAGGGTGCGCTGCCGGGCCGCGCGAACGGGGTACTTATCTCGATCGAGACGGCCAAGGCGACCGGGTACGCCATCGAAGGGCTACAAGACCGGGGCATGTTGTTCGTCAACCCGATGCAGGCGGTCTACGAAGGGCAGGTCGTCGGCGAACACAATCGTGATAAAGACTTGACCGTCAACGTCACCCGGCCCAAGGCCCTCACCAACATGCGCAGCTCCGGGGCCGACAACAAGGTGTCGCTCAAGCCGCCGGTCCAATTCTCGCTGGAAATGGCCCTCGAATACATCGAAGAGGATGAGTTGGTCGAGATCACGCCACAGTCGTTCCGGATGCGGAAGCTGTGGCTCAAGGAGAACGAGCGGAAGAAGCACGGCCGCTGATGCGTGAACGTCGGAACCCGTTGACGCTGGCCGCCTTGTGCATCGCCGGCTGCCTGCCGGTCGGCCAGGCGGAGCGACCCGGAGACGCCCCGTCGCCGCTGCGGCCCGAACTCGGGACCAGGCATGACCCCGCAACATGCGGCACCGTGCGCGGCCGTGTGACGTGGGCCGGGGCCGTACTCGTCGTGCCGCCGCTGCTCGCCGCGATCCCGGACGGTGACACGTATTCGTGGGCGAGCAAACCGGCCCCGTTCGCCCCGCACGTCGGCCCGGCCGGCGGATTGGCGAATGCGATCGTCTCCCTCAAGCACGTCGATCCGGCGCGGAGCAAGCCGTGGGACCGGCCGCCGCTACAGGTCGAATTGAAAGACTACATGTTCCGAACCCCGGCCGGCGAACCGTTCGTGGCCGGCGTGGCCCACACCGGGGACGCGGTCGCGTTCGTCTCCCGCGACCCCGAACTGCACGCCGCCCGCGCCCGGGGGGCTGCCTTCTTCACGCTGTCGTTCCGCCGGCCCGACCAAGAACTTTCGCGGTCGCTGCCGACGCCCGGCGTGGTCGAACTGTCGAGCGGTGCCGGCTACTACTGGATGGGCGCTGACATACTGGTCAGCGACCACCCTTATGTAGACATAACTGGTGGCGATGGGACGTTCACCCTGGCTGCAGTCCCGGCCGGCGACTACGACATCGAGTGCCGGGTGCGGAACTGGCAGGCGACTCGGCAAGAGCGTGACCCGGAAACGGGGTTGCCGTTCCGCCAGTATTACCCGCCACCGGTCGTCGTTACCGGCCGGGTGACGGTAATGCCGCAGCACGTCGCCACGCTCGACTTTGCACTGTCCGCAGCCCAGTTCCCGGCCCGCCCTTGAACCCTGGTCGTCATGCACATTTACCCGGCGATCGACATCCGCGGCGGCAAGTGCGTCCGGCTCGTGCAGGGCGATTACGCCCGCGAAACGGTGTTCGCCGACGACCCGGTCGAAGTCGCCCGCGAGTGGGTCCGGCAGGGGGCCGACCGGCTGCACCTCGTCGACCTCGACGCGGCAAAACTCGGCCGGCCGGTCAACGGCGAGGTGATTCAGCGCATCGTGGCTGCGGCCGGGGTGCCGTGCCAACTCGGCGGCGGCATCCGCACCGACGCGGACCTCGCGGCCGTGTTCGACTGGGGCGTGCGGTGGGCCGTACTCGGCACCAAGGCGCTCGAAGACCCGGCGTGGGTCCGGGCCGTGGCCGAACGTCACCCCGACCGCATCGTCCTCGGGCTGGACGCCCGCGACGGGATGGTGGCGACCGAGGGCTGGCTGGCGACATCATCGACTTCGGCCGCCGAATTGGCCCGGCAGGTCGAGGCGGCCCCGCTGTTCGCTGTCGTCTATACCGACATCGCCCGCGACGGCATGATGGCCGGCCCGAACTTCGCCGCCTTGGCCGACATGCGGGCGAGTACCCGCCTCGACGTGATCGCGTCCGGCGGGGTGAGTACCGTCGACCAGGCCTGCCGATTGAAGGCGGACGCCACGTTCGGCGTCATCGTCGGCCGGGCGCTTTACGAGGGGGCGGTCACGCTGCCGGAACTGTTGGCCCTGTGAGCGCGGTTGCGGCCGCCGGGCAAGTGTGGGAAGCTAGGTCGGTGCCGCCGCCCCCACTTCGGAACCGAGCATGAACGCCCTCCAGAAGTTCTTCACCGACGAATGGTACTTCTCGGCCCCAATGACCATCATGGCGTTCATCGCCTTCGCCCTGGTCGCCTGGCGGTGGCTTTTGAACATCAATTCCCGGACGAACCTCGATGACCTCTGGCCCGACCTACAGGACACCCTGGCCCACAAGGGCGTCCGGGGCGCGGCCGCCCTTTGTAAGCAGGAAAAGGGACTCATTCCATCACGCCTGTTCACCGCGGGACTGGAAGCGGCCGACCAGGGGGCGGCGGCCATGCGGCGGAGCATGGCGAACGCCGCCGAACTCGACGTGCTGCCCCGGCTGAACTTCCTGCTCGCCCCGATCCTGGCCATCGCCAAGGTCGCCACGATGGTCGGCCTGCTCGGAACCGTCATCTCGATGATCAATACGTTCAACGCCATCTCGGCCGCCAAGTCGGGCGACCCGTCCGGGGTGACGAGCCAGGCCGGGGCGATCGGGCTGGCCCTGTTCGCCACCGCGATGGGCCTCGTGACGGCTATTCCGCTGGTGTTCTGCCATGTGCTGTTCAAGGACTGGGTCCACAAGCAGGAGATCAAGATGAAGGCGGCCGGGCAGAAGCTCGTCACCCTGGTCCAGAACAGCCGGCGCGCCGCCGCGGCCGCGTAACTTCTTCCCCGGAGCGTCGTCATGGCGAAGCAGCCGGCCCGGTGGGACGTGTGGTTCGTCGCCGCCGACCAGGTCTACCGCGGGGTGCCGACCGACGTGGCCGCCGGCTGGGCCGGGGCGGGCCGCCTCGCCGCCGGAGACCGGATGCGGCCGGCCGGCCGGGCCGAGGCGTGGCGGAAGGTGGCCGACGTTCCCGGCGTCGGCGGGTTCCTCTACCGGCCTCCCGGCGGTGGGGCGGCCGACGCAGCGGAACTGGACCTCGACGCCGGCCCCCCGCCCCGCCGCCGGCAGGCCGACGACGACGAGGTCGACATGATCCCGCTCATCGATATCAGCCTGGTCTTGCTAGTCTTCTTCATGATGACGACGGTCGCCGCCTCGATGCCCGCGGTGGACGTGCCGAACATGAAGTACGCCCAGGACATGACCAAGGAGGCGTCGAGCCTGACCGTCCAGATCGAGAAGCGCGGGGCGGCCGAAGTCGTCTACGCCGTCCGGGTCGGGGACGCCGCGCCGGAGACGGCCGACGCCAACCTGCCGGCGTTCGCCGAACTGCTGGCCCGGCTCGACGCCAAACTGAGTAGCCGGACCACCCCCCCGGATGTCCGCATCGCATGCCAGAAGGAAGTCGACAGCGCCGAAGTCTGGAAGCTGCAGGCCGAGTTGGACAAGCGGGAGAAGAAGGGGATGATCCGGTCGTATGCCCCCGAAGTGACGGAGGCTCCGAAATGACCTGGCACGTCCGGCCCGAGGGGACCGCCGGCACCGGCCGCCGGCCGCGCGAGTTCCCGTCCGCCCAAGCCGTCGTCGATGCGCTCAAGGACGGCGAAATCGCGTCCGCCGACGATATGCGTGGTCCCGGCGACGCCGGCTGGGTGGCCATTGAAGCGCACCCGACGTTCGCCGAGATCGCCGCCGACCTCGACGCCCCGCCGCCGGCCCCGGAGGAGGAGACGCACCTCGACATGAACCCGATGATCGACGTGTCGCTGGTGCTGCTGGTCTTCTTCATCCTGACGGCCACCTACTCGACCCTGACGCGCACCTTCGACCTGTCGAAAGAGCAAGCCCCCAGCGAAGGGGCCGCGAAGCTGCCCAAGATCGAGGAAATCCGCGACCGGGCCGTCACCGTCAGTGTGAAAATGGAGGCCGACGTGCCGGTCGTCCGCCTCGAAAACCGCGTCCTGCCGATGGACGACCTCGAGCGCGACCTGACCGCGATGGTCAAAGTCGGCGGCCGCAAGGACGCCTACCTCGACATCGGCCCCGGCGTGCCGTGGGGGGTGACGGTCAAGGTGTACGAGGCGTGCCGGGGGGCGGAAGTGCAACGCACCTGGCGGCCGAACAAGAAGCGGGCGGGTTAGATGCGTGTGGGGAGGCGACCCGGCCGAAGTACAAGCTCCTGTTCCCTCCCCCCTTGTGGGGGAGGGTTAGGGTGGGGGGTAGCAGGCCCAGTACGAACGGCCTGGAAGCGTTTCAACGCCCACTCACAATGGCCTG
>JAABUN010008177.1_pt1 | contig 10841 bp, 6 predicted proteins | sample 5559311 | NCBI WGS metagenome assembly JAABUN01 (sample SAMN10711877, study PRJNA513370) | rock metagenome | isolation source: Antarctica rocks | place: Antarctica: Victoria Land, Siegfried Peak sud | reverse complement strand
GGCACCTCGAAGGCTTTGCGGAACTGGGCCTCCTTGCCCAGATAGCCCGGGTTGAGGAAGTTGAAGATCGCCCAGAGGTCCCGCAGGCGGTTCTCGACGGGCGTGCCGGTCAGGGCGAGGCGATGGGACGCCGCCAGCTTCAGGATCGCGCGGGTCTGGGCGGCCTGCGGGTTCTTGATGTTCTGGGCCTCGTCGACCACCACGCGGTGCCAGGTCAGGCTCCGCAGGAGTTTCTCGTCCAGGCGCGCCAGCGCGAAGGAGGTCAGGACGACGTCGTGCCCCCGGCAGGCCGCCGCGAAGCTGCGCTCGTCCTTGTCGCGCGCACCGCCCTGATGGACCAGCGTGCGGAGGTGCGGCGCGAAGCGCTCGATCTCCTTGCGCCAGTTGCCCAGCACCGAGGTCGGGGCGATGATCAGGGTCGGGGGCCCGCCGATGGCCTCCTCTCGCTCCGTGACGAGGCGGGCGATGACCTGGAGGGTCTTGCCCAGGCCCATGTCGTCCGCCAGGCACGGGTTCAGGCCCAGGTGCTCCAGGTATTGCAGCCAGGCGACCCCGCGCTTCTGGTAGTCGCGCAACGTCCCCCGTAAGGCCGGCGGATCCGCGATCGGGGCGAAGGCGCTCTTGTCGTGGAGCCGGGCGAGCATGCCCGCCACGGCCTCGTCGTGGTCCCACTCCAGATCGTCGGCCGCCTCGGACCCGATCCTGAGCAGCTCCGGCAGCGTGATCGCGGGCGTCTCGCGCCCCTGCGTGTGCCAGAACTGGAGGAGCTGCTGCATCTTGTCGCGGTCCAGCTCCATCCATTGCCCGCGAAACTGGACCAGGGGCGCCTTGGCGTTGACGAGTTGCTGCCATTCCTCCTCGGTGACCACCTGCCCCGCGATCGCGAGCTGATATTGGTAGGCGATCAGCGCGTCGAGGCGCAGGTGGCCGGAGCTCATCGTGGCGGCGCTCTGCGCCGGCCGTGCGGTGGTCTTGAGGCGGATCCTGGCCCGGCGACGCCCCTCGGGCGTCCACCAGGCCGGGACGATGACGGTGTAGCCCGCGTCTTCGAGGACCCAGGCGCGCTCGTGCAGGAACGCGAAGGCCGCGTCCAGGGTGAGGCGGCACCGGGCCGGCTGGTCGGTCGCCAGCCCCTCCCAGACCGTGGGATAGATGCGCGCGGCGGCGCCGAGCGCCAGCAGCACGTGCTGCTCGAAGTCCGCACCGAAGGGCCGGGTGGCCTCGGCGCGGGCGGCGGGGTTGAGCGGCCAATACTCGGCCAGGCTCAGCTTGAGCGATGGATCATGCCTGGCGGCGACGAGGAAGTGCAGCTGCCAGGAGTCGACAGCGCTGGGCGGGGCCTCCTCCAGCCGGAAGCAGAGCGTGAAGCCGGCGTCCGTATGGGCACCCGCCAGGCTCGCCCGCCAGGCCAGCCAGCGCCGGTAGTCCGCCAGGGCGTCGGCGGGGGCCTGCGGCGGGGCCGGGCGGGCGGGGTAGACGCAGCCCTCCAGGAGCGAGCCCGCGATCTGCTGGTCGAACTTCGCCGTGAAGGGTGTCCCGCCGACGATGTCGTGCAGCAGGCACTCCGAGAAGTGGCGGAGCAGCGGCTCCGCGCCGAACACGGCGGCATCGTCCGGAGTGTTCGCCCCGGTCCGGCACACCACCGGCATGGCGGCGGCGTGGCGACGGATGGTCACTTCATAGGTGGCAGAGAGGAATTCCCACCCCGGGCGGAGTTCGAAAGCGGGCGACCGCTGCACCCGCTTGCCCCCGCTGGGCGAGAGCGCGCGATAGCGCAAGGAGGGGATGTACTGGTCTTTGGCGATGATGGCCTTGAGGGCCTGCGCGTGGTGCTGCCAGAACAGGAGGTCCATCCCCAATTGGAAATCCTCGGCCGCGTGGAGGGCGATGAACTGGATGTCATTCAGGGCCGTGATGACGTGCGGCACCCGATAGCACCAGACCGGCCAGGGCAGCAGGTCGTACTCCAGGGGCACCTCCTCCTCCACGTAGGGCGCCAACTCGAAGGAGGGTAACGGTCTGCCCGCGGCAGTCGGGAGCAGGAAGTACTTCCTGCATAGCGCCCGGGCAAGTGCGCCCGGAACGGCCTCCCGGAGCCCCAGCGTCTCGGTGAGAAAGGTGGCGAGGGCCGTGCGCGCCAGGTGCCGGGGGTGGTCGGAGTCGGCACGGCGGCGCGGCGTGCCCGGCGGGGTATCCATCTCCACCCAGAGGTAGAAGGCACCCCGCTGGACGAACTCACCCGCGTCGTCGGGGATCCAGGTCCCATGGATGATGCGCATGCGCCGCTCCTCCGGTGGGCGCGGGTCCCGGCGCGGGTGCCAGTCACCGGCCCCCGCACCATGCCCCACCGTCCAGAATAGAAGCGTACCATACACCGCGCGGAACGGCTGTGCTGGCGAAAACGCTATCCGCGCGGCGATCAAGAGGCCATGTCCTCCTTCGCCTCCCTCCGACCGCGTCGCCGCCCGGCGCGGTGGCGAGCAGTGACCGGCGGCACCGGCGGGGCACCGCCACCGATTCGTCGGCATCTCGTGCCGGCTTAAGCGGCCAGTTCCCATCCGGCAAAACCCAGCGAAATGATCGCGAAAAGGTGGCAAAAACCTCGGGAAACAGCGAGAATAACGGGGCCAGCGGCGACGGGTCAGTTGCGCCGGGCGGCGAAATCGGCCGGGTTGGGGCGCGGTTTACGCGATTGGGACAAGGAAAAGCGGCACCCGGGGCCGCCACCACTGCCTTTTAATCAGTGGGTTGAGGGTTCAAGTCCCTCCCGAGTCACCAACGAATTTCCTTGCTATAGCCGGGAAAACCGAAAGTCGGGAGTGACCTCGCTCCCGACTTTTTGCCCCTTGGTGAGTAACGCGGTGAGTAACGGGCGGCGCATGGCCTCGCGGACGATGGACACTGCGGCGGCGGGGGCAAGCGGCGGGGCGGGGGCGACATCGCCCCCGCCCCGTAGCGCTGCCCCCGCCATAGGCCGCCGCCGGTCAGTCGTGCCCCTCGCGCGGCGCGCGCAGGAACGCCTCCATCACCGCCGCCGTCTGCCGCTTTGTCCGCGGCATCAGGTGGATATACGTGTCGTTGGTGATCGCGATCGAGCTGTGCCCGAGCACCCGCTGCACCGCCGTCGCCTCCAGGCCGCCCGCGAACATCAGCGACGCCGCGGTGTGCCGCAGGTCGTGGAACCGCCGCTCCGGCAACCCGGCGCGGCGCAGCAGCCGCTTGTAGTGCCGCGTCAGGTTGCGCGGTATGAGCGGCGTGTCGGCGGTCGAGGGGAACAGCAGCCCCGCGCCGGGCCAGTCCCGCCCCTTCGCCGCGAACTCGCGGCGCTGGCGCTCGCGGTGGGCAGCGAGGCGCTCGACGAGCGCCGCCGGGAGGTCCAGGTCGCGTCGGCTGGCCCGCGTCTTGAGGGTCTTGATGAGCGGCGGCTGCCCGCGCAGCTGCTGCACCTGCTGGCGGACCTGTAGCTTGCCCTTGGCGAGATCGACATCCTCCCAGCGCAGGCCCAGCAGCTCGCCCTGCCGCAGCCCGAGGGCGAGCGCCGTCGTGTAGAGCGCCTCGAGCCGGTCGCCCGTGACCGCGTCGAGTAGCCGCCGCGCCTCCTCCTCGGAGTAGGGCTGCACCTCCTCGCGCCGCGACTTCGGCGGGTCGATCAGCGTCGCGACGTTGCGGGTCACCAGCCCCCATTTGAGTGCCTGTCCTGGGATTGACCCGTCTTCGCGGCTCTCCCGCCCTTTCGGTGCGGTCATGCTGCGTGGAGGGCGCGCTTGCGGACGAGGTCAAAAGTGCCGCGCCCGTACATCTGGCGCCGCAGCATCTTCAGTTTGAGGATCTGCCCCTCGGTTTGCCCCTGGCTCCACGATAGCGTCAGGCCCGCCTGCACCGCCGCGAGGTCCTGACGAAGCTTGACCACGAAGGCGGTGAGCTCGGGGAGGCCACTCCCGGTGGCGGCCGCCAGCCAGCGGTCCAGCCGCGCCAGCTGGCCCGCATCGTCTCGCGTGCGGATGAGGGTGGCGAAGCGCTCGAGCGCGGTCACCGCAGCATCAATGTCTGGGTGCAGCGCGCGCAACTGGTCGACGGCGGCGGCGTGCCGGTGCGCACGCCGCTCCGGTCGCGTCAGGAGCAGCCCGACCGCCTGGGCCGGGGTGAGGCCGTCTGACGCCGGAGGCGCCTCCTGGCCGGCCGCGTCCGCGAGGCGGAGCTGGCGTACTGCCCGTGCGACCGGCCGGTAGGAGCCCGGGTAACCGTGCCCCTGGATCTCGCGCCACAACGCCCGCGCGTCGCGAACGCCTTGCTGCCAGCGTTGGCGCAGATGCGCCTCGTACGGCGCAAGGATGCTGACCGAACGGTTCGTGCGACGGCGCTCCGGGGCGCTCTCCAGCGCCAGGTATTTCTGCACCGTATGGCGGTGGACGCCGAGCGCGCGGGCGATCGCCGACTTGTTCAGCCCGCGCCCGGCGGCGGCGTGGATCGCGGCGTGGCACGCGGCCAGCTGCGCCCGCGTGCGTGCCCGCGAGGCGGCACCGTCGGGCCGGAACCGGGTGAGCGATGGGACCTCGCCCGGCATACGGACGCGCTTGACGAGGCCCGCATGGCGGGAGAGTACGCGGCGCGTCACGTCACCGAGGTTGCGCAGCAGGTGGAAGCGATCCGCCACCTGCGTCGCCTGCGGTGCCCCGCGGCGCGCGCCGTCGGCGTACTCGCCGCCCCGGTCGCGGCTGACGACCGCGATCTCCGGGTGCTGCCGCAACCACGCGGCGACGCTCCGCGCCGACCGGTCGGGTAGCAGGTCGATGAGCCGATGTCGCTCCAGGTCGACCAGCGCCGTCCCATAGCGCTGCCGCTTGCGCCAGGCGAAATCGTCCACGCCGCAGACCCGCACCGTCGGCGTGCGTGGGTCGGGCGCGCGCCGGATCAGGCGCAGGAGCGTGTCTGGGCTTGTCGGCAGGCCGAGGCGGCGGGCCAGGCGCGCACCCGCCTCGCCACCCAGGGCGAACGCCACGGCGGTCAGCGCCCGCGCCAGGCGGCCGGAGCGGCGGGCATAGCGCGGCGCGAGCGCCCCGAGCGGCTCCGCGAAAATCCGTCGCGGGCAGTCCGGGTTGGCGCACATGAACTTGCGGATGGCCACGCTGATGCGGACCCGACGCTCGCCCCAGGGCAGATCGGCGAGCGTTCGCCGGTAGGTGCTGCGCACGCGGACGGACAGCCGACCGCACGCAGGACAGGGCACCTCGGCCGTCGCGAGCCGGGCCCGCACCGTGACCACGTCCGGCCCCGGTTCGAGGGCAACAATCTGCAATGGTGGCGGGATCAGGGTCTCCTCCAGCGTCGTCATCGGCATCCTCCAGCGAGCACCGCTTGGTTGCAGTGTGCCGTCTGGTGCCAAGATCCGCGCCACTGCACCGAAAGGGCGGGAGAACCGTGAAAACGGGACAATCTCAGTCCGAGGGCGCGGCGCAGGGTCGCGCGGGCGTACTGCACCGTGCGCGGCGAGAGCCTTCGCCCGCCAGTGCCGCCCCCGGCCAGGAGATCGTTCAGCAGCTTCTGGACGTGCTGCGGCGTCAGCTTATCTAGCGGGACCTTGCCGAGCGCCGGGGTGATCAGGCCGACGATGTAGACATAGCCCTCGTGGGTCTTCGGCGCGAGGCCCGGCCGGACCTGTCTTGGCTCGTATACTGGTGGTGTTCCGGGGCGGCGGTGAGGGCGGTAGTAGCGCAGCGGCACCGACCGCGTGAAGCAGATTGCCCCCGCCGTCGCGGGACGGCCGGAGCCAGGACCGTCTCGAGTGGCCGCGACCACGCATCACGAGCGCAGGCCAGGGTCGTCCCGAGGAACAGTCGGCCCATGACCCGACGGCGAGGGGGGGAGATGGACGAGAGGAACGCGGGCTATCGATTGTCTGTCGGCGTCGACGTGGCGGCTGAGACGTTCGTGGCCGCGTGGCTCGCGCCAGGTGGGCAGCCGGGTACGCCATTCGCCGGGGAACAGACGCCGACGGGCTTCGCCGCCCTGCTGCAGCGGCTCCGGGCCACGAACGCTCCACCCACCGCGTCGCTGGTCGCGCTGGAGGCCACCGGCACCTACTGGGTGACGCTCGCGGTTGCCCTGCACGAGGCGGGGTATCGGGTCGCGGTGGTCAACCCGCGCCAGGCGCACCATTTCGCCAAGGCCCAGCTGCGCCGCGCGAAGACCGACGCCCTCGACGCGCGGGACCTGGCGCGGCTCGCCGCGGCGCTGCGGCCGGCCCCCTGGACGCCGCCGCCCGACGTCTATCACGAGGTGCGGCAGCGCCTCGTCGCCCGCGACGGGCTGCTAGCGATGCGCACCCAGGCGCGCAATCAGCGCCACGCCCTGCAGCAGTGGCCGGTGGTCGTCGCGACGGTGCGCCAGCACCTCGACGAGCGGATCGCCGACCTCGACCGGCGGATCGCCGCGCCGGAGGCCGAGCTCACGGCGGTGCTGCGGACAGGCGCATGGGCGGAGTCGCTCCCGTGCCTGACCAGCGCGCCCGGCATCGGGCTGATCACCGCCGCTTGGCTGCTGGTCGACACACGCAACTTCACCCTCTGCGCCGGCCCGGAGGCCCTCACCGCCTACGCCGGGCTAGCGCCGGTGCCGCGCGAGTCCGGGCGCAGTGTGCGCGGCCGTCCGCGCATCGGCCACAACGGCAACAGTCGCCTGCGGACCGCGCTGTACATGGCCACCCTCAGCGCCGCGCAGCACAATCCTGCCATCAAGGCCTTCTACGCCCGCCTGCGCGCGGCCGGCAAACCGATGAAGGTCGCCCGCGGCGCCGCCGCGCGCAAGCTGCTCCACCAGGCCTGGGCGCTCGGCAGCAAGCGCCAACGCTTCGACCGAGGATAGCAACAACAACAACACGAGGCCGTACCCCAGCTCGCGGCTTGACAGACCAATACCGTATCTGGTTGGCACATCCGTGCGAGCATACTGGGAATTGCAGCGATCGCGTCCTCACCCGGGCACTTGTGTGAAGCCCATCCCACCAGGTGCGCTCCTTGTCCGCGACGTCAGGAGGACGCGCGAAGCGACCGCACCTGACCGTCTCACCCTGCCACGGAGTTGCCATGCTTGTCCGCCTCCTGCGTCGCGTTCTCGACACCGGCCGTGCTGCCCTCTCCGGCCTCCGCCGTCGCGCGCTGGCCGCCACGAAGCCCGCCACGATTGCCCCAATCGCCGGGGCGCTGGCGGACCTGCGCCGCAGCAAGCCAGAGCTCGTCGCCGAGAATGCCTTCCTGCGCCAACAGCTCCTCGTCCTCCGGCGCAGCGTCAAGCGCCCCCGCTGCGGCCCCGCCGACCGCGCACTCCTGGTGCTCCTGGCGAGCCGCGTCCGGGCCTGGCGGCAAGCGCTCCTCCTCGTCCAGCCGGACACGCTGCTGCGCTGGCACCGGCAGCTGTTCCGCGGCTTCTGGCGACGGCAGTCGCGCGCCACGTCGACGGCCCGACGAGCAAAGGTGTCGGCGGAAACGATCGCCCTGATCCGGGAGATGGCCGCCGCGAATCGGCTCTGGGGCGCGGAGCGCATCCGCGGCGAACTGGTGAAGCTCGACATCCGCGTGGCCAAGTGGACCGTCCAAAAGCACATGCGCGACGCCCGCCCGCCGCAACGGGCCGGGCAGACCTGGTCCACGTTCCTGCGTAATCATGCCGGCGAGATCTGGGCCTGCGACTTCCTGCCGGTCACCGACCTGCTCTTCCGACCCCTGTACGCGTTCTTCGTGATCGCGCATGAGTCGCGCCATGTGGTCCACGTCGGCGTCACGCGGCACCCAACCGACGCCTGGGTCACGCAGCAGCTGCGCGAGGCCACCCCGTTCGACCAACGACCACGCTTCCTCATCCGCGACCGCGACGGCAAGTATGGCCCGGCCTTCACGCGCGTCGCGGCAGCCACTGGCATCACGGAGCGACGCGCGGCGTACCGCGCGCCGAAGCAGAACGCCACCTGCGAGCGCTTCCTGGGCAGCGTCCGGCGTGAGTGCCTCGACCATGTCCTGGTCCTGGGCGAGGCGCACCTGCGCCACGTTTTACGCGAGTATGTCGCCTACTTCAACACTGCACGGCCGCACCAGGGCCTGCAGCAGCGGGTCCCCGACCCAGCGGCGACGCATGCGCTTCGAGCAGAGGAAGAAGGGCGGGTGCGGGCCGTCCCGATATTGGGCGGGCTACATCACATGTACCTGCGCGCGGCGTGAGCTATGATCGGTGGCCAGCGGATGAGCCAACCAGCCGCGATAGGCCTCCATCATGCCTCCGCACGAGTCGCGTAACAGCACCTGGATAGACTTTTCGGCCACCACAGCGGCGTCTGCCGGACCGTCTGGCGCTGCTGCGACAGGCGGGCTGGGAGCTGGTCGAGGTCTCGCAGGCGTCGGTCCAGGAGGTCTCGTCGAGCCTGTACATGTTCAAGCGCCTGCGCGCCTGAGCGGGGCGGGATACCGGTTCGTCGCCGACACGGCGAAGGCCCCGCTCAGCATCCGGCGCGGCCGCGCTGGTGGCGGGCGCGGCGGACTAGCCCAGCACGGTGAAATGCCAGCCGAACTGCTGACGGGTGTAATACCGCACCGTCTGGTCGAGGTCGTCGAACGTCACCTGGATGGGCAAGGCCACCCGGCGCGCACCATAGCCGGTCACATAGCCGCGCGTGCCGGTCGCGATGGCGCGGTCGCTGCCGGTCAGTTCCACGGCGGACCCGATGAGGTCCAAGTCGTCTCGGTAAGCCAAAGGGTTGCTCCTCTCGTGCCGAGGGCACTGTCGTGCCGAGGGCACTGTCGTGCCGAGGGCACTGTCGTGCAATAGAACGCCCGTGCGGATACAGCTATTCCCCCGTCACGTCGTCGCCTGAGCCGGTAACGCACCCGTCCGCCCCACCCGCGCCTGGGCACACACCAGGGCGGCTTCCCCACTGCGGAGAAGCCGCCCTAGTTCGGTCCTTAGCTCGGTGCTGTTACGCCGTGGCGCTGCCGTAGAGCGACGCGAGCTGCGGGTCACGGGCCACCTGCGCGATGGCCCCGGTGTTCAGGTCCACCTCGCGCTCGGCCTCCAGGTCGCGCACCGTCGCGGCGGGGATCGTCCGGGCGATCCACTGGAGCATCGCGACCGTCTCCCCGAGCTGCGTCTTGGCGAGCTGGGCGGTCTGGGCGTCGCCGCAGGCGAGCGCGGTCGTCTGGAGCATCACGTAGCTGATCGACGCCAGGCTCGCGGCGGTGTAATCGTCGCGCAAGTTCTTCGAGTCCTGGTGCGTGCGCACCGCATCGATCGCCCCGGCCGCCTTGCCGGCGACGTTGGTCACGCCCTCTTTCACCTTGTCGATGACGCCGTCCTGGTTGCCGAGTTGCTCCAACCGCTGCTCCAGGCGCTCGACATGGGTCTTGGTGATCGCCAGGTACTTCACGATCCCGGTGCTCACGTCGGGCTGGTCCTTGGTCTGGCCGACCTGCTTCTCCAGCGCCTCCTGGATGTGCTTCTCCAGGACGTGCATGTCCGAGACATATTGCGTCACGATCTCGCTCTTGGTTTCCATCTTCTCCCCCTAAAGTGTGCATCGTCGTTGCGCCACGCGGACAACCCTCGACTATTCTTTTGCAAATCCTGTGCCACAAAGAAACACGCCCCCGTCCCCTTGACATAGAAGCGTCAGTGCCCCTACGCGAGACTGGGCCTCAGGCCCCCGCGATAGCAGCGCACGACTCAGGCTCGGCATCATCACTTGCTCGTGCGACTGAGGCTCACCTGCCTGGCAGCGAGGGGTCGTTGAGCCCCATTCGTCTCGTGTCGTGACGTCCTCAACTCAGTCGCACGAAGCTCGGGGCCTCAGTCGCATGGGGGGATGTCCCTGAGGCGCGCGACGTTGCGCGCTGTCCCCCCATCGCATGAACACACGACGCTTCGGTCAACCGCGGGCGCTGAAACCGGCGGAAATGGTGTCTCAGTCGCACGAAGCCTTTTCTGTCATGTCCCGCAGTTCCCTCTATCCCCCGCAATGTGCCTCAGTTCCATCCCCGGATGAAAGGGATAGCGTGGTCATTGTCCCCTTCATGGGGATTCAACCGCCAGCCCTCCGCACATTCGCTGACGCATTACTCGGCGCACCCCGCTTACCTCCTGCGCCCCTGTGTAGCCGTTTCCCGCGGTGCCGCGTACATCTGGTACACTCGATTGGGCTACCTCGATGTGCGGCATCGCTGTGGGGCTGACATGGGATCCGCGGCATACCTCGCACACGCCGAGCGAACGCGGCTGCACAGGCGGCGATTCCTGCGCGGCGTATCCGCTCTCGCGGCCACGCCGCTGCTGGCCGCGTGCGGCCTATTCAGCAAGCCCGTGCCGCAGCAACCCGCCCCGCCGCCGACCCCGCCGCCGCCCACGCCGACCGTGACGCCGACACGCGCGGCGGTGCGGATCGATGCGCCGGTGCCGCCGTCCGTCGTCGCCACCGTCTCCGGTACGCCCAGGGCGACGCCGACCACGAATCCCGCCCTGCGCGGCACCGGGCAACTCCTCTACACCGGGGCGCTCGGCGGGGTGGGCGGGATCATCCTGGCGGATCTCGCCACCGAGAAGCGCACCCTCCTGACCGCTGGCAACTATCGCTATCTCACCTGGGCCCCTGACGGGACGCGCTTCGCCGCGATCGGTGCGCCCACCGCCGATCTGCCGATCCAGCAGCTCGCGATCTTCGCCGCCGCTGGTCGCGCCTTGGCGCGCTTCTCCTTGCCGATCGCTCCGGCTATCTCTCCCCCGCTGTTGTGGTCGCCGGATAGCCGCGCGCTGATCTATCAGGTCGTTGACCCTGTGGCGGGCGGGCGCGATGCCTGGCTCGTCGA
>JAABUN010008176.1_pt1 | contig 10842 bp, 13 predicted proteins | sample 5559311 | NCBI WGS metagenome assembly JAABUN01 (sample SAMN10711877, study PRJNA513370) | rock metagenome | isolation source: Antarctica rocks | place: Antarctica: Victoria Land, Siegfried Peak sud | reverse complement strand
CGTCGAACTGCGCGACGTAGTCTTCCAGCAGGCCGGGGGCGGGCGGACAGGGCACGCGACGGGTCATGGCGGCACCTCCTACGCGCCTTTTAGCATACCGCCTCCCGGCTCAACAAACCACCGACTAACCAGTAGCCTTCGGGATAGTTACTACTATATCGATTAATGCAGCGCCGTATAAGAAGTTTCATAACGATCGCAATGGCGCGATAGAGATTGAGCACGGCGGAGTACCCCGCTAGTGCATAGGGCGGGGCACTCCGCCTAGAATATCTGGCTAACAGCCCGTTGCCGGACAATTCACGAGTACGTTCAGCCCGGTTGACTGAATATAGTCAACGGCCATATAGAAGGCATCCCGACCATTGGGTACATCTGCGTATGCATGCATGAGGCCAAGAGCGGTGTTTCCCGTGAACCACGGCCCCCCACTATCACCTTGAAACGAGAGTTGGACGTTGTCCTGGTGAACTTGGATAAATGTAGCACTCATCGGGCCGGTATTCCCCGCTCTGCTGCCATCGCCGGTAATATCTTTACTGACGATCGTGCCGCAACCATAGCCGGTCGTCCTACCGTATTTGCAGACCCAATCCCCCACATTCTGGCTGGCACGACCACTCGTCGCAACTATCGCGCGATAGTTTACCGGCGAGGAGACACCGTCATACGCCCGGCTGTAAACCGTTGCGAAGGGCGAAGTATGCCATTGCATATCGTATGGGCCGTAATACCAGGAGTAGATAAAAGGGAGGCCAGCACCACTCGAGCTTTGCGTGTCTTCGCAGTGACCCGCTGTCGTCGTACCCAGCCCTTCAGGCCCGCTCACCGAGAAGCCCAGCGTGCAATCGACACTGGATTCGGCAGGCGGACACGGCGGTCTGCAAGAGGCCAGGGACGGTGACGATAACAACGCCATCAGGCAGTTGTAGCTCGCCAAGTCCAAGGGCAGCATCGATTCGCACGCGATCGGTGACGAGGATTTCAGTGCGGTTCTCAGGCACATTAATGCGCGAATCTGCCGCTATCCCGAGCGAACGAAGCGCGCGAATGACGGTATTTTGGGCGGCTTGTAGTTGCAGCAGCGTCAGTTTCGCCTCGCGCGCCTCGACCACGCCCGAGAGCGGCCTGCCAGCAACATGGCGCTGGAGCGTCTGGGCACCATCGCGCGTGAACAGGGCGATCACCCGATAGTCGGGGCGATGCTGGATCCACAACCCTGCATATGTCCCGGACTCGTTAGCCTCCAAGTCAGCCCCGAGCTGACCGATAAGGCGCTGTCGCTCCAGTCTTTGGAGAGCTTCTTGCTGATCCACGCCGTAAACCCTGGCGTATTCCTGTGCATCGCGAGCTAACGCATCATCTGTCGGCGTTGTTATCTGCATCCGTCCCCCTTGAATACTCTCGGTGTAGGCCATAGCGCGGGAAACAGACAGAAGCAAAAACGCAAAGACGACAACGAACACTGAGGCGGTTATCAACCCACGGAGCATGATCATACTCTCCTTCGTGGCACGGTACAGCAACATCGGCGAAATGCGGTGCGCGTTCCGACCAGCGAGTACAATGTTTTGCCCGGCCCTGCCTCGCACTCGAATGTGTTTCCTCCTTGCGCGCCTCGATTCGGCTGGTAATCTTGCCCGCTACTCCCTTAAGTACACGAACCGCCCCAAATCAGACATTTGCGTCAATTTTCCCTCGGATGCCGCGTGGGGGCTGCTTCCGTACGGGCGTATTGCCGTGCGCGGGGGAGAGATTGCAGTAGTCGAGGGCGACATTGCCCATCGCGCGTCGCCGTGGCGCGAGCACGACATCCCCCGTGGCCCGCCGACTGCCGAGCGCCACCCGCCCGACGGACCACGCGATGACGCCGAGGATAGCGCACTCGCGCAGCACCATCGCGGGCATGAGGACCAGCTCGTTCCACGGGAGATGGACCGTGAAACTGGCGATGAAGTAAGCCAGGTCGATCAGCGCAAAGATCACGAAGAGCCGCCGTGGCGCGGCGGCCAGCGCGAGTAAGACCAGGAGCCACAGACTATATTGCGGGCTGTAGACCTTATTGATGAAGAACCACCACGCCAGGCTGGGGAGGCCCGCAGGCACGAGCAGTGCCGCTGACGACCGTGCGCCGGACCATTGCCGCCAGCCGAACAGCGCGCCGATCGCGGCCCAGCCCGCGATGACGAGCAGCGCACTCGCGCGGTTGATCTGGGCGATGGTGAGATGCCAATCGGCGAACAGCGACCAGAAATTGGGCTCGATCGGGCGCAGTTGGTTGAACCGGAAGAAATACAACCAGCCAGCGCGCAGTTGCACCCCTGCCGGGCCGAACCCCACGGCAACGGGGAGATTGAGCGCGATGCTGATCGCGGCGAAGAGCCCCCCGAACCACGCGGCGTCCCGCCACCGCCGCTGGCACAGTCGCTCCAGGAGAATCAGCGGGACGAAGACGATCGGGAACAGCTTGAGCCACACGGCAGCCGCCAGGAGCACCGCGCCCAAACCATCGCGGCGTCGGCGCACCGCGAGCAGCGCGCCGACGAGCGCCGCCACCCCGAGCAGATCCCAGTTCAGGGCGACATAGAGCGGCAATGCGGGGGCCAGCGCCAGGTGCCAGCGATTCGCACCGACGAACTGCGGTGCCGCCCACACGATGAATAGCCCGCAGCAGGCGAGCAGCGCACTCGTCGCGAAGAAATGCCCCCACAGACCAGGCACAAAACCGAGGAGCCATATGAACCCACCGAGCAAGACCGGGTATTCGAGCGGATAGTCGATGTACGGGAGCCGATGTTGCCACAAGGTGTCGCGCACGTAGAGCTTATTGATGTCGGAGTACAGCCCGAGCGTATGGACGAGTATCCCGCAGAGCATCGACACGCCGACGACGAACAACAGGCCAGCGGGTCGCTGCAGCAAGCGGCGTAACCAGCCGACGCGAACCTGAGCAAAGGGCGCGGAATCGGTATTCGTGGAGGTGTGTTCTCGCATTTGCACGCCTTCTTGGAGGGAAGTGAGCGCTGATCCTACTGTCACTCCATGTGGGCACACATTATGGGAAAGGGCAGGAGACAGCAGTACCCGTACCCAGGCTCAGGTGCAGGAGCCGATGCACCGCTCAGTCGAGTGGCAGGGCTTCGACCGCGCCTACCGCTCTTACCGATCCGTAAAGCGTCCCAGGAATCGACCGACTAGCCACCCAACGGCGGCGATGAACACGACGACGATGAGGATGAGGAGAAGTTGCGGGGCAGGCCGGGATAGGGCCGTTAGCAGACCGCCACCCGACATGCCCTTGCATTACGCGCGGGTCGCGCCGCCCGTGGCGAGAGTCATCGCGCCCTGCAGTACCAGGGCATTAAGCGCTTCTTCGCCTGAGTCGGGCGTGGCGCCGATCAGCAGCGCGACGGGCGGCAGCGTGTAAACAACCCCACACTCACCCTCCTGGAGGTCGGCGTCCGCTGGTTATCGCGCCGTCTGAGTAGACGAATATGCCCGCCCTTACAGCAGCGCGAGCATTAGCAGATCGAGGCGGGGCGGTGGCATACGGACACCACGCTAGAGCTCCGGCAGCGGGCTGTTGCAATCCCCTAGCCACGCCCCCGTTTGCGCGTCCACCAGGGCGTATGCCTGCCAGAGCAGGCGACCGCCACTCGGCCCAGGCAACGTCTGCGGCTGGCCGTCGGGCGGATTGTAGGCGAAGACGAGGAGCCAGATGTCGCGACCGCGCTCCTCTACCCGGTCGCTCGCGACGATCCGTACGGTGCGCGCGTCGAGCAGCGCGCCGAAGCGCCCCACCTGATCGGGCGAGCGATGCCGCGCCAGCACGCTCTGCTCGGCCTCGGCCTGCGTAATCCGTGGCGCGGCAGCGGCGGGCTCGACACGGAGCCCCGCGTGGCACCCGACGCCAGCGGCGATCGGCGGTGTTGGCACCGGCGTGGCACGCCCCTGGTCGCAACCGACCAGGGGCGCGCCTACCAGCGCCAACATCATAAGATGATAGAATCGGTATGAAAATTTCATCGCGCGATCAGCACCTCCACGTTCGCCCCGCTCTGTGCCACGAAGGATTTGACCGCTGCCTGTACCGCTGCTGGATCGCCGCGCCGCGCCGCCGGGAGCGTGTCGGCAAGCTGCGCCCGCATTTCTCCGAGGATCATGCCTTGCTGATAGGCGGCGACGACGCGCGAATCGGCGGCATACCGGTCCGGCGTCACCCCAAGATCGGCGGCATAGGTGGCGATCAGTTCTTTGCCACCCGGCATCGCCGTGGTTCGCTGCACATGCATCTGCGCCGATGCGCGTGCCTCATCTTCACTGATCGCGATCCCACGCTGCCCGGCGGCATCGATCAGTACAGCCTCTTCGATCATTTGGTCAAGCGCCGTCTGCACAGGATCGGCCTTGGCAGCACCGAGAGCCTGGGATTGCTGAACAACAGCCACGCGTTGTGCCAACTCCTTACCGCTGAGCGGCCGACCATTCACCCTTGCAACGACACTCGGATAGCCAGCCCCATCTTGCTGCAAGACATTTTGCAGTTGTTGCGGGGAGGGTGGTGGGGCCGCACTAACAGCTCCGAACGCCACACCGAGTACCAGTGTAAGACCCATCAACCCAGGAACAACGAACTTAGTGAGCCGCTTAATCCTGGCGTGGCTATCTGCGGCATGTTTCACGATCATCCTTGAACTCCTTCGTGCTTTGGACAGATCTCCGTGTCTGAGGGCAGCGGCTTCATGGGCGACAGCATGGAACAGTATGAACAGGCGTATTTAGGGACTGACGTAGAATGAGAAGCCACCTCCGCCCAGACAGTTCCCGGAACTCGCGGCCGTGTTCGCTGTCATTCCGGGACTGATGAACCATTCAGGGTCCGTGAACCCGCCCCACACAATATCGTTGGGACCGATAGCATAAGAGCCCTCACGAGCACGATAGACGGTGCCATAGAAGTTCCCGTCTAAGAACGTGTCAGTGCTGATACCCATGCCGATTGAGCAAGGGCTGTTGCGCGCATCCCGCATCGTCACAGACTGATCGACGGTATGCAGCGTGATATGGTACAGGTCGGCCCAATCATAAAATGTGCGCACGCCGCCGTCCCATACATAAGCAAGCGGCACACACACACCGCTCCCGCAATAGGAGAAGGCGGCAGTCTGACCTGTCTTTGACGAGTAATCGCTAGCGGTTAGTGCCGACGTCGCCGGGATGAGCAGTAGCAGAGCAAACAGCATCGCGACTATCCGCCGCGACATCCGACGTTTCAGGGATACCATCGCGTCCTCTTTCTGTGCCAACGCCACTTGTGTCGAGCAAGCTTGCTACTCCCTTAAGTACACGAACCGCCCAAATTCAGACATCCGAGGAAAAATTGGTGCAAATGTCTGTTTTGGGGGTGCTTGTGTACTATAGAGAGTAGAGAGTGCGACGTGGTGTGCGGAAGGGGTGACCGTGGTCGTCGTGATCGAGGGACGCAACGCTGGGCACAGCGGGGAGCAGGAGAGCGACTCGGCGCTGGTCGCGGCGGCGCAACTCGGCTCGGTCCAGGCATTCGATATGCTGGTCGCGCGCTATTACGGCCCGGTCCTGCGCTACCTGGAGCGCCAGATCGGCGACGTCGACCTCGCCGCCGATCTGGGGCAGGAGACGTTCCTGGACGCCTACCGCAGCCTCGACCGACTGATCGGCGATCGACCGTTCGCCGCCTGGCTCTATCAGATCGCCCGCAATAACCTCCGGCGCGAGTGGCGGGCGCGGAAGCTGCGGCGGCTGATCTCGCTCGACTGGCTCCACGAGCGCGCCCCCGACAAGTCGCCCGCGCTCTGGCAGGCCGACGCGAGTCGCGCGGTGCAGGAACGCGATCTGGTGCAACGCGCGCTCGACGAGCTCAACCCGACACTACGCGAGGTGCTGGTGTTGCACGACCTGTGGGGCTTCACGGCTAAGGAGATCGGGGAGCTCTTACAGATCTCCCCGGCGGCGGCCGGGCAGCGGCTCAACCGGGCCAGCCAGCAATTTCGCCAGCGTCACGAGGGATTGGAGCGGCTATGACACGGCACGATTGCGGGGTTCGCCCCGAGGAACTGATCCTCTACAAGGATGGTGCGTTGCAAGGGGCCAGGGGGGAACTGGCGGAGGCGCATCTGCGCGCCTGCCCGCTCTGTCGCCGCTGGATGGCAGAGTTCGAGGAGACGGGCCGGATACTGCGCGAGGCAACCCCACCGCTCGATGATCCCGCCGGGCGCGCGGCGATCCGCGCGCTGGTCGAGCAGGAGGCGCGGCGGCGCATTCGTCCGCGCCGGACACGCCCCCTGCCGATCGTCGTCGCCGCCCTCGCGCTGGCCCTGCTCATCGCGCTGGCGCTCCCCTGGCAACGCTCCGAGGCGCGGCCGAGTGTGGGGCGCTTCTTCCAGTTCGTGGACCGGGGGTCGCACCGCTCGGCCCTGGTCAACGGCGCGACACCGGCGGCGTTGCCGACCGTGATCGTGCAGCCGCTGTCGCCGGCAGGGCTCGCGGCACTCCGCTTCACGCCGCAACGCCCCGACACCTTGCCGCTCGGGCTGCAACTGGCCGAGGGCCAGATCGTCCGAGGGAAGCGCCTGGAATTGCGCTACCGCAACGATCGGGGGCTGGTCATGCTGCTGATCCAGGAGCGGGCAGAGGATGCACGCTACACGCTGACCACCAGTCGGGGGAGCTTCGTCATCATGGCCGGGGTGGAGGTGCTGTGGCAGCCCGATCCGTGGCCTGACTCCGTCGCGGTGCTGACCTGGGAACAGGGCGGGGTGCTGTACTCCCTGAGCCCGGACGAGAACCCGACCGGCCCCTTCCCGCTCGGCGACGCCCGGCAGGTTGTCGAGGCGCTACTCGCCGGTCGCTAACCAGCCATAGGCCGCTGGTTGCATTACCCAGGGGGTGGCAAACCACATGAACGCGATATTCGATCGTCGGCACTTGCTACGGCTCGCCCTCGGATTGGTGGGGCTAACGACGAGCGCGGGCCCCGCCGCAGGGTCGGTCACGCGCGGGATGGACGACAGCCCCGAGGATACCTACGTCTGGCGTCCCACGGACGAGACACGCTGTAACGCAGGGCTTGTCGAAGAGCGCTGGTGCTACTACGAGTGCGCCGGTGGTGTCTGTACCCCGCTGCAATACGAGTGGCGGCAGACGACGCGGCCCTGTTAGGACACAGGTTCACGCCAGCGGCGACACCCACCCAACATATTTGCTTACTCCATCCCCCTTTCCTCCTCATTCCTCCTCGCAACGGGCGGGCGGTGCTTGGCGGCACCGTCCGCTTCCCCTCGTCTCCCTCCCACAACGGCAGCACACACCCCAGGCCGGGTGATCACCGGGAGAAAGCATAGCCCTCCCATCCCCTCCCCCAGCATGATTTCTGCTACAGTTCTGCTACGGTACGGAGTATGAACCGCGACCATCCCGCCACAAGCCGAACGCCAACAGACCCGACCTGACACCGAGAATCTTCAAGCGCAGCGGGGCAGATGAATCGGATCGACCGCCTGACGGCGATCCTGCTCAGGCTACAGGGCGCGAAACGGACCGCCGGGGAACTCGCCGCGCATTTCGAGGTTTCGCGGCGCACGATCCTGCGCGACATCCAGGCGCTCAGCGAGATGAACATCCCGGTCGTGGCCGCGGTGGGGACCGAGGGCGGCTACTCCCTGCCAGACGATTATTCGCTCCCCCCGCTCGCCCTGACCCTGCACGAGGCGATCCTGCTGCGCCTCGCGTTGAGCAGCCTCGCGCAGTTGGGGACGACGCCGTTCGAGCGCGAGCGCGTCTCACTCCTCGACAAGGCACAAACCCTCCTACCACGCCATGAGCGCGACCGCCTCGATCGTTTCGCCGCTACCCTCGCGGTCGATCTCCCCGCGCAGCCCCACCCGACGCCGTTCCTCGATCGGCTCGTGGAAAGCGCCCGGCTGGAACAATGGGTCACGGCGACCTATCGCTCGGCGCGGGGACGCTCGCAACAAACACTCCTGCCACGCCAGTTGCGGACCTCCGACGGACTCTGGTATTGCGAGGCATACGCCCACGAGCATAGGGCCACGCGCGTCTACCGCGTCGACCGCTTCCTGGCGGTGCAACCGACCTTGTCACCGCCGCAGCTCGCGCACCCCGCGCCCGCCATCCCCCATTTCGATCCGTCATACCCGGAGATCCGGATCAGCCTGACGGTACGCGGGATGTTGCATCTCGAACACGAACCGCGCCTGATCCCGTATCTGGAGCGCGAGTCGGATGGCAGCGGCTTCCTGATCATGCACCTGCGCCCCGAGGAGTACGACTGGCTCATACGGGTGCTGCTCGGCACCGGTGCCGAGGCCACGATCCTCACGCCCGCCACGTTGCAAGAGCGCGTCCGGGCGGCGGCGGCGGCAATCGCGCAACATCACGCCGAACGGTGACATAGGGCTGTCACCATTCCCCCTATAGAGTGGCTAGGAGGTCGGCGCTCGGGTGAGCGCGACGAGAACAACGAAGCGGAGGCACACCAATGGCTCAACTGACCGCACGACAGGTTGTCGACAAATATTTCGCCGCCTTGCAGCGGAAAGATTTCGACGCGCTGCGCCCCCTCATCCACGACGATGTCAAGTTCAAGGGCGTGATGGGCACGACCGACACCGCCGAGGACTACATCGAGGGGTTGCGGCACACGATGGAGAAGATGACCAAGATGGAGCGCCAGATGATCTGCGCCGAGGGCGAGAACGTCTGCCAGATCTACCATCTCGTCCTCGCCGAGCCGGCGGTCACGATCCCGGTCGCGCAGTGGTTCGAGGTCCGCGATGGCCGGATCGCGACCAACCAAACGATCTTCGACCCGCGCCCGATGCTCGGCTCGTAATTGCCGGAGGCGCGTAGCACGACCCCTGCGGCGCTGCTTCAGGCAGCGCCGCAGCACGAACCTGGAGACACTGGAGGAACACGATGACGGCAGCGCAGCAGAATCAGCGTGGCGGGATGTCGGCAACACGCCTGGAACGCCTGAGCGCGATCTTGCAGGGTTAGGTCGATCGCGGCGAGGTCGCCGGTCTGGTCGCGCTCATCCATCGCCACGGCGAGGAAGCCTACGTCGGCACGTTCGGCTGGCGCGACAAGGAGGCGCAGGCATCGATCGGGCGCGATACGATCGTCCGCATCGCCTCGATGACCAAGCCGATCGTCGCCGCTGCCGCGCTGACCCTCGTCGAAGAAGGCCGGATCCGCCTCTACGATCCGATCGACCGCTGGCTCCCGGAACTGGCGAACCGGATGGTACTGCGCGACCCGCAAGGCCCGCCCGACGACCTTTATCCCTCGCCACGCCCCGTCACGCTGCATGCTCTGTGCGCTCTGTGGTTAACCCCGTAGCCCTTTTCGTCCTCGTCTCTGCGCCCCTCTGCGTCTCTGCATCTCCGCGCCTCTGCGGTGATCGTCCCTACGTCCCCTCTGCCACCCCGCGCGTCAGGCCGAGGCGCTTGACGAGTGGCCCGATCGTCAGCCCCTGTGCCAGCACGGTGAAGAGGACCACCCCATAGGTCATCGCTAAGAGTTGCTGGCGATAAGGGAACTCGGTCGGCAGGCTCAACGCCGCCGCCAACGAGACTGCGCCGCGCAGCCCGCCCCAGAAAACGACGTGTCGCTCCGGCCAGGAGAGGTGGAACCCGAGCGGTCCAAGCAATGTCCCGAGGCCATAGGCGACCGCCGCCCGCCCGACCAGGGCGGCGGCGATCCCCGCGCCGACGAAGCCCGGATAGATCAGCAGGCCCGCCCCCGGTGCGGCGAAGCCGATCAGCAGGAAGAGGGCGGTATTCGCCACGAACGCCAGGAACGCCCAGAGATCATCCAGGAGTTCCGCCGAGCCACCGGTGAAAACCCAGCCGCGCGTGCGCCCGAGCCGACTGAGGGTCATCGCCGCCAGCAGCGTCGCCATCACCCCCGAGAGGTGCAGCCGCTCCGCCGCCAGGAATGACCCGTAGGCGACCGCCACCGAGACGGTCATCTCCGTCAGGTGCTCGTCGGATACCGCGACGATCAGGTGCCCGACCCAGCCGATCGCGTAGCCGAGCAGCGCGCCACCGATCACCGTCAGCAGGAACTCGCCGACCGCCCGCCCCAGATTGAAGCCACCGCCGACCGATGCGACCAGCGCCAGGAAGAGCGAGAGGGCGATCCCGTCGTTGAAGAGGCTTTCCCCTTCCAGGACCGTACTCAGCCTCTCCTCCGCGCCGAGTTGTCGGAAGGTCGCCAGCACCGCCACCGGATCGGTCGCCGCGATCATCGCCCCGAAGACCAGGGCCACACCCGGCGGAAAACCGAGCGCCCAGCCCACGACCAGCGCCCCGATGATCGTCGCCAGGATTGTCCCAGGGAAAGCCAGCACCAGCACCCCGCGCCGCGTTCGCCACAGGAGATCGAGGTCGAGCGCGAACGCCGCCTCGAAGAGGAGCGGCGGCAGGAAGAGGAGCAGGATCAGCCGCGAGGTCAGCGGTACGGCGGGCACCACCCCGAGCCACCCGAGGATCAGCCCGAAGACGAGCAGCGCCAGGGTATACTGCACGCGCAGCCAGCGCGACAGGACCGCCACGACCGCCGCCCCGATAGTCAGCAAGATGAAGAGTTCGATCGCGCCCATCGCCACCCCGTTCAGCACGCCAAGGCCCGTAGTCGGGCAGGCAACACGTATGCCGCGCTATCCCTAGGGGACTGTCACGCGGGATTTGCCACATCGCGCGGCGGCTGTTAGCGTGGCGGCGGGCCGCGCCAGGGCGGGGCGGGACGGCAGGCAGGAGGCTGGCATGCGCAAGCAGCACCGCG
>JAABUN010008175.1_pt1 | contig 10842 bp, 11 predicted proteins | sample 5559311 | NCBI WGS metagenome assembly JAABUN01 (sample SAMN10711877, study PRJNA513370) | rock metagenome | isolation source: Antarctica rocks | place: Antarctica: Victoria Land, Siegfried Peak sud | reverse complement strand
GTGAGTTCGTAAGGGCAGGCGCTGCCAACCCGGGTGCCCGCGCAGCTCCGTGCGTCGCTGGCGGCACGTGCTGGTCGAGCCAGGCGCCTGCTTGTCGACGGGCTGCTGAACAGGCAGCCCTGGGCGAAGTAGCAGCCTGGTTGTTCGAGCCGCTGGAGCTGCCCGACGGTCTCGACGCCCTCCGCGAAGCACCGGACGTTGCGGCTGTGCGCCGCAGAGATGAGCCGAACTGATCAGCGGGGTGCGGTAGTCGTCGTCCGCCGCGTAGCCGATCGTTTACCCCGGATCCACCGCCCGACTTTGATCTTTCGCGGCCTGCCGAACGAGCAAATGCCCTCCTACCTGGGACGATGACCTTGCTGAGGGGTCAACATCCACCGGGGTGGAAGGGCACTTGCAGGGTGCGAGCAAATCACGATCTGAGCCGGGTGTCGGTGAGCTTCGACGAGACGAATCTCGTGCCGAATGCCGGGCTGCTGCCGGCGGCGGTACTGGCCCAGCGGCTCGATCTGGCCGGGCTCGTCAACCGGCGGCTGCACCTGGTCGCGCACGGCGCGAACAGCGGCGCGAAGGCGTTGACGGTCGTCGGGTCGATGCTCGCCGGGGGCGACAGCATCGACGACGTCGCCGTGCTCCGGGCCGGCGCGGCGGGCTCGTTGTTCGACGGGACCCGGGCGCCGTCGACGGTCGGGCCGTGGCTGCGGGCGCACAAGTGGTCCAACGTCCGGCAGCTCGACGCGGTCAGCCGCGAGCTCCTCAAGCGGCTGTGGCAGGCCGGCGGCGGGCCGGCCGACCTGACCGGGCCCCTGACGATCGACCTGGACTCCACGATCGTGGAGGTCCACGGCCGGGCCAAGCAGGGCGCCGCGTTCGGCTACACCAAAGTCCGCGGCTACCACCCGCAGCTGGCGACGTGCGCGCAGACCGGGCAGGTCCTGATGAGCCGGCTCCGCGGAGGCAGCGCCGGCGCCGCCAGAGGCGCCGCGAGCTTCCTGACCGAGACGATCAGCCGGGTCCGCAACGCCGGCGCGACCGGGCCGCTGACGGTGCGGGCCGACAGCGCGTTCTACTCCAAGTCGATGGTCGCCACCGCGGTGAAGTTCGACGTCCGGTTCAGCATCACCGCACGTCAGGACCGGGCCGTCCGGGCCGCGATCGCCACCATCGCCGACGACGCGTGGGAGCCGATCCCGTACTGGCTCTCGACACCGGAAGTTTCCGGCGCCGACATCGCCGAGACCACCTTCACCGTCTTTGCCAGCGACAAGCGCCATGCCCGTGCGGTCCGTCTCGTGGTCCGCCGGACCAGGCCGACACCCGGGTCGCAGCTCGCGCTGTTCACGACCTGGAGCTACCACGCGTTCATCACCGACCACGACCTGCCACTGCCCGAGGTCGAGGCCGATCACCGCCGTCACGCTGTCGTCGAACAGAGGATCGCCGAGCTGAAGAGCGCCGGCCTCAAGCACCTGCCGTCGGGCAAGTTCATGGCCAACGCCGCCTGGCTTGCCCTGACCGTCATGGCGCACAACCTCGGCCGAGCCGTCGGGATCCTCGCCGGCACCGACCTGGATCGGGCGACCGCCGCGACCCTGCGACGCAAGGTCTTCACCATCCCGGGCCGGCTCGTCCAGACCGGACGACAACGACGCCTACGGCTGCCCGCGAACTGGCCCTGGGCCGCCGCGATCAGCACCGCGCTCACGTCGATCCACGCGATCCCGCTCCGCTGCTGACCCCGCCCACCCACCCCAACGACCAGGACCTCGGACAGGCCGGCAGACCGGCAGGTCCCGGACGCCCCGACCCAGCCACGACACGACACGCACCAGCAAGATCAGGTCGGCGACTCAATCCAAGATCAACGGTGGATCCGGGGTAAGGGGTAGGCGGTTCACGCCAGGTGGCAGGGGTCGCCCGGACAGGCGGCTGGCTGCCCGCCACGAGGCACCCGGCTTGTCCAGGCGTCATCAGGGGACGTGACGGCGACGCGACACTGCTGCTGCTGGAGCGGCGCAGCAGCAGTGAGCACGCCCTGCTCCGCGACGTGCCCGGCACCGGCCACCAGCCGTCCCGATGACCGATGGATCATTGAGTGGGACGACGCCGTCAGGCGTCGTCCGCGTCGCCCGGCCGGCATGACTGGCGGCCGGTCAGCCGCCTGTGGCGGCGGTGTTCTCGCCCTGCGCGACCTGGTCTGCCGCGGTGGTTGGCGCCGCGACGAGCGCCTGCTGCCGTCGGACGACGAGTGCTGCGGCAGCCCCGCCCAGCCCGATCAGCGCGACGGACGTCATCCATGGCTGGTTGAACCGGTCGCCCAACACCTCGTCGGCCGAGAACCGGCCAGGGCCGGAGACCGCCAGCGCGGCGCCGATCAGCCCGAGGACGCCGGTGTACTCCCAGCCGCCCTGCATCGCGAAGAAGCCAGCCGGCGCATGCACCGACCCGGCCGCGATCATCGTGGACATCGCCGCGGCGCCGCCGACGGGGGTGGCCAGACCCAGGGCCAGCAGCGTGCCGCCGCCCGCCTCGCCAAGACCGGCCAGCACTGCGCTGGCCTTGGCCGGGTGGAAGCCCATGGCCTGCATGGCCCCGGTGGTGCCGCTGATGCCGTGGCCGCCGAACCAGCCGAAGAGCTTCTGGGTGCCGTGCGCTACCAGGGTGCCGCCGACGCCGACCCGCAGCGCGCGCAGTCCGAGGTCCGAGCGGGTGCCGTGCGACATCTGGTTTCCTCAACGGCAGGACGCGCCATGTTTGTCCGTGCAACCGTACCTGGCCGGCACACGGCGCCCAGTGACCCGGCCGGTGGCGATCTCCGGCGCCGCGAACAGCCTGCTTCGGGACGGTTGCAGCGCCGGAGCGAGCATCAGCACAGCGGCGCGCGGGGTGTGCGCCGGCAGCACGGTCAGCCCAGTCGGGCAGGTGCTGCTCGATCGCCGTCCCGGTGCTGCTGCCGGCTGTGCCCAAACTGGCCTGCAGGAACTCCGCCGCGCGCCGCATACGCTCACAGCCGCTGCCCCTTTCGGGTTGAGTGGGGCTCAAGCGCCAGCGCGGTGCGGACGAGGAGATGGACGTGCAGCTCGCCCGCGCGACGGCAGGGGTCCTTGGTGTCTTGGCGTTGACCGCTTGCGGTGCGGGCGGCGCCACGAGCTCCGATGCCACGAGCTCGGGCGCGCAGCCGGCCGGCGCGGTCTGGATGCCGGCGGACGTAGCGCCGGCGGTGGCGAACGGGGCGGCCGGCTGCCGGTCCGTGGTGGTGGCGGCCGGCGACATCGTCAACGACGAGCGCGCCGCCGAGGGCACCGGCCGGCTGGCTGCCGGCCAGCAGGCCGACCAGGTGCTGGTGCTGGGCGACAACCAGTACGACAGCGGCGCGCTGGAGGACTACCGCTCCGGTTACGACCGCCTGTCCTGGGGCCGGCTGAAGGCGATCACCAGGCCGGTGCCGGGCAACCACGAGTACCGCACGCCCGGTGCGGAGGGCTACTTCGCCTACTTCGGCCGGCCGCCGCCGTACTACGCCTACGACGCCGGCTGTGGCTGGCGCGGCTACGCGCTGAACAGCGAGATCGGGATGGACGAGCAGACTGCGTGGCTGCGCCGCGACCTGGCCGCCCACCCGGACGCCGCGGTGCTGGCTTTCTGGCACAAGCCGCGCTGGTCCTCCGGTACCAGGCATGGCAACGACGCGTCGGTGCAGCCGTTGTGGGACGCGCTGACCGGCCGAGCGGGCGTGGTCCTGAACGGCCATGAACACAACTACGAGCGCTTCGCCCCGGTCGGGCGGGTCCGGGAGTTCGTCGCGGGCACCGGCGGGTCCAGCACGTACCCGTTCGGCACCGCCCAGCCAGGCAGCCAGGCCCGGATCGCGCAGACCGAAGGCGTCCTGCGCCTGGAGCTGCGGCCCGGCTCGTCCTACGCCTGGTCGTTCCTGGCCGTCGACGGACGGACGCTGGACACCGGCAGCGCCTGACCCGCCTGGTGTGTCGCGGTCCCGCCGGCGGCCGCCGAGCGGTGCCTTGCGGCGGCGGGGCAGAAGGGTCACGGCGGCGACGACCACGCGCCGCCGACGAGCCCGGCCGCGTCGTGTGGCGTCGCGCACCGTCGCGCAAGACCTTGCACCAAGGTGGCCGGCGGCCACCGGCCGTGCTGCTGGCCGGGCCTGGGGGCTGGCAGCGGCGCCGTCGGGCCGGGTGCGAGGGCGGTCCGGGCCTGGGCCGGCGCCAGCGGCGTCGCGGTGCACAGCCCGGGCCGCCTGACCGTGGGGTGGTGGAGCGGCCCCGCGCCGTGCGCACCTGATGGGGTGTGCTGCTCGGCAGGGTCCGGGTCCGCGTCGCGCTGACGGAGCAGCCGGCGCAGCGGCGGCGCCTGCCGTGAGGATGACGTGGTGACGGTGCGGGTCCGCGAGGTGTGGTGGGTGCTGCTGCGGCTGGGTGCTGTGGCGTTCGGCGGTCTCGGGCCGACGCTGGCGCTGCTAGACCGCGAGCTGGTCGGGCGCCGCGGGTGGTTGACCTCGGCCGACGTCCGGGACGCCCTCACCTACACCAAGCCGCTGCCCGGGTTCCACGGTCGTGCAGGCCGTGACGTTCCTGGGCTGGCGCCTCGCCGGGCTGCGCGGGGCGGTGGTGGCGACGGCCGGGTTCCTGCTGCCGGCCGCGGCGCTGATGACGGCGACCGCCGTCGCGACCGCGGCGCTGCCCGACGCGGCGTGGGTGCGCGGCGGGCTGCTCGGCCTGCAGGTCGCGGTGGTCGGGCTGCTCGCGCACGCCACGGTCGGCCTGCTGGCCAAGGAGGCCCGCACCCCGCTGCTGGCCGTGCTCGCCGCCGTCGCCGCGGCCACCGGGCTGTTCGTCAACGCCGCGCTCGTCGTCGCCGCTGCCGGTCTGGTCGGGGTGGCCGTGGAGCACCGGCAGCGGCCTGGCCAGACGGCCGGCGGGGGGGCGGGCGGTGCTTGAGCTGGTCGGTACGTTCGTGCTGGTCGGGGCGTTGGCGTTCGGCGGCGGGCAGGCAGCCCTGCCGCTGGTCGAGCGGCTCGCGGTCGGCGTGCACGGCTGGGTGACCCCGGCCCAGTTCGGGACCGCGGTCGGGTTGTCCTACGCCACTCCCGGCCCGGTGCTGATCATCGCCGCGTACATCGGCTACCGCACGGCCGGCCTGGCCGGTGCGCTGGCCGCGACGGTGGCGGTGTTCGCCGTGCCGGTGCTGGCCGCGGTCGGCGCGGCCGGCGCGGTCCAGCGGCTGGCCGGCACCGGCTGGCTGCCGGCGTTCGGTCGCACCGCCGGCGCCGCCGCGATCGGGCTGCTCGCTGTCACGTTGCTGTCGCTGGCCCGGCCGGTCGCCGACGTGCACCCGGCGCTGCTGGTCGGTTCGCTGCTGGTCGCGCTGGGCGCGCGGCGGGCGCACCCGCTGGTCCTGCTCGGTGTGGCGGTGCTCGCCGGGGTCGTCGTCGGCTCGCTCGCCGGCTGACCTGTGGTCGACCTGCTGGCTCGCCCGGGAACCGGGTAGGGCCGCCGCACGTCGAGCCGGCAACAGAGGAGCAGAGCGTGGCGAGCAGTGACCTGGGCGGGATCGCGGGCTGGGTGGTCGGCGTCATCGACAGCATCGGGCCGGTCGGTGTCGGCGCGCTGATCGCGTTGGAGAACGTCTTCCCGCCCATCCCGTCGGAGGTGATCCTGCCCTTCGCCGGCTTCAGCGCCTCCCGCGGTGACCTGGACCCTCTGCTCGCCTGGGTCGCGGCCACCGTCGGCGCCCTGGTCGGCGCCTATGTCCTGTACGCGGTCGGAGCGCTCATCGGCTACGACAAGGTCCATCGGCTCGCCGGCAAGCGCTGGTTCGTGCTGTTCAGCCAGGCCGACCTGGCCCGCGGGGAGCGCTTCTTCGACGACCACGGCAGCAAGGTCGTGCTGCTGGGCCGCTTCGTGCCGTTCGTGCGCTCGGTCGTCTCGGTCCCGGCCGGGTTCGCCCGGATGCCGCTGTGGCGCTTCACCGCGCTGACCGCAATCGGCAGCGGCCTGTGGAACGCCCTGTTCATCTACGCCGGCTACCGGCTGGGGGACCGCTGGGACCAGGTGCAGCAGTACCTGCAGCCCATCAGCTACGTCGCGGTGGCCGCACTGTCCGCTGGCCTGCTGTTCCTCATCGTGCGACAGACCCGCCGCCGCACCGCCTGAGTCTGAGCCTGGCCAGGTCCCACACCGGGCCTGCCCCTTACCAGGCACATCACGGGCTGGTCACGGCGACAGAGCGCGGCGATCTGCACGTACCAAGTAGGGGCGGCTACCGGTCATCCTGCGGTGAGCCAGGCAGTGCTCGGGTTGCGAACAGGGCCACGGCCAGCCCGAGGAGCCATCCTGCGACGACGTCGCTGGGCCTTCGGTGACGGCGAAGTCGTCTCCGTCCGGGGCTCCGGGCGACGGGCGGCAGGCCGAGGTCCTGTTCCCCCAACCCGTCGGCCCCAAGTGGCTCCTGCTCCGCTACGCACCGATCAAGGGGCCGTTGGTCAGCCGAGCCGCCACTCTGACTTGCGGGCGCTTGCTTGCTTGCATGTAGGAACCGCTGGACTTGTCGTCGCCCAGCCCTTGTGCGACGCCGACCCACCGGTAGGCGGCCCGGAAGCCTGGTCGGCGGGACACGGCGCCGGACTGCGGCACGGGTCGTCGGCGAGGGCGGATACTGGCGGCGTGACGACTGTGACGACGACGATCGAGCGCTCGGGGCCGGCGGTGCGCGCTGCGTTGGCGGAATTGGCGCCGCAGGAGTGCGCGGTGTTCGAGCAGGAGTTCCGCCAGGCGCTGCTCGACGCTGAGCAGCGGCTCGACCTTCGGCCGGCCGAAGCCCTCCTGGACCGCTGGTGGGGCATCGCGGCGATCCGGGCGAACCCGCTCAGCCCGACCGAGCACGACCTGGTCGCTCGGGCCCGCGCCGGCGACGACACCGGCTGGGCCGACGGGCCCACGACCGAGCGGGCGCGCCGGTAGGTGGCCCGGTACACCGCCCGCTGGTCACAGATCCCGCTCGAGCAGTACGCAGCCCTGCCCGAGCAGGCGCAGCGGCAGATCGACGCGCGGGTAGCGGAGCTGCTGGAAGAGCCGGAGGGGCCGCCTCAGGCCTACGACCCGCCGACCGATCAGTGGACGACCGTGTACGGCGACGGCGCCGGGCTGATCCTGTACGCCGTCGTCCACCCGCACCGTCGCGTGCTCATCCTGCGGCTGGTCTGACCGCCGTCACACCTGGTTCTGCGTCAGAGGGTCGGCCCTGGTGGTGCTCAGCGTCGGCATCTGCCGAGTGGCGCAGCAGCTGCCAGCGCTGCACCCCGTCGTGGGTGCGCGTGGTGTGCCGCAGCGCCGCGGCCAGCGCCGGGTGCCGCACGACGGCAGGATCGGTGTCGGGGTCGGTGAGCGCGATGCGAAGCGCCCGTACGGCCGGTGGCCAGGAGGCGTTGTCGTCGGTGTTGCAGATGGCGTAGTTGATGTCCAACCAGTCCCATAGCCAGGGTTGGAAGGCGTGCTCGGTCAGGTCCTCCTCAGCCGCGGCTAGCGCCGCCGACAGCGCAATGCCGTCGTCCCCATCGCTGCAGTCCTGGTCCTGCTCGACAGGCCGCGACCACATGGTGGCCAGGGCGCCGTCCAACACGGCAGAGCCGGCAGACGGTGGGCCCCAGACCAACGGGCCAGTGGCGCCAACCTGCCCACAGGTCTCCAGGACAGCTTGGGTGACGAGCAGCGTTCCCGTCGCGGCCGTGCGCAGCTGCTTGACCCTGTGCTGACCGGCTACAGCGGCCGCCGGGTCGGACCACCCGAGCGGGGCTGGGGCCAGGCGCAGGTCCCCACCGGTGTAGGTCTGCCAGAACAGCCTGGCCAGCAGCTGGTCCGAGACGGCGTCAGATGGCACGTCGTCGGCGAGCAGCCGGCCCGCCCGAACGGCCGCGAGGAGCCGCTGCGGATCCGCGGACAGTTGCCGGCGGGCCCGGTAGTCCATCGGTGGCATCTCGTTCTCCAACGCGGCACCAAGCCGGTCCAGGTCGGACAGGAACGCCGACCAACGGCCTTGCTCGACGAGTTCACGGTGCAGCGCAGCGGGCTGGTCGGCCAGCCAGGCGGGTAGGCCGAGCTCGAGCGCGATCAGCCGCCACGGGCGGGTGCTGCCCAGCCGGGCCAGGGACATCGCCGCGCACGCCCGGGCCACCACCATCGCGCCGGCCGGGTCCGAGCCGCCAGCGTCGCCCAGGCCTGCCGCGGCAGCGAGATGATCGGTGAGCAGGCCGGGCCAGAGCACCTGCGGGATGACCCGGAGCGGCAGCTGCCCACCGCGCAGCGGCCCGTCCTGAAGCCCGCACTGCAGTCCGGGCTCGGGGTAGCGCGGCCGGCCGCTGCCGACCCGGAACGTCAACTGAGCGCTCGGGGACAGCCCGCCCGCGTCGTTGGCGACACCGAGCCGGAGGGCGCCGAGCAGCCCGTTGTGCCGGCGGCGGCGCAGAACGCTGTCCGGGCCGATCGGGGTGCACCGGCCGAGCGGGTTCAGCAGCCCGTGCCGCCCGGCGACCGCGACCGCACCGGTTGGGTCCGGTTCGGTCAGCACGGCGACGGCCACGTCCAGGCTGTCCAGCAGCAGCCGCGGGTCGGTGCCCAACCGCCACAGCCCCGCCACCGACCCGCGGTGCTCGGTGACCAGCTCGAGCAGCGCGTGCAGGTACTCCAGGCGCGTCGTGCCGGTGCCGCAGGTTGTCACCGGGCCGTCCGGGTCGACTCCCGCCTGCCTGGCGGCGGCGTCCAGGTGCTGCTGCACCTGCAGGTGGCGGTCCGTGGCCGCTGGAGCGCTCGCCGTGCGCAGGTCATACCCGCACCAGGCCCGACGGGCACCCTTCACGGCTGCTCCTGCCGTTGGCTGGCCGGGGCGCCGGCGGGGGACCGGCAGGTGCTCCCGGCAACTCCAGTCCGGCCCCGGGTGGGCTGTCCACGCCGAACTCGACCAGGGCACCTGCCCACACCCCGGGCAGCACGCCACCAGCAGCACCCGGTGGGTCAGGCACACTGCCTGCAGCGGCGACGACCAGCTCGCCGACCACACCCCGACGACACCCGCCGCTCGGTCCACCCCGGGGCCGTCGGCAGCGTCGGCAGCATCGGCCTCGTTGGCCCCATCGGCAGTGCCGGTGAGGCAGCCCGGGCAGAACCGCGACCCGGACGGCCACCTGCCGACCCCACCGCAGTAGGTGTGCTGGTAGCCGGCGAGCGCGCCGTCAAGGAAGGAGCCGGCAGGCGACCGGCCGGGTGGGGCAGCGCCGAGCAGCGCGGTCACCTGCTCGGTGTGCCGGTGCAGGTGCCGGGCGACGGCCCGCACGCTGTACGACGGGGTCGGCGCGCCGATCGCGGTCAGCAGCGCATGCGGACTCAGGCCGTACCGGTGCGCCACCCGGCTCAGCCAGCCCGCCGCCTGCTCACCCGCCACCGGCGGTACCGCCAGCGGCAACCGGTTCAGGTCGTGGCCGGCCGGCTGGCCACGCAACCCCGGCCTACCGGTCGCCGGGTCCGGCTGGTCAGCTGGTACCGCTGCTGGCCGGGGCACGCTTCCTCCCGCCCGCGCTCCTGCTCGAGCGGCCCGTGCCCGCGGAGCCGGCCATCGCAGCACTGGTCGCGTGGGCGCTGGTGGTTGCGGCGTTATCGCTGGTCGCCCGGTCCAGCAGGGCGCCGGTGATGGTCTCCACGCCGGTGTGGATCGCCAGCCAGCACACCCGGTCCAACAAGTTCGTCAGCGATGCGATGTGCCCCTGGGTGCGCCGGTGCAGCTCACCGGCGTGCTCGACCAGCATCCCCGGGCAGGCGTCGACCAGGTGCAGGTGTGCCTCCAACGCCCGCAGCAGCTCGGTCCACGCCCGCGAGCCGGCATCGGTGCTGATCGTGAACGCGCCACCGGGCAGCGAGTCGCCCGGCGGCTGGTCTGCGCGTACGCCGCGGACTCGCCCAGCAGGCCCTCGTCGAAGAACCGCTTCTCAGCCAGGCCGACGCCGGTGTAGATGAATGTGACAGGTAGCTCGTTGGCCAGCCACTTCAGGTGGTTGCTGATCTCCACGCCGTGTCGGTGCGCCGGGTCGATGAAGTGCAGATCATCGATCACCACCAGCCGGGTCTGGCAGGGACACCGCGCAGTCCACCGCCAACGACGCCAGGTCCACCGCGGTTGCCCGGCCCGCCGCCGGGTGGCCGTAGAACTCCAGGATCCGCCGGTTCAGGCCCTTCGGGGTCACCCCGGCCGCCAGCGGCACGAACACCACCGGCAGCCGCTGATGCCCCTCCGGCGTCAGCGGCCCCTCCCGGCGCAGCACCCGGCGGTGCAGGTCCCGCGCGTACCGGGTCGCGATCGTCGTCTTCCCCAGCCCGGGGGCGGCGTCGATCACCACCGACCCGCGCAGCCGGTCCCCGTCCCGCCGGCCCGACGCCAGCACCTGATCGAGGATGTCGAACGCCCCGGTCAGCTGCGACGTCTTCACCGTCGGCAGGTTCGCGTTCCACACCAGCCGCGCCTCCGTGAAGTCCTCCAGCTCCTCTGCCGGCAGCGCTGCCAGCTGCCCGCGGGTCAGCATCGGTAGCGGCTCGCGCGGGGCGGCGTGCACGAACGCATCCCAGCCCGCCTTGCGGGACAACTGGAACCGGTCCGGGCCGTTCCGCGCCAACCAGGTCGCCCACCGGTTGGTTGGCACGGCTGCCGCTGCCAAAGGGCTAGCCCGGGGCTTTCACGCAGCAGGGTGAGCATGGGGGTGTCGTTGAACTGAAAAGTGCTCCTGACCAGCGAAGATGAGTCTGTCTAGGAACATCATCAGCGCCGATCGAGGAGCACCTTCCA
>JAABUN010008174.1_pt1 | contig 10844 bp, 11 predicted proteins | sample 5559311 | NCBI WGS metagenome assembly JAABUN01 (sample SAMN10711877, study PRJNA513370) | rock metagenome | isolation source: Antarctica rocks | place: Antarctica: Victoria Land, Siegfried Peak sud | reverse complement strand
AGCTTCGCCAAGCGGCACCACTGAAAAAGGGAAGCCTTGTCCGCGCTTGTGCCAACGCAGACTCGAGCTGATCGGATCACCATCAAGGAGAACCACCTTCTCTTCGAGTGTTTCATGGAGGAAGTAGGCAAAATGCACGGCAAGAGTGGTTTTCCCCACCCCGCCTTTCAGACTAAGCACTGCGAGTGATTTCATATTTATATGTGTACCACATTTATGTTAATTTACAATTTTGTATTACTGTATTTATGTTTGGTCATATTTATATAATTATGTATTTATATGAAGGTAACAGCTTATTATTCAAATAGACCCAAGGCAGCTGTTGCTTTTATACTGAACCTTTTGCGAAAGTAGCCTTTACCTACTGATGGGAGAAATGAGGGTACGCAGGAAAGTGATATTGCCCCGCTAAAATGGCTCTTTCGTAATCTCGGTGCAGCGGCTTAAAGAACATGCTGCACTGAGGGATGTACCTCGAGCCTTTTCTTAAGAAGCTTTTTCCCAAAGGATTTGATCTACGCCTCGATCACTACGAGCATGACGACAACGAGCTTTCTCTGACCCTCAGGAGTGCTCATTCGTCAGCTTCTTGTCCCGTTTGTGGCTGCTACTCAGGAAGGATACACAGCCGTTATACGCGGTGCGTCAGCGATCTACCTTGGGCGGGCATACCGCTAAAACTACTTCTGGTTGTAAGGCGTTTTCGCTGCAGCGCCGTGAACTGCCCAAGGCGCATCTTTGCCGAGCGTTTTCCTCGCTTGGTCGATCCCTATGCCCGCTTAAGCAGGCGGCTCCGAGATGTTCTAAGTCGTGTGGCGCTTGATGTGGGCGGGGAACCGGGCAGACGATTGCTGAAGGTGTTCGGTATCGCAACAAGTGGAGATAAGCTGCTGAGCCTTGCTTACGCCGCCGACCTACCTACGGCAGTTTTATCCCACATTATTGGTGTCGACGACTTTGCCTTGAAACGCGGTCGCACATATGGAACCGTCATCGTGGACTTGGGAACGAGACACCCTATTGCTCTACTCCCCGACCGCACCGCGGAAACACTCGCTGCTTGGCTCGAGGCGCATCCCGAAGTCCAAATCATTAGTCGTGACCGTTCTACCGAATACGAACGCGGCATCAGCCTGGGAGCGCCGCAGGCAAAACAGGTGCTCGACCGCTGGCACCTGCTGAAGAACTTGGGGGACGCCTTGGAGCGGCAACTCCGCCGTTATCAAGGAACGATCAATGAGTTGACAAAGGAGCTGAACGTCGACCATGTTAGGGTCGTGCGCTCACGACGTGAAGAGGCGGCACGCCAAGCAGCGCAGCAAAAACGCCTCGCCCGGATGCAAGCCATACGCGACCTGCACGCCCAAGGTATGAGTATGCTGGCGATCACTCACGAACTACAGGTAAGTCCCACGTTCGTCCGCCATGTGACCCGCATGGACGTTCTGCCCGAAGCCAGATATAGAAAGTCGTGTCTCAGTAAGCTCGACTCGTTCGAACCGTATCTCGACCAGCGCTGGCACGAAGGCTGTAGGAATGCCATGCAGTTATGGCGAGAAGTGAAAGAGCGTGGTTATCCGGGGGGCTATAAGCGTGTCCACCAGTGGCAGCAAAAGCAGTGGTTGCTAGAGGATAGAAAGGTATCTAAGACGACAACGACACCCGTTACCCTGCCCTTTCGACAGGTGCGCCAAAGCTTTGCACCAAGGCAGCTTGCGTGGCTACTTATGCACCCGAGCGAACGGCTGTCGGCAGCAGAAAAAGCTGTGCTAAACGATCTGATAAACCGAAATCCGGCAATCGGCACTGCCCAAAATCTCGCCCAAGGTTTTCGCCAGCTATTTAACCTCAGTTCGGAGTTTCTTAGCCAAACGAGAAAGTATCTCCTAGAGTAGGAATACCTAAAGACTTACGAAGGAGATACTGCCATGAGTCTACCCGGGCTGTTTGTTGAGGTTGATGACTTCTGCCAAGAATTCGAGCGCTGGGCCGCACCGCAGCAACTGCGTCTTGGGCAAAACGCACCCTACCGGGGCTGCCCGCCAGGTAAGGCCAAACGTGGTCCTGTGCCTTTGATGTCGGCCAGTGAGATCGTGGCCATCGTGATCCACTTCCACCAAGTAGGCTACCGCGATTTCAAGCACTACTACCAGAGGCACGTCTGTGAGCACCTTTTCACTGAGTTCCCGAGACTGGTTTCCTACGGCCGCTTTGTCGAGTTGATGCCGAGCGTTGGGTTGGTGTTATGCGCTTACTTGCAGAGCCGTTTCGGTCGCGGCACGGGTATTGCCTTTGTTGATAGCACCCCCGTGGCGGTTTGCCACAACCGCCGTATCGCCAGACATCGCGTGTTCAGGAACTTGGCGGCGCGAGGCAGAAACACAATGGGCTGGTTTTATGGCTTCAAGCTGCACCTGATTGTTAGCGACCTGGGCGAACTGCTGGCCGTACACCTAACCCCAGGCAACGTCGATGATCGCAAGCCTCTAGAGGGGATGACCAGAGACCTTTACGGTAAGCTCTTCGGCGACAAAGGCTATCTCTGTCTTGGACAAAGCGGCACCCGAAAGGGGCCTGTCCGCTCCCAAGCCATGTTCGAGACGTTTTATGAACGAGGATTGGAACTCGTTACCTCGTTACGTAAAAATATGAAGAACCAGCTGATGCTAATCTCCGACAGACTCCTGTTGCGCAAACGCTTCATTATCGAGACGATTACCGACCAGCTCAAAAACATCTCGCAAGTAGAGCACACTCGTCACCGTAGCCCAGCCAACTTCGCTGTCAACCTCTTAGCCGGTCTCATTGCCTACACCCATCAGCCTAAAAAGCCCTCTCTACATCTGCCTACCGACCTGGCGCAGCTACCCGCCCTGATCTGAACTCCGAACTGAGGTTATTTAGGGACAAACAGCCTGAGCAGCTCGCGGCTTGGTTCGAAGCGGTACGTGAAAGCGGCCTCGATGACCTCCGAACCTTCGCGCTTTCGCTCGAGCGAGAACAAAAAGCTTTGACTGCAGCCATCTCATTGCCCTGGAGTAACGGGCCGACCGAAGGAGTAGTGACAAAACTCAAGCTCATCAAACGGTCAATGTATGGCCGTGGCTCGTTCGACCTGCTGCGAAAACGTGTTCTGCTCGCTGCTTAACCGGCTGCACCGAGATTGCGGAAGAGCCGCTAAAATGGAGAGTCAGTTAAGCCTCTAATGCAAAATGGGAGGCGTGATGAAAGAGCGTAGGGTCTACACCGCAGAATTTAAGCGCGAAGCGGTGCGAGTGAGACTGTAAAGTTGTGCTGGGATAGCTGTATAGTGCGAATACTTTTTCAATCAAGCTAGAGGAGCTCTAAGGTACTGGCTCCTTAAAAGGACAGAAATCGTTAGGAAAAGCAGTGTAACAACCTGTTTGGACAGACTCTTATATTGCAAAAAGAATCTCGTAGAGCAACTAGATGATCACAAGCCTATTAACCACTGGTGCTAGTTCAAAGGGAGAACTCAGCGATGCTCATCTGAGAAGGATCAGCGGTGGGGTGTAGGGTGTGGAAAAGCCCAAGTAGGATGTTAAACATAGCGGCGACATAAGCGAGATGCGCTTTAAGATGGCCTCTAGCACGGTGATAGAGTCTTTTCAAGCCGCAAACCACCGTTACCATCGACAAAGCTGTTTCTACCAGCATCCGCTCATTCCAAGTACCCTTGGCACAAAGTTTGAGGTTATCAGGTACGCCGTTCTGGTCACGGAAGCCTAGGTCGGCTAGGATGATAGTTTGTCCCTCAAAGGGTTTGATTAAGGGGTGAAAGTGCTTGTCATAGACGTTCATCGTGCTCCAGTCCCAAGCAACTACTTTGCCTTCGTCGTTAAGCAGCCAGCAGAGCTTGATACCTACACTCCAACGACCCTTGTCTCTGCCCTTCTTACCAATCTGCTTATTGCTTCGTCCCTCCCGTGCAGGAAAGATAAGCTCGATGGGGTAGCTGTCGATCACTGTAAAGAAACTCGGTTGGGCAAGTAACAGTTCACACCAAGCCTGATGTGTTTTTAGCAGCCGCAGCAAGCGACTGCGTTCAGGTAAACCCGCGAAGAGCGGGTCATAGTCACGCTTTAGCCAGCGGTAAAAGGCTCGGAAGTGACCTCCCTTAAGCGCAAACAAGATACCTACGGTTACCAGCTCGCTCGGATACAGTTTGGCTTGTGGGTGCTTAGGTAAAGGCGGTAGCTGTTCGTCCACTTGGTAGAAGATTTCGATGATAATGTCCTCGGTAGTTATGGATAGCCTCCCTATGAGCTTGAACACCCATAGTCTGAGTTCTGCCCATGACTACTTCAACTAGCACCAGTGGTTATTAACTTCTGTATAAGATTAACATCTATACACTCACCCCAGCACAACTTTACAGTCTCACTTCGCGCAATACCTAGAACGCGACTTTCTTCCGACCAACTCCGAAGTCGCCGCGCTTTTTGCAGGGCACGTGCTCCCGACGCGGACGGACTGGGAGGGGCTCATCGAGGACATCAAGCGCTACGGACTCGCCCATTCGTTTGTGCTGGCAATCGCCCCGACCGGTTCGATCTCGTATGTGTCAAACGCGTCGGCCAGCATCATGCCGATCACCGAAAAGGTTGAAACGCGCACCAGCAACAAGGCCAAGACGATCTACCCGATGCCGCACCTGTGCGCCGACACGGAATGGTTTTACGAAGAAGCCTACACCATGGATATGAAGCGTGTGATCGACACCGTCGCAACCGCGCAACGCCACGTAGATCAGGGCATCTCGAGCACGCTCTTCGTGCCCTCGAGCGCAACCACCCGGACGTTGCAGCAGTACTACCTCTACGCCTACTCAAAAGGCGTCAAAACCCTCTACTACACCCGGATGCGCAAACTCAGCCTGGACGAATGCCTGAGCTGCGCCGTTTAAGGAGCCCAATGTGAGCCAAGCTTTTAGCGCTACCAACTGGAGTGATCCCGAAGACAGTTTTTCGGTGACGTTTTACGAGAAATACACCTCGCAGCTATGGTTTCCCGAGGAGATCGCGCTCGTCAACGACGCCCTCGTGTGGAACTCGCTGGGTGAACTCGAGCGCCTGACCCACATTCGCGCCAGCGCCGGCCTCAACGCTCTCGACACCTTGCAAGGCGAAGTCGGTATGAGCACCTTGCGCTACCATGTAGACGGTCATATCCGCAAGGCTGTCTTGCAGTTTCAGGGGATGATGGAAGATGTTCACGCCAAGTCTTACTCGCTTATGAACAAAACCTTTTTGACAAGCCGTGAAGAGCGTGGCGTGTTCGACTGGGTTAAGGAGCAACCCCAGTTGCAGTGCAAGATACGCCTGGTTCAGAGCGTCTATACCGACCCGGACGTCAGTACCCTGGGCATCTGGAAAAAGCTGGTGATCTCGTGCATGTTAGAAACCGCGCTCTTTTACAGCGGCTTTTTTTATCCGCTTTATCTGGCGGGTCAGGGCAAGATGGTGAGTGCTGGCGAGATCTTTAACCTGATTATCCTCGACGAGGCGGTTCACGGCGTTTACATCGCCATGCTTGCCGCCGAACGGTTCGAGAGCTTGAGCGAGGCTGAAAGGGATGTTGCGCTCAGCTGGTACGAACAAATGCTCGACACCCTCTATCAAAACGAGTTGAGTTACAGCGAATACCTTTACGACGGGCTCGAGCTCACCCGCGAGGTCAAAACGTTTATTCGTTACAACTTCAACATACTCGCCGACAACCTCGGTTTAGAACGCAGTTTTCCCGACGAAGAGATTCATCCGGTGGTGCGTAACGGCATCAAAACCCAGGGCACGACCCACGACTTCTTCTCCTCTAAAGGTAACTCATACAGCAAGATCGCCGTAGAACCCTTGTCGGACGCAGATGTTGCGACCTTATGGGTCGATCATGCTTAAAACGCGGTTTGTCATCTTGTCGCAAGACGATTGTCCACGTTGCGAGCGGTTAAAAATGATGCTTGCCCAACCTCTTAGGGGAAGGTATCAAGGTGACCTCACGGTCATTCACCGTCAGACGCAGCCGGAGCTGTTCAAAACCTTGGCCGAAATATACAGTGTCAGCAGTACGCCCGTTATCATCCACCAAGCCAGCGGCAAGGTATTGAGTGCTGTTGAAAGTCTTTTGAGCGTTCGCACCTTTTTACATTCCTAAACCTCGAGAGGCCACTGTCAGTTTAGACACCCGCCGGAGCACGGAAGGGTCAACTGATCTAAATGACCAAGCGCGTAGATCTCGACTCGTCGTCGCCGCTTCCCGAGCCGCGGTCAGGTGTTGTTACACTCGAGCCTGGCGAGAGCCATCCTTCAGGGCGGGGTGTAATTCCCCACCGGCGGTGATGACGCGCGAGCGTACAAGCCCGCGAAGCCTGAACAATCGTTCGTTCAGGCCCGACTCGGTGAAACTCCGGGGCCGACGGTTACAGTCCGGATGAGAGAAGGAGGAAGCTGACCCTTACCTGTGGGTCAGCCTAGTTATGTGTGAACATCTGGAACCGCCGGGTGCGCCACTGCCGTGTATTCAGACGGCCTCTTCAGCTAGCCCCCGAAAAAGAGACTACCGCTCTTCTTTAGAGCCGCCTGATGTGTTGTGGATGCGGTTAGCGCTGGCGCTAGCGGCTCGAGGTCTGGGCCGCACTGCGCCCAATCCGCCCGTCGGGTGTGTGCTGGTCAAGGGCGGCGTCGCGGTCGGCTCGGGTTTTCACGCCAAGGCGGGAGAGCCTCACGCCGAAGTGCTCGCGCTACGTGAGGCCAGAGCGCGAGCAGAGGGCGCGACCGCCTACGTCACGCTCGAGCCATGCAGTCATCACGGACGCACCCCCCCGTGTGCGGACGCGCTCGTCGCCGCCGGGATCGAGCGCGTCGTCGTCGCCGTGCTCGACCCGAACCCCCTGGTTGCAGGTTCGGGCGTGACCCGACTTCGGGCAGCAGGTCTCGAGGTGTCATGGGACGTGCTCGAGGGTGAAGCCGTGCGCCAACAAGCCGGGTTTCGGAGTCTTATCGTCCGAGGTCGCCCTTGGGTCGTCTACAAGGTAGCCATGACGTTAGACGGCAAGGTCGCGGCGCTCTCCGGAGCTAGCCGCTGGGTTAGCGGCGCTCCTGCCAGGGCTTTAGTGCATAGGTGGCGCAACCAGTTCGACGCGGTGGCGGTCGGTAGCGGCACGATTTTGGCTGACGACCCCCAGCTAGGCACACGGGACGTACCCGGTGGTCGGGACGCACGCCCTGTTATTTTCGACCGGCGCGGGCTTACACCGTTAGCAGCTCGCGTAATCCGACCAGGCAGCGTTCTAGTTACCTCGAGTACAACTTCTACAACCGCCTACAAACGCAAGCAGGTAACGGTTATAGAGGCCGAGAACGAGGTCGAAGCGCTTATGGCGTTGGGCGAGCTGGGCCTGAGCACGGTGCTACTCGAGGGTGGGCCGACGTTAGCAGGGGCACTCCTGAGCGCAGGCTTAATCGACGAAGTACGGGTTTTTGTCGCACCGAAGTTGTTGGGAGCGGGGTTAACACCCCTGTCAGCGCCGTTCGCTACCTCGTTAGACGAAGCGCACCCGTTACGAGACGTCCGAGTTAGCGGCGTAGGCCAAGATGTCCTAATTCAGGGTTGCCTACACAAAATACCACGCCTCGAGGTAGACGCTTTTGAACCCCATTCAGCTTAGGTAAGGAAAGGTGTATAAAATGTTTACAGGAATTGTCGAACAACTAGGGCGCGTGTCGCAGGTGAAGCTCGAGTACGGCTACCTGCAAGTAACGCTCGCACCCGAGCAGATGTGGTCCGACCTGTCGTCCGGGGAGAGCGTTGCGTGTAACGGTGTTTGCCTCACCGTTACACACTGGAACGAGGCACATTTTAGCGTCGAGCTGTCCCAAGAAACCCTCGAAAAAACCGCCGCGCGCTGGAGCCCTGGCAAACCGGTCAACCTCGAGCGGGCGCTTAGAGTCCAAGACCGTTTGGGGGGACATCTCGTAAGCGGTCACGTAGACGGGGTTGGCACCGTCCTAAACGTAGCCGCAACGCCGGGCGCTGTTATTGTCGAGGTTGAAGTTCCCAAAGAGTTAGCTAAGTATCTGGTTCCCAAAGGCAGCGTCACCGTAGACGGCGTAAGCCTTACGGTAGTCGCTGTCGGTGGACCCGCTGGCAACGCGCCCGAGCTCACCCCAAACCAATTCAGGCTCTGGCTGGTTCCGCACACGCTGAGTGTCACCAGCCTCAAACAGTGGCAGGCAGGAACGCACGTCAATGTCGAGGTGGACCAACTCGCCAAATACCTCGAGCGGCTCGTGGCCCTGCGCGAACCAGAAAGCGCCGCGCTATGAACTTTTCCACGATTCCCGAACTCCTCGCTGAGTTGCAGGTTAGACGACCCGTCGTTATTATCGACGACGCCTCGCGTGAAAACGAAGGGGACGTCGTGTTGCCCGCTGAGCACGCCAGCCCCGAATGGGTCAATTTTATGGTGCGCGAAGCCCGCGGGCTTATCTGCGTCAGCCTTTCGCCGGAGCGGGCACGCAGCTTGGAGCTGGGGCCGATGGCCGAGCACAACACCGACGCCCACGGCACGGCCTTTACGGTAAGCGTCGACCATACCGAAACGGGTACCGGCATCAGCGCCTTCGACCGGTCGCGCACCATCCGGGCGCTCGCCGCAGACGACCCAGCAGGCGACCCCGCAGCGGCCTTTCGCCGGCCTGGGCACGTTTTCCCTCTAATCGCACGCGCGGGCGGCGTGTTGGTGCGGCCCGGGCACACCGAAGCGGCGCTCGACCTGGCACGGTTGGCCGGTTTTAGCGGGGCGGCGGCTATTTGCGAAATTATGAACGACGACGGGAGTATGGCGCGCACCCCCGACCTGCGCCGGTTTAGCGAGCGGCATGGGCTTAAGTTAGGTTGTATCGCCGATTTAGTCGCCTACCGCAGGGCGCATGACCCGGTGCTCGAGCGCGTGACCGAAGCACAGCTTCCGACCGCATACGGCACGTTTCGGGTTATCGGATTTGAGGATAAACTCACCGGAGCAGAGCACGTCGCCTTAGTTATGGGCCAGGTGATCGACGACCCGGTAACCGACGAGGCCACCTTACTACGGGTTCACAGCGAGTGCTTGACGGGCGACGTCTTCGGTTCTTCTCGGTGCGACTGTGGGGCACAACGCGATGCTGCGCTGCGTGCTATCGCAAATGAAGGCCGGGGGGTGTTTCTTTACCTAAGGCAGGAGGGGCGCGGCATCGGCCTCCTGAATAAGCTCAAGGCTTACGCGTTGCAAGACGAAGGGCTCGATACAGTCGAAGCGAACGAGCGCTTGGGTTTCCCCGCCGACACCCGAGATTTCGGGGTAGCCGCGCATATCTTGAAGCTGCTCGGGATGAATCGCGCTCGGCTGATGACGAATAACCCTGACAAACTCAGGAGTTTGCAGGCTGCCGGCATCGATACCGAACGCGTCCCGCTCGAGGTGGGGCACAACCCCCACAACGCGTTCTACCTCGAGGTCAAAAAACAGCGGTTGGGCCATCTACTTGGACAAACCTTGTGAACACACCCACGGAGGTTTTGTGAAGCGCATTGAAGGCACGCTTATCGCTACCGGACTCAAGCTCGCGTTAGTCGCAACGCGGTGGAATCATCTGATCGTAGACCGCCTGGTCGAGGGCGCACAGACGGCTTTTAAACAACACGGCGGTCAAGCCGACGACCTCGACCTCTACATCGTCCCCGGCTCGTTCGAGGTGCCGTTAGCCGCCAAGCGTTTGGCGGAGGGCGGACATTACGACGCGGTGGTGTGCTTAGGCGCGGTCATTCGTGGGGCTACGGGTCACTACGACCTCGTAGCGGGCGGTGTGAGCTCGGGGCTGGCGCGGGTCGCGCTCGATACCGGTGTCCCGATAGCTTTCGGCATTTTGACGACCGATACAATAGAGCAGGCTATTGAGCGAGCGGGTACGAAAGCCGGAAACAAGGGTATGGAGGCCCTACTCGCAGGAATCGAAATGGTGCGGGTGCTCGAGCAACTACCCGCTAGCGTTTCAGAACGTTCCAGTACGCCTTAGCCATCAGCACCTCGCCAGTAGCGCGCGAGGAACACCTGGAGATTATCCAGGGCTAGAAACGGCTGCGTTGTTTTTTATTGCTGCGAGTTTTGCGGGTCGGTTCAGCGAACCCGGAGGTGAGGACCGGCGAGAACCAACCCGTGTTTACGAGTGTCGAACTGGTAGGGGTCGCCCTGCAAGGGATAGAGATAGGGGCGAATGCGCACGACCTGAAGGCGGAAGCAGAAGGTTTCGTCAGGGGACGCACGAACGACCTCGAGCGCACGGACCTCAGCCTCGATGCGTTCGCGTTTGGAGTCGTGCGTGGTGGCGTAAACTTCGTGCTGTCTTAGATCGTCCCAGGTGGTGGTGAGCGTAACCCCCAAACGCTCGAGGGCTCCGGCCTGACTGAGGACTTTGGTCACGAAGTTGGGGTGTTGGCTGAAACGGACATGCTTGACCCCTTCGACGACCCGGGGTAGTAACAAACCTTTGGGAGGGTCCCCTTCTCCCGGGAGCTCGAGCCCGGCTTTCTGAACGCCTGCGAGTTCGTCTAAACGCTCGCGGCAGGGAGCTAAATCGTCGACTAGATAGATGGTCCGAGCATAAACGTTGCTTTCGCCGTCGCCTGAGAGTACCTATGCTTGTTATGTAAAGCCCGAACCTTTCAGGTTCTAATCAGACGGCACCCACCGCTATAGCGCTGCGGGCGGAATCGACAATTGTCGTTGTTGCCGGACGCGGTTTCCATCCCAGCACCGACTGCGCCTTGGCGGAACTGAAGAC
>JAABUN010008173.1_pt1 | contig 10844 bp, 11 predicted proteins | sample 5559311 | NCBI WGS metagenome assembly JAABUN01 (sample SAMN10711877, study PRJNA513370) | rock metagenome | isolation source: Antarctica rocks | place: Antarctica: Victoria Land, Siegfried Peak sud | reverse complement strand
ATTTCTGTGACCCGCACCATCCCTGGCAGCGTGGCTCGAACGAGAACACTAATGGCCTGCTGCGGCAGTACTTCCCCAAGGGCACCGACCTGTCCGTTCACTCACCCGACCGGCTCATGGAAGTGGCGAACGAACTCAACGATCGACCCCGCAAAACCCTCGGCTGGTCCACACCCGCCGAAGCCATGCAACGACTACTATCGAACCCAGAATCACCCACCGTTGCGACGACCGCCTGAATTCGCCGATCCTCAACTGAGACGCCCTGAGGACGCCACTTAGCGGCAACAAAACACCGCCACTTATCGGCGAAAGTCACACTCAACCCGTCATGCAAACTATCTCACGCGAACGGGTACAACCGGCAGTTTAAGTGACAGTTGGTCGGGCAAATCTAAGCAGGCCTACCGGGAGCTGGCCGACCCGCAGACCGGGAACCCCACCACCTACCGGGCCCCACCTGGCCTGGTCGTTTGACCAACCTGGGCGCCCGGCTGTCCGACCAGGAGGCGCCCCGATCACCCTGGTCAGCGATCTCACCGCTGACCCCGAGTTGCGGTTCACCCCGTCCCGGGGCGGCCGTGACCAACTTCACCGTGGCCTCCCCGCTCACGTCCGGCTGCGCGATGACCGCCACGGTGACCGTCGCGGTCGTCACCGGCTGAGCCGCCGACCGAGCCCTGCAGACAACGCCGCGGCGCAGGCCCATCCTGGCCGTCGGGTAGATTGTGCTGACACCCCGCCCCCGCGGATCGTGGGTCGAGATGTCGCCTCCTGGACTTTTCTCGGCTCCCGTCCCCGACCCGAGAGGACGGCAATGTTGGCGATCGTCGTGGCCTTCATGGTCGCCTCTGTTGCTGCGCCTGCGGTGGTCGGGCGGTTGGGTCGTGGTGGGTTCGTGGTGTTGGCCGGTGTGCCTGCGGTCGCCACTGGGTGGGCCGCCACCCAGTTGACCCGGGCCACGTCCGCTGATCCGCTGGTGGAGAGTTACCGGTGGGTGCCGCAGCTGCAGATCGACCTGGCCTTCCGCATGGACGCCCTGGCCTGGCTGATGACGATGATCGTGTGCGGCGTCGGTGCCGGTGTCCTGCTCTACTGCGCCCAGTACTTCCAAGCCCACGAGACCAGCGGACTGGGTGCCTTCGCGGCATACCTGGTCGCGTTCGCCGGGACCATGGTGGGCCTGGTCACGACCGATGACATGCTCACGCTCTACGTTTTCTGGGAGCTCACGACCGTCCTGTCCTACCTGCTGATCGGTCACCACAGCACCAAGAAGTCCAGCCGGCTGGCGGCCAAGCAGGCGTTGATCGTCACGACGTTCGGCGGTCTGGCCATGTTGGTCGGCATCGTGATCCTGGGACAGAGCCAGCACACCTACCGGATCAGCGAGATCATGCAGAACCCCGGCGACGGGACCGCCGTCAGCATCGGCGTGGTGCTCCTGCTGATCGGCGCCTTAACGAAGTCGGCGCTGGTCCCGTTCCACTTCTGGCTGCCGGCGGCCATGGCCGCGCCCACCCCGGTCAGCGCCTACCTGCACGCTGCCGCGATGGTGAAGGCCGGGATCTACCTGGTCGCCCGGTTCGCCCCCGCCTACGCGGATCTGGACGCCTGGCGGGCCATCGTGATCGTCGTCGGCGGGGCCACGATGATCGTGGGGTCCGTGCGGGCCGTGCGGCAGGTCGACCTCAAGCTGTTGCTCGCCTACGGCACGGTCAGCCAACTCGGCTTCCTCACCGTGCTCTTGGGCTGGGGCACGCGTGAGGTGGCGACGGCCGGGCTGGCGCTCCTGCTCGCTCACGCCCTGTTCAAGTCGGCGCTCTTCTTGACCGTCGGCACCATCGAGCACGTCGAGGGGACGCGTGACCTCCGCGACCTCGGGGGTCTCGCGCGGCGGATGCCGTGGTTGACCGCGGGCGCCGCCGCCGCGGCGATGTCGATGGCCGGCCTGCCACCGTTGCTCGGCTTCGTGGCCAAGGAGGTGGCCTACGAGGCGATGCTGCACCCGGACAGTCTGTGGTCCCTCGACGGGTTGGGGCTGGTGGTGGTGCTGGCCGGGTCCGCCCTGACACTGGCCTACAGCGCACGCTTCGTCTGGGGGGCGTTCGGGCCAGCGACCCGGCCCCCGGGCGCCAAACGCAGCGCTAGGCACCCGGCCGGGCCCCTGCTGGTGGCCGTCCCCACCACCCTCGGGCTGCTCGGGTTGGTCCTGGGGCCTCTCTCCCCGGCGCTCAACACGCTGACCCGCCCGTATGCCGCGGCTTGGCCACAGGGGCAGCACCCGATCGAGCTGGCGGTGTGGCACGGTGTCTCGCCCGCGCTCGTGGCCTCGATCGGGACCTGGGTGGTCGGCATGGCGATCTTCCTGCTGGCTGGGCGGTCGACGGGGTCGACGTCCTGGGTTTCTGGGGGCATCGACGCCGGTCGCGCCTACCGCGGCACCATGCGGGCCACGGACCGGTTGGCACTGGAGCTGACCGGGGCCTTGCAACGGGGGTCGCTGCCGATCCTCCTCGCGGTGATCCTGGTCGTGCTCGTGGTCTTCGTGGGCGGCCAGCTGCTGCGGGGGGCCACCTGGCCGGCTCAGGTGCGCTGGTTCGACTCGCCCGCCCAGCTTGCGGTCGGGGCCCTCGTCTGCCTCGCCGCCGTTGCCACCGCCCGCGCCCGGCGGCGCTTCCGCGGCGTGTTTCTCCTCGGCGTCACCGGCTACGGAATGTCCATGCTCTTCCTGTTGCACGGCGCCCCGGATCTGGCGCTGACCCAAGCACTGGTGGAAACGGTCTCCCTCGTCGTCTTCGTGCTGGTGCTGCGCCGGCTCTCGGGGCGCTTCCCCGACGACCCGGGCGTCCTGACCCGCCGGATGCGCGCCCTGCTGGGAGCTGCCGTGGCCGTCGTCGTCGTGGGACTGGTGGTCTCCGCCTCCGCCGTGCGCACCCGGGAGGCGACGAGCACCGGGCTGGTGGAGCGGGCGGTCGACTACGGCGGCGGTTACAACATTGTCAACGTCATCCTGGTCGACGTGCGGGCCTGGGACACGATGGGCGAGCTGTCGGTCGTGCTGGCCGCTGCCACCGGTGTCGCGAGCCTGGTCTTCCTGCGCGGTGACGCCGTCGCCCGGGCCCGCGAGGAGCTCCAGGTGAACTGGCGGGGCCGGTCCGACTCGGGTCCGGACTCCGCCGAGGGCTCCGGTGCCTGGTTGGCCGCGGGACCACACCTGCCGTCGCGTCGCCGCTCGGTGATCCTCGAGGTCGTCACCCGTTTGGTCTTCCACACCATGGTCCTGTGGTCGCTTTTCCTGCTGTTCAGCGGGCACAACCAACCAGGTGGCGGGTTCGCCGCCGGGCTGGTCTGTGGGCTGGCCCTGGCGCTGCGCTACCTCGCCGGCCGGGCCTACGAGCTCCGCCTCGCTGCTCCGGTCATGCCCGGTCTGCTGCTGGGGGCCGGGCTCGCCATCGCCACGGCCGCCGCCCTGCTGCCGATGCTCTTCGGCTACGAGCCGCTGCGCACGTTCATCTTCGAGATCCCGATCCCGGTGATCGGGGAGATGAAACTGGTCACCTCGTTGCTGTTCGACATCGGGGTGTACTTCGTGGTGATCGGGCTCATCCTGGACATCCTGCGCAGCCTCGGCTCGGCGATCGACGGGCAGATCGCCGAGGAGGCGACCACATGATGCCCAACGTGACCCTCGCCGTCGTCGCCGGTGTGCTCCTCGCCTGCGGTGTCTACCTGTTACTGGCCCGGTCGGTGGTACGAGCCCTCATCGGCTTCCTGCTGATGAGCAACGCCGTGAGCGTGCTGTTCCTCATCGCCTCCGGCCCGGCGGGCGAGGTGCCGATCGTGGGTGCGGGCAGCGGGGGCACGGTCAGCGACCCGGTCCCCCAGGCCCTGGTCCTGACCGCCATCGTCATCACGCTCGGCATGACGGCCTTCGTGCTCGCCCTGGCGCACCGAGCGTGGCAACTGGGTCGCAGCGACCTGGTGGGCGACGACCCCGAGTCCTTCCGCATCCACCAGCGGGCCGAGCGGGACCTGGCCCTGGACGACGACTCGGTGGACCCGACCTCCGCCGACGATCCAGAGCTCGAGGGGACGATGGACCCCCATGACTGGTGACGTGACCTGGCTCGTGCCCCTCGTCGTGGTGCTACCCCTCGTCGGTGCGGGCATCGCCCTCGCCGCGGCGGGCCATACCGCCGTCCAGCGGGCGGTCAGCATGACCATCCTCGTCCTCGTCCTGGTGATCGCCGCGGTGCTGCTCTACGCCGCCGACCGCTCCGGCCCCCAGGTGGTGCAGGTGGGCGGCTGGCTGCCGACCGAGGGCATCGTGCTGGTCGTCGACAGGCTCTCGGCGCTCATGGTCATCGTCTCGGTCGTCGTCACCATCGCCGTGCTGGGCTACTCCATCGGCCAGGGCCGGTCCTCCTTCGACGAGGAGAGCGACGGCCAGGCACCGTTACCGGTCTTCCACCCCACTTTGCTGGTGCTGTCGGCGGGGGTCTCCACGACGTTCGTCTCCGGTGACCTCTTCCACATCTACGTCGGCTTCGAGATGCTGTTGGCCGCGAGCTTCGTGCTGCTGACCCTGGGCGGCACCGAGTCCCGCGTCCGGGCCGGGGTCACCTACGTCTTCGTGAGCCTGCTCTCCTCGCTGATCTTCCTGATGGCGATCGCGATCATCTACGCCGCGACCGGCACCATCAACCTAGCCCTCCTGGCGGGTCGCCTGTCCGAGCTGCCCACGGGCACCTCGATCGCCATCCACCTGCTGCTGATCCTCGGCTTCTGCACCAAGGCGGCCGTCTTCCCCATGTCGGGGTGGCTGCCGGACTCCTACCCGACCGCCCCGGCGCCGGTGACGGCGGTCTTCGCCGGCCTGCTGACCAAGGTCGGCATCTACTCCCTCATCCGGACCGAGACCCTGCTCTTTCCAGGGCGCGAGCTCGACACCCTGCTGCTCTGCGCCGCGCTCCTGACGATGCTGGTCGGGATCCTTGGCGCCATCGTCCAGGACGACCTCAAGCGGATGCTGTCGTTCACCCTGGTCAGCCACATCGGGTACCTCCTGTTCGGCATCGGCCTCGGATCGCAGGCCGCGCTGTCCGCCGCGATCTTCTACACCATCCACCACATCACGATCCAGACCACGCTCTTCCTGGTGACGGGACTCATCGAGCGGGTGGGCGGGTCGACAGCTGCGGCTCAGCTCGGCGGACTGGCCCGCCTCTCGCCGCTGCTCGGTGTGCTGTTCTTCATCCCTGCCCTCAACCTGGCGGGGATCCCACCGTTCTCAGGCTTCCTGGGCAAGGTCGGCCTGATCCAGGCAGGTGTCAACGACGGGTCCTTCATCGCCTGGGCCGTCGTGTGCGGCTCCGTCGTGACCAGCCTGCTCACGCTGTATGCAGTAGCCCGCGTCTGGGGGCGTGCGTTCTGGAGCGAGCCGCACGAAATGGTGCCGACGGCGCCGGGTGGGATGGGTCAACCGCGCGCGCTCTCCGCCGGTCTCGTCATCCCCACTGCCGCCCTGGTCACCGTCGGCCTGCTACTAACGGCCGCGGCCGGCCCGGTCTACGACCTCACGGCCCGCGCGGCGGCTGACCTGCTCTCCAGCACGCCCTACCTCACCGCCGTGCTCGGCGCCGGGGCGACTCCATGAACCGCCTCGGACGACGGATCCAGTGGCGGCCCACGCTGTGGCTGAGCGTGGTGTGGGTGCTGCTCTGGGGCGACGTGTCGGTGGCCAACATCCTGTCCGGGCTCGCGCTGGCCATGCTCGTCCTGGTCGTCTTCCCGCTACCCCGACTCAGTATGGGCATGACCTTGCGCCCGGGGGCCTTCACCGTCCTGGTCCTGCGCTTCTTCGTCGACCTGGTCCGGGCATCGGTCGAGGTGGCATTCGTGGCGTTCCGACCCGGGTCGCCACCTCGTGGGATCGTGGTGGACATGCACCTGCGCAGCGGCAACGAGCTCTTCCAGATCATCACCGCAGAGATGACCGCACTCGTCCCCGGCAGCGTGGTCATCGATCTCGATCCCGAGGACAAGCGGCTCACCCTGCACGTCTTCAACGCCTCCACCCGCAGGGAAGCGGAGGCCACCCGGCGCCGGGTGCTGGGCCAGGAGGCGCGGGTGCTCCGCGCCCTCGACCCCGACCCGGGTGCCAGTCTGGACCCACGGCGTCGCCGCGACGCAGAACGGAACGCACCGTGCTGACCACCATCTCCTGGCTCGTTGGAGGATTGCTGACGCTGTCGGCGCTGCTCACGATCATCCGCATAATCATCGGCCCGAGCATCCTTGATCGGGTCGTGGCCACCGACGTCCTGGTCTCGATCGTCGTGTGCTCACTGGGGGCGCACGTGGCGCTCAACCCGGGATCGACCACCCTGCCCCTGCTGATCTCGCTCTCCCTCGTGGGCTTCATCAGCTCAGTGGTGGTGGCCAGGTTCGTCGCCCGCGACCGGGACTACCCCGTGCAGGCCGACCCGGCCACCGGGAGTGAGCAGCATTGAGCTGGACCGACGTGGCCGACGTCGTGGGCCTGATCCTGCTCTTCCTCGGCGCCCTCCTGTGCCTGGCAGCGGCTGTCGGCCTGCTGCGCTTCCCGGACCTGCTGACCCGGATGCACGCCGGCACCAAGCCCCAGGTCCTGGGCGTGCTGCTGATACTGCTCGGGGTGGGCCTGCGGTTGCGCAGCGGTCTAGACGTCGGGATGCTCGTCCTCATCGGCACCTTCCAACTGCTGACCGTGCCAGTGGGAGCCCACCTCGTAGGCCGGGCCGGCTTCCGGACCGGTCAAGTGGCCCCAACCGACATCCACCTCGGACCGCCCTCAGAGCACGAGCACCCCGATCCCGACACCGGGCGGCCCGTGGACAGAGACCCCTAATCGCAGCACAGCCAGACCAGTCCCACCTTCCGACACGAACGCTGTCAACAGTGCCCTGCACTGGCCGCTGTTCACCTTCAACCTGATGAAGCGGACTCCTGCATTGATCATCGCCCTGCTTGCTGTCTGACTTGTGCTCGCCGTCATGGGAGCTGTCCTAGAGGGTCTCCTCTGGCTTCTGTTCATCGCAGTTCTCGCCTTGGTTGCCACGGCCACCTGGGGATGGTTGCGGCTGCGCGGCAGGTCATGAGGTTGGGTCCGCGCTGGCGCAAGGCCCGGATGCCTGGGACACCCCTGGCCACCCTGGAGAGGAAGTGACTTGTGGTTGACACACCATTACCGGCCAAGGAGCGGCCCCGGGCCGGCCACCGGCCGCCATCGGTCTGCGGCACGATGTCGACCATGGATGTGAACCTCGGGGAAGAGTGCCTCGCTGGCGGCAACGTAGGCACGGCGGTTGTGCGGGTAGGCGACACCGTCCGTCGCCCGAGCGGACCTTGGTCTCGCTCGGTCGAGGCGCTGCTCAGCCACCTCAACGCCGTGGGCTACGACGCAGCCCCTCGCACGCTCGGTTTTGATGAGTTGGGTCGCCACGTCCTGGAGTACGTGGAGGGGACCGTCCTCATGCCGTTCGAGCCCAGCGATCATCTTGCAGCAGCCCACCGAGTCGGGGCACTGATCCGGGACTTCCACGATGCATCCGAGGAGTTCACACCGCCCGCAGAGGCCCGATGGAACGTCGTCATCACACCCGATGCAGAGGACCTGGTGATTCATCACGATTTGGCTCCATGGAATCTCGTCGCGGGTGGCGAGCGATGGGTCTTCATCGACTGGGACAACGCCGGACCGGGCTCGCGCCTGTGGGACCTGGCCTATGCAGCTCACGGTTTCATTCCGCTTACGCCCCAGACCGATGACACCTCAGCAAATCACCGGCTGACAGCTTTGGCCAACGGCTACCGCCTCGATCAGGACGGGCGCAGCAACCTCGCCGAGATGCTCGTTCCTCGCATCATGAGCATGTACGACCTGCTGCGCGAGGGGCACGATTCAGGTACGCAGCCTTGGGCACAGTTGTGGGCGGAGGGACACGGCCGCGTCTGGCTCGACAACGCCGAATACGCCGAACGCCATCTCGAAGACCTCCGGGACGGATTGATGCGCTCCGAATAGGGAACCGCTTGCGGCAACCATGAAGCCGACCGAGGTGCTAGACCCGCTCGTCTCTCAGGGGATCCGCATACGGTGAGGTGTTGGCCGGCCGCGCTGCTGGCGGTACGCGTCTCACAGGGGTTCGGCTTGCAGGACGGGCCTAGCGCCTGGATGCTGATTATCGCTGCGCCGCCCGGTCGGTTGGATTGTCGACGTCGCCGCCCTGGCCGGGCTCCCAGCGCAGGAGGTCACCCGGCTGGCAGTCCAGCACCTGACACAACGCCGCCAAGGTAGTGAAGCGCACCGCTTTGGCGCGGCCGTTCTTCAGAACGGCGATGTTGGCGGGAGTGATGCCGACCTGGTCCGCGAGCTCGCCGACCGCCATCTTGCGCTTGGCGAGCATCACGTCAATATCGACGATGATGGGCATCAGATCACCTCGTCGAGCTCGGACTTCAGGTGCTTCGCCTCCGAGTCCAGCGCCACTGCCTGGGCGAGCAGCGTCCTGAGCACGTAGACGAGGAGAGCCACGCCGGCGACTACCAGGGCGAACCCGCAGATCAGCCCGACGAGTTCGGGAGCCACGGCGTCCTCGGGCACGGCGTGGTTGGCGAACCGAGCCACCACGGCAATGCCGACCACCAGCACGGACGCGGTGACGATAGCGCCAATAACAAGGTCCACGTAGCGGAAGGCCGCATGGGAGAAGACCGTTCCGCGCCCCACCATGGTCAGCAACCGCCAGACGCACCCGGCGATGACTTGTAAGGTCCCCACTCCCAGGACGCCGATGACCACCAAGGACACTCCAATCCCGGTGGGCGCTTCGTCGGTGTCCAGCCACAGCAGAGCCACCATCACCACTTGGACCACCACGGATCCCACCAACGCAACGGCGATCACTACACGCAACGTTCGAACTACCCAACTGCTCATTTGCCGACTCCTTAGCATCGCAGAACAAGTGAATACTATCGATTATCAATCGGTACATCAACTCGGGTCCCCGAACTGGGCGGCATGAACTCACCGAACACTGCGGCTCTCTCCCAGGCCGGTCGTTGAAGTGACGCGGGCGTCTCACCCAGCTGCTTACCCATACGAGGAACGCCACTCGGTGCCCCCACCGCCCATTGACGCGGTCGCGGCCGTGATCGTCGCCGTCCCCGAATGCGGATCGCTCTGCGGTGCACCGCCGATCGTGTCCATCGGTGCGACTGTCTGCTAGGGCTTTTGTCCCTCGCTCCGCTTATTGGATCTCGTCCACCAAGTCGGTCCGGGAGGGCTGGGAGCTGAATCGGTCGAATGGCTGGGGAAGGAACCGTTGGTGAGTGGTAACGGGGTACCGAGCGAAATGGTCTCTTCGTGTTCGGAAGGGGGTTCATCAGGTCTGGGAGGTCCCTCGCCCCACCGACCGCTCGAGAACTGCCCTGGGGGGTGGGGTGTGTGTCTCGACGAACGTCCCGATTGATCGTGGGGCTGGCTACTACAGGCTGGCCCTGCGGTGGCGGTGCCAGGGAAGCAGGCTGGCCAGGAGGAGCCCGAACGGCATGATCGCCCAGACCCCCTTCCAGGAGCGCCGGGCACGGGGGCGGGACGGCCCGGTCTCACCCGAGCAGTCCAGGTCCGGTCCTGAGCACCACGGCGCCACCTTCTTGACGACAACGCTTCATCCGGTGTTCGCTCGGAGGATGGGGTGCAGTCCTAGCGTTGCGATTACTGCCTCCGATTCGCACACCAAAAGGACGATTCGTGACTGCTTCCATGACTAACCGCAACCTGTTGTTCCTCACCCAGCGTGCCCATCAGGGTGGGCGCAGCGCCATGACTTGCAAGTACCGTTGCGGCGACGCCTGCGCGCAGCCTGTGCCCAACCGATCGGACAACGAGTACTTCGGGGACGTGGTGACCCAGGCGCTGTCTCGTCGCACCGTCCTTCAGGCGGGCGCGGTCGGCTCCGCGCTGCTCGGGCTTACCGCCTGGGGACCGGCAACACCGGCTGCCGCTGTGCAGCCGGCCCACACCGGCAGGCAGGGCTTCAACCCGATCGCGCCCACCCCTTCGGACGTCGACGCGGTCGTGGTCCCGCAGGGGTTCCGGTGGTCGCCGATCATCTCCTGGGGTGACCCGGTCACCGAGGGTGCTCCCGAGTTCGACTTCCACTCCCAAAGCGAGGAGGCCCAGCGCGGGCAGGCGGGCTACAACTGCGACTACGTCTCGCTGGTGAGCACCGGTGACCACCACTCCGCAAACTCCAGCCTGCTCGTGTTCAACAACGAGTACACCAACGACGAGTTGATGTTCCCAGACATCTCCTCCGCCGAGGACCTCACCGACGAGCAGCTGCGCATCATCATGGCCGCGCACGGGATGACCGTCGTCGAAATCCACCGTGCCGGGTTCGGCAGCCCGTGGGAGTACCGGCGCCACGGCGTGCACAACCGGCGGGTGCACACCCAGACCGAGTTGGACCTGGACGGTCCCGCGGCCGGGCACGAGGCGCTGCGCACCACGGCGGACCCGACCGGCACCCGCGTGCTTGGCACCCTCAACAACTGTGCCGGAGGGGAGACCCCGTGGGGCACCGTGCTGTCCGGGGAGGAGAACTTCAACCAGTATTTCAAGGCCACCGGAGCTGAGGACCCCGACGGCAAGCTGGCGCGGTACGGCATCGACTCCGAGGGCCGGGGCTGGGAGCGGATCGACCCGCGCTTCTCGGTAGTGGACGAGCCGAACGAGGTGAACCGCTTCGGGTGGGTCGTCGAGCTGGATGCCGAGGACCAGTACTCGACGCCGG
>JAABUN010008172.1_pt1 | contig 10846 bp, 8 predicted proteins | sample 5559311 | NCBI WGS metagenome assembly JAABUN01 (sample SAMN10711877, study PRJNA513370) | rock metagenome | isolation source: Antarctica rocks | place: Antarctica: Victoria Land, Siegfried Peak sud | reverse complement strand
GCGTGACTTGAGATCCTTCGCAGGCTCAGGATGACGAAATCCGCCACTTTCAGACTGCCTCTAACAATTGCAGCGTTTTGGTGTCACGTCCGCCGAGATAATACTTTTGGAGCAGCCGCTCGAACACCGAATCCGCTGGCGAGGCGCACGCGAAAAGCGTCGCGCACGATCTCAGTTTCAGGTCGTCGGGAGAGCCGAAAATGTCGCGGGCCGAGCGGCCCTCCACGCTCATCAGAGCTTCGGCGCATTCCAATAGTCTTGGCCCCAGCGTGGGATGAGCGAGATAGGCTTTAGCTTGCTCAATTCCTTTGATGGAAAAGTGTTTCGAGGTCGAGCTGAAAGCCAGACCCTCCAACTGCGGGAAGATAAACCACATCCAGTGGGTGCGTTTGCGGCCACCCCGGATTTCTTGCAAGGCGCTTGCGTAGTCGCCTTGCTGCGCTTGCAGAAAACGGCTCAGGTTGAAAGCATCCTCGCCGCGCCCGTTATGGCTTGAATCGGTCATATTATCGGTCATATTCGTCTCCTTAGCTCTTCGAAACAGCCGCCCAGAAGTTCGAGAAAATGCGCGATGTCCTCTTGCGAAACCGACAAATTGGGCCGGGTGCGAATCGAGGCTGCGCCGGCGCCCAAAAGCAGCAAATCGAAGTTTTCGCGCGCGATTTCAATGCAGCGCGCCTTCATTTCGGGCGAGCGCAGCGTGAAACCCTGATACAAACCCATGCCGCGCACATTCGAGGCGAAGTCGCCGTAGCGCGCCACCAATTCCTCCAGACCGCGTTGCAACTGCGCGCCCTTGGCATTCGCGGCCTCAATCAATCCTTCATCCTCGACGATTTGCACTTCCTGCACCACGCGCACCATGTCGGCGAGCGTGCCGCCCCACGTCGAATCCAGAACGCCGACATCTTCGAGCGGCTCGCGCATATAAACCGCGCCGCAGCCAAACTTTTTGCCGACCGCGACCGCCATCGGCGGTTCGACCAAATCGAAATGGTCGATGGCGAAAACCCTTCCCGTCGGGCCAAGTCCGGTTTGCACCTCGTCAAAAGCCAGATAAACGTCGAACTCGCGCGCCAGACGCGACAACCCTTCGAAAAACTGCGGCGCGGCGACGCGCTGTCCGCCCGCGCCCTGAATCGGCTCGACGATGATCGCCACCACTTCATCGCTCATCTGCGACAAAACGCTTCGCACGTGTTGCAGCGCATCGTCGAGATTTTGGCGGTTCCACTGCGCGCTCTGGCTCGTGTTGAGCGCTGGAAACGGCAATTTTATGTTGCCGCTCGTGGTCAGACCGTGAAAATCGCGGGTTGCAATCGGGTCGTGCGTCTGCGTCACGCCGAGGGTATAAACGCTGCGTCCGTGAAACGCCTGGTCGAAATACAGAAAACGCCGTCCGCTGATGCTGGAGCCGCGTTTTTTGGCGTTGAACTTGGCGACCAGATACTTCATCATGTTTTCGACCGCCTCGGCGCCCGAATTGACGGCATAAACTTCCAACGTCGAGCTTTGCATCGAGCGCGGCGCGAGACGATACAACAAACGGTAATAATCCAGACACTGCGGCGTCAAAAAATCCGGGTTGGCGACCTTGTTGTTGGCCGCAATGACCAGACGGCGCACATAATCGGCTTCGAAAAGACGCGGATGGTTGTGACCGATCAGTTTGGAGCCGAAATATCCCGCCCAGTCGAACAAACGCTGACCGTCCACCGTGGCCAAAAACATCCCTTCGCTGCTTTCCAGATCAACGACAAAGGGATAGGGTGTAGCGATGACGTAACGACCCAATTCTTCGAGCATCGCCGCCGAAGCGGGGCCAGGATAATGTGCGATTTCAGGAGAGAGGGATGGATTCATTGGGAGCGAAAGATTTGATTAAACGCGAACTGAGTTTTCCAGGAAAAGGCAGCGGCGGATAGAAAAATCATCGAGACAATTTGAAGCCTTTACGTTCAAGGCTTCTGCTGCCTTAACCAGTTGCCAAGGGCACGAATCTGGCAAGCGTAGCAACAGCGCACACTGGCCTGACCTGTGCCGGAGAAATGGTGAACATCGACGAAATTGCCTCCCAGACACCCTTAAAAGGCTCCCCGTCCGTTCTGGCCGAAAGTGAGGTGTCGTTTCGCCTGCTGGCCGATTCGATTCCGCTGCTGTGCTGGATCGCCGACCCAAGCGGCGATATTTTCTGGTATAACCAGCGCTGGTATGACTTCACCGGCACCGACCTGGAATCGATGCGCGCTTGGGGCTGGGCCAAAATCCACCATCCCGACCACCTTGAGGCGGTCACCGAGCGCTGGTCGCGGGCGTTGAGGGAACAAAATCCCTGGGAAGACACCTTTCCGCTGCTGGGCGCCGACGGACGATTCGGCTGGTTTTTGTCGCGCGCGGTGCCGATCCGCGACGAAAATGGGCGCGTGGTGCGCTGGTTCGGCACTAACACCGACATCACCCAGGAGCGGCAAAACGCGCTCGATTTGGAGCGAAGCCGCGCCCGCAATGCGGCGATTCTGGAAACCGCGCTCGACTGCATCATCGTTATCGACGACCAAAGTCGCATTTTGGAGTGGAACCCGGCGGCGGAGAAAACCTTCGGCCATTCCCGCGAATTTGCCATCAGGCAAATCCTGCCCGACCTCATCATTCCTGCCTCGCTGCGCGAAGCGCACCGGCGCGGCATGACGCACTATTTGCAGACTGGCGTCGGCCCGGTGTTGGGCGAGCGCTTCGAAACTACCGCAGTTCACGCCGACGGGCACGAATTTCCCGTCGAATTGGCGATCACCCGCATCGAAGACGGCGGCCCCGCCACCTTTAGCGGCCATTTGCGCGACATCAGCGCGCGCAAAAAGGCGCAGGCGGAACTGGCTTTTCACGCGCGGCTCGCCAGTTTGAGCGCCGATGTCGGTCTGGCGCTCAACAAAGGCGATTCGCTGCGCGAGATTCTGCACGCCTGCACCCTGGCCATAACCCATCATCTCGACGCCGCTTTCGCGCGCATCTGGACGCTCAACGAACTCGAAAACGTGCTGGAACTTCAGGCCAGCGCCGGGCTTTACACCCACATCGACGGGCCGCACTCGCGCGTTCCGGTCGGGCAGTTCAAAATCGGCCTCATCGCGCAGGAGCGCGTGCCGCACCTCACCAATCAGGTCATCGGCGACCCGCGCGTGGCCGATCAGGAGTGGGCGGCGCGCGAGGGCATGGTCGCTTTTGCCGGTTATCCGCTCCTCGTTGACGGCCGCATCATGGGCGTGATGGCGATGTTCGCGCGCCACGAACTCTCCGATGAAATTCTGCGCGCGCTGTCAACCGTCGCCGACGCGGTTGCCCTCGGCGTCAAGCGCAAGCGCGCCGAAGCCGACCGGGATCGCGCCCGTCTGGCGGCGGAAGAGGCCAGCCGCGCCAAAAGCCTGTTTCTGGCCAACATGAGCCACGAACTGCGGACGCCGCTCAATGCGATTCTGGGCTACTCCGAAATGCTCGAAGAAGAGGCGGTCGAGCAGGGTTTGAGCGGTTTTACACCCGACTTAGGCAAAATCAACGCTGCCGGCAAGCACCTTTTGGCGCTCATCAACGACATTCTGGATTTGTCGAAGATCGAGGCCGGGAAAATGGAGTTGTGGGTCGAAAGTTTCGATCCCCGCGCGCTCATCGAGGACGTGGCAAGCGCGACGCGGCCTCTTTTTGGAAAAGGCGGCAACGATTTTCGCCTCGAAATCGCCGCCGATTTGGGAACGATGCGCGCCGATGAGACCAAAGTGCGTCAGTGCCTCTTCAATCTGCTTTCCAACGCCGCCAAATTCACCCAAAACGGCCAGGTCACGCTCGCGGCGCGGCGTGAAAGCCTGGCCAGCCTCGATTTGGTGAGTCTGGAAGGCAAACCAACCCGCGACTGGCTCTTTTTCGAGGTGCGCGACAGCGGCATCGGCATCCGCGCCGAACAGGTCTTGAGGCTGTTTCAGCCCTTCACTCAGGCCGACGCCTCGACAACGCGTCAATTCGGCGGCACAGGTCTTGGACTTTCGATCACGCGGCGCTTTTGTCAGATGATGGGCGGCGATGTCACCGTGCAAAGCACGCCCGGAGTTGGCAGCACCTTTACCCTCAAAATCCCCGCTTCTATCGACGAAACACCGCAAATCGCGCTCGCCCCGCTGCCTCCCGTCGATTCTGCGCCCTTAGCCGAGACCGAAATCCGCCTTGGCACTGCGGTTCTGGTGATCGACGACGACGCCACACAGCGCGATTTGATGGAGCGTTTTCTCGCGCGCGAAGGTTTTGTGGTGCAAACCGCGAGCGGCGGCGAAGAGGGGCTGCGCCTGGCGCGGCAACTCCGTCCCCTCGCCATCACGCTCGACGTGATGATGCCCAACATGGACGGTTGGAGCACCTTGACCGCGCTCAAAGCCGACGCCGAACTGCGCGATATTCCCGTCATCATGTTGACCATGGTGGACGACAAAAATCGCGGCTATGCCCTCGGCGCCGCCGATTACGCGACCAAACCCATCGACCGCGCGCGATTGACCCAGATTTTGCAAAAATATGTCTGTCCCGACCCGCCGTGCCCGGTTTTGCTGGTCGAAGACGACGCGGTGACGCGCCACATGATGCGCGCGCTGTTGGAGCGCGAAGGCTGGGCGGTTTCCGAGGCTTCCAACGGGCGGGAAGCGCTGCTGCGCGTCGAAGAGAACCCGCCGGTGGTGATTCTGCTCGATCTGATGATGCCGGAAATGGACGGCTTCGAATTCACCGCCAACTTGCAGCAAAACGAGAAGTATCGCGCCATTCCCATCGTGGTTTTGACCGCCAAAGACTTGACCGAGGCCGACCGTTTGCGGCTGCACGGCTCGATTCAAAAAGTGCTGCACAAATCCGGGACAGCGCAGGACGAACTCTGGCAGCAGGTGCGCGATCTGGTAGCGGAATGTGCCGCTTCCCAGGTTGCGCCACCTTGCCTCGAAAGCTGAAACTTGCGCTTTCTCATGGCAAAAATCCTTTTAGTCGAAGACAACGAAATGAACCGCGATATGCTTTCGCGCCGTTTGGAGCGCAAAGGCTACGCGGTGATCCTGGCCGCCGATGGCGAAGAGGGCGTGCAAATGGCGCAAAATGAGGCGCCCGACCTGATTTTGATGGACATGGGACTTCCGGTTCTCGACGGCTGGCAAGCGACCCGCCAACTCAAATCCGACGCGGCGACGCGGCCCATTCCGGTGATCGCGCTCACCGCTCACGCGATGGCCGAAGACCGCGAACAAGCGTTGGCGGCGGGCTGCGACGACTACGACACCAAACCCGTCGAACTGCCGCGTTTGCTGCTCAAAATCGAAGCGCTGTTAACGCCGTAGAGACGTGCGAAGCGCGTCTTTCAATGCCTCGGCATTGCATCGAGCCAAGAAATCGAGAGAAAGACGCGCTCCGCACGTCTCTACGATGCTCACAACTCTTGAAATCCGTGTTTGGAACCGCCTTTGCAACCCGGCGCGCCCATGCCCGATTTTCCCACTCCCGACACCACCGCGCCCGACGCGATGCCCCCTTCCCAAACCGAAACCGCACCCGAAGCCGCGCCAACTCTCGATGCCTCGATGCGCCGTTTGCCGGTTTATCTGGTGCTGGATTGTTCCGGTTCAATGACCGGCGAACCCATCGAAGCGGTGCGCCAGGGCATGAAAACCCTGCTCGGCGAACTCAAAAGCGACCCGCAAGCGCTCGAAACGGTGTGGATGAGCGTCATTACCTTCGATTCAACCGCGCACCAGGTCATGCCGCTAACGGAACTGGTGATGGTGAAAGAGCCAACTTTCGAAGCGCGCGGCACCACCGCGCTCGGCAGCGCGCTCACCATGCTCTTGCAGAACATCCAGAGCGAAGTCCGCAAAACCACGCCGACGCAAAAGGGCGACTGGAAACCGCTGATTTTCCTGATGACCGACGGCATCCCGACCGACGACTGGGAAGGCCCGGCAGACGCCATCAAAGCGGCTAAACCCGGCAATTTCATCGCGTGCGCGGCGGGCGGCGAGGCCGACGAAAACACCCTTAAACGCATGACGGACATCGTGGTGCGCCTCAACGACCTCCAACCCGACGCGCTCAAGCAGTTCTTCAAATGGGTTTCGGCGAGCGTCGCCACCACCTCGACCGGCGTCGCCAAAAGCGACGGGCCGATCAATTTGCCCGCTCCGCCGCCCGAAATCGTCATCGTGCCTTGAGTTGCAGCGAATAAATTCGCCGCAAAAGGGAGCGAAACCTGCCTTCGCAGGTTGTCAACCTCACAGATTCTCGAAGGCCCGTCGCATTCCTAACCTGCGAAGGCAGGTTTCGCTCCCTTTTGCGGCGAATTTATTCGCTGTTCCCGTTATGAACGACCAAAACTCCAGCGAAGAGATCGCTCAGGCGACCCAAATCATCGCCCAAACCCCCGCAACGTTGCCGCTCAAGCGCTCGACGCCGGTTTTCGCCGAAGCCACTTTGCAGGATCAACCGCAGGAAAACGCAACGCCCGCCCCCGAACCCGCAACCGCGATTTCATCAACCGAGCCAACGGTAGATCCGGTTGTAAATTCCGTTGCTGAAGCGCCCGTTGCGGAAGCGACCGTTGCGGAGGCGCCCGTCGCGCCGCCGATTTCCGGGTTGCCTTCTATTGAGTTTTCCCCGCCGCCCGGCGCGCCGTTTCAGGCTTCATTGACGCTCGAACTCCGCTCCAGCGCGCCCGATGCCGAAATTCGTTACGCCCTCAATGCCGATGACGTGGGCGCGGATGGAGCGCTTTACAACCCGGCGGAAAAGATTTTCCTGCCGCAAAGCGCCTCGATTGCTGCGCGGGTTTTCGTCAACAATCAGCCGGGGCCGCTCACAACCGCGCGCTTTGAAATCCAGCAACCGGCGTGGCAAAGCATCGAACTACTCGATCAAAGCGACCCGACACCGCACGAAATCGGCGAGCAAAGCGCGCTCGAAGGCCCGTGGAAACTCGCGGCGGCGAGCGTGCGCGGCAAATTGCACGCGCATCGCGGGTTTTGGCGCGAAGATTCGCTTTCCTACGGCCTCGCCAACGCTTCCGACGGCACATATGCGATTACGATTGTGTCCGACGGCGCGGGTTCGGCGAATCTGTCGCGCGTCGGCTCCAAATTGCTCTGCGCGGTCGCGCTCGAACATCTGACGCAGGGTTTGACCGCGTTCGCGCCGCTGGCAAGCGACGACAAAACGCTGATTTCGCGCGATTTGCCGCTTTTGCGCGCGCTTTTGGTCGAAGCGGCGAGTCTGGCACTGCAAAAATTGCGCGAAGAGGCCGCGCGCCGCGAAAAAGCGCTCGGCGATTTCTCCTCGACGCTGCTGATTTTGGTGCGCCGCGAGTGGAACGGCGCCCAGCTTTGCGCCGCTTTGCAGTCGGGCGATGGCGCGATTGCGCTCTGGGACGAGGACGAGGATTTAACGATTCTGGGCACCGCCGATCACGGCGAACACTCCAGCGAAACCAAGTTTTTGACCACGGGTGGCATGGAAGCCGAACTCCCAAGCCGCGTCAAATTCTCGATTCGGCCCAATCTCCGCGCGGCGATGGTGATGAGCGATGGCGTGGCCGACGATTTTTTCCCCGAAACCGTGCGCTTCCCCGAACTTTTCGGACAGGTTTTGCCGCGTGTCGAAGCCGATTTCGCGGTTTCGGGCGCCGCGTTGCTGGATTGGATCAAATACGAGAAAAAAGGCTCGTCGGACGACCGCGCTTTGGTCGTTTCGTGGCGCGACAGCGGCCAAAACCCCGCGCCGAATGGCAAATCAGCACCGGTAGAAGCCGTCGCAGCCAGTGAGGAGCCGAGTCATGGCGAGCAGTAAAACTCCGCTGCTCGCCACGCTCGACAACGGCCAAAGCATCGAATATCTGCCCGATGTGATCGGCGAAGGCGGCTTCAAAAAGGTCTATTTCACGCCGGATCGCAAATCGGTGGTCTGCTTTTTCAAGGATGGCGGCGCGAGCATCGACCCGCAGCGCCGCGCGCGCTTGTCGGCGATTGTCGGCAAATATAACCCCACGCTCGACGCCAACACCGGCGCCTATTGGAAGGACGCGTTTTGCTGGCCCACCGCTGTCGTCGTCAAGCCGCAACTCGGCATCGTGGCACCGACTTATGCGGCCAATTTCTTCTTTGCGAGCGGGCCGTTCCAGGGCAAAGAAAAACAGGCGACGTGGTTCACCTCTCCCAAACTGCGGCGGATGCTGCCGCCCGCCGAACGCGGTTCGTGGCTCGGCTATTTGCAGATTTCGATTCGCCTGGCGCGGGCGCTGCGCCGGATGCACAACGCGGGGCTGGCGCACTCGGATTTGTCGATGAAAAACGTCCTCGTCGATCCGCTTTCGGGCGCGGCGGTCATCATTGATGTCGATGCCATGGTGGTGCCGCAGCTTTATCCGCCCGATGTCCTGGGCACGCCGGGCTATATCGCGCCCGAAGTTTTGGCGACTTCGAACCTGGAACTCGACGACCCCAAACGGGTTTTGCCCTCGCGCCGCACCGACCAACACGCGGTGGGCGTGCTGATTTATCAGTATTTGCTGGGCCGCCACCCGCTGCGCGGCCCCAAAGTCAATTCCACCGCCTCCGCCGAACAGGACGAGCAATTATCGATGGGCGCGCGCGCGGTTTGGGTCGAAAATCCGACCGACCGAAGCAACAGGCCGCGCGATCTGGGCGTGCCTTACACCGCGACGGGGCCGTATCTCGCGCCGCTTTTCGAGCGGGTTTTCATCGGCGGATTGCAGCATCCCGGCGAGCGCCCCGGCGCCGACGAATGGGAGCGCGCGCTCGTCAAAACCACCGATTTGCTCTTGCCCTGTCCCAACGCGGCGTGTCCAGGCAAATGGCTCGTCTTGACGGAAAACGAGCCGCGCTGTCCGTGGTGCGGCGCGGCGCAGAAGCAGGACTTTCCGGTCTTGAATTTCTATCGCGCCGGAAAAACCGGCCAGTTTTCGTCGGAGCGCCACCGTTTCGCGGTGTGGCCCAATGCGCGGCTTTATCCGTGGCACGTTTTCGACAACCAATTCGCCGGCGAAGGCGCCAATCGCGCGCCGCAAGCCTATTTTCAACGGCACGCCGGTGCCTGGCAGATGACCAATCAAAGTCTGGAACCGATGGCGCTGGTCGGCGCCGGCCTGATTCCGCCCGGCGCGGCGATTGAGCTGCAAAACGGTCAGCAAATCCAGCTTTCCAAAAACGAACATGGCCGTTTGGCCGTGGTGCAGATGGTGAGGGCGTAATGCGACAACTCGTGCGCGGCGAACGCGCCAAACTCTCGGAATTAGCCGCGATTCACCATTTGTGGGAAGTCGAAGTTTCCGTCGCCGCGCCGATTTACATCGTTGATTTCTGCTGCCTGGGACTCGATGAAAACGGCGAACTCATCGACGACGATTTCATCATCCACCTCAATCGCCCTGACGCGCCGCGCGGTGCGATTCAACTCAACAACACTTCCAACAACGGCGCGGTTTTCTCGCTCGCGCTCGAACAATTGCCGCACCAGGTGCGCCGTTTGGTTTTTACTGCTTCGGTGGGCGAAAATCCGCTGCCCGGCGGTCTGGTCGGCGCCGCATTTTCGCTTTTGGGGGTCAACGCCGACATCGGCGCCGGACACCTGATTCTGGCAACTCCCGCTGCGGAACTGGCGTTTTTCGAGTTTTCCGGCCAGGATTTCGGCAAAGAGCGCACCCTCGTCATCGGCGAACTCTATTTGCGCGACGAATGGCGTTTCGTCGCTGCCGGGCAGCCGCTGCAAGGCGAACTCGGCGCGTTTTTGCGAACCCTGACCGATGGCCCGACGCCCGCTCCGCGTCCCACGCCAACGCCAACGCCGCAACGCGCCGCGCCGCCGCTGGCCGCGCCCGTTCGTCCGCCACGACCGACCGCGCCAACCCCGATTCGCACCGCGCCCCGGCCCGCCGCGCCGGTTTTGTTGCCCACGCCCGCGCCGCCCAAACGCAGTTCCGGGCCGCTTCCCAGCGCGCCCGCCACGGTTGTTTTGCCCCCGGCGCCCGTTGTTCCGGTTGCGCCGCCGAATCTGCCGCAGAGCGTGCCAAAAGGCGGCAAATTGCAGGATTTGATCGATGCCGCCGCGCCCGGTTCGACGTTGATTTTGCAGCGCGGCGAGTATCCAGGCCCGATCACCATCGCCAAACCGCTCGATTTGGAAGGCCGCGACAGCGCGATTTGGTCGAAGGACGGCCCCGTCGTCACCCTCGCCGCGCCGGGCATCACGCTCCACGATCTCGATCTCGAAATCACCGTTTCGGATGCCGATAGCGGCGAAAAAGGCGTGGCATTGCGGGTCGAAAAGGCCGATTCGCCGCTCGAACTCGACAGCGTGCGCCTGATTGGTCGCATCGGCGGATTAGGCACAGGCGATGGCGTCTGGAAATTGCCGCGCGCGCTCGATTTGGGTGAAATTGCCGCGCGCGCCGACAACGAATTCCGTTTTTCCATCGAAGTTCCAAGCGCCGTGACTTTGGCGTGTGCTGTGGGCGGCATCGAGATTTCTCCCGCGCAAATCGAGGCGGGCGCGCATCAAATCACGCTGCGCGCCCGCGATATTTCGCCCGACACGCTTTTAGTCGGGCAAGTCGAAGTGCGCGCGCCATCGATTGTTTTCACCGTTCCATTGCGCGGCAGCGCGCAAGAGGGCGTCGAAGCCGCGCGCGGAATTGAAATCGGCGGTTTTTAGAGTGTGCGTAGCCTTCGCACTCAGTGCGTAGGCTATAAAACATGGGTAGTGGTCAAATGCGGAGGGACAACGAACCGCGAGCGTGAGCGACCGGCTCTTGTTATGAAGTTCC
>JAABUN010008171.1_pt1 | contig 10846 bp, 11 predicted proteins | sample 5559311 | NCBI WGS metagenome assembly JAABUN01 (sample SAMN10711877, study PRJNA513370) | rock metagenome | isolation source: Antarctica rocks | place: Antarctica: Victoria Land, Siegfried Peak sud | reverse complement strand
AACAGGTCTTCCGGCTTCTCATAATCTTTCAGTATCTGGTCTAAAACTTCATTGGTAATTGGCATAAAATCCTCCATTAAAATAAATGTTGATTAAATCCATTTACACAAAATTATTTACTGGCTCTGGAGATGCTTACCTTTAAGTAATTTATGAGAACTTAAAGGTTACGTCCCTTTGATTGAGAATGTTCACAATAACTTTTTATTCTCAAAAACGCTCGGATACTGTTGCCCAATTCAATTTGGATAAAATATGTTCAATAAAAATGTTACAACTTCACATGTCTATTTTCAGTTTTTATTGATGATTTTGAATTGGGCAACAGTATCCGAGCGTTTTTGAGACGAATATTCACTTGTGATTTGGGTCCACGTAAATGTGGGTCTTCCGCAAATTTGATACTGCTGGCGAATTCGTTATGCCGCCCTCGCCTGTCTGATTACTCTGGCAAATAATGGCTGTCTGGTCGTTGCTACTGGTACTTCGTTCAACCAATTACTGAGTCGCACAGTATTGACCGCCGTCGCTGTCATCACATTCTGAAGATGTGTTTTAGCCGCTCCGATATATCTCGACTGTCGCATTCCAAACCCTCTGACCGCTTGCCAAATCGTTGCTTCAATCCCCGAACGCCGTCGATATTCACGTTTGTACTCCCGGGTTTTTTCTCTTTGGCGGGCAACACGCTGCATCTCGAACTGCTCTTTCGGCAAAATTGTCAGTGTTCTTCGGGCAATTTTACTTTTTGTGCAGTCAGATCGAAACGGGCAAACCCGGCAATCCTTAGTCGAGAACTTGATTTTGACCACCGGCCTGTCGGTATTGCTCTGCACTTCAGACCAGCCTGAACTGGTTTTGCCTGCCGGACATATTGCCTTTTGCAGCTGCCAGTCAATCGAAAAATTCTCGCCGGAAAACTTTGGGTCGTTGCGGCTTTGCCATTGCTGGTCGAGGTGCGACGGACCGAACAGATCAACACCATACTGACCTTGCGCAGCAAGCATCAGTTCGGCATCGACAAATCCGGTATCGGCTAAATGAATGGCAGGCAATAAGTCCTTCTTCTCCAACGATTGGTGAATCGGTTCGGTTAGATCAAAATCGGCGACCGGTGCCGAACTGGTTTCAACATTCGTGATCAGGCGCGGCAGTTCTTCACGCGCAGGTTTCGGTCAGATAAACTTTATAACCGGTCCAGTGAAATTGCCGCTTTTTTCCGCGAATAGCGCCTCCAGATCATAGGGTGAATTAATGAATATGCTCGACGACGGAATGCCTTCACTGCCGGTTCGCCAGTGAATACCTTTTTCGTCCATATAAAACTGCTGCACCACAATACGCCGCAAAATTTCGACGGCGGCAATTTGCTTGTTCTCAAGCAGATCAGGCCTGTTATAAACAGCATCAAGCAGGGCGTGAGCGTCACCGCCAACGGTTTCGGCAAACTCCTGCCGACCGGCAGATGAATGCGGAATCCGAACATTGATGGCTCGTGGACTATAACGATTCAACCATTCTTCCTGAAAAAGCTGATGAAGCCATTCTGGGGACTTTTTGGTTATCGCATTCAAGGCGTTTCGCATCGCTTCAATGACGCATTCCAATCGGTTAATGCCTCTGACAGCGGCTAACTAAAATTTTGTGTCAGCTAAGACATCTTCGCGCGGGTAATTCCGCGCTTTTTTATTTTCTGGCTTAGATGAAAATGACGTTGGCGGGCTAACGTCATAAACTTCAACATCTGTGATATACAAAACACAGCGAAATTATATTAAAGCAGTTGAATTTGAGTTCCGGCTTAACCCGGCTGAAATAAACAGCCGATTAAAGTTACTTCTCAAAACCTGCTGTCGAATATTTTGAACTCGCTAAAAATTTTAAGCACGCGGAGGTTAATTTATGAAGGCAATGGAAGCTAAGGAACGGTTAGAGACTGCTATTACCGGAACGGTGGCGGCAAAGAAGATTGAAGCCGGGGGCGAACACGGCGAAAAGGGAACGGTGAAAACCGCCGAGATGAATTTGGTACAAACAATTATCGCAAATTGGGCACCGATGCCGAAGAAATCGGCTGAGCAAACGATTGCTTCCTACGGCGCGCCGAACGAAGCGATTGACAGCCGCCTTATTTGGTATAACAACGGACCTTGGAAGCGGACTATCGTTTATCGTGACGAAGTGCTGCACAACTTTCCGGCTCCGCACACCGATGTCATCGAGCAATTTATTGATTATCAAGTACCGCCGGAGAAATTTAGCGAATTGGCGAAGTTTGACGGCAGCGTAATTGTCGAAAGAACAAAAGGCGAAGTGTCGGCGCGGTGCGATATGGAGGCGGCGAATATTCTCGCGCTCAATCTGATGCACGACATTGTGACGGGAAAATGCGATGCCGAAAAGGGGCGTGAAATCTACGCCGAAACCACCGGAAAATTTTTAATGAATCAGCCCGCGCCATATGCTGAAGCACTGCAATTTGATTTACAACACGGCAACACCGAAGATAACGACCAGGCAAAATTAATTGAACCGTTAAACCAGGCGGTTGAAAAAGTCAAAGAAATTATCGGCGACAAATAAAGTCGTATAGCGAATTTCAGATTGGCGCGACCTCTGTTGCAGAAGCCCGCACGAAGTATGGGCGAATTGACTGTGCGCCCATACTTCGTGCGGGCTTCTGCATTAGTCGCATAATTCTGAGAATAAACGGTTTTATCAACGGTTTGGGGTTGTGTCTTCAGTTTGAGTTTATCGAATTAAAATCATGCTTGAAGCGCAAACTCCGAACACGAAAATTAAAGGTTGCCGAGTTTAATTATGAGCAGCGAGAATACCGGGCAGGAATTTTCCAATCATCAGGCATGCGAAACGCTGACCGGCATTACGCTCGAACATCTGCCGCCGGACGGAACGCTGGGACATCCGCGAACTTATCACAAAGGAAAAAACGTTTGGGAGCCTGACGATGCTGCAGACCGCATTTACTTTTTGAAAAAAGGGCAAGTCGCCGTGATGACGAGCGATGTCGAAGGACACGAAATTATTATCAACGTGATTAAGGTCGGCGAGCCGTTCGGCGAATTATGTTTTTGCTCGGAGGAAAAAGGGCTTCGGATGACGACCGCCCGCACCGTCATTGCGAGCGAAGCGGTGGAAATCAGTTACAAGAAGTTTATGAAGTATCTTCAATCCGATGCAAAGGCTCTGCACTCGTTTGTGATTACCTTTTGCCGACGGCTCAGTGATGCCGAACGCCGCAACGAAGTATTGGCGCATCGCGGTGCCGAAGACCGTTTGGGCAAACTCCTGCTTCATCTTGTCAACACGCGGGGACATTCGAGCGCGCGGGAAAACAGCAAAGTGATTCTTCACACCAGCCACGACGAATTGGCGCAGATAGCGGCGATGAGCCGTTCGCACGTTACCGTGACAATGGGAAAACTTCGTCGTCAAAATCTTGTGTTTTACGAGCGTAGTCGTCCGCTGACGGTGGACGTGCCGTTGCTGACGGCTTATTTGAATCGTGGTTAATCAATTTGGATAAGACTTTCGCCGCCCGCGCCCCGCGAGCGAACGGTTTTTCACTTTGGGGCGAGAAAAGGAGGTTCCAATGCGGTCTTTTAAATCAATTCAACGTAATCGCGGTTTTCACTTTTTCTTATTGTTTTTCGTCGCGGCGACGGTTATTTTATCCGGCTTTGGTTGTAACAGCAGTAAAGAAACGGCGCAGATGCAGCAGTCACACGCTGCTTCGGACGGACCCGGCATCACCGTAAATCCGCATCCGCACCAGAGCGGAAACGCTGAAGCGGGCAGGGACGTTTATCGCTTTGAAACTTTCGGCAACGAAGGCTTCTGGACGGACGCGGCGCGGCTTCCAAAGGGAATGATGGACGCTAAATTCACGCCGAAACAGGCTTTGGAAGCCGGTCTGCAAATCGACATCGAAGCGATTGACCCGGCGATGCGTAAAACTCTGGAAACCGAATGGAAGACAGACCTCTCGCCGCAAAACGCGCCGATGCTCAACGACCCGCGAACGATGGTCGCGCTCGTCAACGCCAATGCAATCGTCGGTATCGTCCCCAAAGACAGCAACAATGATAAAAAGCTCGACATTACGGCTGGCGATAAGGTCGGAATTTCCTGCACGATTTGCCACACGATAACCGATAAATCCGTTTACGATATGCAGGGCGGCGGCTCGGTCGGTCGCCGCGTTGACGGTCCCGCCGCGCTGACTCTGAACGTCGGCAAACTGATGGCGACGGCTGCCAACTCACGCGCTCTTTATCCGAATCTCCAGCAGACATTTTTAGGCGTGAGCATCGGTCATGCGCCGTCCGGTTTAGGTCCGAATTCGACCGAAGCGGAAGTTGACGCTTATTTGAGCAATCCCGCTTTTTATCCAATCGGAACTTTTGACGAAACGCAGGACGGCAACGGCAATCCGGTAAAGAATGTTCCTTTATTTCGACAGGATTTAGCCGCGCCATACGGAACGGCGGGCGAGTTCAGCAAACTCGAAGACATTGGCAACAGTTCTTATACAACTAATCTCGACCCGACGACACTACTCACACCCGAAGGACGACAGTTTTTGGAGATGAAAGCCGGACCTGCCGGGAAACAGATGGTAAGCGAATATGAAAAGATACTTAAGGATACGGGCGTAACGAATTATCCGTTTGTTAAAGCCGAATTGGTCGGCAGTGTCGGCAATCCGGCGAGCATTGTCGGGCGGCGCGTGGACAATCAAAAGCTGCTCGATATGAACGCCTATCTCGACCGGCTGCAGGCTCCGGCAGGCGCGCAAGTCAACCCGGAGATGGCGGCTCGCGGGCGTGAAAATTTCCGTATGAACTGCACGCAGTGCCACAACGTCGATCAGAGTAAATTCGTGCCGCCGACGCTGGTCGAACTGAAAACGATGTGGAAGGGCTACGCGCCCGTACCGGTCGGCAAGCGCGGCGATTCCAAACTCAGCGTTATCTTAAATTCGGCGGGAACTTTTGACGACAAGATGATTGTGGTTGACGCGAGCGACCGCGGCGAGAATCGCGGCAACGCGTTGCCTCTGCTGCTCGATTTAGCCCGCACGAATATCTTTCTGCACGACGCTTCGGTTCCGAGTCTGGACAATCTGCTCGACCCGTCGCGCGGCGACAGTGCGCCGCATCCGTTTTATATCGCCGACGCTTCGCAGCGCGGCGATATGGTGGAATTTCTGCGCGGTCTCGATACCGGCAATTCTAATAAAGACGATGCGCGAGCGGCTGTAATTTCACCGAGAAATCAACGGCAAATCTCCGGCTTTCCGATATGGGTAAGCATTTTTTTCGCGTTTGCCGTCGGAATAGTCGGGCTGAAAATCAAACGAATCGCGGCGAGATAAAATTTTAATGCTCAAAACGATTTTATCGGTCTTTTCATTATCGGTCCTGATTTGCGGCTGCGCCGATTTGCCGAACGACCAGCACGGGTCAACGGCTCGCATCCGGCAAAGCGGAATAATCGTGGTCGGCATCTCTCGTGAGAACGACGGCGCGACGCCCTTTGAAGAACGCGAAAAGCGTTTAGTAGAAAAAATCGCGGCGCGTCTTAACGCCCGGATTGAGTGGCGGACGGGCAACGCGCATCAATTATTAGAAGATTTAGAAGACCTGAAACTGCCTTTGGCGGCGGTAAGTATTCCGTGCGATTCGCCGTTTGCCGACCGCATCGGTTTATCGAAACCATATTTTACGGACGCAGCGCGCGACAGGGAATATTGTCTGGCGATTGCGCCCGGCGAAAATCGCCTGCTGCTGCTGACGGATGAGATAGTAGCTGAAGAACAAAGCCAAAATCAATAATGAGCGTTACGACAATCGCTGCCGAAAAAACCAAAGAAGAGCGGACGCGAGCGAGCGACGCTCTTTCCGCTAAGGAAAGTTTGTCGTCTGGAAAATCTGCCGGAAACCCTTCAAAAGACGAATTGAAGGCGGGCTTTAAAAAGATGTATCGGCTGTCGTGGCTGGCACTGGCTTACCAAATCGGGGCGACCATTTTAGTCGCTTTTACGGCGGGCGGCAGTCAGGCGATGAAAACCGAGTGGATTGAAAACGCGCTGGCGATTATTCCCATCGCCGGCGTGCTGCTGACCCGCAACACTGAAAATTGGCAGCCGGAAAAGAGCCATCCGTTCGGGCATCACCGTAGCGGCACAATCGCTTTTGTCGCGGCGGCGTTCACTTTAGCTTGTGTCGGCACATATTTGTTTTGTGATTCGCTGATAAATTTGATTCGTTCGGAGTATCCGTCAATCGGCGGAATAACATTATTCGGCTATACGTTCTGGCACGGCTGGCTGATGATTGGCGTAATGACTTTCACCGCCGTTCCGCCGATGATTCTGGCGCGCTCGAAAATTTCCGTCGCCAAGCTCATCCACGACAAGCCGCTTTACGCCTGTGCCGATATGAATCGCGCCAACTGGCTCAGCAACGGCGCGGGTGTCATCGGGCTGGTGCTGGTGGCTTCCGGCTTCTGGTGGGGCGATTCTTTGGCGGCACTCGTCATTTCGCTCGATATTATGCGCGACGGTTACGGAAACGTCGTCAAAAGTTTGTCGGACGTGATGGATCGTCATCCGGTTGACCTTGAAACAGGACGGCAGCATCCGATTGTCGGCGCAGTCGAAAGCACCGTGCGAGCAATACCGTTCGTTGACGACGAGCGGACGCTGATACGCGAACACGGACGCTATTTGTTTGCCGAAATTTTTATTCAGCCCAACGAACTAATGCCGCCCGCGACCCATGCCGGTCGGCTGGTGCGCGAAGCCGTGATGCCGCTGGACTGGCGGCTGCAGCACGCCGCTATCGAGTTTACCGACGATTTGGAAAGCGTCTCCGCCGTGTTGACGAGGAAACAATTAGAAATTGAACCGGAGTAAGCCGGAAGTTTATATCGGATGTAAAGTATTAACAAACGATTGAAACCGGAGCAGATAAATCGAATCCTTAAAAATATCCGGTGTTCAAAGAACAATAGACAAAAAGGTCAGGAGCAAAATTATGAGCGAAACCGAAGAAAAACGTCCGATGGCGGATGAAATCGAAGGCGAAAAACTGCCGTATCCGGCGAAACAGTCGGAGATGAAGCGACAGCCGGACTCGGATTTATCGAATTATAAACCGGCGGGAAAGTTAAAAGATAAAGTTGCGATTATCACGGGCGCGGATTCCGGCATCGGTCGCGCCGTGGCGATTGCCTTTGCGATGGAAGGCGCGAAGGTAGCGATTGTTTATAACGAAAACGACGACGACGCGAACGTAACCAAGCGTTTGTGCGAAGCAAAAGGCGGCAAATGTCTGGTTATAAAATCCGACGTGCGTTACCGGCAGATGTGTTTCGACGCGGTTGAAAAATGCGTCGCGGAATTCGGCGGATTGAACATTCTCGTCAACAACGCCGCTTTTCAAAAAGCGCAGAAAAACTTTGCCGACATCGAGGAAGAAGATTTACGGCGCACGTTTGAAACAAATATCTTCGGCTACTTTTTTATGGCGCAAGCCGCGCTGCCGCACTTGGAAAAAGGCGACGCGATTATCAATACGGGCAGCATCGTCGGCAAAACCGGCATTCCGCTTCTGATTGATTATTCTTCGTCGAAAGGCGCGATTCATTCGTTCACAAAATCGCTCGCGCTGAATTTGGGCGAGAAGGGAATCCGCGTCAACTGCGTCGTTCCGGGTCCAGTTTGGACACCGAACATTCCCGGCACGATGCCAATTGAAGAAGTCGAAAATTTCGGTCACGAAGTCGCCTTAAAACGTCCCGGTCAACCGGAAGAATTAGCCCCGGCGTATGTTCTGCTCGGGTCGAGCGACGGCAGTTTTATGACGGGCAGCATCGTTGACGTGACGGGCGGCAAATTGTCGAGCGATGCCTGAGACTTTCAAACGGCACTGGCAAGCATATCTGATGGAAGCCGGCGGGCTGGCGGGATTCGTTCTCGGCGCGGGCTGTTTGGCGGTTTTTCTCGAACATCCCGATTTTCCCGCGATGAAAGGCGCGTTCGGCGGCGAAGAAAACGCGATTTGGCGGCGCGTTCCGCTCGGTTTAATAATGGGCGCGTATATTGCCGTCGTTATTTATTTGTTTGGCGAAAAATCGGGCGCGCATATCAATCCGGCAACGACCTGGTCGTTTTTCAGGTTGGGAAAAATCAATTTCACGAACTCGGTTTTTTACACGCTGGCGCAGTTTGGACTGGCGGGAGGGAACGCGCGATAAGCCCTCATAAGAAACTTTTCACAAATATAAATATTGAAATAACTCAGTTTAGCACTGCTTTCTTAAAGAATTTTGCGTAAATACTGAAGTTTAAGAGGCAATAAATAATTTCCGAAGATGACGGGAAACGGAAATAATTTGCCCGAAACAAACTAAAAACAAAGTGTTTAACCGGCAATGTAGCACAATTGTGCCGTATCTAAAAACAAAAACGGAAATAACTAAACAAAAAAATAGCCTAACGATTTCTTGTTAGGTCTTATCGCTCATTCCCTCCCGTCTGTCCAAAACGGAGAATCATCCCTTTACATCGGCAGCGCGACTTACAGCGGACGGTAAATTGACTTATTCTGAGGACTGATTAAACGGCAGATTTATGGCGACATCCGCAACGCGCGCTCTTTTCATAAGTTGATTAAAACCGCCCGATTGCAAAATGAAATGCACATTGAAGCCTTAAAAAAATTCTGTGATTTAGTCGAAACCGAAAGTATCGCGCTTACGGCAGACCGTAATTTTGTGTCGCAGTCGGCAATCAGTCAGCAGATACGAATGCTCGAAGATAAATTTGCGTGTCGCCTGATAAATCGCGGGCGCGGACAAAAAGAAACATATCTAACATCAGCCGGAAGAATTTTTTATCGTGAATGCAAAAATGTTCTGGCAAGTTACGCCGACTTGGGCGAAGAAATGCGCGGACGGCACGATTCGATTTGCCCGGCAATCCGGGTCGCTTCAGTTTATTCGGTTGGATTTTATGATTTGCCGGAGAAGATGCGCGAGTTTCTGACGAAGTTTCCTTCGGCAAAAATTAATTTGGAATACAGCCGCGCGACGCGCGTCGTGCGCGATGTCTTGAGCGAAGAAGTCGAACTCGGTATTGTCGCTTTTCCCGAACCGCGCCGAGAACTTGAAATTGTGCCGATGGCGAGCGACCGTCTTGTTTTAATTTGTCCGCCAAGCCACGAATACGCAAAGCGCGAACAAATCACTGTTAAAGAATTAACGAGGTGTGATTTCGTGCAGTTTGACCGCGATCTGCCGACAAGCAAGGCGATTGATAAAATCTTCAAATCTTACGGTCTTGCAGTTACCCGAAAAGCCGAGTTCGATAATATCGAAACAATCAAATGCGCCGTCGAAAGCGGTTTAGGCTTGGCAATCGTTCCGCGCTCGTCGGTTGTTAAAGAAGCAAGAAACGAGCAACTTGCGGTTGTCGAATTGGCTGGAACAGAATGGTCGCGTCCCGTCGGCGCGATATATCGGCGCAGTCGAATATTGTCTATCACCGCGAAGAAATTTGTGCAGCTTTTGAGATGCGCCTGCGACAATCGAGGTCATCCCGCAAAAAAGCGAATTTTCGCCGAATCAATCGTTAGCATTGGCGATAACTTCACCGCGATTAAGAACGGTTAATTTATAAACATCGGTTCCAAAGCCGGCGTAAGGCAAATAGCAGGTCGAATCGAAAGCGTCTTCGACTTTGTTCCTGATGAAACGATTGAGCAGCTTGCCGGCGGTCAGTCCGGCACTCTTTTGTTCAGGTGAACCGCGCACGGCTTCCTGGGCTTGGGCGGTCAGCGCGTCGTAGCGACGATAGAAATCTTCGTGTTGTTCGCGGTCGAGTTCCGTCTGTGAATTGTGCCGCGCCGCTTCCACTGCGTCCTTGATCTCGATGAGTAGTTTCGCCAAGGGGGTCGTCCACCCTTCGTGTGGCGGTTCCGCTTCACCAATATATGTCAGATCGCGCAGCAAATGGGCGTTGCAGAGGCTGTGTTTGCATTGCCCAAACCACTTATAGGAAAACCAACCGTCCCGCACTAAAGTGCCTCGGAATTGATTGAGAATGCCGATGTGGTTAAATGCCGCTTGACCGCGTTTGCTGTGCGAAGCCAGATGCGTCAGCGTATTGGTGCGGGCGACGTGAACCCAGGCGTTTGTGCCGTTGATTCTAATGCCGGTCACACTCGAGAGCTGGAAAAGACACATCCCCCAAAGGGATTAAACATCCGAAAACTCTCGAAAAGCAGGCAGTAATTCGCGAGACGCAGCAACGTGTTTATAGAAACCTCGACCCGCTGCTAAATGCCCAGCTTGCCAATGCTCTCGGTTCTCAGATGGTTTTTCGGCGCGATACGGTGAAAGACTCGAAAGGAAATGAAAAACCCGTTCACACGCTCGTTACCGACGCCGCTGAAATAAAAGAAATACTCGACAGCACAGACGGCAAAGGCGGGCGCGCCGGCGAAGACTTTTATATCATCACGACCGTGCAGCCGGACAACCGCGCAATCGATTCTCTACTCGACCGCGGACTGGGACAAACGGGCGAAGGGGTGAGTACTTCGCCCGGTCACGGCGGCGGTGTGGAAGACGCCGCCCTTGTTAACTATCCGACTTAATGAAAAGTAATTCTTTTAGACTAATTAATTCTTTTAGGACTTACGCAGTTGGCAGGAGTAAATAACGTGGATTCGACAAATATGCTTTGACGGCATCTCGAATAATCGCAGTTTTCGCTTCCACCCAACTGACTTTTTCTCGATAACAATGACTTTCAAGG
>JAABUN010008169.1_pt1 | contig 10850 bp, 12 predicted proteins | sample 5559311 | NCBI WGS metagenome assembly JAABUN01 (sample SAMN10711877, study PRJNA513370) | rock metagenome | isolation source: Antarctica rocks | place: Antarctica: Victoria Land, Siegfried Peak sud | reverse complement strand
CAGTGTGTATTAACTTACGCAACAATTATCTTGACAAACATCGAGAATTAGATAGCCAACCCCGCGAAATTGAAGCTATGAAATCGCGGGAATTGCAACTATTAAGTAAAGAATTACAAGACTTGGGAGAGCAGTTTTTACAACATATTGAGTTAGAAGTCAATCAATTAGTAAATAATAAATGCGAGAGTTTTGAAAAAGATTTCCTTTTGCTACAAACTCGAATGATTGGCAAATTGGACGAATTGATAAATACTTTTTCTGTGGCGGAAGCTTACAGCCGTGCTACTCTCAGCCATCGCCGTAATGCTACAGCGCCATTGATTGCTGTTTTAGTGGAAGCACTTTATTATCTATCTAATGAATTAGAAGATGTTTTAGTTAAATCTTGCCAAGAAGTGATTAATAGCTTTTTTCAACGCTTAATTGAGCGAGTGCAGAAAGCAGAATATTACAGTCATTTGTACAGATTATTGGGAAATGATGCGGGAATTGTAGAACAAATAAAAGGACTGGAAACTTTAGTACAACATTCTTTAATGGATGCAGCAAAAGTAGAATGCGATCGCTTTGTTAGAGAAAGTCCAAGGTTTTACGACGAAGGGACATTCTCGATTTATCAATTCCGTCAAACATTAGCGCAAACATCCCAAGGCTACGACAGCGAAAGTATGGTACAAGCAGAACCAGCAATTAGGCAATTGTTGAAGTTAGATTTTGAGCCAAAAGTCTCCGAAACTATCCGCAAAAACTTCCGCGCTAATATTAATGCTGTTCTCAAAAGTCGATTATTACCACTTGCCGAAAAGCAAGGAAATGAGATTTTGCAGCAATACAATAATGCTCGTAATCATTTAGAGCAAACTTTGGAAAAAGAGGCAGAGGAAAAAATTGCTGGGAATATGCGATCGCAAAAGGAAGTAGAAAGTAAAATAGCTGATTACAATCAGGCGGTTTGTGGTATTAATAATTGCTTGCAAGCGATGCAATTACATAGTCATTTATTGCCTGTAATTGCAGATTCTGATTTTAAATCAGTTATTGTTGATGCAGAAGTTGCGAGTCTTAATCATTTGGAAGTTTTGGCGATTTAATTGTCAATTCGTCCGCGCGGTTACATAAGTTTTTTAGTTTGCTTTTACAAACTTTGGCGCTTGTAACCACGAATTATATTAGCCAGAAACATATCTCAACTGACAGAAACTAACTCATTTATTGATATAGGAGAATAAGGAAGAAATGGAGAATAAATTTAAGTCATTAAACGATGAATACAAAGATACTGTTTTATCTTTTGAGGTATCGATGTTTAAAGTAAGTGACCTGATGAAACAAGTCAAACAATCCTTGGAAGAAACAGGCTTAAACATACTAAGAAATACATTGAGTAATCGAGGAGGTATCCCAGGAAAACATCAAGACTGGTACGTTCAAGGTGTAAATTGTGAGATTTTAAAGCCTGGTAATACAAACTGGAAAAAAGGGAAAATTAAAATCAATATTAGCCTTGAATTTTGTCCTGATGAGCCTGAAATTGAAGAAGTAACACAAAGTAACGATGCAGAAATCAATCAAACAAGTTCACCCCTTGATGATATTCGTCAAATGATGAACAAAGATGATTAGAAGCAGTAAATATAATTTGCATTTATACATTCAAAACCACCTGCACGAATTAATAAATTTTATCTAATTGGAAATAATAATGAATAACAATTTTGAAAACTTGAAAAGCGAAGATGTTGTATCTGTTTATAGTGGACAAATTTTAGTTACTAACCGTACCTTTACAGTTAATGAACTTATCGCTGCTTTAATGCCAATAATTAAAGAAAAAGCGGCAAATACATGGACAGAAGATAAAGAACAATGGTTTCGAGATGGACTAGATTGCAAAATGCTAAAACCGGGTGCTAAAAGCTGGGAAAGAGGAAAAGTTAGACTTACTTTAGAATTTGCGCCTGAAGTCCTTGAAGTCGTAGAAACTGCTGATAGTAGTGAATTAGAAAATAGTAAATCAGAATCACCGCTTGACGATATTCGCCAAAGAATGAGCAAAGACAGCTAGTAAATGAGCAAAACACCACGCATTCCCATTCCTCCAGAAGTGAGGAAATATGTCTTTGAGCGCGACTTATGCCATTGTCAAAGTTGCGGTAAAACTGACACAGAAGCTAACCTAAATGTCGATCATATTATTCCTTTGGCTCGTGGTGGCAAAAACGATCTCAGTAATTTACAAACACTGTGTAGTACCTGCAATCAGCGTAAACGCGATCGCCTAGATCCTCGGTTTAAACGCTATTTTGACATCTAAGTTATTATTGAGTCTTGCTTTTACTGAGCCTATGTCTAAAAAATCAACCACCAACGCTAATTACTCTGTAGAAGATGCAGCACTTCCAAGCCGAAAATCTTACTCAAAAATGTTATTCCGTCTCGTGTTAGTGGTGGCTCTTTTAATAACAGCTTTTCCCTTGCTATATGAAATTAAATCGAAAGCTGGAATCGATATAGTAAGTGGAGTACACACCGGAACCTTTTTAGAAAAACACTCTGGCGGACTTATAAAGTGTCAGTGGTTGTATCCATATAATTGTCCTAGCGATCGCATAACTTAAAAGAGTAAAGGCAAGTATTTTACTTGCCCTGTATAGCTTTCAAGGTAATTGTTCCAGCAAATTACCCACACCTATACCCAACTTTTGCCCCAAATTCAGCAATTGTCGTAACTGACTAAAATCGCCAACTTTATCCCCTTGGTTTGTAACTGCTTGCCCACACAGCGAGACTATTTGCGGTAACTGGCTAAAATATAGCTCCTGCGACTTCTCCAAACCCAAGCCAAGATTCAACTGATTTCCTACATCGATCAATCGCTCAACCTGTTGAATTGCCTCAACTGTAGCCAAATTAGTATCGTGTAATAGTTGCCAGAGTACTCGCAAAATCAATTGCTCCATTGTCTGCTTACCTTCAGGTATATGCAAATTACAGCGCAGATGTTTGGCTTCTGTCGCCGTTGCTTCTAATTCTCCCAAATGATGCAAACTTGCTTGGGGATCGGCGATTTCTTCCCATAGCAGCTTTAAAACATTGACGCAACGGTGCTTTAAAGCAATCTCCGCCGCTACCTGCAATTCTTGGGGTACATTTAGCGCATCGCGATGAAACGCCATCAATATGCCGTAATTATCGCGGTAAACTTGCGTGTAAAGCTGATCGAGCCTTGTCAAAGTTTCGTGACTCAGTAGCTCCACAATCCGGTGTCTCTCTTCAGCAAACAGATTTTGTAAGCTAAAAGTTTGCGCCCCAAATACCTGATTGATTGCCAAAATAGTTTGAGCCGCACTAGCTTGCGCCAAGGAGCTAAACACCTTCTCCTTCAACTGACTGTAGGCTCTCCGCCCAGTAAATGGTTGAATGCAACAATGAAAATCCCAGCCGCCTAAATGCAATACCGCAAATACTAAGTGTTGGCTTTCCCAGGTAATATCAGAAACTAGCCGCAACTGTCCTATCGCTAAAGTTAGCGATCCCATACGTTGCACTTGGTAATCAACTTGATGTGCCGTGTAGCAATAAATGCGCTGCACGGAATGAACAGAGGATCTTTCTCCAAATAACGAACTAATGGCATATTGAGCCGCTACTTGCTTAAACCCAATTTGAGCCGTTACTACCAATTGCCGACAAATTTCCGCGCCGTGCTTAAATAACTCAACATTGCTCGGTGCTTGGGTTAAACGCTTAACAAAAGCTTTTTCTAGCTGTACTCCCGCCACATCCCCAGCCAATTCTAAAGCACGAGCAGCATAACGCAAAATTTGCGTACCTTCGGGGCGGGAAATTTCTTCAAAAAACCAACCGCAACTCGTATACATCAACAAAGCGTGACGCTGCATCTCTAGTAAGCGTAAAGCGTCTACTTGCTCTAGAGCAGTTAGTTTGTGGGATTGATGGCGACTGAGAAAACGGCTCACATTGGCAATCGAGCGATCGCGCATTACCTGAATATACTCATCTCTTGTCAGCCAGGGATCACGGAAAAATAGTTTTCCCGTCTCCTCATACACCTTAGTTAACTGATCCCGTAGCCAATCTAAGGAATCACGCAACGGTTTCCGCCATTTTTGATGCCATACACCACCTTCACCGCCACAACCACAATCATCTTGCCAACGATCTACACCATGAGCGCAACTCCAAGCTGTGACGGGCTTTAATTCCACTTCCCAAGTAGGCGGATTGATACTTAAATAGTGGGCGTAATTAGTTGCTGTCCAATTGCGGTGAGGAAACTCGTTTAAAAAAGCGTAGGCTAAGGTTTTTTCTGTACCTCTTTTGTGATGCCCAAAAGTTTCGCCATCGGTAGCAACAGAAATTAACTGCGACAGGCGGTGATCCCCGCGTACTGCTTGCCCAATTCTGCCACTTAAGCGATCGGCACTATATAAGTCATCATTAAAGCCCATATCGCGGGAGATCGGGCCATCATAAAAGAAAATATCAATATAGTCTCTATTGGGATCGCCGCCTGGTAAGTAGCATCTATAAGGACGAGTAGCATCGATTTGACTACCCCCTACTTCGTACCATTCACCTATACCTTGTTCAGGATTAGGTAGCGTCCGACAACGTTGCGCTTGCGATGGTGCTAGGACTATAAACCGAATCTTCTCGGCAATTAATGCCTTTATAGTTGCATAATCTACCGCCGCCTCTGCCAGCCACATTCCTTCGGGATCGCGTTTAAACCGAGAGCGGAAGTCTTCTTTTCCCCAACGAATCTGCGTGTACTTGTCGCGCTCGTTGGCAAGCGGCATGATGATGTGATTGTAGACTTGGGCGATCGCATTTCCATGTCCATTCAGGCGATCGCAACTTTGGCGATCAGCTGCCAAAATTCGCTGATATACCTCAACATCGTAACGTTCGAGCCACGACATCAGCGTTGCGCCGATATTAAAGCTCAAATACTCGTAGTTATTGACGATCCCCACTACATTGCCCTTTTCGTCTAGCACTCTTGCAAAGGCATTTGGGCGGTAGCATTCGTGATGTATGCGCTCATTCCAGTCGTGAAATGGTGCAGCCCCCGCTTGACGCTCCACCGCGTCTAAATAAGGGTTTTCGCGCGGCGGCTGGTAAAAATGACCGTGAACTGTAACGTAAACACCTGTCGCTGTTTGCAGGGGATCGGTTGCTGTAGCGTCGTTACCTTGATGCGTAGCAGCACTAACGGGGAGATCGGCAGCAGAAGTCATGTAGTATTAGTCCAAATTTGTAGTTGTGAATTCGCTCTGCAAAACCCAAGTATGAAAGGCAAATCTAACTAATAATGGGTTCGGGACTGCAAATAGTTAGGGAAAGAAGTTTTAAAGTTTGCGTTGTTCATCTTCCAAGGCTTGTTCTAGTGACTCAGTAATGGAGATTGCCTCAGTTTGCGATCGCACGCAACGTTCATTATTAAACTGTAAGTATGGTATTAAGTTAAGTCAACTATAAGTTTATACTTTGCAAAACTAATTAAATTTTTTAGTCAACAATTGAAGACAAAGTTATAGTTTATACAATTTATATAGAGTTAATAAAATATACTTATTATCAAGGATTAAAGATAAACAATTACTTATTGTTGAAATAACTTCTGGAAAAGTATTTTAAGTCAATCGCTCGAATAAAGCCGCCAACACAACGTTAGAAAATAAGAAGCCTTCTGGATCGGTTAATCTAGCGTATTTTGAACTTTCTGCATCTAAAAATTCTACCCAGCCTTGCTTTTGGTAAGGTTGCAAACACTGATATATTTTTTCTCCGGTAGCTGTACCAAATACTTGACTTAAACTAGATAAGTTTACCCCTTCTCTAAGACGCAACCCCAACATAAGTGTCTCTAATAGCATCTCGCCCGAAGGCGTTGGCGGACAATCTAGGACACCACAGGCACTAGAGTATCCCTCCACCCAGTTGTAGTATTCGGTAGTCTTGCGGGGTCTTGTATAGCGCTGTCCTTGGACGTAGCTAGTCGCACCCATGCCAAAGCCATAATAAGAGCGGTTTTCCCAATAGACTCGATTGTGATGGCATTGATGACCCTTGAGGGCATAGTTAGATATCTCGTAATGTTCGTAACCTGCAGTGGTGAGAATTTGCTTACCTTGACGGTACATTTGAGCCGTAATATCGTCCGTTGGTAGCGGCCCAATTCCTGGCTTGTAATACCGTCCAAAGGCTGTAACTGGCTCAATTGTAAGATCGTATATAGAAATATGGTTAGGCGCAATTTCTATCGCCGTTGCTAACGATTCCTGCCATTGTGCTAGAGTTTGGTGCGGTAAACCTGAAATCAAATCTAAACTAAAACTTGGCACACTTGCAGAGCGAATTATCTCTACAGATTGCCAAATATCTGCAACCGAGTGCGATCGCCCGCACACTTGCAATAACTCTTGCTGAAATGCTTGTACTCCCATACTTACCCGATTTATCCCAGCCAATAGATAGCCCTGCAACTGGTTTAAATCAAACGTACCTGGATCTATTTCTATCGAAATTTCCGCCTCGGACGATAGCCCAAATTGCTGACTTAGACTAGCCAAAATCTGAGCGATTTGATTGACTGATAGCAAAGAAGGTGTACCACCGCCAAAAAACACCGTCTCTAACGGTTTCCCTACTATTGGAGTAGTAGCAATTTCTTGCCCTATTGTTTCGACATAACGAGAAATACTACGAGAATTTTCGCCCCTAGTGTGATCGCCGACAACGGAAACGGGAAAATCACAGTAAAAACATCGCCTTCTACAAAAGGGAATATGCACGTAGGCGGAACTCGGTATCTCTATTGTGAGAGGCTCAAAAACTTGCAATAAATTGCTTAACACTCTGATTCAACCAATTTTAACTTACCTATAAAATCAATTACTTAATAGTTTGTTTATGTACTATTCTTCTTCGGGAATATGACGTTGAATAACTAAGGTTTAACTATATTTCTTAAGAAATTTTAACTTCTAGGTACGTTGGTATCAATTTTAACTAACGCTTAAGAAGAGCAAAAATACTATCATAGAACAATATCAAATTGGTTGCTTTATCTTCTAATCAGGAATTGCAACCAAATTATTCAAGTGGATAAAACCAATGCTTGATGCAATCATAATCTTTTTATTTATCATAGCAGGAGCCGGAATTGGCTTCTACAGCCTCGAATTGCTACCTATAGCAGTGCAACAGCAAGTTACAAATGAAGATGCTCTGCGTTTGATTGTCGGCGTGTTTGGCGCAATTATTGGTGGCGCGGTAGGCTTGAGTTTCCAAATTACCTATCGTCGTTTGGAAACCAAAGTTAGAGAAATGCCCGTTGATGTCTTATTAACTCGTTCTATCGGCTTAGTAGCTGGCTTATTAGTAGCAAACTTAATGTTAGCGCCGCTATTTTTGCTGCCAATTCCTCAAGACTTTGCTTTTATCAAGCCTTTAGTCGCTATTCTCGGTAGTTTCATCTCCGCATTTTCTGGAATTAGTCTAGCCGATACTCACGGACGGAGTTTTTTGCGGATAATTAACCCCAATACCGTTGAATCAATGCTAGTAGCCGAAGGTACGCTTAAGCCTTCAGTCACAAAAGTTTTAGACACTAGCTGCATTATTGATGGGCGCATAGAAACTCTACTAGAAACGGGCTTTTTGGAAGGGCAAATTTTAGTACCCCAGTTTGTCTTACAAGAATTGCAACAACTAGCTGATGGTGCGAGAGATTTAAAGAGAGTTAGAGGGCGGCGCGGGCTAGAAATTCTTAACCGCATTAAAGAATCTTACCCCGAACGCATTATTATCAATTCCACAGACTACGAAGATATTCCTACCGTAGATGCCAAGTTGGTAAGATTTGCCCAAGACATCAACGGTACGCTCTTAACTAACGACTACAACTTGTCTAAAGTTGCCAGCGTCCAAAAAGTTCCGGTTTTGAATGTTAATGATCTGGTTCATGCCGTTCGTCCTAGCTATCTTCCGGGCGATAATATAGACATCAAGATCCTTAAAGAAGGCAAAGAACCTAGTCAAGGAATCGGCTACTTAGAAGATGGCACAATGGTTGTAGTTGAAGAAGGTAGTCCTTTTGTAGGGGCAGAAGTTCGAGTTGTTGTAACTAGCGCCTTACAAACTTCTGCCGGAAGAATGATTTTTGCGAGAACTCAAGCATCGGCTTTAGCTTAATATAGTGCGTCCAATTAAGGGTAAATTTTGCGATCGGTGCAGTCTGACTGTACCGATTTTGTATATAGAGTTAAGGATCTATATAGGCTCACCCCTAAGTTAGTTAGCACCTTGTTGCTTGACTAAGCAGTAAAACCTACAAACGCAATTCGTCATCAGCACTAAAAAAACTTTGGCACGTTTTTTGCACAAGAGAAACTTGTAATCTTCGTCGGTCTACGAATGACCTGCACAAAAAGATCTATGAACATATTGAATGAAGCAAACCTGCTCAAAAAAATGGCAATTTTAGTTGTCAGTCTTGGAGTAAGCTATGTGATCGCTCCTGGTGCGATCGCACAGTCTAACCCGCGCCCCAGCATCTTCAATGAGCCTCCCTACAATCGTGTTGCACCGCGTCCTGAACCTAAGCGAGGGCGACATGGACACCCACCTAAACCAAGACCCCCATCTCCTCGATCTACAAATGGCGCTCCACCGCCTCAGACTCGTTTTGGGGGTACACAGTCAAATTCTCCGGCTGGCGATCGCTCCCGTCCTGAACCTCGGACTAGGAAGCGCCCTAAACCGTTGGTAGGGCAACAGGGACAACAAGCACCTACCAGACCCCCAAGAGGCATGGGTGGGGGTACACGATCAGATGCTCCAACTGGCGGCTACGGGCGGAATGAACCTCGTCCTCCTCGCCCCACAAATCGTGTTCGTCCGCGCCACGCGATCGCGTTTATGATGCGCCCAATCCACTCGGTAACGGTCTTGTGGCGTTACCGCCAAGTCCAGATTTTCCTATCCTAGTTCCCCCCCCAGCGCCTTAATAAGCGCGGTAGTAGGGAGAATTAGATTTTCTCCTTCTCCCTACTACTGAGATACGCAGACTTGATCTGTATACACTCAGTCATCGTTTTATGATTTGCATATTCTGTCCCAAAGATGTAAAGTTGTCTCGCTCCAAAGTATGACTTGCGCCAATGGCTAAGTTGGATTTCGCACCCCACGCCATTTTCGACAGACCTGTAACGAACTTTTCTAAAATATACGCTAGCAATGCAAAAACCGAGCCAGAAAAGTTTGCGATCGCTTGATGCCTTAAATGTTTTCCTAGCGGATGTCCGCGATGGAGTTGGTCCCTACCTTGGGGTATATCTAAAAGCGTCACAAAATTGGAATCCGGCTCAAATTGGCATGGCGATTTCCGCCTCTACAATCGCGACGGTGATTGCCCAAACGCCTGCCGGAGCATTAGTTGACCGTTTGGCACCAAAAGCAGCTTTTGATTGGACTTGCAGCAGTATTGGTTTCCCTGGGCTGTATCAGTATGGCGCTATTTCCTAGCTTTCCCGTCGTAATTGGCGCTCAAATTTTGATTGGAATTGCGGCGGCTGTATTTCCACCCGCGATCGTTACAATTACGCTCGGATTAGTGGGACGCGATAGATTAGATCGACGCATCGGACGCAATGAAACGTTTAACCATGCGGGAAATCTGATCGCGGCTGGATTAGCGGCGGTGATTGGACAATTTGTGGCCCAAAAAGGTATTTTCTTCTTAGTGGCAGCGATGACGATCGGCAGTGGGATATCGGTCGCTCGGATTCGGGGCAAGAAATTGATCATGATGTTGCACGGGGTGCAGAAAACGGCGACGAATCGAAATCAGGCAAATCCTCGTACTCTCTAGCAGGACTGCTGCGGATCTTACGCGATCGCCGCATTCGCTTTTTTACACTGTCCGTAGTGCTGTTTCACTTTGCCAATGCTGCGATGTTGCCGTTGGTTGGTCAACGCTTGGCAGAGGGACAAGGACTCGATCCAACTGTTTATATGTCGGCGTGTATTATTGCGGCGCAGCTTGTGATGATTCCGACGGCGAATTGGACAGGACGATTAACCCAGTCTGGACGGAAACCTCTGTTTCTTCTGGGCTTTGCGGTTTTGCCGATCCGGGGTGTTCTCTATACCCTCAGTAGTAATCCATATTTTCTGGTGTCTGTGCAAATCTTGGACGGCATTGCTGGCGGCATTTTTGGAGTCCTTTCGGTACTGGTAATTGCTGATTTAACACGAGGCACAGGGCGGTTTAATGTCACCCAAGGAATGTTGAATACAGCAGTTGGAATTGGCGCCGGGTTGAGCAATTTGCTGGCAGGATTTGTGGTTCAGCAAGCGGGATACAATGCCGGATTTTTGTTGTTAGCCACGATCGCCGCCGTAGCATTGGGGGTGTTTTGGTTTGCTGTACCTGAAACAAAAACTAAGTCGTTGCTGCAACGCGCTCCGGTTTCCCTATGATGATTGTTCGCTGTATTGTCATTGGAATGGCATACATCGGGCTAGGATTGGGCTCCTTGCCTGGATTACGGATGAATCGGACAAGTATTGCGATCTCCGGTGCAGCATTACTAATGGCGTTGGGCGTACTGGATCTCAAGCAAGCTTGGGCAGCGATCGACGATCAAACCCTGATCTTTCTATTTAGGATGATGATTGTGAGTGCCAATCTAGGGCGTATCTGCAAAGTCTGAATGTAGCGTAGTGAGCTATTTCAACCAAATAAGAATTGCTGCAATCGTCAGCATAGCTAGGTAATTCTCGGCTCGTTTTTCATAACGAGTAGCGACCCGACG
>JAABUN010008168.1_pt1 | contig 10851 bp, 6 predicted proteins | sample 5559311 | NCBI WGS metagenome assembly JAABUN01 (sample SAMN10711877, study PRJNA513370) | rock metagenome | isolation source: Antarctica rocks | place: Antarctica: Victoria Land, Siegfried Peak sud | reverse complement strand
GCGGGGGACAATCTAGTCGACGCGGTCGATGCCGCAGCAATCAGGGCGTCCTCACCGCCACCCCGGAACTGCCGCTACTATACGAGCAATCAGGGTAAGAATTGATTTAGTGGTCTGTCGGTACTGATTTGCTGGCCGGGATGTGTGGCGCTACCTTGGGCCATCCTCGTCGGCCGTGGCTCGCGCGGGGTCAAGCCTGGCGCTGTAGGGCCATGAATTCTAGGAGATTACCATCCAGATCGTAGCAGTAATACGACCGTGTTCGCCCCCATATCAACTGCACTGGCCCGTAGACCTCGACGCCTTGCTCGTGCAGATGCGCGACCGTCGCATCCAAGCGATCGGTCGCTGTGAGGAAAGCGTGGTGAACTTATCCCCAGCGTCCCCCCGCGGCAAGGGTGGATTCTCCTCAAACAGGAGCGGACCTTTGCGCAACGCGATACGCTGCAGTTGTGCGGGATCGCCTGCCTAAAACCACGCCCATTCCTGGTCGGCATCGCCGAGTGGGATCAGCCCGACCGCCTCGACATCTTTGACAATGAGGACAATCTCTACGAAGCCATAGCTGAATATTTGGGCCGTTCCCTGCTAACTTCCCCGTTGCCGTGAACCCTGCTGTCAGAACCTTGCTTATCGATACGCACGCGCACGCACGCCGCGACAGAAATACACTCTCTGGTGTGCAGCGTGCGGCAGCCGGAACGGCGTGTGCCAACTGCCGCCTCGCTCCCATCCCCGCTCGCGCCCACATCGCCAACGCGAGGGTAACGCGGCACACGCCGATCAGCAAATCACCAGTGACAGATATATTAGGACTCGACGATAATTATGCCGATCATCCCGGCGATCTCGTGCGGCACGCAGGCATAACGGTACTCACCCGGCACATCGAACGTGCGGCTCCAAGTCTTACCGGCGAGGATACTGCCGGAGTCCCACGGCGGGACGCTCGCGGGCAGTCTCGCGTTCTCGGCCTTCGCCAGTTTCTTCGGGTCGCCCGTGGCCGAATGAACGATGCTGCTCGTGTTGCGCCAGGTCACGGTCTGCCCGGCTTTGATCGTCAGGCGCGCCGGGCTGAAGACCGACAGTGCCCCCATTTCGACGACCGGGCCGCTGGCCGCCCCGGTTGTAGCCCCGCACGCGCCCAGTGCGCCGCCGACCCCGGCGATGGTGGTGATCCCGGCGAGCCGCAGCAACGCCCGACGGGTGATCGTCGCCCGCCGAGCCTGGGGCGTGTCGGTGCTGGACATCGGTGTCAACTCCTTGTGCGTAGGCCGGTGCCGCCACACGGCGGCACCGGCCTATGGTGTGACGGTGCTCAGGCGACGAGGAGGGCGGTGCCATACATGATGGCGATCCCCGCCGTGACGCCGCCCAGCGTCAGCCAGTTCAGGGCCGGTTCGTCGCGCCGCGCCGCGCCGCGCGTGATCAGCCGCGTCACCTCGACGATGACCTGCACGATCGCGCCGATCCCGATCGCCAGGAAGATCGTCGCCCAGAATGGGGAATAGACGAATGCGCCGATCCAGGTGCCGAGGATCGCGGGGAGCCCGGCCAGCGCCGCCAACCCGGCGAAGTGCCGGAACTGCGGGCGGTCGCGCACCAGCGGCGCGGCGATGCCGATCCCCTCGGTGACGTTGTGCAGGGTGAAGCCGAGGATGAGGAAGACCCCGAGCGCCACCTCGCCGAGCGCGAACGCCGCGCCGATCGCTAGCCCCTCGCCGAGGTTATGCAGGCCGATTCCGAGGGCGATCCGCGAGGAGACGGCCAGGCCGCTCTGCGGCTCGCGCGATTTGCGCCCGGAGATTGTCAGCAGCACGAGGAAGGCGAGCAGGGCGACAATCGGCACGAGGAGCGGGCCTTTCAGCGTGCCGGGTGCCAGTAAGGCCGTCTCCTGGGCTTCGCCGAACATGTCGACCGTCAGGAAGACGAGGAGCCCGATCGTGAGGGCGAGGATGAAATCGAGCCCGCGTCGCCCGAGACGGCGCATGAACGGGAACCAGAGGAGCCCGAGCGCCACCGGCACCACGCCGACGTAGGTGCCGATCAGGGCGAAGCGGGCGAAGGCGTTCACGTCCGTCGCCGGGGCTTCCAGCGCCACCGGCACCTCCGCCTCGAAGAGGACGCCGGTGCGCGTGAGCAGGCCGATCTTGTGCGCCTCGCCCTCGACCCAGGGGTACGGGATGGTGATGGTCGGTGCTTCCAGGCGGCCCAGCGTGCGCGTCGGGGCCATCCCGTAGACGTAGAAGGCGTCATCGACCATGACCTGCGCGATGGTGATCGGGTCCGGACCGTCGTTGACGACGCTGACGCGGATGGTGCCGGGGGCCGGGAGGGCCACGCGCTGGATATTCAGCGTTTCGATCGGCGGGGCGGTGCGGTCGGCGAGCCCGCCGTTGGTGGCGACGATCAGCGCCAGGACCAGGCCAAGCAGTAGCAGGGGCAGCACCCCGAGCGCGATCCAGCGCGCGGTCGCCGCGCCGTCGCGCGGGGCATTGTCGGGTTCGGCGGTGCTGGGCAGGGATGATTCGGCCATGTGAACAACTCCTCGGGCGGCGCTAGCCGCGACTACACGACCTCGAAGGCGCTCATCCAGCCCAACTCGGGGAATTCGCTCTGGTGCGCGTGGAACATGTAGAGACCCGGCTCGAAGCCCGCGAACGAGAATTCCAGGATCCCGCGCTGGGCCTGGCACTGCATGATCGTGTCGACCGTCCTGAGCGTCGGTTCGAGGGTCGTGCCATGGTCGTAATAATCGAAGAAGTTGGCGTGGAGGTGGAACGAGTTGATCGGGTCGAACTCGGTCATATTGATCAGGTAGACCCGCACCGGGCGGTCGCGCTCGACGCGGATCGGGTGTTTCATATAATGGAAGGCGACCGTATTGACCGCGTAGACCTCGTTCGCGCCGTCGAAAGTGGTGTCGAAGGCGTTCATGATCATCACGAACTCCTGCCAGCGGCGCGACTCCGCATGGTCAGGGTGCCGCTCTTTCGCGGCGTTGCCGTGTTTGGCGGGGTCGGGGTTGATGATGAATGCCCCGTAAAGGCCCTTGTGGATGTGGCGCTTCAGCGGGGTAGAGTGGCAGTGGTAGAGGTGGCAACCGAACGGGCGGGCGTCGAACTCGTAGGTGAAACTCTCGCCGGGGTTGATGTTGCCGCGCCCGATGCCGGTGACGCCATCCATGAACGACGAGTGGATGCCGTGGAAGTGGATCGTGTGCGGGTGGCTGCCGTTGTTGGTGAAGTTGATCCGTAGCCGGTCGCCCTCGTTGCAGCGGATCGTCGGCCCTGGTACCTGCCCGTTATAGGTCCAGGCGGGGAAGAAGATGCCGGGGGCGATCTCGATCTCCTTGTCGGCGGCGATGATCCGGTAGTCACGGAGGGTGCGGCCATCGGGCAGGGTGCTGGCGGTGCCGTAATCGAAGGTGGTCAGGTACGTCGTGGGATCGTAGCCCATCGCTGCCGTGTCCACATCGCCAACGGTCATCTGCACGCCGTGGTCATGTGCCACGATGGCGTTCGTGGGCGACCCTTGCGGCGGTGGGATGAGCCCCTGGTGGTTGCCGAGGTGACCACCGGTTGTGTTGTGCTGCGGCCCGGCGGTTGCCCCCTGCGCCGCGACCGGGCGGGTCGCGGCGACCACCGCTGCGGCACCGGAGGCGAGCGCCCAAAGGGTGGCGAGGCCGGTCGCGGCGCGCGTCACGAGGTGCCGTCTGCCGATCTTGCGCGGCCGTTGTTTCCGCGGCGGCTCTGCGGTGGCGATCGCTGTGTTGTGGGGCGGGGATGGATCGGGGGCGGAATCGTGTCGCTCTGGGGCCATCTGGCGCTCCTTCATCGTGTGCGCTTCCTTCGTGGTTCCGGCACACATCGTCTCGCTGACCGCAGGACACCGTGTCGCCGCGCTGCAGGATGACGAGAACCACAGCCGTTCGGGTATTATATTTAGTAATGGCTAAGCTATAAGATTGCTATTGGTCTTTGTCAAGTTTGTGTTGTAGTAAAAAACTGTAGATGGTGCCGTTACTTCTGTCTACTTGTGCTAAAAACGTCCGATAGTTGTGGCTAATACCTGTGGTGGCGAACCGGTGAAGCGCCGAAATGCCGAAGTGCCGGTCGGCGTGTGGTTGCCGAGGTGAGTGGGCAAAGGAGTACCATTCACCCTGCGCCGACGCCCGCACGCCGCTCAGCGGCTCCTGCCGCGTGCGGGTGCGACCGGTAACCGGGTACGGAAAAGCGCGGTAGCGGCAGTCCGTTGTGGTGCGGCGAGAGCGTGAGCGACCGATGGCTGGCTGGCTATCGTCGCCTCGCGGCCTTGCGACTATCATTCCCTCTGCCAGCCACGCATGGCGTGTGCCGCACGCAACATTTCCTGCGGGCACGGCGTTGTGCTGGGGATGGTTCCTGGGGGGACGGTCGAGTTCGGCAGTAGCGACAAAGGGGCGAATTTCGCGATGGTCATGGTAGACGAGCGACAGACGACCGGTGCCGACGAGCGACCGATGATCCTGCTGCGTCGGGTGGTCGGGGCGATCGTGCTGGCGATGGCGGCGCTGATGGCGCTGCGCGGGGCCTACTATTGCTGGACGGCGCTGACGATCTTGCGTTGGCCGTTCGAGATCCACGGCGGCGAATCGACGATGCTCCACGAGAGCCAGTTGATGGACGCCAACTTCCTCGGCAGCCTGCGGGAGATCTATGGCCCCGAGCGAGCCGACCGCTTCACCGCCGGGAACTATCCGCCGATCTACCTGATCCTCTGGGCGCTCGATCCGGGCGCGTCGAGCTACATCACCGGGCGGGCGCTGGCACTCCTCGGGGGGATCGCGGCGGCGGTCGCGGGCGGCGTGGCGGTGGCATTCACCGTCGAGGGCGGGCGGGCCTGGCGGATCGGGATCGGCGCGCTCGGCGGCGGGGCGTTCCTCTGCACCGTGCCGGTCTTTCAGCAGATCAGCAACGCCAAGCCGGATATGACGGCCATCGCATTCGCGGCGTTCGGGCTGGCCGCGTACGCGATCTGGCCCGACCGGCGGGGGGCGATCCTGGCCGGGTTTTGCTGCGCGCTGGCGGGGTTGACGAAGCAGTCGACCGGCTTCGCGACGCTGGCGATCCTGATCGCGGCCACCCGGCAGGGCTGGCGGGTCGGCCTGGCCTTCCTGGTGGCGTGCGGGGCGACGGTGCTGGCGGTGTTGGGATCACTCTGGGCGATCGTCGGGCCGACCCTCTACGAGCACCTGATCATCTATAACATGCGCCACTGGCGGCAGGATCGGTTCATCACCCTCAATGGGAAGTTCATCGATCAGCACTGGCCGTTGCTGCTCGCCGCTATCCTTTACACCGTCTGGGCGGTCTGGTCGCGCCCGCGCTCGCCGCTGAGCTATTTCCCGCTGACGGCGGCGATCGTGATGGGGATGGTGGGGTCCGACGGGGCGGCGCGCAACTACTACGTCGAACTCTGCCTGGCGCTCGGGTTGGCGGCGGCGCTGGGGGTTGGTACCTTCCTGCGAGCGCGACGACCGCTCGCGACGACCCTCGGCACGGCGGCGCTGCTGCTGGTGGGGATCCACCTCTTCCGCGCCTATACCCTGTTCATCATCGGCCTCTACGTGCCGACCCTACCGTTGAACGAGAAAGACCCGAATCCGACGCTGCGTCAGGTCGATGCCGCCGCCGACCCGGTGCTGATCTTCGCCGACGATCCGGGCTACCTGGTGATGCGCGGGCGCCCGGTGGTGATCGATGATCCGTTCCTGGCCTCGCTGATGATCCGCGAGGGGCATTGGAACCAGGACGAGATGGTCGCGAATATCAAGGCGCGGCGCTACACGCTGATCCTGGCGGTCGAGACGACCGATGAGGAATTGCGCGCCTCCTGGGGGAACGAGATCATGGATGCGGTGCTGGCGAATTACGAGTCGTATGGGGATGGGTTTTTGCCGAAGAAATAGCCAGATCGGGACGGGGACGGGGACGGAACAGGAGCGACGGAGACACGGAGGGGCGGGGAGCATGACGAGTGACGAAGTAAGGGGTACGAAGCGAGGATAGTGTTGAAATAGGAGATCGGGTGGTAGGGGCGGGTCGGTGGCCCGCCCCTACCATGATCGCCGAGGGTATACCCGCCGCTTCTGCCAATAAATATGGTACGGGCCACGTCACACCGCCGGTGTGGGCGCGGCCTTCCGTGCCTGCTTGCGGTTTGCGGAGGGGGTAACCCTGACGTTGGTGAAACAACATAGACCCTTCAACCGTAAATTGAGCGGTCGTATCAGGGCAACCTTGCGGTGGGATGCGCCGATGTGCAGCCTCAGGCGCGCATGAGGGTACCGCACGCTTCCGCTGTCGCAGGCGAAATTTCCCCGAGGTTAGGCATGGTCGCTGAAAGCGAAGTGGCCGCAGCAGCGTATCAGGAGTCGGAGACCGTGCTCGCGGGGCGCGCCGAGGAGGAAGGGCGTCTGCGGGCGTCGCTCAACGCCGCGCTCGCAGGGCGTGGGACGCTGGCGCTGATCAGCGGCGAGGCGGGGATCGGCAAGACGGCGCTGACCAGGGCGGTGGGGTGGGCGGCGCGCGAGCGCGGGGCGCTGGTGCTGACCGGGCGCTGCTACGATCTCACCGAAACCCCGCCCTATGGCCCCTGGGCCGATCTCGCCGCGTGGTTGCCGACCCCCGACGATCCGATGCTCGCGCCTGCGGCGTTGTTCAGCCCCACGGCGACGGCCCAGCGGGTCAGCCAACTGGACCTGTTCGCGCGTTTCTCCGAGTTGCTGCTGGCGCTCACGAGCCGGCAACCGCTGGTGATCATCCTCGATGATCTGCACTGGACCGATCCGGCCAGCCTCGAACTCCTCCGCTTCCTCGCCGCGCGGCTGCAACACCTCCCGATCCTGATCGTCGCGACCTATCGCGACGACGAGTTGAGGCGTACGCACCCGCTCTACCATTTCCTGCCGCTGATCGTGCGCGAACTGTCGCCGCTGCGTCTGGAACTGCACCGGCTGACGCACGGGGCGATTCGCGCGCTCGTGCGGGGGCGTTACCCGCTGCCACCGGCCGATGAAGTCCGTCTCGTCACCTATCTCGAAGAGCACGCGGGGGGGAATCCGCTCTATCTCGGGGAGGTCTTGCGGGCGTTGGCGGAGGCGGGGACGCTCACCCTCGTACAGACCCGCTGGCAACTCGGCGATCTCGGCGGGGTGCTGGTCCCCAGCCTCCTCGCGCAGGTGATCGAAGGCCGGGCCGCGCGCCTCGGCGAGGGGGCGCGCGAGTTGCTGGTGCAGGCGGCGGTGATCGGACAGGAGGTGCCGCGCGAACTCTGGGCGGCGGTGAGCGGCGTCGATGACGATACCATCGATGAGGTGATCGAGCGGGCAGGCGAGGCGCGGCTGCTGGAAGAGACGCCGGACGGCCTGCGCGTCAGCTTCTGCCACGCGCTGATCCGCGAGGTGCTGTACCAGAGCCTGTCGGCGGCGCGGCGGCGGATCTGGCACCAGCGGATCGGCGGCGCGTTGCTGGCGACCGCCGCGCCCGACCCCGATGCCGTCGCCTCGCACCTGCTGCGGGCCGGGGACGAGCGGGCGGCCACCTGGCTGATCCGCGCCGGTGAGCGCGGCTACCAGACCTATGCCTGGCTCTCGGCGGCGGAACGGTTCGAGGCGGCGTTCGATCTGCTCGATGCGCGCGGTGCCGCGCCGGGCGAGCGGGCGTTGCTCCTCTTCCGCCTGGCGCGGCTGCGGCGGTATGCCGACCCCGAATGGGGGATCGAAGCCCTCGGGCGGGCGGTACGCCTCGCGGTGGAGGCAGGCGACCGCGAGTTGGAGGCCCAGACCCTCTACGCGCGCGGCTTGCAGCGGTGTTATATCGCCGATCTCCGGCGCGGGATCGAGGGGATGACGGCGGCGATCCCCTTGCTCGATCAACTCCTGGCGGAGCGCGGACAGGTGCGCGACGCCGAGATGAGCAGCCCGGATTTCGGGGCGACTGTCTACGCCAACTCGTATGATTGGCGCGACACCCTGGCGGCCTGGCTCGCCGAGGCGGGTTATTGCCAGGAGGTCATCGCCACCTTGCAACTCGATCCGGTGACCCTGGCCCCGCCCGATCGCCCCCTGAACCCCGAGGCGTATCAGGCGCTGGCGATGCTCAATGCGCTGCGCGGGCGCCCTGCCGCCGCGCGTGAGGCGTTCGCCGCCGCGCAGACGGCGTATGACCGGGCCGGGCATCATTTTCTGGTCTGTATCAGCGGGTCGTACGAACTCGAATGGCTGCTGCTGAACTATGGGCTGGAGGCGGTGGCGGAACGGCGGTTGCGCGCGGTCGAGGCGGAACAGGCGGCGCGGCGGGCGGCGGGGGCGGGGCAGGCGCACACCCCGACGCGGGGCAGCAGCCTGCCGCTCCTCTTGCACGAAGGGCTGTGGGACGAGCTCTGCCAGGTCGCGCCGATCACCGCCACGCTCGGGCCGAGCTACCGGATTTACGTCGCCGCCACCCTGGGGCCGGTCGCGCGGGCGCGCGGGCAGCTGGCCGAGGCGTGGGGCTACGTGCGCGAGGCGTTGCCCACCGGCCCGGCGACCGCGCCCGGTGGGGGGAACTTCCTGCGCGGCCAACTGTTGCAACGGCTCGCGTTCGGGCTGGCGCTCGACGCGGGCGATCTGCCCCTCGCGCGGACGTGGCTCGCCGCGCACGATCGCTGGCTGGCCTGGAATGGCGCGAGTCTCGGGCGGGCGGCTGGGCTGATCGGGTGGGCGGCGTACCGGCGTGCCACCGGTGACCTGGCGCAGGCGCAACAACTGGCCCTGCAAGCGCGTGAACTGGCACGCGAGCCGCGCCACCCCGGTGAACTCCTGGCGAGCGAGCGGCTCCTGGGCGAACTCGCCACCATCGACGGGCGGCATGAGGACGCGGCGACCCATTTCGCGGCGGCGCTCGCCCTGGCCGAGTCGACCGCCGCGCCGTATGCGCGAGCGCTGACGTTGCTCGCCCTGGCCGAGCTTTGTGGCCTGACCGGAGCGATCGGGCGGGCGCGCAATCTGCTCGATGAGGTCGTCGCGATCGGTCGCCCGCTGGGGGCTGCGCCGTTGTGCGCACGGGCCGATGCCCTGCGCGCGGGCCTGACGGAGGCTGCCGTGCCGGCCCCGCCCCGCCCGGCAGTGCGCCTGACCCGGCGCGAGGATGAGGTGCTGCGACTGATCGCTTCCGGCGAGAGCAATCCGGCAATTGCCGCGCGCCTCGGGGTGAGCCTCCGCACGGTCGAGCGGCATATCACGAACCTCTACGCCAAGATCGACGCGCGGGGTAAAGCCGACGCCACCGCCTATGCCCTGCGCCACAACCTGCACTGACCCGTCTACGTAGTTCCCGCCACCGCACCCCGCGCCGGGGTGCGGAAAACTACGTGGTTCCCCCGATTCGGCACCCCTCGCGAATGCTCATACTCCATTTGTAGGCGTGCGGCTTGTATGCTGCTTGTATATTGGTGTGCAAGAGAGAGGTGAGGCGCGGGATGGTTCGAGTCAGCAAAGTCCTGGTGATCGTGGGGTTGCTCACCTTCATGGTCGCGTGCGGCGGGGCCGCGCCGACCGCCACCCCGCCACCGACCGCCACCCCGGCCCCGACGAACACGGTGGCCCCGCCGACCGCGACGGTGGCCCCGACCGCCACGACGGTCCCGCCGACCGCCACCGTCGCCCCGACGAATACGCCGGTGCCACCGACGGCGACGATCGTCCCGACCGTCGCCCCGACCCGCGCGCCCGTGGCAACGGTCGCGCCGACCCGCGCGGCGACAACGGCGACGAGCGGTGCCGCGGTGACCGATAGCTCGGGCAAGTGCCGGATGACCCTCGACCCGGTTTTCGTCGCCAGTCCGGGCAATAGCGGCACCTATGTCACCGCCGATGACCTGGCGATCCTGACCTTCGCCGGGACCGATACCCCCGGCCTCAACCTCGACGCGGCGACGACCGCCTTCATCGGCGGGTTCCAGTCGGTCGTGACCGGCTATGTGGAGACCGGGCGCGAGACGAGCAAGGATGCGCGCGGCGATGTCCAGCTCGTCAGCTTCACCGGTGCTGTCTCCGGGCAGCAGGCGAAGGGGGTCTTCTACTTCGTGCAGAGCAACAATGTCCTCTGCTCGCTGGTAGCCCTGGCGATCCCGCCCGGCGATACGCAATACGGCCAGGCGGCGCAGCGCACGGCCGATACGTTGCGGGTGGTCGGGGCGACCGCCAGCGGTAACCCGGCTCCGGCAGCGCCGACCGTCGCGCCGACCCGCGCCCCGGTGGCGACGGTCGCCCCGACGCGCGTCGCCAGCCCCGCCCCGGTCGCGGGTGGCGGCACCATCGTCATCGATAGTTCGGGCAAGTGCCAGATGGCCCTGCCCGCGAACTTCAAGGCCGGTGCGTCGAAGGACAATTTCCAGACCGCCGATAACCTGGCGCTCATCACCCTCGGCGGCACCGATACCGGTGGGCTCTCCATCACGGATGCGGCGAACCTCTACGCCGAGGCGTTCAAGAGCGGGATTGATGGCTACGTCGAGACGAGTCGGCGGACGGTGGCGGTCAATGGCGGGCAGGAAGAGACGATCACCTATAACGGCACGCTGGTCGGCCAGCCGGTGTAGGGGATCCTCTACTTCTTCCAGGTCGGCACGACCCTCTGCTCGATCAGCGGCGTCGCCATCCCGCCCGGTGACGCGAAGTACCAGCCCGATCTCCAGGCGATGATCGACAGCCTGGAACCGGTCAAGCGGTAGACATTACAACGGCAGCATAGCAGCGCATGGACGCGGGCATCTCCCCGGTGTCCTGGTACGCCTCTACCGGCGTGGGGGGGGGAGCGGTTGGGTGGG
>JAABUN010008167.1_pt1 | contig 10854 bp, 9 predicted proteins | sample 5559311 | NCBI WGS metagenome assembly JAABUN01 (sample SAMN10711877, study PRJNA513370) | rock metagenome | isolation source: Antarctica rocks | place: Antarctica: Victoria Land, Siegfried Peak sud | reverse complement strand
CGAGGTCGTCCGCGACCACTCTCTGACGAGCGCGAGCGCAGGGGCAAGAAACCCGGCGATTCTCAGGCGAAGCTGCAGGTATGCGGAAGTATTCGCGGACACGCGATTTAGATGCGATTGCCGTGCCCCACCGTGCGCGATCAGGCGATAGACGAAGTTGATCGCCGTGAAGGTTTTTCCCGATCCTGTCGCCATCTGAATGAGCGCACGCGGGCGGTCGTCCGCGAGCGAGCGTTCGAGGTTCGTGATCGCCTCGACCTGTGCGGGCCAGAGCGCGGCGGTGATGAGCGGCGGCAGGTGCCGCAACCGCGCCCGCAGCGTGCTCGGCTCGGTCGCCCACTTACGGAGCGTGGCGGGCTGGTGGAAGGCGAACACGGGGCGGCTGCGCGGTTGCGGGTCGAGGCCGTTGGTGAACTGTGTTTCCACGCCCGTGCTCTCGTAAAGGAAGGGGAGCGGGTCGCGCCACGCCTTCACGGGCGGCTTCAAGGCGTCGCGGTACTTGGCGGACTGCGCCTCCACACCCGTGAGCGTCACGCCCTCTTTCTTGGCCTCAATCGCCCCGACCGCCTTGCGATCCACGAACAGCAGGTAATCCGCCTCCCCGGTCTTGAGCGGGAACTCGCGCACGGCGACGGCCTGCCCCGCGTTCAGGTTCTGCGCGGTGCGGTCTTGCACTACCCACCCCGCCGCCGTGAGCAGGGCGTCTATGTTCTGGCGTGCGCGTTCTTCCGGTGTCACTCGTCTCCTTGTGTCGCTCTTGATAGCGCATTGTGTGCCTGTGTCATGGAGAACGCTCATTCTCTGGTCTTCTCAATGCGTGGGGCTAATCATCGCGGAATTGACGCGGCGTGGCAAGACCCTTTACTGCTGTTGGGAGTGTGAACGGCGGTTACGAGCCATACAACGCCTTTCGTTTTACGTGTCTCGCCGTGTTCTCGCCTACGGCGTCCGCGATCATCACCCGGATTGCTCGCCGTTGCGCGTTCACTGCCGCCGCCCCGAACGCATCCACCAACAGGGTGCGGAATCGCTTGCGCCCCGCCTCGCGTTCCTGTCGCGCCGCACACGCCGCCCGTACCCGCTCCACATCCGCCTTGCGGATGTACTCCTTGTGCAGCTTGCCGCCCTCGCGCCAGAACCGGGCGTGGTACTCGTGCCGCTTATTGCCCCGCGTCACGTACTGCACACATACCACCCCCGGTAGCGTCGCGTCGGTGTTCTGTAACGTGTCGTGCGAATGTGTCGCATCATGCCCCATCTTGCCCCCTGTGCGGCATTTCGATCACGTCCCCTTCGAGGGGTGCCGCCGCGCCGCCACCCGCGTTCAGCACGTTCGCACCCGGCCCCGCGATGTTCACCTGCTTCTGCCCGATGTTCACCTGCACCACGGGCGCGAGCAGCCGCCGCACCTGCGCGAGGGCGCGAATTGCCGCCGTGTACCGCCCGTGGGCGCGGTCTATCTGCCGCTGCAAGTAGTCGCCGTGGGTGAGCGTAACGCCGCCCTTCGTCTTCTGTGCGTACGCCAGTTCGGCGTACTGCACCTGCACGTAGCACATGCAGATGCGCTCCACGAGCAACCGTTCCAACGGCGAGGGGAACGCACCGAGCAGTTCGCGCTCCATCTTGCCGAGGTCGTGGTGCATCGCATGGAGGGCGATAGGGTTCCCGCCCGCAAGTAGTTCGAGCAGGTCGTACCGGGTCGTCTGCGCGAGCTTGAAGCCGAGCACGTCCCACAGCTTCGGTTCTCGCTTGCAGAACGTCCGCACTTCTGCGAGTGCCTTCGCGTCTCCCTTTTCTGCCTTCTTCACGAGGGCGAGGAAGGCGTGCGCGTCGGGAAACGCAGCGGCCTTCTCGCCTGTCGTCATCGCCGTGTCGGTGTTCGTGTGTGCCTTCGTGTTCGTATCCTTACCCACGTCGTTTCCTCCATTCGCCGCGATGGTGCCGGTGATACCCGGCGTCGAGCAGTGTCGCGTGTACGAGTGCATCGGTGAGGTCGCAGAACGTATCTATTGCCGCTTCGTGTTCCGCTATTCGCTCGCGCTCTTCCCGTTCCGCTTCGGCAGCGGCGGAACGCGCTGCCTGTGCCGCCTGCCGCTCCCGTACCGTAAGTGTTCCCGCCAAGCCCGCGCCCACATAGGTGCTCACTACATGCCCGTTCACCTTCCGCTTCGTGTAGTAATAGCTGCGCCCGCCGTTTCCCCGTGTTTCCCACCCCATCGTTGTGCTACCTCCTTGCGCTTGCCCCGCTTTCAGGGCAGGGGTCATGCCGCCTCGCGCCCTCGTTCCTGTAGCCACGCGGTCAAACGCTCCGCGAATGCCCCTATCCCCTCTTCGCTACCGGGCGGCATCCCGTGTCGCACCGCGACCATTTGTACCCCAGTCGGTAGCACGTCGGTCGTGCCGTCCTGCACCTGTTCGCACCAGTTCCGCAACCGCTGGCGGTCGAGCGCGTCCAGTGGGGGAGGGGGGGTGTCAATCCCTCCCCGCACACCTGCATCGCTGCACACCCTCGCCTCGCGCAACTGCTCCGCGCTCGGCAACACCTCGGCATCGGCGGGCAGCGCGTCGCCAAGCACGAGCAGCGCGGCCTTACCCCGGCCCGGTTCGAGGTTCTTCACATACCCGCGCTCGATTGCTACCGCGATGCGTCGCGTCGCCGTACTCCGGTCAAGGGCGAGGTGCGCAGCCACCTTCGCCGTGGTCGTGCTGTCAGCGGCGGTCGTGAGCGCACGCACTGTCTCCACCGTCTCGCGCATCGTGGGCGGCACCGTGGCCTCCACCCCTTCCGCCACGAGGTCATGCACCAACTCGCGCACAGCGGCGTAATCTTCCACCGTGGCAACGATGCGCCCTCGGTCGTCGCGCTCGCGGGTCGCTTGGTGCAGCAGTGCGTGCGCCCGCACGAGGGTGAGCAGGGCCGTGAAGTCGCGCCGCAACCGCGTGGCAATAGGCGGTACGCCCGCTGCAAGCGCGTCGGCGTAGGGAATGGCGACGCGCCGCTCGCCCCCTTCCAGCCACACTTGCAGGGCGTGCCACGGCGCGAGGTCGCCCGTGTCGTCGCACCCGTAGTGGTCATCGCCGGGTTCGCTATCGGCGGCGAGGGCGCGGAACACCGCCGCCGTTTGCGCCCGCGTATCGGTTACGGTGAGCGAGAGCAGGCGCGTCTCGTTCTCCGGGTGCAACTTCGCCGCCGTGGTGGTCACAATTAGCCCCGTGGGGCCGTCGCGCTCCACAAGCCGGGGCTTCATACCGTCCTTCGTCTTCTCCACCGTTTCGTACCGGATGCACCCCTTGGACAGCAGCGAACGCATGAAGTAGGTTGCCATGTCGCCTGCCATACCCGCCGCCTCGTAGATCACGAGGAAGCGATGCACGAGCGGTTCATCGGAGTAGGCGAGGGCGCGTTCAGACATGGCGGTGAGGGCGTAGAACGCGGCGGCGGGAAAGAAGTTCAGTGTGCTCTGCACCGTGAAGGATTTGCCGCCGCTGCTCGGCCCCTTGACCGCGATACTCACCGGGCGGGGAAGCAGGCGCGACACGAGGGCGAGGAACAGTATCGCCGCGTTCCGATCTTCCCCCACGAGGCCGCGCCGCCGTGCCACTTTCACAAACTCCGCGAGAATGTCTCCCTCGCGGGCAAGGGCGGAACACACCGCCCACGCCTCGCGTGCGGCCTCGTCAACCTCGCGGGCGACGTACGCGGCGTAGGGTTCGGCGGCTTCGAGGGCGGCTTGCAGGCGGTCGCGGAACGCGTCGGGATCATCGAGGTGCAACGCGCTCAGGTCTTTCACCCCGGCGGTTTCGCTCAGGCGCACGAGGCGCACGCGAGGCGCGATACGCGACTTCGCCAGCCACTTCAGCACCGCCTCGCCGCCCGTGTCCGGCTCCACCACGAGGTAGATCACCGGGATATCGTCGAGATGCAGGGCATCCCTTTCCTCGCGCCAATTGGCGGCACCGGGGATGCCCACGGCGGGGATGCCGTGATACCAAGAGGCGTGGCAATCGCTCTCTCCCTCCACCAGTGCGGCGTATCCGGCCTCGCGTACCGCCGCCAAGCGTTCGAGGCCATAGAGGGTGGGCTTGTCGCCCTTGCGCCAGCGGAAGCGGTCGCCTTCCATGCGGATGCGGAAGCGCACGGCGACCTCGACGCCGCCCGTGTCGCGGTAGGCGATGCGCAGGGCGGGCTTGCCCATGTAGTGCAGGTCCGACAGCCCGTACTCGCGTAGCGCGTCCACCGGGAATGCCTTCGTCGCCGCGTACGCCGCGAGGTCGAGGCCGGGAGTGTCCGCGTCGGTGCCGCTATCGAGCGCGGGCGGGGTGTGCGGGTGTGCAGGTGTGCTAGGGGGGAAACGCCCCCCCTCCCCCCCTTCGTGGGCGAACAGGTCTCGTAGGTCGAGATCGAGCGCGGCGACCACGGCGGCAGGTTCACACCCGGCGTGGCAATGTAAGAGCACGCGCCCGTCGTTGCCTCCCTTCACCGACAGTGAGGCGTGACCGTCATCGTGGGCGGGGCAGCGGGCGACGTAACCGCCGCCCGTGCCGCGCACACCGTCCAGCCGGTCGAGCACCCGCGAGAGCGGGACGGATGCGACGCGGGCCGTCATGCCCCCACCTCGTTCCTCGGCACGTAGCCGACGATCTGCGCCACGAGCGCGGTGCGGCGGTCGAGCAGCACATCGGCTTGTGGATAGTTGCCAAGGGCGCGGGCATTCTCCCCCGCTATGGTGACGCGCTCTAAGTAGGTCGGCAGCGAGATTTGGACGGAATCGGCGGGCTTTCGCCTGCGGGTTTCTCCCGATGCGGCGGGCTTTCACCTGCCGCTATCCCGTCCAGAATCAGTTGCGGACCTACTTAGCTGCTGGTAGAGGGCCGCTATTGCCGATAGCGGTGAACGATTGCGGTTGCTCTCGATTCGTGCAATCATGTTCTTGTCCTTCACATCTCGCCTTTGCCGCCGTTCACACCGGCTGCATCGGCATGTCCGTTTTCACGCGGTCTCATTGCCGCCTGCCTGTCGGTGCAACCACTCCTCGAAGATCACCCGATGCACCTTCACCGCCCGCCCCGTGCGCACGAACCCCGGCGTACCCTTCGCCGCGAGTTCGTAGAGCGTGGAGAGAGGGAATCCGTACCGTGCGCCCCCTTCCTTCATCGTGAGCAGGAGCGGCCCATCCGCCCCCTGTGTTGCCTGTTCCATCGTCGCCACGTCGTTACGCTCCTTTCGGTGTTGACTGATCACGTTCCCTAGCCTACACTGCGGCTATTGGTGTATTTTGAAGTGATCGGAGATGTATTGTGATAAGCAAATCAAAAGGCAGTTCGCCTCTACGAGAATGGCTTCGCCGCACATATAAACAGACTTCCGATGCTGAACTGGCATTCCTCGAACGGGCCGTACGTTCGCGCTACGTAATGGATGAGCTTCCTCTCGAAAAAGACATCCAACGTGGATCGGGGATGTTGCGTGAAACGGCAGATCACTACCGGAAGGTGATGAAGTGGGTTCCTGTCAAGCCAGTCTTCCTGCCCCCGCCCCCGCCTTCGGGAGAGCGAGGCAAGATCAGGAACACATCGCACGCCGCCCTACGGCTACTCCCTGCCGAGAGTGCGCGGGCGGGCGCGATGGCACAATTCTGGGCACGGCTCGCTGAGCAGACGCCAGAAGTTGAGCAGTTCCGTTCCGAGGTTCTGGGGGGCCGTCTGCTCGACACCATGGAAGCGGCGACGGCGTTTCTTTCTTCACCCGCGCTCGCCTTCTTCACGCTGTCGGAATTACGCAGCGTGGGTGTTCCCCTCGTGGGTCACACGGCGGAAGTCCTCGAACGCACACATTCCTTCAGGGCAGGCCGCAACATTTGGTGGGTGAGTATGCGGTTGACGCCTCCCGGTATCGTCTTGGAACGCACACGCGAAGAACCAATGCGAAACGACAAGCTCTTGATTGCTTATCCACCGGAAGAGCCGGAGGAATGGGTGCGGCATCAGCCCGTCCGGAGGGGGTCGGTGCTGCACGAACTTCTGCAAGTTGCCGAACCGCTAGCCCCTCCCTACGGTTGGGAAGACTGGCACGCGCCCGTGTTCGTGGTGTCGGGACTTGTCCCTCCGCGCTCACCGTTACAGGTCAGTACACCAACCACATGGCATGCAAGGTCAGGGTATCAGCCCTATATCACGCTCAAAGTCGAGCCGTGGCTGTCCATCGAAACGGTGCGAGCGGCCTATCAGCAGGCACAAAAACAGGTGTACGGCGGCAAGGTGCCGCAACTGGTGGGGGTACGTAACGCCCGCTTAATCGGCTTCGTCGCACGCTACATGGGCGCAAGCGGGGAACTTCCGTCCAGTGATCAGCGAAGGGCGATCTATGAGGAATGGAAACGCACGCAGACCGACGACGAGATGCAATTCCCGAATCTTCAAGAGTTCAACCGCGCCCTAGAGCAAACACACCGTCGCTTCCTCTCACTGCATAGCTCACCAAGCAGCTTCGTGAACGGTATCTCGGAGATGCTGAACGCGGACGCCGCCAAGGAAGGCCAACCGGGAGATGGTGACAACCCAAGTTGACAATCAAGAGGGGTAAACGAAAACGAAGGGGTTTCTCGCCGCTGGAGTTGACCCGGTTTGGTGGCTCTTCCGTGGAGTTGGTGAAGTGGCGCGATGGGTTGGGGTCGGGACAGTAAACGACCACAACTGGTGGTAGGTCATCATCAACTTCGCGGAAGAGCCCGATTTGGTAGCTCCTCCGCGAAGTTGATGAAGCAGCACGAGGAGCTGGGGTGAAGCACAAGGGCTACCACAATCTGTAGCAGGTCATCACCAACTCCACGGAAGAGCCTACCCAGTACTCATTTGATGCCGCCCACCGTCAGCCCCGCGACAAGATACCGCTGCACAGCGAGCGAAAGCAAGACGATGGGCAGCGTGATAAGTACGGCGGTCGCCGTCAGTTCGCCCCAGGAGAAGGTGTTAACGCTCAGGAGCCTGTACGCCGCGAGCGGTGCCGTGCGGGTCTGCGCCCCCGCGAGCACCACGGAGAAGATGAAGTTGTTCCACGAGAAGATAAAGGCGATAATCGTAGCGGCGATGATACCGGGGCGAGCGAGGGGTACGGCGATGCGCAAAAACGCCCCGAAGAGCGAGCAGCCATCTATCCGTGCCGATTCCTCCAGTTCGGGCGGCAAATCCTCGAAAAAGCCGATGAGAATCCACGTCACCAGCGGCAGGGCGACGATCAGATGCGTGATGATGAGGGCAGTATGCGTATCCACGAGCCGCGCCCGGCTGAAGAGGATGTACCACGGCACGAGGTACGAGATGGCGGGGATGATGCGGGCGATAAGGATTACGAGGGCGAGCCGCCGCTGCCGCCACCGTGCGATGCTGTACGCTGCGGGAACGCCGAGCAGCAGGCCGAGGGCGGTACTCCCCACCGCGACGATCAGGCTGTTGAACGCTTCGCGCACGATGGCGTTGGCCGCGAAGACCGAGACGTAGTTCGCCAGCGTGAAATCGCCGAGCCGGGGCAGAAAGCGGGGCGGGTAGGCGTTGTTCGCCAGCCCGCTACGGAACGAGAGCAGCACGAGCCAGTAGAAGAAAAACAGTACGGGCACGAGCATCAGCGCGACGCCTACGCCGAGCACTACCCGCCCCAGCACCTTGCTCACCGGCACCCGCCGCGCACTGGTCGCGGGCCGCACACGGGCCGTTACTGTCGCCATATAGACCTCCGAATCCACCCTCCCCCGGCTCCTCTCCCCCGCCGCAGGCAAGAGACCGGGACCGGGGGAGGGATCGTCTCTCCTATCCGACGACCGACGACCGCCGCGCTCGTGCCAGCACGAGGGCGAGGGCGAGCACGAGGGCGAAGAAGATCACCAGGAGAGACGAAGCGTAACCGATCTTCTGGTAGCTGAAGGCGGTGAGAAAGGTGTAGACGTTCAGCGTCTCGCTGGCGTTACCGGGTCCGCCGTTCGTCATGGCGAAGATGATGTCGAAGGTCTTGATCGCGTCTATACCACGAAAGAGCACCGCCACCGCCACGGCGGGCCGCAAGAGCGGCAAGGTGATGCGCCAGAAGGTCTGCCACGGCGATGCCCCGTCTATCCGCGCCGCCTCCAGCGGTTCGGTTGGGAGCGCGGCGAGGCCCGCGAGGGTGATGAGCATGATGAGCGGCGTCCATTCCCACGTATCCACGAGCACGAGCGCGGGGATGACGATGTTCGGGTCGGAGAGCCAGAGCACGGGCGGCAGGTGCAGTGCGTCGAACAGGTAGGGCAACGCCCCCTGTGTCGGGTTGAGGATCAACGTCCACGTCAGGGCGACGACCACGGGCGTGGTAACCATCGGCAGGATCGCTATCGTGCGCACGATGCTTCTGCCGGGGAACTCGCGGCTCAGGAGCAGCGCGAGCGAGACACCGAGCACTGCCTGCACCGTGATGGCAAGCACGCAGAAGAGCAGCGTGCGCAGGATGGCCCCCCGCGAGCGCACGTCTGTGAACAGGGCGGTGCCGAAGTTGTCCAGCCCCACGAAGCGCGGGGCCTGGGTGGCGGAACCCGTCCAGTCATGCAGGCTCATCCAGCCCGTGTAGCCGAGCGGAAAGACCACGAGCAGCACCACGGCGAGTACGGCGGGCGCAGGCAGCAGCCACGGCAACTGCCGGTCCCACCACGTGGTAGTGCGGCCCCGGTGCGCCTTTTCCGCCTGCAGCGGCGACGACGTAAGCGATTCTTGGGCCATAGTTCCTCCGTCGCAGCCAACAGCTAGCAGCCAGCACGGACGCAATTGCCGTGACCGGTCGCTGTCCACTGGCCGCCAATCCTACGCCTTTTCCTTGTTCACCAGTGCCGTAAATTCGTCGTTGACGCGCTTCATCACGGTTTTGGCGTCTTGCCCGTTGATCACGTCAATGACGCCCACGGAGACGATATCACGTGATTCCGCCACGTTAATGACGGGGGCGAGGCCGGGTACGGAGGTGCGCAGCATCTGGAAGGCGGAATCGAAGAACTCGCCGGGGAGGGGCGATCCCATCCGGGTGGACATGTCCATCCAGACCGAGCTGCGCCCCATCGTCACGCCACTCCGCTGCACGGTAGCGGTGTTCTGCTTGTTCGTCGCCCACATCGTGAAGTACCACGCCGCCTCTTTGTTCTTCGTACCAGCGTACACTGACCACGAGTTGCCGTAGAGCGGCGGGAAGTTCCCGGCAGGGCCGGCGGGGAAGATACCGTAGCCCATATTGCCCGCCACGGTGCTCTTAGCCTTGTCCTCGAAGGGCGGGGCAAACGACGCGCCGTCGGTGTAGATGGCAACCCGCCCCTGCTGGAAGAGCTGGCTCGCCTCCGGCCACGAAAAATTCGTCACGCCGGGGGGGCCGTATCGCTTCAGCATCCCCGCGTACCAGTCTACCGCCTTGACATTGCCGTCCGAGTCGAGGATCGGCTTGCCGTCCTTATCGAAATAGCCGCCGCCGAAGTTGCGCAGGTAGGGGTCAATCTGCGTGGCGTTCTGCGTCTTCTGCCCGCGGGCCACGAAGCCGTAAACCATCGGCGGGGCGTGCAGCATCTTCGCCGCCGCCTCCACCTCATCGGTGTTCTTTGGCGGGGCGATGCCCGCCTTCTGCAGCAGATCCTTGCGATAGTACGTGATGTTCGTGTCCATCAACTCCGGCATCCCGACGATGCGCCCGTTCACGGTGACGATATCCTTCGCGCCCTGAAAGAAGTCGTTCCAGTCGAAATCCGGGTGCACAAGTTGCGGGTTATTGAGGTACTCGTTGAGGGGCAGGTACCAGCCATTCTTCGCGTACAGGAGCCGCTCCTGATGCAGACTGCTCGTGAACACGTCAATCGTGCTGTTACCCGCTGTGAACTCCACCACGAGCTTCTGCCGCCCTTGTAGCTCCGGCAACTCCTCGTAGTTCACCTTTATCCCCGTCAGTCGCTCGAACTCCGGAATGTTCTTCTGGATCGCGGTGTGCGCAGGATTCACGTTGGCGAACACGCGCAACGTCGTCCCCTTGAAGCGCATCCAGTCAAAGCCGCCCCCCGCCATCGCGGTGGGCGCGGCAGCGGTCGTGCCGGTGGTCGCGGAACCGGCGACGACGGGGGCGGCAGTGGCGGCAGCGGGCGCGGAGGTGGCAACGCTGAAGGCGGTCGGCACACTCTGCGGCCCGCTGACGACGGGGGTGCTGCCGGTGGCGTTGCTCACGGGGGAGGCCGCGCGTGTCGCCCCACCGGTGACGGTGGCGACACCCCCAGTGGCGACGGTGGGGATGTTGCCGCTACTGCCCGTGCCTTCCGCGCCGCAAGCCGCAAGGGCCGCACCAACGAGGACTGCGCCGCCCGTCGCCACCGCCCGCTTCAACAGGAGACGCCGCGAGATGCTGGGGAATGCACTGGACGTACGGGTCATGCGAGGCTCCTTCTGCTGCGTGCCATGCCGGGACCGAAATGCGCTTCGTAAGGTAGGGATATACGAAACGCCTCGCCCGGTGGCGAGCGGGCGAACTGTATTGCGATTGCTCGTAGAATCACTCTAAACGATGCGTACGGGCACTGTCAATGCGGCGGAAATGCGGGCAGTGGCTAGAGGGTGTTATGAACTACGCCGAACGGCGTCCAACAGGACGATTCACGCGCCACAGAATCGGTTTTTCGCCTCTTTCCGCACGGTTTGCGCCAATCTGTCGGTCATCAGACAGCGTCAATCTGCTCTATCACGGGGTAAAGCCACGATTAATGGGGAGTGCATAACACCCTCTAGTACTACAGCCGCACTTGTGTGGTAGGCTTCTCGAAACCGAGAGGAGTCTATCACCATGTTTGCTGTCCCCTTCAGTGCTGACCT
>JAABUN010008166.1_pt1 | contig 10854 bp, 15 predicted proteins | sample 5559311 | NCBI WGS metagenome assembly JAABUN01 (sample SAMN10711877, study PRJNA513370) | rock metagenome | isolation source: Antarctica rocks | place: Antarctica: Victoria Land, Siegfried Peak sud | reverse complement strand
TCATCCACGAACCACCGGCCACCGACCGCGTGGCGGCACGGTCGGGCCGCATCCACGATCAGCGGTGTGAAGCGCTGCACCCACCGGTACAAGGTGACATGGTCGACCTCTATCCCACGTTCGGCCAGCAGCTCCTCGAGATCGCGGTAGGAGAGCCCGTACCGGAGGTACCAGCGCACCGCGAGCAGGATCACCTCCGGCGGGAACCGGAACCCTGTGAACGACCCCGACCCCGTCTTGATCGGTGGGCAGGACCGGCGGCGCTTCATCCCAACAGCCTCGCCGCGCCCGACGCGCACGCTCAACGCAACGGAGCCCTTCCCGGCCTGACCGTGGCCGCAGCCTTCGACGAGCTGGCGCGTGGGATCTGACGCAACGTCATCAGGCCCGTCGACTTCTCGACACAGCCCACGATCCGCCGGTGCAACAGCGCCTTCGCCACTGCAATCACATCCCAGGTGTGCCCGTGGAGGCCACCACTGATCGCGCTCCCGCTTGCCCGGGCCCTCGTCGAGCTGGTGCCGGGAGCGCTCCACGACACAAGCCAGTACGCCAACAATCGGATCGAAGCCGATCATGGTCGTCTGGAGGCACGGCTGCGACCAATGCGCGGGCTCAAACGCGACCGGACCGCCACGGTCATCATCGCCGGCCACGCCTTCATGCAGAACCTTCGACGAGGACACTACGAGCTGGGCGTCCACGCCATGCCCGGCCTCGACGTGGCCGCCGCGTTCGACGAACTTGCGCGAGTGGTGTGACGCCCAGCTCTCTGACGCGAAAATGCGAAGGACGCGCCCACGATCGGTCAACGCAACAGAGCCCGCGGGCCTAGGTAGGCATGCGAAGCGATCGCCCACTTACCCTCACAATCGAGCAGGCCGGCCACTCCTTGGCGTCGGCCGTTCAACCTCCAACGAGCTCGTCCGCAGCGGCGAGCTCGAGTGCCTCCGTCTCCGCCGACGTCTCGTCGTCCCGGTAGCTCGGATCGCCGAGCGTCCCGGCATGACGGTGCCCGACATCTGGAGTGCGCTCGAGGCGCGTTCCGCGGAGGTGGGGACGGATGAACAGCCGGCTCCGCCTCGCCCGGACCATGCTCACCCCGAGTTCAGGCCGGCCTCTCTGTTCTGAGGCAGGGGTCTGAACCAACGGGGGCGCCACGGCGGTCGTCCAGGGGTCGTGCTAACCATCCGGACGGTCGTGCTGGCGATGCAGCCCAGGCCGGTGGACGATGGCGTTAGCGCGCGGAGCTGCGCGCGGAAGTCCGCGTTTGTGTCAGACCCCCTGGTTAGGGTCGTGAACATGGGCCGACCGAGAACATACGGGGAGGATCGCATCGCTACGGCGGTGCGTCTCCCGGTCTCCATCCACCGCCGCCTGCACGAAGTGGCTGCGGATCGGGATGTGTCCGCCAACCTCCTCGTCACGCGGGCAGTCACCGACTATCTGGACCGTCTGCCGTCCGCGGACCAAGCCATCTGCGGGCTAGACGGCGCTGCTGACGGAGAGAGCCGATGAGCGTTACCCCCATTCGAGCTGCGCGGGCAGGGCGGCGTTCGACGGCGACGACCAACTTCGGTTCAGGGCGTCGTGAGGGGCATGACGCGTCGGCGTTCTACGAGCGCTTCACCGCTCCCGAAATTTCTCGCGAGTCGCTCATCACGGAGCCGAACGAGACCGAGGTCATCTACTGCCAGGATGCTCGGTGGATGGAGAAGGTGCCATCGAACTCGGTGGCACTCGTTGTGACCTCGCCGCCCTACTTCGCAGGGAAGCAATACGAGGAGAGCCTCGGCGTCGACGGAGTACCTGCGACGTACTTCGAGTACCTCGACCTCCTCCATGATGTCTTCGCGGAGTGCAAGCGGGTGTTGGAACCTGGCGGTCGCATCGCAGTAAACGTTGCGAACCTCGGTCGACGCCCGTATCGCTCGCTCTCGGCTGACGTGACGACGATCCTCGGGGACCTAGGACTCCTCTTGCGCGGCGAGGTGATCTGGTGGAAGGGACGAGCGGCGGGGGGCTCCTGCGCCTGGGGAACATTCCAGAGTCCAGCGAACCCGGTCCTCCGCGACATCACAGAGCGGGTCGTCATCGCGAGCAAGGGCCGGTTCGATCGCGCGTTAACACCGATCCAGCGCGCAGAACGCGGCCTGCCCTCAACAGCCACCATCTCGCGTGACGAGTTCATCGAGGCGACGACGGACCTTTGGGAGATCGCCCCGGAGAGCGCTACCAAGGTTGGTCACCCAGCGCCGTTCCCTGTTGAGCTGCCGAAGCGCCTTATCGAGTTGTACACCTACGAGAACGATGTCGTGCTCGATCCCTTCATGGGCTCTGGCAGCGCCGCCATCGCCGCACTCCGCACCCGTCGACGGTTCATAGGCTTCGACACCGACAGTGGCTACGTCCGCGCAGCACAACTGCGCATTGACGAAGAACGAGAGCGGCTAGCGGCTCAGGAGGTCCAGTCCGAATCGACGTTCCGCGTTGAGCTCCCTGCGATCAAGCCAGCGCCGGACGACGGAGACTTCCAAGCACGTGCGGTCCGCGAGGGCAGACAGGCAAAGGAACTCGCTCGGCTGCTCTTGGAGGCCTGCGGATTCACGGACATCCGGGAAGATGTCAAGCCGCGCCGCTTGGGCATCGTGTTGAACTTCGTCGCAACAGCTCAGACAGGCGACGACTGGGCGTTCGATGTCTCGGGCGCGTTTACATCCAGTCGAGCGGGACTCCGCCGAACCGACACTCTGTGGAAGTCACTGGGCAAGGCCGGCGTGCTGAACGAGAGCGACTCAGTGATGCCACTTGTGTTGCTGACAACGGATGCTCCGCCGAAAGGCACCGCTGGCCACCGCGCGCTGAGCGTCATGCGCGGCCCGACACGGCCTGTATTTGACGTCGTCGAGCTGTTGGATCCGGACGACCAGGCGAGGCTGCATGGCTACGCCCTGAACGGCCGATATCACGTGCCGCCGCCACCAGCGTCGAGATAGTTGGTCGAAGCTATGGACCCGAAGGAGGCCGCCCGTCGCGTCGCAGAGATCGACGCTCGAGACAACGAGAGCCGCGGTGAGCGCCTCGCAGAGTTGAACGGCCTCCTCCCAGATGACCTCATTGGGTTCAGCGGTCAAGCGGCCGAGTGGCTATTCGATGACGTGAAGGCGACCTGGATCTATGGATACTTCACCGCAACGGTGCTGGCGGCTCGCGCACTGTGCCTACAGCAGCTGGCTGGGCTAATCCGCATGCAGCCCGATGACCCGTCATTGCCGGACTCGATCGGATCGCTGGATCAATTGTCCGCACTAGCTGAGGAGCGCCGAGTCATTGATCTTGATCTGAGGGCGCGGCTGCTCACGCTCGACGATGTCGGACGCATGTACGCCTCGGTCGATCTACACGAGTACGACGCCCAGGTGGAGCGCCGAGCGCAGGAAGCCGAACGCTTCGCCGAAGAGCACAGCCTGCTGACGGACGCGCGCGCTGCGCTCGAGTGCAGCGTGGCACTGCTCCATCGGAGGGCCTGACTTCGTGCCCGACGACTTTCAGAGAAGAGCGACCCAGGAAGGGCGCCAGGTACAGGACATAGCTCGGAAGGTCCTGAGTGGCAGCGGCTTCAGCAACCTCCGGCCGAACCAGGTGCTGCGGGAGCTAGGCGTCACGGTCAATTTCGTTGCGGACGACAGATCCGAGCGAGAGTGGTACTTCGACGTGTCGGGGGCGTTCACGTCAACCCGCGCTGGGCTCATCCGCACCGACACGATGTGGAAGACGCTGGGCCGAGCGAACGTGCTCCATCAGTCAGGTATCGATCGACTCGTGCTCCTAACCACGAACCTCCCAAGGACAGACTCGGCGGGTCATCGAGCGTTGACAGCTGCGGCGAAGACCTATTTCGACGCGATTGAGATGCTTACTCCGGAGGGTCGGGCTCGGCTGACCTTCTACGCCGACTCAGTGATGGATCGTCCGCTACCAGGATTGCGACCGGCGAACCTCGTGTACGCGAACCTCACGAGCAGAACGACAGCGGTGGGTATCCAGCGTCGCGTGCCAGTTCTCGAGGTCGCGTCGACCTTGCCTGCGCGTGCCACGCTCAATCTGGTCGTGATGCCACACCGGCTCAAGGTATTCGTTCCCAGCAAGGACTCATCGGGCGTTCTGATCGCAGGCAAGTCACGCGACGCCGCCGCAGAGCGGATCCGGCGCCTTCTCGAGGACTTCGCAGGTGGGTGCACCGTTGTGCCGGGTGTCGGCAGCTGGGTAGATCCGATCGGCGGCGAGATGTTCGAGAACGTTGCGCTCGTCGAGGCGTACGCCCAGATCCCCTTCCCCGGTCGGCTTATCAACGAGATCGTGGCCGTGCTCGTCAGCGACCTTCGACAGCACACCGCGGCGCTGATCCTCAACGACTCCATGGTCCACGTCTCGCCCGGCTGACGATGCCTGATCTCCGAACTGAGATCACGGAGATCGTCACGGGTCTCGGCATGACTGGCCTGGTGAACCTCGACGTTGCGCTCGCTGCGCGGCCGGGTGTGATGCAGAACGTGACGGCTGCGCACTGGGATCGGCTGGATGCCGCGCGTGCGGCCGGAACGCACGCCGGTGAGTTCGTTGCTGCGTGGGACAACGGACGGGCCTTCCTTGAGTCGCCCGACGGCCTCCGTGGACGGCTGCCAGCAGTCGTGGAGTGGAAAGGGGCGCAGCAGCCTCCGGGCTTCGAATTGATCCCTGCGGATCTCCGCGTCGACCACGTGTTCCTCGTGAGCTGCAAGTACCAGTCTCGGATCCTGTCGAACAGCTCTCCCTCGAACCTCTTCGAGCGGCGGCTGGCCGATCGGTCTGCCGGGCCGGGCGCAGAGTCGTGGTACCAGACGTGTGCCCCTGACGAGTACGCACACTTCTACGAGTGCGTCCGCTGGCACATCGGGCAGGCACTGTTGCCGCCGGCGCCTGGCCCACTAACACCCACTCACCTCACACGCATCCGGCAGGCGTGTAGTGGTCAGTGGCCGGCTGCCCTGGCGCCACACTGGGCCGAATTCTCGTTGGCTGTCGCCACCGCCTCGGCCGAGCGCTGGCGGGCACAAATCCCAACAGCTGCGCGCAGGGAGGAGATGTTGTGGAGGCTTCTTCGCCTGAGCCCGGCGCCGTATTTCATCTTGGGGGCATCGGACTTGGGGCACGTGCGACTGCGAATTGGAACGCCGTGGGACTGGCGGCAGTCCTTCAATCTTCGAGAGTTCAGCATCACGGCGACACCTGCTGGCCAACCTCGCGTCGCGTGGTCGGCGGCTGTGGAGCGCAAGGCAGACGGTGTCGACGTGAAGGTGCTCGGGCACGTTGAGATCCGCTGGGCACACGGACGCTTCTCTTCGGTGGAGGCGAAGATCTATCTCGACACGCCTCACGTCGAGGTTGCTGGCTACTTTCCCCTTCCACCGCCTTGAGCTGGGTTGAAGGATGGGGCGCCGTTGCCTCACGCGTTCGAACCCAATCGAGTTGTTTGGCTCGCAGGAAGGACATTCCACCTGCCTGACGTCGACGACTTCTTGTGGGTGCCGGAAACTCGGTCGTGGTGGTTGACCTGCTGATATGCGGACCGACGATCAGCTGATGTGTCGCACGTTGTATCGCCTCATGGTCGGACTCGTCGGGCTCGCCGTGCGTGCCGGTCGCTCGAAGGATCTGGAGATCATCGTGTTACGGCACCAACTTGCAGTGCTCGGCCGCACCGTCGACCGGCCAGCGGTCACCGATGACGACCGGACCCTCCTCGCAGCGATCGCACAGGCGTTACCGCGGCGGCTTCGTCAGGCTGGATCGTGACTCCCGAGACGTTTCTTCGATGGCATCGACGCCGCGTCGCACGGCACTGGACCCATCGGCCGCGGCGCCCTGGGAGACCGTTCACGGCGGTGGCTGTTCGACGACTCACGCTGGCGATGGCCGCCGAGAACCCAACGTGGGGATACCGGCGAATCCACGGCGAGCTCACCGGCCTTGGATATCGGGTCGGGGCGTCGACCGTCTGGCAGATCCTCAAAAATCATCACATCCGTCCGGCCCCTCAGCGTTCATCGGTGACCTGGTCGCAGTTCCTCAAGTCGCAAGCAGCCGTGGCCTGTGACTTCGCGTGCGTCGACTCAGTGACGTTGCGACGCTTCTACCTCCTGTTCTTCATCGATATCCCGACCAGACGGGTCCTCTACGCCGGATCACAGCCCACCCGACCGGCATCTGGGCCACCCAGGCCGCACGCAACCTGTTCCTCCGTCACGGCGACGCACTCGCCTCATGCAAGGCGTTGGTGCGCGACCGGGGCAGCCAGTTCACAGATGCCTTCGACGAGGTATTCCGCACCGAAGGCATCAACATCTTGACCACACCGGTGCGCGCACCGGTCGCGAACGCGTTCGCAGAGCGTTGGATCGGCACCCTGCGTCGCGAACTCCTTGGTCGCACCTCGTGTGGAACCGCCAACAGCTCGAACGAATCGTCGCCGATTACATCGACCACTACAACGCGCACCGACCACACCGGTCACTAGACCAGCACCCACCAGCCGCCGCCGCCAAAACGGAGATCCGGGCGCCCGACAGCGAGAACCGCGTCCACCGAACAAGCCGATGCAACGGACTCATCCACCAATACCGAAACGCCGCCTGACCAGCCACGACCGAGTTTCCGGCACCCACAGGCGTCAATCGCGAGCACTCAACCTCGCGAAAGACACCAGCCACCTAGTGGTCCGTCGCGGACTTGGTTTCGGAGAGTCAGCGGCGGCCGCAGCGGATCTTCGTGAGGATCTCGTCCGCGGTCTTGTGCCACTGAAGCGGTTGCGGGTCAGCGTTCCAATCGCCGAGAGCACACGGCGTGCCGTCGAGCACCTCATCGATGACGGCCCCGAAGCGCCAGTGTTCAACTCGACACGCCCTGGCTGACACCCGCAGCCGGCGTTGTGGGGACAGGAACGAGCCGTCAGAGGAGCGCTGCCTCGAACTGCCGTTGCGCCTCCGCCCACCACCTGCGGCGGCGATCGAACCGTTCCATGCCGCCGATCTCAGCCCACATCTTCACGAATCCGGGCTCGCCCGCCTCGGCATGGCGTCGGACAAACTCGCCGCCAGTTGCGATGGCCGCGTTCAGTGAGTGCAGGACCTCGGCGCGGCCGTCGGCATCAAGCCCGTAGGCATCGCAGATGCGTCTCAAGCGTCCAGGGCGATCGGCCGGCCACCATCCCAGCTTCGCCGAGTTGACGTCATCGTCAACCGGAACGCACATTCGAGCGAAGGCTGCCACGTCGAATGTCCGTCGACCCGGGGCCGCGAAGTCGAAATCAAGTAGCGCTACAGCATGACTATCGCGGAAGACCACGTTCTCCAGGCAGACGTCGTTGTGGCAGACGACAGGTCCACCCTCCGGATCGGCCATCTCGGAGCTCCACGACATCGCGCTCGTGTCAACGAGTTCGGATGCGTCGTGCAGCTCTCGGATGAGAACTGCTATCGACTCGAGAGCTTCGTCGGACTGTGCCCACGTCGGGAACGGTGGGATCGCAACCTCGCCTGGAATGAAGCTCAGTCGTTCACGGTCATCAGGCTCCAGTGCAACTGGCGAAGGGGCACCGCCGAATCCCACCACCTCGAGCTGCGACAGGAATTCCAGGATCGAAAGTGAGTGCTCGTTCGACGGCCGCAGCACGTGTGCACCGCAACGAACGACGGCGCCTACATTGGCTACGCCTCCGAGGAGCGCCACCTCCTCCTCGTCCATGAGGCGAGCCTGCCACGTTCCGGGTTGCTGCATCATCGAGCTGCTGCCCCCGAGGTGCCGGTTCGCTGCGTCGGCGCGCGTGGCTATCCGCCGGCGACGAAGGCGACGACGACGTAGCAGCGTGGTGGTCGAAGTTCTGGCGTCGTCGGTCGTAGATCGTGGTTGTGCGTGGGTTGGCGTGGCGGGCAGCGATCTGAGCGTCGCGTAGCGGGACGCCTGCGTCGAGGGCGGCCATGATGAACGCGGCTCGGAGCATGTGTGGGTGGACGGCACCAAGGCCGGCGCGCTTCCCGATGGAGCGAACCCACCGATGGGCGGTCCGTCGTTCGAGCCGCTGGCCGTCACGTCGCCGCAGGATCGGGCCTTCGTGGCGTTCGCCGACGGCGAGGTCGATGGTGCGCGCCGTGCGGGGGACGAACGGGATAGTTGCGGGCTTGTTGCCCTTGCCGATGATGCGCAGCGTTCGATGGCCACGCTCCAGGCCCAGGTCTTCGATGTTGGTCGCGCAGGCTTCACTCACCCGTAGGCCGTTGAGACCGAGGAGACCGAGGAGCAGGGCGAGCGCAGCGTGGTCGCGGTCGCAACGCTCCGCTGTGAACAGGAAGTCGCCGAGTTCGGAGCGGTCGAGGCCTCGCGCGTCGGAGGGGTGGACTTGGGGCCGACGCACGTACTGCGCCGGTTGGCAGCGATTCGGCCGTCGATGTGGGCGAAGCGGTAGAAACCACAGACGGTCGACAGGCGCCGGTCGATCGTCGACGCCGCCAGCCCACGCTCCTCCATCCAGCTGCCGTACAGCTCAATGTGCGGCCGCATCGCGGCGAGCACCGCGAGCTGGTCGTCGGCGGCTGTGGGTGCCGGAAACCCGGTCGTGGCAGGTCATGCTGCGTTTCGGTACTCGTGGATCAGTCCGTCGCATCGGCTTGATCGAAGCACGGCAACCTCGGACCGCAGTGGTCGCGTCGGTGGCGTATCAAGGTGGTCCGGCGGATGCTGGCTGAGCGAGCGGTGGGGCCGGTGCTCGTTGTAGTGGTCGATGTAGTCGGTGACGATCCGCTCGAGTTGGCGCCGGTTCCAGACGAGGGTGCGGTCCAGGAGCTCCCGACGCAGGGTGCCGATCCACCGCTCGGCGAACGCGTTGGCGACCGGGGTGCGCACCGGGGTCTTGAGGATCTCGATCTGTTCGCTGCGGAAGACCTCATCGGACGCCGCCGTGAACTGGCTGCCGCGGTCACGTACCAGCGCCTTGCAGCGGTCGAGCGGGTCACCGTGGCGGAGGAACAGGTTGCGGGCTGCTTGGGTGGTCCACTGGCCGGTCGGATGCGCCGTGATCCCGGCGTAGAACACGCGCCGCGTCGAGACGTCGATGAAGAACAGCAGGTAGTAGCGGCCCAACATCACGGTGTCGACACACGCGAAGTCACAGGCCACCGCCGCCTGAGACCGAAGGAAGTCCGACCAGGTCACCGTCGAGCGTTGCGGAGCCGGGGCGATGTGGCGGTCGCGGAGAATCTGCCACACCGTCGATGCACCGACGCGGTGACCAAGCCCGACGAGCTCGCCGTGGATCCGCCGGTAACCCCACGTCGGATTGTCAGTGGCCATCTCGACCACCAGTCCACCGATCACCGCTGCGGCGGATGGCCGCCCCGGGCGTCGCCGGGTGGGTCCAGTGACGGGCCATCCGTCGGCGGTGCCACCCCAACAAGGTCTCAGGGGTGACGATCCACCCGTCGCGAAGCCGGCGAGGCAACGCCTGCGCGACCGCACCCAGCAGAGTCCGGTCATCGTCTTCGACAGCCGGTCGCGGGTTCTGACGTCGTAGAACCGCCAGTTGGTGGCGCAGCACGACGATCTCGAGGTCCTTCGACCGCCCCGATCGGACCGCCAGACCAATGAGCCCAAGGATGAGGCCATACAAGGTGCGACGCATGGACCCACCGTCGGCCCGCGTTCTCCCAGGTCAACCACCACGACCGAGTTTCCGGCACCCACAGGCTCTGTATTCCTTAACGGGTTGCGAATCGCTGGGTGCTGCCTGCGCTGTGTCGGCCGCAGCGCAGGCCTTTCAACCGAGCACGACGACGGCTCGGTCGGGACGCTCGGCATGTATCCTGTCAGGGCTCTGACGGTGCGGCTGGCCGCTGTGGCTATGCCTCAAGGGGAAGGCAGTCGCGTGCGGAAAGCTGGGAACCTCGCCATTGCAGCGATCATCCTCGTTGCGCTCCTAGTCGGCATTAACTTCGTCGGCTCGCTCGGTTGGATTCACAACCCTCTTCACAGCCCGATCCACTCCTACGAGAAGCGAGCCGACCGTACGCCCCCTCTCCGGCTTGATCTGCGCAACGTCGGTCAATACGACGCCGCAAGCGGCACCTACCAAGTGGTCGTCGACGTGGAACGTCGGATCAGCCACATCCCGGCATTGGTTTGGAGCGACCACGTGACATTTCTCGCACAGGGTTCGGTCGACGCGGTCGTCGACTTCTCCCGCGTGCGAGGCCGGCGGGTTCAACGTTCTGCGGACGGTGCGACCGTCACCGTCACCTTGCCTGCTCCCCGTCTCACGACACCCAGCCTCGACCTAAAGCACACTCGCATTCTCTCTCATAATCGCGGTGTTCTAAACCGGGTGAAGGACGCGCTTAGCACTCCTCGCTCCGACCAGCCGCTGTACCTTGAGGCGCAAGGCAAAGTACGGGACTCCGCCCGCCAGGACAACCTGCTCGTCGAGCGAGGACGGACCAACACCAACAAGATGTTGAATGGCCTTTTGCACGCAGCCGGTGTAAAGAACGTCATCATCAACTACGATGAACCCCCTGCTTGATATCAGCTTCGGCCTGTAAGTGCCGGGAACGGCTCTGTTGCATTGGTCTGGACTGAGCCGCGTCCGATCGCAGCGCCGGCGAGCGAGATCTGATTAGAGCGCCGATGTGAGCTCATCGGGCACTGTTGCATTGGCTGATCCCATGTTCGGCGGCGAGGGTGTCGGGATGAAGCGTCACCGGTCCCGCGTGCCGATCGAGACTGCGTCATCGGCGTTCGCCGGCTTCCGGTTCCCACCCGAGGTGA
>JAABUN010008165.1_pt1 | contig 10857 bp, 10 predicted proteins | sample 5559311 | NCBI WGS metagenome assembly JAABUN01 (sample SAMN10711877, study PRJNA513370) | rock metagenome | isolation source: Antarctica rocks | place: Antarctica: Victoria Land, Siegfried Peak sud | reverse complement strand
CGCTGCGGCTGGCCGCGGAGGCCGATCTCGACCTGGTCGAGGTCGCACCGATGGCGCGGCCGCCGGTCGCCAAGCTCATGGACTACGGCAAGTTCAAGTACGAGTCCGCGCAGAAGGCCCGTGAGGCACGCCGGAACCAGGTGCACACGGTGATCAAGGAGATGAAGCTCCGCCCGAAGATAGATCCGCACGACTACGAGACGAAGAAGGGTCACGTGGTGCGGTTCCTCAAGGCGGGGGACAAGGTAAAGATCACGATCATGTTCCGCGGCCGCGAGCAGTCCCGCCCCGAGCTCGGTTTCCGACTGCTGCAGCGCCTCGCCGAGGACGTCTCGGAGCTCGGCTTCGTCGAGGCGGCGCCCAAGCAGGACGGCCGGAACATGATCATGGTGATGGCACCGCACAAGGTCGCTCGGGCGCCAGCCTCCCGCGGCGAAACCGCCCCGGCGAGCGCGACCGGCTGACCCGCCCCAGCGCACCACCGACCAGCTGGCGGCCCAGAGCCGCCTGACGACGAGGGAGTACGACGGCCGTCATGCCGAAGAACAAGACCCACAGCGGGACCAAGAAGCGTTTCAAGATCACCGGTGCCGGCAAGATCCTGCGCCAGCAGGCCGGTCGCCGGCACCTCTTCGAGCGCAAGCCCTCCACGCTGACCCGCCGCCTCGCCGGCACCGTCGACGTGGCGCCCGCGGACACCAAGCGGGTCCGGCGACTGCTCGGCCGGTAGGCCGCGACCCACTTCTCGTACCCGCCGGCGCCCTTTCGAGCCGTCGGCCGCCTCACCTAGGAGCACTGTCGTGGCACGCGTCAAGCGGGCGGTCAACGCCCACAAGAAGCGCCGGGTCGTCCTCGAGCGCGCCAGTGGATATCGGGGTCAACGGTCCCGGCTCTATCGCAAGGCCAAGGAGCAGATGCTCCACTCGATGACCTACGCCTACCGCGACCGGCGCGCCCGCAAGGGCGACTTCCGGTCGCTGTGGATCGCCCGGATCAACGCGGCGGCCCGGGCGAACGACCTGACGTACAACCGGTTCATCCAGGGCATGAAGGCCGCCGGCCTCGAGGTGGACCGCAAGAACCTGGCCGAGATCGCCGTCGCCGACCCGGCCGCCTTCGCGGCGCTGGTCGAACTGGCGCGGGCGGCGCTGCCGGCCGAGCCGGACAGCCAACCCGGTACCGCCGCCTGACCGGGGCGCCGCGGCTCGGTGCGCCGCTCACCTCGGCCCGGGCGCCCCAGGTGGGGGCGGCCCACCGGCTGGCCAAGCGGGCGTTCCGGCAGGCCGACCGGCGCTTTCTGGTCGAAGGTCCCCAGGCGGTCACGGAGGCACTGGCGGCCACCGGGGCTGGACCCGGCGCGCTACTCGGGCTGTTCTGCACCACTGAGGCGGCGGTCCGCCATGCCGATCTGGTGGACCGCGCCGTCGCGGCCGGCGTACCGGTCACCGCGGTGAGCGGGGAGGTGCTCAGGACGCTGGCGGCAACCGTGACTCCGCAGGGGCTGGTCGGCGTGGCGGCGTTCCGGGACGTGCCGCTGGCCGCCGCCGTGGCCGGCGCACCGGCCCTGGTCGTGGTGCTGGCCGCCGTCCGCGACCCGGGCAACGCCGGCACGGTCCTGCGGGCGGCCGACGCCGCCGGCGCGGACGCTGTGATCTTCTCCGACACCTCGGTGGACCCGTACAACGGCAAGTGCGTCCGTGCCTCGGCCGGCAGCCTCTTCCACCTGCCCTTCGCCGTCGGCGTGCCGGTGTCGGCCGCGGTGGCCGCCCTGCGTGCCGGGGGTCTGCAGGTGCTGGCAGCGGCCGGTGACGCGCCGGCCGACCTCGACTCGCTGGCAGCCGCGGGTGAGCTGGCCGGGCCCACCGGTTGGCTCTTCGGCAACGAGGCGTGGGGCCTGCCCGCCCCGACCCGGGCACTGGCGGATCGCACGGTGCGGGTGCCGATCCACGGCCGGGCCGAGAGCCTGAACCTGGCGGCGGCGGCCGCCGTCTGCCTGTACGCCTCGGCCCGCGCCCAGCGGGGACCGGCCGGCTGCCGGGTCACATCGTCGCCCAACGCTGGTGACGAAATGCCCCCCGTGACCGGATAGTGGACGGGTGTTGACGCTGGCGCGCGCGGTTCGCTCCACTCGTGAACCGAGGGAGAGGTCGTGACGAGTCCACCGGATCCGGCGGCCTTCGACGAGTTGCCCGACGGGGTGCTCGTCGCGGATTCCGCCGGCACGGTCGTGGTGCTCAACGCCGCGGGAGCGCGACTGCTCGGCGCCGCCGCCCACGCAGCCGTGGGCCGCCATTACACCGAGGTCCTGGCCCTGGTCGACCCGGACGGGCGCGACTGGTGGGCGTGCAGCCGGCCGTACGACGGCCTGACGATCCGTCGCGGCCAGCCGGAGCGGCTGCTCGTCCGGCCGGGCCGGTCGGCGGCCGAGTGCGCCGAGCTGCTGCTGACCGCCCGTTATGTCCGGGCTCTGCCGGGCGGCCCGGTGGTCCGGCTGGTCGTCTGCTTCCGCGCCAACTCCGCCCGCCAGCGGCTCGAGCGCAGCCGGGCGGACCTGGTCTCCATCGTTGCGCACGAGTTGCGCTCGCCGCTGACGAGCGTGAAGGGCTTCACGGCCACCTTGCTGGCGAAGTGGGAGCGGTTCACCGACGAGCAGAAGAAGCACATGTTGCGAACGGTCAACGCCGACGCGGACCGGGTGACCCGCCTCATCACCGAGCTGCTCGACGTCTCCCGGATCGACGCCGGCCGGCTGGAGCTGCGCCGCTCGGTCGTCGACGTGGCGGCCGGCGTGCGCAGGGCCTTTGCCGCCGCCGTGGCCGCCGGCGAACCAGCGGGCCGGTTCAAGCTGGCGGAGCAGGAGGTGGGGGAGATCTGGGCGGACCCGGACAAGCTGGACCAGGTGCTGACCAACCTGGTGGAAAACGCGGTGCGGCACGGCGGCGGTACCGTCAACGTGACGGTGGGGCCGGCGGGATCCGGCGTCGAGGTGGTCGTCACCGACGAGGGGGAGGGCATGTCCCCGCACGATGCGGACCGGGCGTTCCGCAAGTTCTGGCGTGGCGGTCGCAGGGGCGGCACCGGCCTGGGTCTCTACATCACCAAGGGGCTGGTCGAGGCGCACGGCGGCACCATCGAGGTCGGCACGGCGACCGGCGGCGGGGCCCAGTTTCGGTTCGTACTGCCCGCCGGCACCCCGGCGTTCGCCCGTTAGCGAGCGCCGCGACCGGCGGGCTCCGCCGCCCCGCCCCTACCATGCGCACCCGCGCGTCCTGGAGCCGTCCCGATGTCCGCGCCGAACTCCTCCTATGACCCCGTGTCGGTGAGCCTCCTGCAGCCGGCGGAACTCGAGCGCCTCCGCGCCGCCGCGCTCGCTGCCGTCGCGGCCGCCAGCGACCTGGACGCCCTGCGCGACGCGCGAACCGCCCATGCGGGCGACCGGTCGCCGGTCGCGCTCGCGAACCGGGAGATCGGTGCGCTGCCGCCGCAGGCCCGTGCCGACGCCGGCCGGCGCGTCGGCGAGGTCCGTGCGGCCATCTCGGGCGCGCTGGCCGCCCGGCGGTCCGAGCTCGAGGCCGAGCGGGACGCCCGTGCCCTGGCAGAGGAGGCCGTCGACGTCACGCTGCCCTGGGACCGGACGCCGCGGGGGGCTCGGCATCCGCTGCGGACCCTGGCCGAGCGGATGGCCGACATCTTCGTCGCAATGGGCTACGAGGTCGCGGAGGGGCCCGAGGTCGAGACCGAGTGGCACAACTTCGACGCGCTGAACTTCGGTCCGGACCATCCGGCGCGGCAGCTGCAGGACACCCTGTACGTCGCACCGCCGGGTAGCGGCCTGGTGCTGCGGACCCACACCTCGCCGGTCCAGATCCGGGCACTTCTGGAGCGCGACCTGCCGGTCTACGTCATCTGCCCCGGTCGGGTCTTCCGGGCAGACCCCCTGGACGCGACCCACAGCCCGGTCTTCACCCAGGTGGAGGGCCTGGTGGTAGACCGGGGCATCACGGTGGCCCAGCTGAAGGGAACGCTCGAGGCCTTCGCGGCTGCGATCTTCGGGGCGTCGCAACGCATCCGCTGGCGCCCGTCGTACTTCCCGTTCACCGAGCCGTCGGTCGAGGTCGACCTGCTCTGCTTCAACTGCGACGGCCGGGGCTGCCGGACCTGCTCGGGAGCGGGCTGGATCGAGTGGGGCGGCTCCGGGATGGTGCATCCGCATGTGCTCGCGGCGGCCGGGGTGGACCCGGCGGCCTACTCCGGCTTCGCCTTCGGCATGGGGGTGGAACGCACGCTGATGTTCCGCTCCGGGGTGACCGACATGCGCGACATGGTCGAGGGCGACGTTCGCTTCAGCCTGCCCTTCGGGACGGAGGGCTGAGATGCGGGTCCCGCTGTCCTGGCTGCGCGCCTGGGCCGACCTGCCTGCCGCGGGGGCCGAGGTGGCGGCCGCGCTGGTCCGGGCCGGCCTCGAGGTCGAGAGCGTCGAGCCGGTCGGCGGCGGCATCTCTGGCGTGGTGGTCGGCGAGGTCTGCTCGGTCGAGGAGCTGACCGGTTTCCGCAAGCCGATCAGGTACTGCGAGGTGTCGACCGGCGGGCCGCCGCGCGGCATCGTCTGCGGCGCGACCAACTTCGCCGAAGGCGACCTCGTGCCGGTGGCCCTGCCGGGCGCGACGCTGCCCGGTGTGCCCTTTCCGATCACCGCGCGACATGCCTACGGACGGCTGAGCGACGGAATGATCTGCTCGGCCGCCGAACTCGGCATCGGCGAGGACGCCGGCGGGATCCTGGTGCTGCCGGCGGGAGCCGAGGTTGGCGCGGACGTCGTCGAGGCGCTGGACCTGCGCGACGAGGTGTTCGACATCAGCGTCACCCCGGACCGGGGCTACTGCCTGTCCGTGCGCGGCCTCGCGCGCGAGGCGGCCACCGCCCTCGGCGTGGCCTTTCGCGACCCGGCGGCGCTGCCCGCGCCGACGGCCGGGGAACCGGCGTACGACGTCCGCGTGGAGGACCCGGCCGGCTGCGACCGCTACGTCGCCCGGCTGGTCACCGGGCTGGATCCGGCCGCGCGGTCCCCGCTGTGGATCCGGCGCCGGCTCACGCTGGCCGGGATGCGACCGATCTCGCTGCCGGTCGACGTGACCAATCACGTGCTGCTGGAGATGGGCCAGCCGATGCACGCCTTCGACCGCGACCGGCTGACCGGCGCGATCACCGTCCGCCGGGCGGCGCCGGGGGAGCGGCTGCTCACGCTCGACGGCGTGGACCGGGCGCTCGACCCGCAGGACCTGGTGATCGCGGACTCCTCGGGACCGGTCGCGCTGGCCGGCGTGATGGGCGGAGCCGGCACGGAGGTCACCGCGGACACGACCCAGCTGCTGATCGAGTCAGCGCACTTCGACCCTGCCTCGGTGGCGCGGACCGGCCGGCGCCACCGCCTCTCGACCGAAGCGTCGCGCCGATATGAGCGGGGCGTGGACGACGACCTGCCGGCGGCGGCCGCCGAGGCAGCGGTCCGGCTGCTGGTCGAGCTGGGCGGCGCTGCGGCGCCGCCAGGGGTCACCGACGTCGACGCCCGAGCGCCGCGCCCCGAAATCGCGCTGCCGGTCGAGCTCCCAGGCGTCGTGGCCGGTACGCCGATCCGGCCGTCCACCGTTCGCCGCCGTCTGATCGACGTCGGCTGCCTGGTGGCAGGCGACGACCCGCTCGAGGTCCGCGTGCCGGCGTGGCGACCGGACCTGCGGGAGCCGATCGACCTGGTCGAAGAGGTGGTCCGGCTCGAGGGCTACGACGCCATTCCCTCGGTCCTGCCAGCGGCTCCGGCCGGTCGGGGGCTGACCCTCGGCCAAAGGCTGCGCCGGCGGGTCGGCCGGGTGCTGGCCGATGCCGGCTATGTGGAGGTGCTGACCTACCCGTTCGTGTCGGACAGCGTCTGGGACGCCTTCGGCCTGCCGGTCGAGGACCCGCGTCGGCGCACCCTGAAGCTGGCCAACCCGCTGGCGGAGGACGAGGCCGCCCTGCGTACGACGCTGCTCCCCGGCCTGTTGGCCGCATTGGCCCGCAACGTCGGCCGGGGCACCGGCGACCTGGCGCTCTTCGAGGAGGGGCTGGTCTACCGGCCGCATCGCCGCGATGCCCCGACCGCCGCGCCGGCCCCGGTCGACCGGCGCCCGGATGCCGGGCAGCTCGCCGCTCTCGACGCGGCGCTGCCAGCCCAGCCGCTGCGGCTGGCCGTGGTACTGGCGGGCGAGCGGGAGGCAGGGGGGTGGTGGGGCCCGGGCCGGCCGGTCAGCTGGGCGGACGCGGTGGAGGCGGCCCGGACCGTGGCCGCTGCAGTGCCGGTCGAGCTCACGGTGGCGCCCGACCGGCACGCTCCGTGGCATCCCGGCCGGTGTGCCGCCCTGCACCTGGACGGAACCCTCGTCGGACACGCCGGGGAGCTGCATCCGCGGGTTGTCGCGGCACTGTCGCTGCCGGCCGGGACCTGCGCAATGGAGCTGGAGCTCGACCCGCTGATCGCGGCCGCTTCAGCGGCGGTGCCCGCGCCGAGCGTCTCGACGTACCCCGTTGCCACCCTGGACCTGGCCCTGGTCGTCGATGCAGCCGTCCCCGCCAGTTCGGTGGAGGCGTCGCTGCGCGAGGGGGCCGGCCCGCTCCTCGAGTCGGTCCGGCTCTTCGACGTCTACACCGGCCCACAGGTCGGCGCCGGCCGCCGGTCGTTGGCCTACGCGCTGCGGCTGCGGGCCCCCGACCGCACGCTCACCGCGGACGAGCTGGTCGCGGTCCGTGGGGCCGCGGTGGCCGCCGCCGGCCGGGCCACCGGCGCCGTCCTGCGCGGTCCTTGACGCGACCCGACACCACGACCCCCTGGCGGCCCGCCGGCCCGTCGGCCGTTATCGTCGCGGCCATGGCCGCGTTCGCGTCTCCGCGTCGGAGTGGGCGGGCATGAGCGGTCCGCTGGTGCTCGTGGTCGAGGACGACCCCAGCGTCCGCGGGCTGCTGCAGACGCTGCTCGCGGCGCAGGGGTACCGGGTAGCGGTGGCCGACGACGGCCTGGCCGGCCTGGTCAAGGCGAGCAGCGCCCGGCCGGCGCTGATCCTGCTGGACCTGATGATGCCGGATCTCGGTGGCCTCCGGGTGCTGGAGGAGCTGCGGAGCGATCCGGCGCTGTCCTCGGTGCCGGTCGTGGTGGTAACCGGCAAGGTGGACGCCGTACCGGGCCTGCAGGCGGAGCTCGGCGAGAGCTCGGTGTTCGCCAAGCCGTTCGCCGTCGCCGATCTGCTGGCCCGCGTCGATGAGCTCACCGGCGGCCCGCCGGTCGAACCCGACGAGTCCCTTTCTCCCTGATCGACGACCCGAGGAGCACCCTGCGATGCCGCGACACTTCCTGATCGATGACGACCTCGGCCCGGATGAGCTCGAGACGGTTCTCGACGACGCCGACCGCCGCAAACACAAGGAGCGGTACGCCGAGTCGCCCCTGGCCGGTCCGCGGTCGGTCGCGGTGATCTTCGAGAAGCCGTCGACGCGGACCCGGTTGTCCTTCGAGGCCGGCATCGCCGAACTGGGCGGGCATGCCATCGTCATCGACGCGCGGACGACGCAGCTGGGCCGCGGCGAGACCATCGAGGACACCGCCCGCGTGCTGTCCCGATATGTCGCGGCGATCGTCATCCGAACGTTCGGCCAGGAGCGGATAGAGGCGCTGGCGGCGGCCTCCGCCGTACCGGTCGTGAACGCGCTGACGGACCTGGCGCACCCGTGCCAGGCGCTGGCTGACCTGCAGACGATCCGGGAGCACAAGGGCGGGCTCTCCGGGCTGACCCTGGGTTACCTCGGTGACGGCAACAACATGGCGCACTCGCTGATGCTGGCCGGCACCGCGGCCGGAATGCGGGTCCGGGTGGCCGCACCGGCCGGCTACCAGCCCATCGAGCAGGTCGTCCGGCGGGCCAACACGATCGGCGAGTCCACCGGCGGGGTGGCCACCGTGACCGACGACCCGTTGGAGGCGGCGCGCGGTGCCGATGTGCTCTACACCGACGTCTGGGCCTCGATGGGGCAGGAGGAGCAGTCGCAGAGCCGGGCCCTGGTGTTCTCGCCGTACTGCCTCGACGAGCGCGTGGTGGAGGCGGCTGCCGACGACGTGATCGTGATGCACTGCCTGCCGGCCCACCGCGGCGAGGAGATCGCCGCGGCGGTGCTGGACGGTCCGCACAGCGTGGTCTGGGACCAGGCCGAGAACCGCCTGCACGCCCAGAAGGCGCTGCTCGCCTTCCTGCTCGAGCGGTCCTGACGCTGACGGCTCCGCTACCCCGGTCGTTCTACGACCGGCCGGTCCTCGAGGTGGCTCGCGACCTGCTGGGGGCGGTGCTCGTCAGGTCGAGCGAGGTGGGCAGCGTGGTCCTCCGGCTGACCGAGGTGGAGGCGTACGCCGGCGCGGCGGACCCCGGCTCGCACGCCTTCCGTGGCCGCACCCGGCGCAACGCCACCATGTTCGGCCCGCCGGGTCACGCCTACGTCTACTTCACCTACGGGATGCACTTCTGCGTCAACCTGGTCTGCGCTCCGGAAGGAACCGCGGCTGCGGTGCTGCTGCGGGCGGGGGAGGTCGTAGACGGCTTGGAGCTGGCGCGGTCCCGCCGGCCCGCGGCTCCGGATCGCGACCTCGGCCGTGGCCCGGCCCGGCTGACCCGCGCGCTGGCGATCGACCGGGATCTCGACGGGGCCGACGTGACCGACGCCGGCTCGCCACTGCGGGTCCTGCCCGGACCGGCTGTTCCCGCCGCCCGGGTGCGGACCGGTCCGCGCACCGGCGTCTCGGGCGCAGGGGCGGCGACCCCATGGCGGTTCCACCTCCACGGCGAGCCGACCGTGAGCCCCTTCCGGCCGGCGGGCGCGCGGAGCCGGGCGCCCAGGTGACGCATGCGAGACTCGGGTCCATGTCGGCTCCACCGGCGGCTCCTGGCTCCGCGGAGCGGGCCGTGGCACTGCCCGCGGAGATCTCCCGCGCGGTGTCGCGGCTGAGCCAGGGCACCGCGGCCGTCCTCCCCGCCGCCGCACTTGGCGAGCGCCTGGTGACGGCTCGCCGCGAGAACCGCCCGCTGCGGGTGAAGTTCGGCATCGACCCGTCCGGCAGCGACCTGACACTCGGCCATGCCGTGGTCCTGCGCAAGCTCCGCCAGTTCCAGGACCTGGGGCATCTCGCCGTACTGATCGTGGGCGACTTCACCGGCATGGTGGGCGACCCGAGCGGCAACTCCGCCGTCCGCATCGCGCTGACCGCCGAGCAGACCGCGACCAACTCGGCGACCTACTTCCAACAGCTGATGCGGATCCTCGACCCGGAGCGGGTGGAGGTCCGCCGCAACTCCGAGTGGCTGGCCGACCTGACCCTGTCCGACGTGGTCCGGGAGGCCCGCGAGCTGACCGTGGCCCGGCTGCTCGAGCGCGACGACTTCGCCCGCCGGTACGCCGCCGGCCGCCCGATCTCGCTGGTGGAGTTCCTCTACCCGCTGCTGCAGGGCTACGACTCGGTGGCGGTCCGGGCCGACGTGGAGCTCGGCGGCACCGACCAGACCTACAACCTGCTGGTCGGCCGGGACCTGCAGCGGGCCCACGGGCAGCCCGAGCAGGTGGTCCTCACGGTGCCGCTGCTGGAGGGGCTCGACGGTGTGACGAAGATGAGCAAGTCCGTGGGCAACTTCGTCGCGATCGCCGAGCCGCCGGAGTCGCAGTTCGGCAAGTTGATGTCGATTCCCGACGGACTCGTGATGCGGTACGCCGAGCTGTGTACCGACCTGGAACCGAGCGAGCTCGCCGGCGTGGCCGCCGACGCCGCCGGCGGTGGGCCGGCCGCCAATGCCGCCAAGCGGCGGGTGGCCCGCGAGATCGTCGCGTTGTACCACGACGCCGCCACCGCGGCAGCGGCCGAGGCCAGCTTCGACGCGCGCTTCAGGGACCACCTGGTACCGGTAGACGCGCCCGACTACCCCTGTCCCGCGAACGACCCTGTCCACCTGCCGGCGCTGCTTGCGGACGCCGGCCTGGTCGCCTCCCGATCGGCCGGCCGGCGGTTCGTGGACGACGGCGCCGTGCGGCTGGACGGTGTGGTGGTACCGGCCGGGAGCTACGACGAAAGCCGGGATGCGCTGGTCGGACGGGTTCTTCAGTGCGGCCGGCGGCGGGCGGTCCGGCTGGTGGATCCGGCCGGGTCGGCGAGCGGCCGCGGGGACGGTTGACCCATCGGAGACGCCGGCCTAAGCTGCCCACAGCCGCGGAGCACCGGACGCCCCGATCGACACCGATCGGGTGGCCGGACCGGGCCTTCCCCGACGCCGCCAGTGCTTTGACAGGCTGGGCGGCGTCACCTAGATTGGTACGGTTGCCCCGACGACGACCGAGAGGTCCGGTTCGGTGCGCGTCCGCTTCTTGAGAACTCAACAGCGTGCCAAAAGTCAGTGCCAAAAATACCCCGTCTACCTCGGGCAGCAGCGCCAAACCGGCGTTTCGCGTCCCGGAGTAGCGGTTCCTTTGGTAGCGAGACGGGCGGAGTTCTCGCCAGAGACTCCGACCGAATCGAGCCGAAGATCAAAACGCCGTCCACCCCGGATGTACGGGGCGGCGGCACTTCGTATTGTCACCGACCCGCCCGGCGCCCTCGGGTACCGGGCGGAACACCGGTAAAGCAGACATCTACGGAGAGTTTGATCCTGGCTCAGGACGAACGCTGGCGGCGTGCTTAACACATGCAAGTCGAGCGAGGCGCCTCCTTCGGGAGGTGTCCTAGCGGCGAACGGGTGAGTAACACGTGGGCAACCTGCCCCTAGCTCTGGGATAACCCCGGGAAACCGGGGCTAATACCGG
>JAABUN010008164.1_pt1 | contig 10857 bp, 11 predicted proteins | sample 5559311 | NCBI WGS metagenome assembly JAABUN01 (sample SAMN10711877, study PRJNA513370) | rock metagenome | isolation source: Antarctica rocks | place: Antarctica: Victoria Land, Siegfried Peak sud | reverse complement strand
GCTCGACATCTGCCGGGCTGCGAACGTTCGGAAGGTGATCTTCGCCTCCTCGGGTGGCACCATCTACGGCATTCCGGGGAGAATCCCGATCACGGAGGACGCGCCGACCGACCCGATCTCCGCCTACGGCATCAGCAAGCTAACGGTCGAGAAGCACATGTTCCTCTACCACCACCTGCACGGGCTGGCGTACCAGTCGCTTCGGATTTCCAACCCGTACGGGCGTTTCCAGCTCGGCCACAAGCGCCAGGGCCTGATCGGCACCTTGATTTACCGAGCGTTCGCGGGCCTTCCACTGGAGATCTGGGGCGACGGGACGGTGACGCGCGACTTTATTCATGTGGATGACGTGACGGACGCGTTCGTCGCCGCGATCGGCTACACGGGTCCGCATCGCATCATGAACATCGGCAGCGGCCGCGGTCTCAGCGTCAACGAAATCCTGGACGAGCTCGATCGAGTGATCGGCCCGCACAAGCGGATCTACATGACCGGCCGTACGGCGGACGTCCCAGTCAACATCCTCGACGCAACGCGGATGCGGACCGAGACGGGCTGGGTTCCGCGCGTGGATTGGCCCGACGGATTGCGCGACACGATCGCCTGGATGGCCTCCGAAAACGGCGTCGCACGCACCGGCGTAGCCGCCGGATGAGTGCTGTCTCAGCCCCCCGTCGCTTCCCGCTGGAGCCCGCGGAACAGACCGAGCCGCTCTCGATCTGCATCGTGACCTTCGAGGCGATTGGCTTCTGGCGCAACGGGGGCATCGCGACCGTCAGCACCGGACTTGCCGAGCTGTTGTCGGCAGCCGGGCATCGCGTGACGCTCGCCCTCACGCGGTCGGACACGCTCACCCCTGAGGACTTCGAAACGGCGTCGGTGCGCTACGTGGAGCAGGGGATCGAGATCGTGGCGATCTCGCGCAGCCGAGTCGCGCCGCTCGAAGGTCCGATCGCGGATTTCACCGCTTGGGAGCGGTACGCCGTCTATGATTGGCTCAAGACCCGCCGCTTCGACGTCGTCCATTCGAGCGAACATCTCGGCGAGGTATTCTACTGCCTCGCCGCGAAGAAGCTTGGCGTCGCTTTCGAGACGACCCACTTCTGGGTCGGCTGCCACGGACCCTCGGCCTGGGTGATCGAGGCGAATGAGGAGCTCGCCCGAGACGCGTTCTGGATCTGGACGGATGCGGCGGAGCGCTTCGTCCTGCGCGAGGCGGACCTCGTCTGGACGCCAAGCCGCTACCTGCTCGGCTGGATGACGGCTCGGGGCTTCGATCTCCCGCTAGATCGATTGTACCAGCAGACCTACTTCATCCCCGACGATCTCGGTGCGATCCGCGACCGCGACCGCGTGGAGCCCGACTCGACGCGCGAGCTGATCTTTTTCGGACGGCTTGAACCGCGAAAGGGGCTCAAGCTCTTCATCGCCGCGGTTCTCGCCCTCCGCGAGCGCCTCGCCGACGTCGCCATCACCTTCATGGGGCGGCAATCCACGATCGACGGCGTGCCGGCGGGGGCCTATATCGCCTGTCGGCTCGACAGGGCCGGCCTGTCGTGGCGCATCCTGGACGACCTCGATCGCGAGGCAGCTTACACCTACGTGGTGGGGCCGGGCCGCGTGGCAGTCCTGGCTTCACCTGTCGATAACTCCCCCTGCGCGGTGTATGAGCTTCTGGAGATCGGGGCCCGGTTCGTCGCCTGTGCGGGCGGTGGGATACCGGAGCTGCTCGACCCGTCCTGCCATGCCTTCATCCTGTTCGACTATACGGTCGACTCGCTCGTCGCGCGCCTTTCGGGCCTGATTGAAGCACCGTCCCGGCCGCCCATCGCAGCCCCGTCGCTCGCCCGGTCCGCGACCGTGGCGGCTTGGACGAACGCGCATGCGATCATCCCCCGCCTGCCGTCTCCTCCGCGCCCGAACCGGCCGAAGCAGAGCCCGACCGTCACGGTCGCGGTGGTCGTGGATGCCGCGGGTCCGCCGCTCGACGATACCCTCGAGGCCGTCGCCTGGCTGGGCAACAACGTCTCGGACCTCGTCCTCATCGTGTCCGACCGACGCGCCGTCATTCCGTCTGACGCACATGCAGGGATCGAGCGCCTCTCGCTCGACGCCCATTCGGCGGTGAGCGCCCTGGCCCGGCTCCGGCGGGGCGAGCGCCCGCTACTCGTCCTCCGGTCGGGCGCCCTTGTGACGCCGGAGGGCGTTGCGAGGCTGCTCCAGGCCGTGACCGGCGCCGACGCGATCGTGCCCTTCTCGGTCCGAGACGGGTCGGCCGGCGGAAGGATCACGCTGCCCGTCCTGCCGGGCGACTGGGCCTGGACGGCGCTCTACGGCGCGGCGCCCGTCGGCGGCATCCTGTCGCCCGGCGCCCTCACTAGGCTGGAGGGGCTGCTGGAGGAAGGGGGAACGAACCCGCTCCTGTGGTTCGATCTGGCAGTGCTGGAGGGCCTTTCGGTCGTGCCGCTCGCCGAAGCTTTGCTCGACGAGACCGCGGTCGACCGCACCCTCCACGCCCAAGCCGACACGCGCGCCCGCGAGATTGCCTGCGCCAGACGGCTGACGCCCGGGATGCGCGTCGTCCTGGAGGTCGCGATCAGCTCGCTCCTTCGCAACCCGGCGCAGCCTCCCGCCGCGGCGCTTCCCGCACCGCCGCGGTCCGCGGAAACGGCAGCGCCTTCGGAGCCGGCGCGGCTTCCCGAGGCGGCTCGAACCCCGGGCGTCCCGCCTTCTCCCACGCGGCAGGGAGTAGGCGCAGGTCTCAGAGGTGCCCTCCTCCGTCTTGTCCGCCCCCGGCCCGGCGGCTAGAGCCCGACAGCGGAAAGAGGAACCAAGCCATGGTCACATCTACGGATTGGTTGCCCGCTCTCGCGGTCGCCTGGGCGACGGTGCTCGGACCGGCACACGCCCAGACCTCCGTGCCGGCGCTGCCCGCGCCCGAGATCCGCCTGCCCGCCCCCGCCGGAGCGTCGGTGGGTGTCCTGGAACCGGCCAGCTCGGTCTTCGGGAATCATCACGTCCTGCGCTCTTTCGTGTATACCGAACCGCGTCCTCACAGGAATGCAAGGGGTGTCATCTCGGTGTCGAAGGAGGCGCTCGGCTCGGGCGTCGACGGGCCGGACAGCCCGGCGGCGGCCGATTTCGTCGCGATGCTGGAAGCGAAGAAGGCCGGGTGGCTGACGAGCCCGGAAGCCGGCGAGATCGATGGGCTGCTGCTGGTGACGCGCCAGGGCCGGCGGGGCGACGCTGCCTCGCTCTTGTTCAACGGCCAGAAGGTCGGGGGCGGGGGTGGCGACACTGGCGGGATGACGGGGATCGAAGGCGAGTTGCAATGGGTCACAGAACGAGGCACACCGACACTCGCGATGCATCTCACCATGGGCATCCTAGAGGGACGGGGCGGTCCGAGCGGCGGCACCGGCAACGGTTATGTGGCAGAGGCGAGCCTCGGCCGGCCGTTCGCCGCCTTCTACGGCGGAGCGTTGCCCGCCGCAGCCGGCGCACGCTGGCAGTATCTGCTCTGGGGATCGTTGACGCGCGACAATCGCGACGTCTATGCGACGATCGACACAGCCGGAAACCAGTATCTGAAGGGCGATCTCCGCATCGCCGGTACTCGCATCGACATGAACGCCGTCACCCCCGCTAGTTCGTCTTCCCCCTGCGAGGTCGGAGAACGTGCGTGGGACCACCTTTACGAGTATCGCTGCGTGGCGAAGGATCGATGGAAGAGAGCCGCCCTGGAAACATGGTGACCTCCGGCACCGCCTTCTCGCCGATACTGGCGATCTCGTCATCTCTCCTCGATACACCCCCATCTCGCGTCGGGCTTGCAGGGAAGCAGAACGATGCCAGCCCAGCTTGACCATCTCCTCGTCGGGGCCAAGTGGAACGAGAAATGGCACATGACGGCGTCCGAGCGCTCCGTGCTCATCCGCATCCTCGAACGCGTCAAGCCGGACGTCAGCATCGAGATCGGCACCTTCCTGTGCGGGAGCCTGCGTCCGATTGCGCACTATAGTCGTCGCGTGATCACCTTCGACATCGACGCGAACCAGCACCGGGTCTCGAGCGCGTTCCCGTCAGTGGAATTCGTGACAGGCGACAGCAGCCTTACGCTGCCGCCCGTGATCCAGCGGATCAACGCCTCGGAAGAAGAAGAAGTCAACTTCATCTTGGTCGACGGGAGCCATGAGGTGGACGGAGTTCGCGCCGATATCGCCGCGTGCCTCGCCTATAGGCCTAAGCGCAATCCCACCATCATCCTGATGCACGACAGTTCGAACCCTAAGGTGCGCGAGGGCATCGCGACGGCGCCCTGGGACGCGTGCGACTACGTACATGAGCTCGATTTCGACCTCTGCCCAGGTGCGCTCTACGACCGCTCCGACATCTCCGGCGAGATCTGGGGCGGGCTCGCGGCGGCGCTGATGCTGTCCGTGCCGCGTACCTGTCCCCTCGTCCGGCAGGCCCTTTTTGAGCCCTCACGGAGGGCGATGCTCGCGCAATCCTCCTACATTGAGGCGTGAGACGGCGAGCGTCAGACAAAAGCTTCGTTGGGGCAGCGTCACTCCGGCTCGACCCTTCCGCCTGAGCCCGGGGGCACTGCATCGGCGGCCTTGGCCAGGGGTCCGTGCTGATCAGCAGTCAGTACTCGGCTCCATATCCTGGACTCGCTGGCCGCCACTGAGTGGCACCCGCAGTAAAAATCGCTCAACCTGAAAAAACCAGACAATCGTCGGCTTAAATTCGTGAAGCATTTTAGTGTATAGATCCGGACTATGAAAATACATAACCTCTGAATAGATTTCGTCCAGGATGGGTGATAAGGCGTAAGCGAAGCTATCGTGTAATTACCAATGCTTTACCTCTGCCATTTGACGTTACATGCCGTATGTGACCCTCGTTAACGATCGCGTTTTCGTAAACGACCGCGGCGCTGGGTCGGCAAGGTCGCTCGGTTGGAACTTGCTCCGGACCCCGGCCAGCTAAAACCGCAAGATCTCCCAGTACGAAGCGCTCATCACGAACAGTATCCAAATTACATGGCTCTTTGAACCAATTAAGAGCGGCGCGCAAGTAAAGAGCAGCGCCGACTTCGCTCCAATGCGAGTCAAGACGTGTGAAGATCGACTCAGTCTTGGCAGCACCTACAAGAAGTTCTCTGTCATAGAAGGCTTTCAACCCTAGGCCCAGAAGCTGGTTGACTACTGACTGCCCGCTCTTTTCGAACCGGTATGCCGGTGGCAGTAGGTCTGTTAGTACACTCTCCTTATTGGGACATACAACATGTCGATATAAAGCACCGGCGGCCGCACAGAGAGCATGTCTAGTATTATGAGATGAGACGATTAGATCGGCTAAATCGGATGAGATTCTGACTTTTCCGGTAATTTGAGACATGACGCGTTCGTGTCCCCTGAAAGGAACAGATATCCATCATCACCTGCGAGCGCCCAAGGCATCAAAAGTTTATACGACGATCCTGGGCGTCTGCGAAGCGGGGTCGATCGCATAGGCCGAGACATTTTAAACACGTAACGATCACAGTTCCTGCTGCGGACACTCGCCCCAAGAATGATAGCTTGTCCGTCGCGCAGTCGCTGGTCGGGCTAACAATGGACCTGCTCGACATAGGCCAGGAAGGAGGCCCTGTTCATCGGGCCGTCGAGCACCATGGGGGCGCTCATCCCGCCGAGACGCAGGCCGGCCACGAAGGTGGTGGTCTTCCAGTGCCCGTGCGGAACGCCCGCGCGCAGCCGCTCGCCCCGCTTCGCCCGGCCGCGCAGGCGGGCCATCTTGGTCGAAGCGCCGGTCTCGTCGATGAAGACGAGCGCCTGCGGGTCGAGATCCAGCTGGTCCTCGAACCAGGCCTCACGGGCGGCCGCGACGTCCGGTCGATCCTGCTCGGCCGCGTGAGCCGCTTTTTTGAAGGTCAGGCCTCGCGCGTCGAAGAAGCGCCACAGCGTGGTCGTCCCGGCCAAGCCGCCACGCTCGTCGCGCAGCCGAGCCTGCATCTCGACGAGCGTGATATCCGCCGTCTCGACCACGAGACCCAGCAGGAACGCCTCGTGCGGGTCGAGCTTCGACCCCTTCGGCTGACCTTGCCGACGCGCCGTCCTCTCGCCCGTCTCCCGCGCCCGGCGGACCCACTCGATCGCCGTCTTGACGCCGATCCCGAAGCGTCCAGCGGCGCCACGGGCGGAGCCTTCGGCCGCGGAGCCCAGAACCCGATCCCGCAAATCCTGACTCTAGGCCCGCGCCATCGAGCATCTCCCGACTCAGGAGACGATGACTCTCACGCTCGCCTCAGCCAGGGAATCCCATCCGAGTCGGAAACGCGGGAACATGCTCTAGATGGACCGGCCGTGGGTCCCGTCCGCTCCTTGCACCCCCGTCCCCGCTTGTCTATCCGATGCCGTAGGGCGCGAGGGAAGCGGGCGGTATGGTCGAGAAGGGCATCATCCTGGCCGGAGGGCACGGGACCCGGCTGTACCCGATCACGCTCGCGGTCTCGAAGCAGCTCCTGCCGATCTTCGACAAGCCGCTGATCTACCATCCGCTGACGACCCTCATGCTCAGCCGCATCCGCGAGCTCCTCATCATCTCGACCCCGCAGCATCTGCCGCTCTTCCGCGAGCTCATGGGTTCGGGCTCGCAATGGGGAGTCAGCATCGCTTATGAGGCGCAGGCGGAGCCGAAGGGTCTCGCGCAGGCATTCCTCATCGGCGAGCGTTTCATCGACGGTGGGCCGTGCGCATTGGCGCTCGGCGACAACGTCTTCTACGGCGCGGGCCTGACTCAGCAGCTCGAGCGCGCGGCCGCGCTCGAGGAGGGCGCCGTCATCTTCGCCTATCCGGTCGCTGACGCGCGCGCCTTCGGCGTCGTCGAGGTCGATCGCGAGGGCAACGCCCTCTCCGTCGAGGAGAAGCCGAAGGCACCCCGCAGCGACCTCGCCGTGACCGGCCTCTACTTCTACGACCGGGACGTCGTCGACATCGCCAAGGCCGTCGAACCGTCCGGGCGCGGCGAGCTCGAGATCACGTCGGTCAATGCGGACTACCTGAACCGCCGCAAGCTCAAGGTCGAGATCCTGCCGCGCGGCACGGCCTGGCTCGACACCGGCACGGTCGACGCGATGCACGAGGCGGGCGCCTTCGTGAGGGCGATCGAGCATCGGCAGGGGCTCAAGATCGCATGCCCGGAGGAGGTCGCCTGGCGCCAGGGCTTCATCTCGACGGAAGACCTGCTGAAGGTGGCGGCCGGCCTGAAGAACGAGTACGGTCAGTACCTGAAGCGCATAGCGGTCGCGCCGCAGCACTGAGCGGCCGTTGCGACCCGCGAGTTCCACCCTCCCGCCGGTAAGGTCTCCATGTCACGTGTGCTGCTCCTGAAGCCGCGCCGGTTCTCGGATGAGCGCGGCTGGTTCAGCGAAACCTATTCGCGCCGGGCTGTGGCAGCGGTCGGCATCGTGGAGGAGTTCGTGCAGGACAACCACTCGCTTTCGCAAGCGGCCGGCACGATCCGCGGTCTGCACTTCCAGCTGCCGCCGAACGGTCAGGGTAAGCTCGTGCGCTGTACGGCAGGACGCATCCGGGACTACGCGGTCGACGTCCGGCGCGGTTCGCCGACCTACGTGCGCCACGTCTCGGCCGAGCTCACGGCGGAGAGCGGCTGCCAGCTCTTGATGGCGAGCCGCTCTCGCCGGACCTGGGCTGACGTGCGGGCCAAGAATCGATGATCACCCGCGTTCTCGTCACCGGCGGCGCCGGCTTTATCGGCTCCGCACTCGTGCGCCACCTCGTGGCGGACAGCCCCTACAGGGTCCTCGTCCTGGACAAGCTCACCTATGCCGGGACGCTGACTGCGCTCGAGCCCGTCGCCGGGAACGAGCGCTACGGGTTCGTCCAAGCCGACATCTGCGATGCCGCCGCGCTGAGCCGCGTCCTGCCCGATTTCGATCCGGACGTGGTCGTCCATCTCGCGGCGGAGAGCCATGTCGACCGCTCCATCGACGGGCCTGACGCCTTCATCGAGACGAACATCGTGGGGACGTACCGGCTCCTGCGGGCCGCGACCGCGCATTGGGTCGGGCTAGGCCCTGACCGCAAGGAGCGCTTCCGCTTCCACCACGTCTCGACGGACGAGGTCTTCGGCTCGCTCGGGCCGGACGGCTCCTTCACCGAGGAGACGCCCTACGACCCGCGCTCGCCCTACTCGGCCTCCAAGGCCGGGTCGGATCACCTCGTGCGGGCCTGGCGCCACACCTACGGGCTGCCGACGCTCGTCACGAACTGCTCCAACAATTACGGACCCTACCACTTCCCCGAGAAGCTGATCCCGCTCGTCATCCTGAAGGCGCTCGCTGGCGAGACGCTGCCGGTGTATGGCCGCGGAGATAACGTGCGTGACTGGCTGTTCGTCGACGACCACATTCGGGCGATCCGGCGCGTCTTCGAGGCGGGCGCCCCCGGCGAGACCTACAATGTCGGGGGCGGCTGCGAGCGCACCAACCTCCAGGTCGTGGAGGCGATCTGCGGCCTGCTCGACGGGCTGCGGCCGCGGCCGGACGGGCGTCCCTACCGCGACCAGATCGGCTTCGTGGCCGACCGACCCGGCCACGACAAGCGCTACGCCATCGATGCCGCCAAGCTCGAGCGCGAGCTGGGCTGGACTCCGGCGGAGACGTTCGAGACGGGCCTCGCCCGGACCGTGCGCTGGTACGTCGACAACGAGCCTTGGTGGCGCGCCATCCAAGGCCAGGGCTACGCCGGGGAACGCCTCGGCCTCAGGATGCGGGGATCGAGAGGAATCACTGCTCCGATTTAAGCAAGCGGCTTGAACTAAGAGCCCGGACCGAAATTCATGAGAGCCGGGCCAATCGGCGTGTGAGCATCATGACAGATGCGGCATAGAGGAAGCCTCGGGCTGTGGCGAGTGTCGCTTCAGGGTCCTTCCAGAGCCGTCGGTTTCGGCTGATCCAGGCGAAGAAGCGCTCGACCACCCAGCGGCGCGGGTGGACGGCGAAGCCGACCTGGTTGGGCGGCTTCTTGATGATCTCAACCGTGATGGAGGTCGCTGTCGCAGGCCGGTCGCCGGTGAAGCCCATGTCGGCGAAAGCCTTGGCGATGAACGGAAAGGGCGCCGCGCGCCACAGGCTGAACCACCGAAACACCGGTCGTGCGCGGCGGCAGACGTTCGGAAGCAGCCGCCAGGCGACACCCCGCAGCACGTAGAAGATCGCGTTCATAACCTCACGCAAAGGCCATTCCCGTGGCCACCCTCGCGCGCGCGACGACTTCGGCATGCGCGGCTCGATCAGAGCCCACTCAGCGTCGGTCAAATCGGTTTCCCCCTGGCGCTGTGGTGCACGAGCCCGCCGCCCTGAAGGGGCCGACGCTCGTGCAGGGCCTGCTCCAGAGCGTCGACCACGAAGGCGGTGTGGGCGGTGCGCGAGACGCGCCAGCCGGTCCCCGCGAAGGCGGGGATGCGCCAGGCATAGGCATCGATGACGAAGGCCACGTAGACGAAGCCGCTCCAGGTCGCGACGTAGGTGAAGTCGGAGCCCTGCGCTGGCTGTCCACCGGCCCGAGGCCGGTGGATCCTCAGCCAGCTCCGCCCACAAGGCGTTCGGCCGCGGTGCCTTGAACTGGCGGTTGACGCGGTCGAGCCGGCAAACGGCTGCCGGATCGGAGATCGTCGTCCGGACCGTCCCGAGCTCCGCCATCGCATGGGCGACGCGGCAGCGCCTCGTCCTCGGGCAGGAGGCGATCGCCGCCAAGGCAACGAGATCACCGCGATCCCGCTGCTCCTGGAGCGGCTCGAGCTGACGGGCGCGCTCGTCACCATCGATGCCGTCGGCTGCCAGCGCGACATAGCCAGGGCCATCCGGGCCGGGGCGCCGACTACCTCCTGGCCCTCAAGAATAACTGGCCGACGCTGGCCGAGGAGGTCCGGCTCTTCTTCGACACCGCGCCGGCGCACGCCTTCGACACCCACACGACGACCGATGGCGACCACGGCCGCATCGAGACCCGCCGTCACCGTGTCTCCCGCCAGGTCGACTGGCTCGCCACGGACCGCCGCTTCCCCGGCGAGCCGCGCGCTTCCCGACCTCGCCGCCCTCGCCGTCGTCGAGGCCGAGGTCGAACGCGACGGCAAAACCACCCTCGCCCGACGCTTCTATCTCTCGTCCGCGCCCCTCGATGCCAAGCTGTTCGCCAGGGCCGTGCGGGCCCATTGGGGCATCGAGAACCGCCTGCACTGGGTCATGGACGTCGTCTTCCACGACGACCTCACGCGCCTGAGAACCGAGCACGGACCCGCCAACATGGCCGTCATCAAACACGCCGCCCTGAACCTCATCCGAGCCATCCCCGATAAGGCCAGCCTCACGGTCCGCCGGAAAACAGCCGCCTGGGACGATGACTACCTCTTCAAAGCCATCACCCAATCAGACGCGTGAACCCTTCAAGCGATTCCCCTGAAGCTCCGCCGCCCACCCCCCAACCGTCGCGCTCAGGCCGACAATGCGTTCAACCCGGACCACCCGATGGGGCCGGCCACTCGACACACCTACCTTGGCATAAGATGCCGCCGGGGAGCGTCCACCCCATCAGACAGAGCCAACGGCAGCGACAACCAGGCAGTTGTCGTATACGTTAGTGGCGTGCGCTATCTCGACGGCGAGGCCTGGCATGCCCGTATTGGTGACGATGTCCAGATAGGCGGCTAGTGCACTGACTCAGACGGATGGTTCAGGCACGCGGCTGACGGCGTCGAGTATCTGGGCAGCGGGTTTGGTCCAGACGAAGGGTTTGGCGCGGCAGTTGTGTTCGGCGATGTAACGCTTGATGG
>JAABUN010008163.1_pt1 | contig 10859 bp, 13 predicted proteins | sample 5559311 | NCBI WGS metagenome assembly JAABUN01 (sample SAMN10711877, study PRJNA513370) | rock metagenome | isolation source: Antarctica rocks | place: Antarctica: Victoria Land, Siegfried Peak sud | reverse complement strand
TACGCAAAATAGAATTAATAAATATAGAAGAGCTTAGGAGCTCAGGGATGACACCAAAAAATTCCATTATTCAAAATCCTATAGCGAAGAACCTGCTTTTGAAGCGTTTTCGGACAGGCACTACGTAAAACACAATCAGTTCGATCGTCAGCAAAATGCGAACATCCAAAACAAAAAGCCTTTTAGCACCAATAAGTTATACTACAACAAAGAGAAAGATTGCTACTACTGCCCAATGGGACAGGCCATGGAAAATGCAGGCACCATTAGGCGAAAAACCAGCACAAACTTCACCCAAACACTTAGCATATACAAAGCAAAAAATTGCGAAGGCTGCCCTTTAAGAGGTATGTGCCACCAGGCAAAAGGCAACAGAACAATAGAAGTAAATCATCACCTCAACCAACTGAAGCAACAAGCAAATGAGCGGCTCCTAAGCGAAGAAGGAATAAGGCATAGGAAAAAGCGATGTTGGGATGTAGAGCCTGTCTTCGCCAACATCAAAAACAACCATCACTTCCGCCGCTTTATGCTCCGCGGTAAAGAAAAGGTATCCGTAGAAACAGGATTACTTGCAATAGCGCACAACTTAAGAAAGAAAGCCGCCTGAAAAGCGGAAAACAAGGCAGAAAACTAACATTAATTCTTCCACAACGCCAACAAATGCTAATACAGTTTTAGCCAAACAAAATCAGGGCTCTAAAATAGCTGTTCCATAAACTCCTATACCAAACCGTATAATAAAAAAGCCGCCTCTGTTTTAGTATTGAGACGGCTTCTTTTAATAATATCAAACAATGGGTTATACTAAAAAATTTTATTCTTAAAAGCTTTGGCTACAGCTTCGCTCTTGCTGTTTACGTGCAGCTTTTCGTATATTTTTTTAATATGGCTTCTTACCGTATCAATGGCAATAAATTTTTCGTTGGCGATCATTTTATAACTGTAGCCATCTACCAATAATTGCAGCACTTGTTTTTCGCGGTCGGATAAATTGTAATCGTCTCCTTTTTCGTTATTCATTGAGGAGAACATTTTTAATACTTGTGTAGCTATGGATGCCGTCATCGGGGCGCCACCGGTATGTGCTTCAGCTATATATTCAAGCAAACGGGAAGGAGGGGTCTTTTTTAAAATATATCCACTAGCGCCATTCCTGATTGCATCGAACACGTTTTTATTATCATCAAATACTGTAAGCATTATTATTTTTACCTCGCTATTAATATAACGGATCTTTTTTAAACCTTCTATGCCGTTTACACCAGGCATGTCAATGTCCATCAATATTATATCTGGTTTGTATGCTTCTACTTGTGCAATTACATTATCACAGTTTTTAAAAGCAGCTAACACTTCAAGGCCTTCTGAACCATTGATAAGCATAATAAGCCCTTCCCTTAATTGAGGATTGTCTTCATATATCAACAGTTTTATTACATCACTCATTTAAGCAAATGTAGCATGTCTGGCAAGGCTAACCAACCACATATTGATGTGATAGGTGAAGCAGATATTTATTAAATATGTTGTAAAAAACCACTCCAAAATATTTTAAAGTGGTTTTTTATATTTTATCGTTATCTACTATTTACTATTGCCTATGTAACGCTCATCGTTGTATTTTTTATTCTTTTTACTCTCTTTATACTTTGAGTCTAAATAGTAATAACCATCATTTGCTCTCCAATAAACATATTGGTTCTGGTCAATATAATATAGTCGCCTATGCTTGTCCCTTTGTGCATAGCGTTCATCAATCAATATTCTTAAAGGAGGGAAGCTGTTATAAACATTGCCTTGTTTGTTACGCTGGCCGGGCGCATACACTCTTGCCGACTTAGAACCATACACTTTTTTAGCCTGCCCCGGAGGTAGGTTACCAGCATGGTCTATCACTTTTCCGTCTCTCGATATTACTCTTCCATCTTTAGTAACTACTACAGGTTCATCTCGCGGTGAGGGTTGTGGAGCAGGATAAGGATAGGGTTGTGGTGAGGGATAAGGATTTGGTGAGCCGGGATAAGAATTTCTGCTACAGCCTGCAAGCAGCGAAGCTGCAACAACGCTTAAGAGTAATAGATTTTTCATGAGGATTTTTAGCTACGGAAATTCGAATTCCGTGCCATATAAAATTATAATTAGGTTTAGAGATGTTAAAATAAGTACGAGGAGATTTCAGCAGCAGCAATTATTGATTGTTCTCCGGTTCTTAAATTTTTAACTACACAAGTATTTTCCTGTAATTCTTTACTGCCTATAAAAACTGCATAACCAATTGCTTTTTTTTCAGCATATTTAAACTGCTTATCAAACCTGGTATTTTCGGGATATAATTCGGAGCTTATTCCCTTTGAGCGTAACTGCTGCATCAGCGTATAGGCTGCTTTACTTTCTGCCTGGCCAAAATTGAAAAATAAAACTTGTGTGCTTGTTTGCACCTCTTCAGGAAATAACTTCAGTTCTTCCATTACATCGTAAATCCTGTCAACGCCAAAGCTTACTCCAACACCGGGAACATTAGGCACACCAAACAAACCGGTTAAATCATCATATCTTCCGCCACCGCCAATGCTGCCTATTTGTACACCTTTAGCTTTTATTTCGAAGATAATTCCTGTGTAGTAATTAAGGCCGCGTGCAAGAGTGAAATCAGTTGACAGTTGACTGATAACTGATGGCGAAAGGAAGCCAAGAATAAATTTAATTTCTTCAATTCCTTTCTTCCCGGTTTCTGTATTACCGATTAACTCATTCAACTCAGTCAACTTCTCCTCATTGCTTCCTGAGATGTTTAAATAGTTTTCAATAATTAAAATTTGCTCATCATTAAGGCCTCGTAGTAATAGTTCATCTTTTACTTTCTCCATGCCAATTTTATCGAGCTTATCAATAGCAATGGTTATGCTCATCATTTTATCTGCACCGCCGCAAACTTCTGCAAGTGCAGCTAAAATTTTGCGGCTGTTAATTCTTATTTCAACGACGATGCCTAACTTTTTAAATACTTCGCTATAGATGCTTGTAAGCTCTGCTTCATTTACTAAACTATTGCTTCCCACAACATCTGCATCACATTGGTAAAATTCGCGATAACGGCCTTTTTGTGGACGGTCAGCACGCCATACGGGTTGAATTTGATAGCGTTTAAAAGGTATGGTTAGCTGGCCAAAATTCATTGCAACATACCGGGCAAAAGGTATGGTAAGATCGTAACGTAGCGCTCTTTCGGTAATGCCTTTTATGTTTTTTCCTGTTAATACTTTTTCAAAGTCTGCTTTGGCTTGCTGATGCTTTGCAGGATTATCCAAACCATTATTAAGAATTTTAAAAATAAGCTTATCGCCCTCCTCACCATACTTACCCAATAATGAATCAAGGTTTTCTATTGCCGGCGTTTCCAATGGTTGAAATCCATACAACTCAAACACATTACGAATAACGTTGAAAATATAATTACGCTTTCGAACTACCTCTGCGGGAAAATCTCTTGTGCCTTGCGGTAATGTTGGTTTCATGCCTCAAACCCCTGAAGGTTATTGCCCTAAATCCATAACGGGACTTAAGAATTATAAAATATTATATTAATAGAAAAATTGCCCTTCCCCCTTTAGGGCCTGGGCTTTAACTATCTTCTTACATGCTTCATCAATCATCTTGTACACTTTGTGATAGTCATCTTCACCGGCATACCACGGGTCAGGAACTTCGAGGTTCTGATTAGGATAAACTTCATTCATCAGCATTTCCACTTTGTCTTTATCCCATAATTCTTTACTTATCCTTTTTACCTCGTCATAATTATCCTTATCCATTACATATATCTTATCAAACTTCAGCATATCTTCATTTGTAAACTGGCGGCAGCAGTGTTTGCAAATATCAATTTCGTTATGCCTTGCAACTTTTTGAGATAATTTATGGGGAGCAATGCCTGTTTGATAATGAGAAGTTCCGGCGCTGTCAACCTCCCAATTTAACCCGGCCTTTTTTATTTTGTCTTTTAAGATGCCTTCAGCTAAAGGGCTGCGGCAAATGTTGCCGAGGCATACCATTAAAATTTTCATTGGGCAAATATAGTAAGTAGCGGATAGTTGGTAGTAAATAACCGGCAGGCGAAGTTGATGAATTGGAAGTAGTAATATTTAGAATCAATTAGAGCAACAACAAAAAAACCCAAAAGAAAACAGATAATTATAATCTATGGAAATACTAAACCCGGGCATCTTATTAGAAAGGCAGCGCTAAGTTTTCATGCGAAAAAGAATGAGATGCTGTAAAAATATTTATATTGCCAACCCTTCAAATATTAATATGGAAAACGAAGCAAGAGATAAAAGGACGAAAAGCTATTCTTTAATGCGGTCGTTATTAGATTATACGATGGGGCTTTTATACCTTGCCGGTGGAGTGTTTTTGATATTTGCCGAAAAGTTCGGATTTGAAATGGAAAACTTCGATAAAACGTTTCGGTATATTTTTGGGGGTCTTTGTATATTATATGGTAGCTGGAGAATTTACCGGGGCTTTAAGAAAGATTATTTTTAGTATGAAGTATTGGACACTTCTTGTAGGGGCAGCAGTATTTTTTGCAGCATGTGATAACAGGCAATCTATAAATAATGCAGGTAAAGACAGTACTGCTAACAATACAATTCGCATAAGTGTAGATGAAAGTTTTCAGCCGGTAATAACTGAGCAATTAAAAGTTTTTCAATCATCTTTTCCTAATACCACTATAATAACTGAATTTAAACCGGAAGCAGAGTGCCTTAGAGATCTTCAAAAAGACAGCATAAGAATGATTATTATCTCAAGGGAATTATCAAGAGATGAAACAAAGTTTTTTGACGGCACGATAGGTTTTAAGCCTGAATTTGGTGAGTTAGCTAAAGATGCTGTGGCAGTAATTATAAATGTAAAAAGTGCTGATTCAGTTTTTACACGTAACGACCTTAAACAACTCTTAAGCGGTACCGGCAACAGTAAATTAAATGTTGCAATAGATGGAAACACTGCCACCAGTACGGTGAGGTATTTAAGAGATTCTCTTTTAGGCGGCGCAACTTTTGCAAAAAACGTAAGGGGGGCAAAAAATAGTGAAGATCTAATTAACTATATTGCAACCACTAAAAACGCAATTGGTTTTATTGGTATTAGTTGGGTAACCAACCCCCAGAGCCAACAGCAGGAGGAAGCGCTACAAAAAATCAGGATGGGATTGATCGAATGCAAAAATTGCGACAAGGACGTATATGCCAAACCAACACAGCAAACAATAACATTTAAACAATATCCTTTGGTACGGGGATTGTACTACATATTAAAGGAAAACTACGCAGGTATCGGTTCGCGTTTTGTAAATTTTTTAAGTACGGAAAGAGGGCAGTTAATATTTAAAAGGGCTCTTTTAGTTCCTTCAAAAATTCAATTCAACAGAAGAACCACTAACATTAAAGAAAGCCAATAAAAACAAACAACAAACAACAAAAAACACAGTCACATGAAGAAACTGACAACTTTATTCTTAACAGTATTGTTTGCAGGTAATTTATTATTTGCACAATCTTTAGATGAGGCCAAAAAGAGTTTGTATTATGGCCGTACTACTTCAGCAGGTCAATCTCTTGACAAAATGATTGCTGCTAATTCCAAAAATGCGGAAGCTATTTATTGGAAAGGGCAGAGTTTACTAAATGCAGAAGATAAAGCCGGTGCACAAAAAGTTTACCAGGATGCATTAAATGCCGGAGTAAATGATCCATGGATTTGGGTTGGTATGGGCCATGTTGAATTGTTGCAAGGCAAAAAGGATGCTGCCCGTCAACGTTTTGAAGCAGCTATTACCGCCAGTACACAAAAGAAAAAAGAAAACCCTGATATTTTAAATGCAATTGGTCGTGCGAATGCAGATGGTGCTGCTAATATTGGCGACCCTGCCTATGCTATAGAAAAATTAAAAAGAGCAGCACAGTTGAAGCCTAATGATCCTGAAATACAAACAAATTTAGGTATTAATTACCTTAAGTTAGGACCCGATCAAGGTGGTAATGCTTACGAAGCTTTTACCGCTGCCAATAAAATAGACCCTAAATATGCCCGTGGTAATTTTAGATTAGGTAAAATTTTCCAAAGCCAGGGTAATACTGAAAAGTTTTTAGATTATTACAATCAAGCTATTCAGGCAGATCCTGCTTTTGCTCCTGCACAGTTAGAACTTTATAGCTACTATGCAAATAGAGATGTAAATAAAGCGCGTACATATTTAGAAAGTTATATGGCCAATTCTGATAAGGATTGTAATACAGATTATTTTTATGCTGATTACCTTTTCCGTTCGGGTAAATACAAGGAGTCTTTAGATAAGGCTAAAGCAATGGAAAACGGAGCCTGTAAAAATTATCCCCGCCTAAAGGTTTTATATGCTTATAATTACGACAGGTTAGGCGACTCTATACAATCAAGAAAAAATATCGAAGAATATCTTTCAGCCATTAATCCTGAAAAAGCTAAAGCCGATCCTAATATTGGTACTGATTATCTTTTCGGAGCTTCTGTTTTAAAACGTTTTCCAGGCGGGGAGCAAACTGCAATAGGATATTTGCAAACTGCACTTAATCTTGATACAAACAGGTTAACAAGGTTCCAGTATATGGATACCATTGCTTTTTTGTATAACAAACAGGGGAAATTGCAGGAGCGTTTAGAATGGTTGCAAAAGAGTTATAAAGAAAATCCCAAACCAAGTGACTTTGATTTATACAACGTGACAGATGCTGCTATTAATGCACAGAATTTTGTACTTGCTGATAGCTTAAGCAGAGTTTATATAAGCAAAAAACCAGATCAGGAATATGGATACGTACTATTGGCAAGAGCAGCTAAAGCTGCAGATGTGGACTCAACTAAAGGAACGGCTTTTGATGAAGTTCAGCAATATATTGATTACTTAACTAAAACAGATGCGGTAAAAAATGCTACAAAAGTTAAGTATCAGTATTATTATATTGCGCAGGTTGCTGCAGACAAAATGAAAGATTATCCTAAAGCAATTGAAGCATTGGAAAAAGTACAAGCACTTGATCCCGAAGATACTTTTGCAAAACAAGCCCTTCCTGTTTTAAGGAAAGCCGTGAATGGTAGAAGTTCTACTCCGGCAAGTAGCGGATCAACACCTGCCAAAGCAAAAACAAAAACAAAAAACTAACCTTCAGGGTTAATATTTTAAAACTCCTTGCACAGGCAGGGAGTTTTTATTTTTAGGCATTATTTACCGCCTCCTTATTTTGCACTCAATTATTCTATATGTATTTACTACAGGCAGCAGTTAACGAAGCACATTCTTCCGCTAATTACTTCCCTATTGGTTTGCAATTTCTGTTTGCAATTGGATTTATAGCGGCAATGATGGCTGCTTCTCATTTTTTAGGACCAAAGCGTAAAACTGATGATAAACTTCAAAATTTTGAAAGCGGGATAGAGGCGGTAGGAAATGCGCGCCAGCCTATGGCTGTAAAATATTTTCTTGTAGCTATATTATTTGTATTGTTTGATGTTGAAGTTATTTTTTTTTACCCTTATGCGGTTAACTTTAGAGAATTAGGCTGGGCAGGTTTTGGGGCAGTAGCTATGTTTGTTGGGTTCTTTCTTGTTGGGTTTTTCTACATTATTAAGAAAGGTGCTTTGCAGTGGGAAGATTGAATTAAAAGAAATAAGATAATCACATAAAAGAAGAAACATCTTCTGCTTCAAATTAAATGAAATAATTTTCCATTTCCTTACGATCCTTTAATTACTGTGCTTCAGGTTCTTCAATTATTTAAACTTATCTTCTTTTCCTGCTAAATAAAACTCGTTTTAGGGCTAATTCTTATTTTGAGGTGCTATGAAATTATCCTGCTATTCGATAGAGAAAAAAATTTCTGTCTTTCATGCCGAAGTTGTTGGCTAAAAAGCGTATCAGATATTCTTTCTCATGAAGAATAATCTGCCATTCATTACTCAATTCTTTTACTTCATGTACTTCAAAGAATTCTAAAAAATCACGGGAAACCATCATGCGGCGTAGTTCAAATTGTATGTCTGATTTTGGTCGTAGCTTTTTTTGTCCCATAAGAAATCGAAGATACTATCTCAAAAATCATAGCACCTCAAAATAAGAATTAGCCAAGTTTTATTCATTTATTTGAAATTTAAGGGCATATAGTACTTTTGTGCGCTTTTTAATGTGGCTAGGTTTTTTAGGACTTTATATGATTAATTACATATCTTTTGTAGTTAATTTTACAACTGTAAAAAATAAAACAATTTATGGCTCGCCCGGTAAGGTTTAATATAAAAGAAAAAGAAATTGAGGCACCTGATGGTATGATGGGTGAAGGTTTTATGGCTACCAGTTTCGACCAGGTAATTGGTCTTGCACGTAAAAATTCCCTTTGGCCATTGCCGTTTGCAACAAGTTGCTGCGGTATTGAGTTTATGGCAACTATGGGATCTCATTATGATCTTGCGCGTTTTGGTGCAGAAAGGTTGGGTTTTTCTCCCCGGCAATGCGATCTCTTAATGGTTATGGGAACGATTGCAAAAAAGATGGCTCCTATTGTAAAGCAGGTATATTTACAAATGGCCGAACCTCGGTGGGTAATGGCTGTTGGAGCATGCGCCTGCTCAGGAGGTATTTTTGATACATACAGCGTACTCCAGGGTATAGACCAGATAGTTCCTGTGGATGTATATGTGCCTGGTTGTCCTCCCCGCCCCGAAGCTATTTTAGATGGTTTTATGCGTATTCAGGATTTGGTTGGCCAGGAAAGCCTGAGACGAAGAAATGGAGAGAGGTATAAAGAATTGTTGAATGGATACGGAATACAATAATACTAATGTACAAATTTATATAATTTGAAAATGCGCAAATGATACTGAGATTCATTTTTGAATTGTTGAATTGTCAAATTGATTAAATGGCATTAACAAACGAACAAATCAAGCTTCGCTTACAAGAAAAATTTCCTGAACAAGTTACCGGTTTTGAAGAACCTTTTGGCATGTTAACTTTCTCAGCGCCTAAAGAATTAAATCTAAAAGTGCTTCAGTTTTTATATGATGATGCTGAATTGAGGTTTCAGTTTTTAACCACTTTGTGTGCCGTTCATTATCCTGAAAGAAAAGGGGAAGAATTAAACGTAGTTTACCATTTACACAACCTGGTTGACAATGTAAGAATTCGTTTTAAGGTGCCTGCCGATATTGAGAAACCAGATGTTTTTACGGCAACCAATTTATACGAAGCCGCTAACTGGCTTGAAAGAGAAACGTATGATTATTATGGTATTAACTTCGTGGGTCATCCTAATTTGAGAAGAATATTGAATGTTGAGGAAATGGATTACTTTCCTATGCGAAAAGAATTTCCTTTGGAAGATCAAACTCGCAGAGATAAGGATGATGAAATGTTTGGAAGAGGCGGAAGTAATTTTTTTAATTAATAATTGAATTTCCGTGGATGCAGTTTTGAAAGACATATTACAATCGCCCAGGCTGCATGATTATGTAAATGAGTTGCAGCAGTACCTGCTTGAAGAAAACTCAAAGCGGAAAGCTTTTTACCAGAATATGAGAGATGATGAAAAGGTTGAGTTTATAAATGGGGAGATTATTTATCATTCCCCCGCCAAAGAAAAACATAATGTAACGCTTGAAAATTTAGGTTACATTTTCCAAAGATATGTGCGCAAAAACCAGTTAGGGGTAATTAGAAGAGAAAAAGCATTGGTAAAAATGCGCAGAAATGATTTTGAACCTGACATTAGTTTTTTTAAAAAACAAGTTGCAGATAAGTTTGAACCAAATACCATGTTTTATCCCGTGCCGGATTTTGTGGTAGAAGTACTAAGTGATAGCACAGAACGTATAGACAGAGGAGTAAAACGAATTGATTATGCTTTAAACGGTGTGAAAGAATATTGGTTAGTTGATGCAGATAAAAAATTTATAGAGCAATATATTCTACAAATTGATGAGTTTGAATTGGCTGAAAAAATTCAGCATGGCACAGTAAGATGTAAGGTTTTAGTCGGGCTTGTAATTCCTCTGGAAGCAATTTTTGATGAAGAAAAAAATGAAGAATTTCAAAGAGAAATTTGAGTAACATAATTGGAACGGCCTCTAATAGAGAATTAAGCTGATTACATAAAAAATAGAAAATGTCTGTTGTAGAACACCATAAAAAACTTCCGGAAGGAAGTATTGAAAAACGAACTACCACGTTAAACCTTGGGCCTACACACCCAGCTACACATGGGGTTTTTCAAAATATTTTAGAGGTAGATGGCGAACGAATAGTGGATGCAGAACAAACTGTAGGATACATACACCGGGCATTCGAAAAAATAGCAGAACGTCGCCCTTTATACCAGATAACTCCGCTTACCGACCGAATGAATTATTGCAGCAGCCCTATTAACAATATGGGTTGGCACATGACGTGCGAAAAGCTGTTGGGTATTACTATGCCAAAACGTGTGGATTACCTTCGCATTATTATAATGGAATTGGCTCGTATTGCAGACCACCTCATCTGCAACTCAGTTATCGGTGTAGATACGGGTGCTTTTACGGGATTTTTATATGTAATGCAATATCGCGAGTTGATATATGAAATTTGGGAAGAGGTTTGCGGCTCCCGTCTTACCACCAACATTGGCCGTATTGGCGGATTTGAAAGAAATTTTAATGATATATCTTTTAGAAAGCTCGAAAAGTTTTTAAATGAATACCCGGCAGTTTTAAAAGAGTTTGAAAATTTGTTTACCCGCAACCGTATTTTTATGGAGCGTACACAAGGGGTAGGGGGCATTGCG
>JAABUN010008162.1_pt1 | contig 10859 bp, 9 predicted proteins | sample 5559311 | NCBI WGS metagenome assembly JAABUN01 (sample SAMN10711877, study PRJNA513370) | rock metagenome | isolation source: Antarctica rocks | place: Antarctica: Victoria Land, Siegfried Peak sud | reverse complement strand
ATCGAGATCGTCGGTGTCAACGACCTGACAGACAACAAGACGTTGGCGCACCTGCTGAAGTACGACTCGATCCTGGGCCGTCTGGCCGGTGAGGTCTCGTCGGGCCAGGACGAGATCACCGTCGACGGCCACAGCTTCACGGCACTCGCCGAGCGCGACCCGGCCGCGCTGAAGTGGGGAGACCTCGGCGCCGACGTCGTGATCGAGTCCACGGGCTTCTTCACCGACGCCATGAAGGCGCGCGCGCACGTCGACGGCGGCGCCAAGAAGGTGATCATCTCGGCCCCGGCCAAGAACGAGGACCTGACCGTGGTGATGGGCGTGAACCACGAGCTCTACGACGCGTCGGCGCACACCATCATCTCCAACGCGTCCTGCACCACGAACTGCCTGGCGCCGATGGCCAAGGCCATCCACGACGCCTTCACCATCGAGCGCGGTCTGATGACCACGATCCACGCGTACACCCAGGACCAGAACTTGCAGGACGGCCCCCACAGCGACCTGCGCAGGGCCCGCGCCGCCGCCCTCAACATCGTCCCGACCTCGACCGGCGCGGCCAAGGCGATCGGCCTGGTGCTGCCCGAGCTCAAGGGCAAGCTGGACGGCTTCGCGCTGCGGGTGCCGATCCCCACCGGCTCGGCTACGGACCTGACGGTCGTCGTGGGCCGCGAGACCACCGCCGACGAGGTCAACGCCGTCGTCAAGGAGGCTGCGGAGGGGGCGCTCAAGGGGTACCTGCGCTACACCGAGGACCCGATCGTGTCCTCCGACATCGTGACCGACCCGGCCTCGTGCATCTTCGACTCCGGGCTCACGAAGGTCAGCGGCAGCCAGGTCAAGGTCGTCGGCTGGTACGACAACGAGTGGGGTTACTCCAACCGCCTGGTGGACCTGGTCGCCCTGGTCGGCCGCGACCTGTGAACCTGCCCGACATCGGCTCGCTGGGAGAGCTGTCGGGCCGGCACGTGCTGGTCCGCAGCGACCTGAATGTCCCGCTGGATGGCACGACGATCACCGATGACGGCCGCATCCGCGCGTCCGTGCCGACGTGGCAGCAGCTGCTGGACGCGGGCGCCCGGGTCGTGGTCTGCGCTCACCTGGGTCGCCCCAAGGGCGCACCGGAGGAACGGTTCTCGCTGGCGCCCGTCGCCGAGCGCGTCCGTCAGCTGCTTCCCGGGGTGGCGGTGGCCTTTGCCGCCGACACGGTCGGGGAGTCCGCGCGAAGCGCGGTCGAGCAGCTGCAGGATGGCGGCCTGGTGCTGCTGGAGAACCTGCGCTTCAACCCGGGCGAGACCAGCGAGGACGACGCCGAGCGGGGCGCCTTCGCCGACCAACTCGTTGGCCTGGTCGGGGACCAGGGCGCCTATGTCAGCGACGGTTTCGGAGCCGTGCACCGTCGGCACGCGTCGGTGGTCGACGTCGCCGAGCGGCTGCCGCACGCCGCCGGGCGGCTGGTGCAGGACGAGGTCGCGGTCCTGCGCAGGCTCACGGCGGAGCCTGCACGTCCCTACGCCGTCGTGCTGGGTGGATCGAAGGTCTCCGACAAGCTGGGCGTGATCGATCACCTGCTCGAGCGCGCAGACCGCATCCTCGTCGGTGGCGGCATGGTGTTCACGTTCCTCGCCGCGCAGGGGCACGAAGTGGGCAGCAGCCTGCTCGAGAGCGACCAGCTGGACACCGTCCGGGGCTACCTCGACCGCGCCGTCGACACGGGCGTGCAGATCGTGCTGCCGATCGACGTGGTGGCTGCCACCGCGTTCGCCGCCGACGCCGAGCACGGTGTCGTCCCGGCTGATCAGATCCCCGCCGAGCGAATGGGGCTGGACATCGGTCCTGCGTCCGCAGAGCTGTTCGCTGCACGCCTCGCGGACGCCAGGACGGTGTTCTGGAACGGCCCCATGGGGGTCTTCGAGATGGAGCCCTACAGCCACGGGACCCACGCGGTGGCGCAGGCGCTGGTGGAGTCCGAGGCCTTCACCGTCGTCGGTGGCGGCGACTCGGCTGCCGCGGTGCGCACGCTGGGCTTCGCGGAGGAGTCTTTCGGTCACATCTCCACCGGCGGGGGAGCGAGCTTGGAGTACCTGGAGGGCAAGACGTTGCCCGGACTGATCGCCCTGGAGGGATGACGTGAGCAGAACCGCAGGCAGAGCAGGCCGCACGCCGCTGATGGCGGGCAACTGGAAGATGAACCTCGACCACCTGCAGGCCACCCACCTGGTCCAGAAGCTGGCGTGGACGCTCTCGGACGCCAAGCACGACCCCGAGGCCGTCGAGGTCGTGGTGCTGCCGCCGTTCACCGACCTGCGGTCGGTCCAGACGCTGATCGACGGTGACCGGCTGAGCCTGCGGTACGGCGCCCAGGACGTGTCGGCGCACGACTCGGGGGCGTACACCGGTGAGGTCTCCGGGGCGATGCTGGCCCGGCTCGGCTGCTCCTACGTCACGGTCGGTCACAGCGAGCGGCGCGAGCACCACCACGAGGACGACGCGAGGGTCGCAGCCAAGGCCCAGGCAGCCTTCCGGCACACGCTGGTGCCGATCGTGTGCGTGGGGGAGGGCCTGGACGTGCGTCGGGCCGGCACCCACGTCGAGCACACGCTGTCTCAGGTGGAGGGCTCGCTGGCCGGGCTCACCCTCGAGCAGCTGCTGACCGTCGTCGTCGCGTACGAGCCGGTCTGGGCCATCGGCACAGGCGAGGTGGCCACGCCGGACGACGCGCAGGAGGTCTGCGCAGCGGTCCGCCAGCGGCTGTCCGAGCTGCACGGCCAGCAGGTCGCCGGCGCCGTCAGGGTGCTCTACGGCGGCTCGGTGAAGTCGGGCAACGTCGCCGCGATCATGGCCCAGCCCGATGTGGACGGGGCTCTGGTCGGCGGCGCGAGCCTGGACCCGGGTGAGTTCGCGGCGATCTGCCGGTACCAGCAGCACCAGGTCGGACTGTAAACTCACGTGTCACGTACCCTGACGCAAGCTCGCCCCCCGACCCGGACCATCGACAGGATTCTTGAACTGTGACTGCACTGCGCATCACCCTGCAGGTCATGCTGGGACTGACCAGCCTGTTCCTGACGCTCCTGGTCCTGCTGCACAAGGGCAAGGGCGGAGGCCTGTCTGACATGTTCGGCGGCGGCATGTCCTCCGGGGCCGGCAGCTCCGGGGTCGCCGAGCGCAACCTCAACCGCGTCACCATCGCGGTGTCGGTGCTGTGGACCGTGGTCATCGTGCTGCTCAGCGTGCTGGAACGGTTCATCCCCTCCGCATGAGGTGGAAGCGTCGTCCCTACGGGGGCGGCGGCAACGCGCGGGCCCGACGGGTCCGCCACGACGACAGGGAGAACCAGCGTGGCAGGTGGTAACGCGATCCGGGGGAGCCGGGTCGGCGCAGGTCCCATGGGCGAGGCCGAGCGTGGAGATGCGGCCCCACGGGTCCGCGTCTCCTACTGGTGCGCGCACGGCCACCAGACGCAGCCGAGCTTCGCGCAGGACCCGCAGTCGGCGCCGCCCGAGTTCTGGGACTGCCCCCGGTGCGGCTTCCCGGCCGGTCAGGACAAGGACAACCCGCCGCGGCCGATGCGCAACGAGCCCTACAAGACCCACCTGGCCTACGTGAAGGAGCGGCGCAGCGACGCTGACGGCGAGGCCATCCTGGAAGAGGCGCTGCAGACGCTGCGTAAAAAGCGCATCGTGCGCTGACGCCGGAGCAGCACAGCCGATAGGCGAAAGGTCCGGTGTCCCACAGACACCGGACCTTTCGGCTATCGACGGCAGAGGCCAGAGCTCGACGGCTAGGGGCTGGCCAGCCGCGTCAGACCCGAAGGAATGCGTGCGGCAGCGGCCCGGTCGAGGAGCCATCGGGTGGCGTGCCGACCTCGGGCCCCCGCTGCCGGCACCTGGACCGGGCCTGCGTCGGACATGCTCATCATGACCGCGGGGGCCTTGTCCTGGCCCGAGACCACGAACCACACCTCGGACGCCTGATTGATCGCCGTCATCGTCAGGCTGGTGCGCAGCGGCGGCGGCTTGGGGGAGCCGTGCACGCCGACCACCGTCCGATCGTGCTCGTACAGGGCTGGCTGTCCGGGGAACAGCGAGGCCACGTGCGCATCGGGGCCCAGCCCGAGCAGGAGGACGTCGAAGTGCGGGACACCCGTGCGGTTGGCCGCTCCGGCGTGCCGGGCGAGCTCGTCGGCGTAGCGGGCCGCCGCGGCGTCCACGTCAGCAACGTCGGGACCGTCGGACGCCGGCATGGCGTGCACGCGGTCGGGATTGACCCGGACGTGGTCCAGCAGTGCTGCCCGCGCCTGGGTCTCGTTGCGCTCCGGGTCCCCGGTGGGTAGGAAGCGCTCGTCGCCCCACCACAGGTCGACCGCCTGCCAGTCCACCGCGTGACGCGCCGGGCTCGAGCACAGGGCCGCCAGGACCGCGATCCCGACCGTGCCCCCGGTCAGCACCAGATGGGCGCCGCCACGGGCGCTCTGGGCATCTACCAGGTGGGTCACCAGGCGCGCCGCCGCTGCATCGGCCAGGACGGCGGCGCCTGAGTGCACCACCACGCTGCTGGGGGTGCTCATGGCTTCACCTGCCGGCGGTCCAGCGTCTTGGCTGAGACCTTGGTCGGAACCCTGGTGGCTTTGCCGGCAACGGCGGTCGCGGCCTTGACCGTGGTCCGCCCGGCGTCGGCCATCATGTCCAGGCCCTCCCGCAGGACGTCGGCGAGGACGTCGTCCGGGTCCAGGCGGCGCAGCTCCTCGGCCAGGCAGTCGTCGGTGGCCCGGCGAGGGAGCGAGACACGCCGTGGCGGTTGGCCCGGCTGGGTGAGCGTGGCGATGTTCCCGCCGGGCCGGACCAGCTCCACCGCACCGCAGGCACGCTCCAAACGCACGGCAGCCATACCGGTGCCGGCCTTGGTCTTCTTGCGTTGCACGGGACAGTGCAGGGCCCACGCCAGCCACGCGGCGAGCAGGTCGCTGCTGGGGGAGTCCGATGCACCGGTGACCACCGCCGAGGTGACCGGCTCGAACGGGGGCTGGTCGAGGGCGGCGGCGAGCAGGGTCCGCCACCGGGTGATCCGCGTCCACGCCAGGTCCGTGTCGCCCTCGGTGTGGCAGGCGGCAAGGCGGGCCAGGGCCGCTGAGGGGCGTCGAGCGGTCGAGGAGTCGGTGATGCGTCGTTGTGCCATGGCCCCGAGGGGGTCCAGCGCCGGCTGCGTCGGCGGGTCGCCCGGCCACCAGGTGACGATGGGAGTGTCGGGCAGGAGCAGCGGGACGACCACCGACGCCGGGTGCGCCGCCAGCTCGCCGTACATGCGCAGCACGATGACCTCGCTGGCGCCCGCGTCCCCGCCGACGCGGATCTGGCCGTCGATCCGTGGCGATCCGCGGCGGGAGCCGACGGCCAGCGCCAGGACCCGGCAAGGGTGCTCGCTGCTGGCGGCGTTCGCCGCTGCGATGGCGGCTTCGGCGTCGCCGTCGTCGGTCACGATCAGCAGCGTGAGCACCCGACCCAGGGCCACGACCCCGCCGCTGAGCCGCAGCTCGAGCATCCGCTTGCTGATCGCTGAGGTGGTGGTGGCGGGCAGGTCGATGATCACGGTCGCCTCCAGATGCGTCCGGTGCGGGCCATCATGGCCCCGGCCGACTCAGGGCCCCAGCTGCCGGCCGCGTACGGCTCGGGAGCACCCCTGCCTTCCCAGTGCTTCAGCACCGGGTCGAGGATCCGCCAAGAGAGCTCGACCTCCTCATGGCGGGGGAACAGCGGCGGCTCCCCGAGCAGCACGTCCAGGATGAGACGCTCGTAGGCCTCCGGGGACGACTCGGTGAACGAGTGGCCGTAGCCGAAGTCCATGGTCACGTCCCGGACCTCCATGGACGTGCCGGGGACCTTGGACCCGAATCGGATGGTGACGCCCTCGTCCGGCTGGACCCGGATCACCAGGGCGTTCTGGCCCAGCTCCTCGGTGGCCGTCGACTCGAACGGCAGGTGCGGGGCACGCTTGAACATCACGGCGATCTCGGACACCCGGCGCCCGAGCCGCTTGCCCGTCCGCAAGTAGAACGGCACGCCTGCCCAGCGCCGGGTGTCGATCTCCAGGGTGACCGCCGCGAACGTCTCCGTGGTGGACGAGCCGGCGATGCCGTCCTCGTCGAGGTATCCGGGCACCTTCACCCCGCCCTGCCAGCCTGCGGCGTACTGCCCGCGAGCAGTGGTGGCAGACAGGTCCTTGGGCAGCCGTACCGCGGACAGCACCTTCTGCTTCTCCCCGCGCAGGTCCTTTGCCTCGAAGGAGACAGGTTCCTCCATCGCGGTCAGGGCCAGCAGCTGCAGCAGGTGGTTCTGGATCACGTCCCGGGCCGCACCGATCCCGTCGTAGTAGCCGGCCCGGCCCCCGATGCCGATGTCCTCGGCCATGGTGATCTGCACGTGGTCGACGTAGTTGGAGTTCCAGATGGGCTCCCACAGCTGGTTCGCGAATCGCAGGGCCAGCAGGTTCTGCACCGTCTCCTTGCCCAGGTAGTGGTCGATGCGGAACACCGAGTCCTGCGGGAAGACGGACTCCACGACGCGGTTGAGCTCCTGGGCGCTGTCGAGGTCGTGCCCGAAGGGCTTCTCGATCACGACCCGGCGCCACTGACCCTCGATCGCGTCAGCCAGGCCGGAGCGCTTCAGCTGTTCGCACACCACGGGGAAGAAGCCGGGTGGGATCGACAGGTAGAAGGCGGTGTTGCCACCCGTGCCCCGCTTGTCGGCCAGTTCTCGCACCGTCTCAGCGAGGGTGTCGAACGCCGTGTCGTCGTCGAACTCCCCTGGTACGAAACGAAATCCCTCGGCGAGGGTGTTCCACACGGCCTCGCGGAACGGGGTCCTGGCGTACTCGCGCACCGAGTCGTGCACGATCTGGGCGAAGTCCTGGTCTGCCCAGTCGCGACGCGCGAAACCCACCAACGAGAAGCCCGGCGGCAGCAGACCGCGGTTGGCCAGGTCGTAGATGGCCGGCATCAGCTTCTTGCGAGCCAGGTCTCCGGTCACCCCGAACAGGACCAGGCCGCAGGGTCCGGCGATCTTGGGCAGCCTCTTGTCGCGCGGGTCCCGCAGCGGGTTGTTCTCGGCCGTGACCTTCGCCGGCCTCACTCCAGCACCTCACTGCCGGCGGCCTGCGCACTGAGCGCCTCCACCAGGCGGGACAGTTGTGCCCTGTCGGTCAGGTGCAGCCGCAGCACCGGACGACCGTGGTCGGCCAGCACCTGCGCGTCGCCACTGGCCTGGGCGGTGATGAGCTCGCCGAAAGTAAAGGGCTGGCCCGGGACGTCGATGTCAGGACCCGCTGGGACAGAGGTGATCTGGAGGAAGACCCCCTGCGACGGACCGCCCTTGTGGTACTGGCCGGTGGAGTGCAGGAAGCGCGGTCCCCACCCGAAGGTCGTGGGCCGTCCGGTGCGCCGTGCCAGCGCGCCGCGCACGCTTGCCAGCGCCGAGTCTGCCTCCCTGTCCAGGTAGGCCATCACCGCCAGGTAGCCGTCCGGCCCGACCTGGCCGAGCAGGGCAGCCACCGCAGCCTCGAGGGAGGTGGCGTCCCCCAGCAGGTCAGGAGTGGCGCGTATCTCGATGCCGGCGTCGACGAGGTCTGGCGCGACGGACTCGCTCCGGTCGTCGAGCTGGCCGCGGGCCGCTTTCTTGGCGCTCTCCACGTCGGGCTGGTCGAATGGGTTGATCCCGAGCAGCCGGCCGGCCACCGCGACGGCGAACTCCCACAGCAGGAACTGGGCGCCCAACGGCCCCTGGACCGCGATCCGGGCGTGCCCGTCGGCGGGTGCCTGGGTTCGCGGAGCACCCGGGCCCAACAGGTGCGCCACGAGCACGTCCGAGGACGGGGACTGCGCTTGCGCGTCCGTCCGGTCCGCCACCACGGGCAGCAGGCCGGTGCCCAGCTTGCCCGTCGACTCAGCGACGAGCTGCTCGGCCCAGTCCCCGAAGCCGACCAGGCCCGAGCCCTCGTCCACGATGAGCATCTTGTCGAGCCGGGTCCCGCCCTCGGACTGCGTCGCGCCCAGCGCCGCCCCCAGCACCAGACCAGGATTCGCGGCGCCCGGTTCCGCCAGAGCCGGGCGCAGCGCTGCCGCCTGGTCCAGCAGCGCCGACACGTCGGCCCCGGCCAGGCCGGAGGGAACCAGCCCGAACGCGGTCAGGGCCGAGTACCGCCCGCCCACCTCCGGGTCGGCGTTGAACACCCGGCGGTACCCGCCGGCCCGGGCGCTGCTGTCGAGCGGGGAGCCGGGGTCGGTGACGACGACGATGCGGCTCAGCGGGTCGATGCCCTCGGCCTCGAAGGCGGCGGCGAGCACGCGCCGTTGCGAGTCTGTCTCGACCGTGGAGCCGGACTTGCTGGAGACGACCACGACCGTCCGGGACAGGTCGCCGGTGGTAGCGCTGGCAACCTGGCCCGGTTCGGTGCTGTCGAGCACGACCAGCGGCACCCCGGCGGTGGCGCAGATGACCTCCGGCGCCAGGGACGACCCGCCCATGCCGCAGAGCACCACCCGGTCCACACCCTCGGCCGCCAGCTCGGTACGCAGCTCCTCGATCTGCGCCAGCAGCGGCCGGGAGTGCTCCGCTGAGTCGAGCCAGCCCAGCCGGACCGACGCCTCGGGCTCGGCGTCGGGTCCCCACAACGTGACGTCGCGGTCAGCCAGCCGCTCGGCGACCTGCGCGGCGTCGAGCGTAGGCATCTCGCGGTCGGCCGCCGCACGTGCCGGGCCCTGGAGAACGACCGAGACCACGGATCCGGAGTCCTCTCGACCTGGGCTGGAGCTGATGTCGCTGCTCGACTCGCCGCTCAACGCTGGGCCTTTGGTGCGGAGCCGGTCGTGAAGCGTGCCATCTCGTCCGACACGGTGGTCGTCAGCTCGGCCCAGGAGGCATCGAACTTCTCCAGCCCCTCGCGCTCGAGCTGCTCGGTCACCTCGGCGTAGGAGATACCGAGGCGCTCGAGGGCGTCCAGCAGCGCGTCGGCTGCTTCGTGGGTCCCGGTGACGGTGTCCGCGGCGACGTCGCCCTCGACCTCAGCCTGCTGCTCAGCGAGCTCCAGGGTCTTGCTGGGCATGGTGTTCACCACGCCCGGGGCGACCAGCTGGTCGACGTACAGGGTGGCGGAGTAGTCCGGGTTCTTGACGCCGGTGGACGCCCACAGCGGGCGTTGCGGGTGCGCACCGGCTTCGGCCAGCACCTTCCAGCGCGGGGTCGAGAAGACCTCTGTCCAAGCGTGGTAGGCGAGCCTGGCATTGGCCACACCCGCCTGGCCCTTGAGCGCTGCGGCCTCGTCCGTGCCGATGGCGTCCAGACGCTTGTCGATCTCGCTGTCGACGCGGGAGACGAAGAAGCTGGCGACCGACTCGATCGTGGAGAGGTCACGACCGGCCTCACGAGCCTGCTCCAGCCCGACGAGGAAAGCCTGCATGACGGCGCGGTAGCGGTCCAGGCTGAAGATCAGCGTCACGTTGACGCTGATCCCCTCGGCCAGGGTCTGGCTGATGGCGGGAAGCCCCTCGACGGTCGCGGGGATCTTGATGTGCAGGTTGGGGCGGTCGACAGCGGCCCACAGCCGCTGGGCCATCTCCACGGTGGCCGCCGTGTCCCGGGCCAGTCCAGGGTCGACCTCGATCGAGACCCGCCCGTCGACGCCGTCGGAGGCGTCGAACACCGGTCGTAGGACGTCGCAGCCACGCCGCACGTCCTCGGTGGTGATCTCGAAGATGGCGTGCCCGACAGACTCCCCGTTCTCGGCGAGCTGCTTGACCTGGTCGCTGTAGCGCTCGCCGTTCGACAGGGCGGAGGCGAAGATCGTGGGGTTGGTCGTCACCCCCACGACGTGCTTGTCCCGCACCAGCGTCGCCAGGTCACCGGTGTCGATCAGTTCCCTGGACAGATCGTCGAGCCAGATCGAGACCCCAGCGGCGCTGAGCGCCGCGAGCCGGTCGGTGCCCTGGGTGGGTTGCTGCGTCATGTCCGTCATCTCCTGGTCTGCGGGGCGGATGGGGTGCGGGGCCGGGTGCGGCTCTGCGGGATCGAGGCGGCGCCGTCGCCGGCCCTCACTGCTGGTCGCCGGTTCCTCCCTGGAAGGGCACCGAGCCACGGGGAGCGGGGTCGCCGGCTGCGGACTCCATCGACTCCCGGGCGGCTGCGACCACAGCCTGCGGGGTCAACCCGAACTCGCGGTACAGCCTCTCGTAGTCGGCCGAGGCGCCGAAGTGCTCGAGGCTGACGCAGCGGCCCGCGTCACCGACCAGCTCACGCCATCCGAGCGCCACCCCAGCCTCGATGGACACCCGGGCCCGCACGGCGCGGGGCAGGACCGTGTCTCGGTAGCCCTCGTCCTGCGCGTCGAACCACTCGCGGCACGGGAAGGACACCACCCGGGTGGCGATGCCTTCGGCCTGCAGCAGCTCGCGCGCCTCCAGGGCGATCGCCACCTCCGAGCCGGTTCCGAGCAGGATCACCTGTGGTGTGCCGCCAGAGGCCTCGGCCAGGACGTAGCCGCCCCTGGCCACGCCGGCAGCACTGGCCAGCACGTCGCCCTGCGCCTCGCCGTCGCCGCGGGCCGGGACAGGCACGTTCTGGCGGGTGAGCGCGATCCCGGCCGGACGGTCGGTGTGCTCCAGGATCGTGCGCCACGCCCACGCGGTCTCGTTGGCGTCGGCGGGCCTGACGACGTCCAGTCCGGGGATGGCGCGCAGGGCGGCGAGCTGCTCCACCGGTTGGTGCGTGGGTCCGTCCTCGCCGAGCCCGATGGAGTCGTGCGTCCACACGAAGATGGACGGCAGCTCCATCAGGGCGGCGAGGCGCACCGCGGGGCGCATGTAGTCGCTG
>JAABUN010008161.1_pt1 | contig 10860 bp, 12 predicted proteins | sample 5559311 | NCBI WGS metagenome assembly JAABUN01 (sample SAMN10711877, study PRJNA513370) | rock metagenome | isolation source: Antarctica rocks | place: Antarctica: Victoria Land, Siegfried Peak sud | reverse complement strand
CTCTATTCGTAGAGTTCTATCTCGGCCCGGATGCCGGATGCTCGGGCGAGCTTCGCGTCTGTGGTGACGAGCGGAGCGGCCAGAGCTTCGGCGAGCGCGATGTACGCAGCATCGTAGGCTGTGACATTCCGGCGGAGCTCCCAAATACGTGATAGCAGCATGGTGTGCGAATAGCGAGCGAGACTCATTGCTCCGAGTCTTCCAAGTGCGATCTCGGCCCGCTCCGAAGAGATGTCGCCGTTGAGATTGAGGCGTCGAAGAGCGTGCGAAACTTCGACCTCGAAAAGATGTGGCACATGCAGGATTCGCTCTGGATCCCCTACTCTCGACCGGATAGCTTCAGCGGACGGGCCGGTGTTCAGCAGGATAGTGATCGCAGCCGAAGCATCGAGTACGATCAAGGAAAACTAGCCGAGATCGCGTGGATCGTCCGCGTCTCGCATTTGACGTATGATCTCCGCTGGAGACTCACACAATTCCACCGGTTCGTCTTTTTTCAAACGCTCCATCAACTCCCGCAAAGTCGGCTTCTCTGCTACCTTCTCGACCTCCGAGAGCAGGTAATCCGAGAGTGACATGCCCTCACCCGCCGCCCGCGCCTTGAGCACCCGGTGCAACTCGTCCGGGACGTTTCGTATCTGGATCATCTTCGACATGCTTTTGAGAGTATCACATGTGCAGCACATGTGAATCGCTGCACGGGTGCGTCTTGTGGAAACGTGGAGCTTGTCGTACTCTGGCCCGGATGATCTATGAGCTGGAGTCTCGGAGATGAAGGATGGTTTGGTGGAACGGTTGCTTTCTGGCGACCGGCGAGCGTTGGCGCGGGTTATTTCGAAGATAGAGCGCGAGGATGAAGAGACTACCCGGATCATCACGGAGATCTTCCCCAAGACCGGCAACGCGACCACCATCGGCTTTACAGGACCGCCGGGCGTTGGTAAGAGCAGCGTGATCAGTCGCTTGGTCAAGCTGTATCGCTCGGAGGACAAGAAGGTCGGCATAGTCTCGGTGGACCCATCGAGCCCGTTCTCCAAAGGAGCTATCCTCGGTGACCGTATCCGGCTCTCGGATCATTTCCTGGACCCTGGAGTGTTTATCCGATCCATGGGTAGTCGGGGCCATCTCGGAGGACTGGCCGGCGGCTCACGGCTGGCGGCGATGGCGATGGATGCCTACGGCTGCGACGTAGTGCTGTACGAAACGGTCGGGGTTGGGCAGGGCGAGGTCGAGGTAGCGTCGGCGGCGGATACGGTCGTGCTGGCGCTGCAGCCGGGAGCGGGGGACGCGGTTCAAGCTCTGAAGGCCGGAGTAATGGAGATAGCGGATGTTTTTTGCGTGAATAAGGCCGACCATCCACAGGCCAAAGGAGCCGCTTCGGAGGTGCGGTCCATCCTGGAGATAGGCCACGAACTCGACCCGGACCCGTGGTTTCCGCCTATTGTGATGACTCGCGGGGATAGCGTAGACGGCGAGGGTGTCGAAGAGTTGAAGGAGACGATAGAGAAGCACCGGGCGTATCTGATGGAGAGCGGAAAATTGGATGAGCGTCGGCGGGCGGCTCTGCGGGATTTTGTGGTTTCGTGGGCGACCACGCGGCTGGCCCGGACGTTGCGCGAGCGGCTCGGGCGGGAGGATGGCGAGATTATGGACCGCGTCTACCGGCGGGAACTCGACCCTATCTCCGCCTCCGAGAGCATCTTCCGCGAACTTTGATCGTCACCTACGCAGCAGGTGAAAGTGGAGCTTCCAAAGCCGAGCGAGATGGCGCGACCGTGGTCGTGGTTGATGCTTACCGGGCGAGCACCACGATCTCCGTCCTTGTAAGCAAGGGCGCCCGTGTGGTCCCGGTAGCGTCCATCGAGGAAGCCGCAGCTTACCCCGGAGCGGATTACCGTGTCGGGGAGCGCGACAGCGCCAAAGTATCGGGCTTCGACTTCGGCAACTCGCCGACCGAGATCGAGAGAGCCGAGATAGAAAGAGGGGCTACGGTCGTCCTCTCATCCACCAACGGAACCAGAATACTCGCTGCCGCTCTCGACGCTCCGAAAATCCTCACGGGGGCCTTCGTCAACGCGCACGCCATAGCCGACAATATCTCCACCGACACGACAAACGAAAAAGTCGCGGTGATCGGCTGTGGCTGGCGCGGACATCGATCATCAGAAGACGAATCCGCCTCTGGTGCGATCCTAGCCCGTCTCAAAGCACATGGTGCCACCCTCGGCGACCGAGCCGAGAAAATCGTACAAACCTACCTAACCCGCCCCGAGAAATCTCTCCGAAACAACACAGCCGCAAAGCGTCTGACCCGCTTGAATTACGCCCACGACTTGGACATATGCCTAGCCCTAAACACCATACCGGTCGTGCCTCGACTGGTGGATGGAGCTTTCGTAGCTGGATAGAAATATGGAGTAGAGCACTTCAGATTGTCGGGTTTTCTCTGACGGGCTGACCTGCTGAGAGCCGTCGCAGGTGGCGTGCTGACTGGCTCAAAGTCTCTTGTGACATCCTAGCGGTCCATCTTGCGTGCGGATTTAGCCGCCGAGCGGCATCGGTCGCTACAGTAGACGACGGAGTCCCAGTCTCTTGCCCACTTCTTGCGCCAGGTGAAGGTTCGACCGCAGGTTGGGCAGGTTTTCTCCGGGAGATTCTGTTTCTTTACGCCGCTCATTAGGGCGGTTGTGTTATGGACGTTTCAGGAGGCGTTTCCAGGCTGGGAAAGAGGTGCAGACCAGGGCCAGGATGAGCATGGCTAGGAGAACTTTGCGGCTTCGATGCAGGGAGAAGGCGATCCAGGAGAGCGAGATCCAGAACCCCATATTCACGGATGCCACGGCGTACACCCACCTCGCGAACTTGTGTTGGTCGCTATAGAAATCCATCTCCTCGATTACAGAGGTCCGTTCGTTGCCGTCCATCCCGAGCCGCAATAAGACGACCGGCGCGAGGTTCAGGGAGAGTACCAGTGAGATCCACTTGGGCAGATTTCCGGGCTGCGGGTAATGCCCTTTCACGACGAAGGTCAGGATGATGGTCGCGAGTACATTACCCGTTGCTCCGGCGTAAACTGGAAGCGGAAACCGCCCCATGTCTCTCAGGTCGTCCATCTCGTGCAGTCGTTTGGTTCCTGCGAAACGGGCCACGGCTACCAGGCCGCCACGGAACGAGAATCGTTGATAAACGGTAGTATATTCCTGTGGGTCATCTCTGGTTACCTTCCCGTTGCGTTGCTTTTGTCTCTACATTCTGCCACTTCGGAACAGAGAGCGCATTAGTGCGTGCTTCAATCGGGGTTGCAACGTGAAGTAGATCAGATCTTTGAGAGGTTGATTGTTTAGTGAGTGGTTTTGGATGCGGGGATTGGCGCGGGTGCGAGCGAGCGCGTGGCCGCTTCTGCAGGCATCGGCGGCGGCTAGCCTAGCGTATCTCTTCGCAACGGTGGTGATCGGCCACGATCGGCCATTCTTCGCACCCGTTGCCGCGATCATCGCTCTGAGTGTCACGCTCGGACAGCGACGGCGACGGACAGTGGAGTTGATGATCGGGGTGGCTGTGGGGCTGACGATAGCGGATATCGTGGTGGTGCTCATTGGGACCGGAACACTGCAGATCGGCTTGGTCGTGCTGCTCTCAATGCTGGCGGCGGTCTTCTTCGGCGGCGGCGCGTTGCTCGTAAACCAGGCGGCGATCTCCGCTCTGTTAGTGGTGGTGCTCCAACCCCTGGATGCCGTGTTCTCGCCGGAAAGGTTTCTGGATGCCCTGGTCGGTGGTGGCGTCGCGTTGCTTATCAATTACGTGTTTCCTATAAACCCTGAGAAGCTTGTCGAGGGTGCGGCCCGCCCGGCCTTCGAGGAGTTGGTCGGGGTGCTCGAAGAAGTGGCGATGGCGCTTGATATCGGAGATCCGGATCGGGCGGAGCGTGCGTTGCTGAAATCCCGCGAGATAGACGATCGGGTGCGCAGTTTCCACGCGGCTCTCGAAATCGGCCACGAGACGGCACGACTCTCCCCGACGCGCCGCCGCGCTCTAAAGCACATCCAGCTCTACACCGCTGCGGGACACCGGATCGAACTGGCCGTCATAAACGTCCGGGTGCTGGCGCGAGGCGCGGCCAATGCAACCCGTCGCGGCGATTCTGTGCCACCCAGGCTGCCCGAAGCCGTGCTGAACTTGGCGGCGGGCGTGCGAGCTCTATCCCTGTATCTGGAGGAATCCGAAGTACCGGAGGAGGCCCGTCATTACGCGCTCAAGGCTGCGGAGGTAGCGACCTTTTTGCTGCGGGATCGCTACGATCTTGCGACGAGCGTGCTGGTCGGTCAGATCCGCTCCGCCGCAGTGGACTTGCTCCGCAGCACGGGCATGGATCAAGCCTCAGCACTAGCCGCTCTCGAAGAAGCCGCCGGTCGCGCATCGGAGATTTGAGCCGGTCAGGCAGTGAACCGGTCAGCTAGAGCTGTAGGTCGCGTGGCCGTTTCAGACTGAATCGAATCTCGGTTTCAAGAAGTTCCCGGCGGATGAGGTGCTCAAGGTTTTGTCATCCTGGAGTTGAATGATCGCGCATTGCCAAATCCGTACGTTCTCTAAGTTGGTCGATTTTTGCAGGTTCGGTCGAGTTTGCGATGCCTCTTAGACCTACGATTTTTTGATTCTTGAACGCTTCGTTGATCCGATGAGTCGAAACCACATAAAAATCCCATGTGGTCGCGTCGATTACGTTTGCCGCTCCCCGGTCCTTCTCTGCGAAGAGACAGAATACGTAACAATCCGCTGATCTAGTACTTTCTTCTAACCACGTGCTGTTCGCCTCATCCCAAGTTCCGCGCTCGCCAATGTCGAAGCGAATATTCGAGAAAGTGCGCTGATTCCAACTCTGGATATACGCTGACGCTTTGACTTCGATCTTTTTATCCTCATAGAGGAGATCGAAATCCCCCCAGCCAGCGGGCGGCATGTTCTCTGTTACGCCTAGTGCCGAGCCAACTAGAAACTCCGCAAACATTCCCCGCGTGGTGGTAGTGAGAATGTCCGAGTAGGCCCAGGCCCAGAAATCACTGACTGTCGCGTCATTGAGTCCAATTATCTTCTCTTTTGGGTTCAAACGCACCGCGAAATAACTACGCTGTCTCGCGACCACGAAGCTCGACGCGCCGGATCTTGCCGCTTGTCGTCTTAGGTAACTCTTCTATAAATTCGATCCTGCGCGGATATTTGTACGGGGCGCTGTGGGATTTGCAGTAGTCCTGGATCTCTTTCTTCAGCTCTTCGGAAGCCTCGTGGCCGTTCGCCAGGACGATGTACGCCTTCACGATGCTGCCCCGCTCGTCGTCCGGTGTTGGGACTACGGCGCTTTCGAGTACGGCTGGGTGTTCGATCAGGATGCTCTCTACCTCGAACGGCCCAATCCTATATCCCGCCGATAGGATGACATCATCAGCCCGTCCCACAAACCACATATAGCCGTCGCTGTCTTTGTACGCTCGATCCCCGGTTAGATAATATCCATGCTGGAACGTGGATGCGGTCTCATCCGGTTGCTCCCAGTATTCTTTGAAGAGACACGGGATGCGACCGGCGAGCGCGATGTCTCCGGGTTCGTCAGGGGGGCACTCGTTGCCGTCCGGGTCTATGACCGTGACTTCGCAGCCGGGGGATGGTTTGCCCATTGAGCCCGGTCGCACTTCGAGTCCGGGATAGTTTGCGACGAGGAGCGTGTTCTCGGTCTGGCCGTAGCCGTCGTAGATGGTGATGTCGTGCAGGGCTTTCCATCTCTCGATCACGGGCGGATTGAGCGGCTCTCCGGCGGAGACGGCATGCCGGATGGAGGAGAGGTTTGCTGTTTCTAATTCGGGGGCTTTGGCTAGAAGGCGGTATTCGGTGGGAGCCTGGCATAATACGTTTATCTCGTGGCGTTCTATGAGGTTCAGGCGTTCGGCAGGATCGAAGCCGCCCTCGTGAACGAAAAGTTCTGCTCCGAGGCTCCACGGTCCCAGGAACACGTTCCAGATGCTTTTGGCCCAGCCGGTCCCGGAGGTACACCATAAACGGTCGTCCTGCTGGAGATCCAACCAGTACTTGGCCTGCATCCCTTTTGCGTGCGTGTAACCATGCGTGTGCAACACACCCTTCGGATGCTGCGTGGTTCCCGAGGTATACAGGATGAACGCGCCATCGTCGGCTGCGGTGTCTTCGGCGTCAAAATAGCTGGATGCTAGGTCCATCATCGGCTCGCACGAGAGCCAACCCAGGACTTCCTCGCCGAACTGTAGAAAGTGTTCGAGGGTGGGTACGTCCTCCCGCATCTCGTTCACGGCTTCGATGCCTTCGGTATCCGAGATGATCGCAACGGCCCCCGAGTGTTCGGCCCGGAATTTGAGATCCGCCGCCCTAAGTTGCGGGGCGCAGGGGATGGCTATGGCACCGAGTTTAAGCAAACCTGTCAGGACGATGTGCCATTCAGGTACTTTGCCGAGAAGCACCATAACGCGGTCGCCACGCTGTATACCGAGGTTGCGGGCCACGTTGGCGAAGCGGTTGGACTGAACGGAAAACTGCTCGAAACGTAGTCGCCGGATATCTCCGCTAACGCCCTGCCAGATCAAGGCCGAGAGATTCCGCTCCGCCCACTTGTCCACGACATCCCGCCCGAAGTTGAACCTCTCCGGCGTCTCCCACTCGAACTCCGAGTACGTACTCTCATAGTCCCCAATGTTCGCCACGTCCCTCACCTTTCCCCAAAGGTAGTTTGTCTAGCATCATATCTTACTAGAAGGTAGAATGCGCAGTATGAGGAAAAGCACTAGAGAGCGAAGCATCAGCGAGCAAGAGCGTCGCGATCGGGACGTGGAAATATACGCCGAGCGACCGAAGGGCTTCTTGCATTTCCTGGCCTACGTGTTCGGAATCTTCTTTCGATAAACCCGCTTTTAATCTTCTTTTCCTAACTGCTTGCACTAACAGTTTCCGCACAACGCACCACCTTCACCGATTATTGGAGCCCTAGTTTGATCCCGTGGTCTTGTAGACTAACATCCGATGGCTTTTAGACTGGAGGAGTTACTGTGGAACGAGCGGTTATTCTCGGGGCGGCGCGTACGCCGTTCGGCAAGTTTGGCGGAGCACTGGCGGCTTTGAGTGCGCCGGAGCTTGGGGGACGGGCGATCCGGGAGGCCGTGGATCGATCCGGTGTGAGAGACGATGAGATCCAGCACTCCATCTTCGGCCTCGTGGTGCAGGCGGGTATCGGTCAGATACCGAGCCGCCAGGCAAATTATCACGCGGTACTCCCATACTCCTTGACGAGCGAGACCATCAATCAGGTCTGCGCGTCGGGCTTGCGGAGTGCGACGCTGGCGGAGACCCTGATCCGGGCTGGCGACTACGACGTGATCCTGACCGGCGGTATGGAAAGCATGTCGAACGCTCCATATATGTTGCCGAAAGCCCGCTGGGGCGCTCGCATGGGCGACACTCCGATGGTCGATGCCATGATGTACGATGGACTGCTCGACGCCTTCGAGCACGTCAACATGATCCGCTTTGGCACCGACGGCGCGAAAAAGTTCGACCTCTCCCGCGAACGCCAGGACGAATGGTCCCTGAGAAGCCACCAACGAGCAGCCAAAGCCACCGACGAAGGCCGACTCTCCAGCGAGATAACAGGCGTCAAAGTCTCCGGCAAAAAGGGACCGTCGACCTACGTGGAAGCCGACGAGGCGATTCGGCGCGACACGACCCTTGAGAAACTCGCCGCACTCAAACCCATAGATGAAGGCGGCACCGTAACAGCGGGCAACGCACCCGGCGTAACCGACGGCGCGGGTGCCCTGGTGCTCGCAAGTGAGTCTTTCGCCGAATGCCGCAACCTCGAACCACTCGCGAAGATAGTCTCTCACGCCAAAGTCGCCGAAGAGCCGCCAAACTTGCTAACGGTTCCGGGAAACGCGGGCAAGCTCGCGCTGGAGAAAGCTGGTTGGAGCGCCGAAGATCTGGATCTAGTAGAGATAAACGAGGCGTTCGCCGGGGTCGCGCTGCACTCGACGGACATCCTCGGTGTCGACCCGGAGATCGTGAACGTCAACGGCGGTGCGTTGGCTCTGGGGCATCCTATAGGAGCTTCGGGAGCACGAATCTTGATGACGCTCGTCTACGAACTGCGACGCCGGGGTGGAGGCAAGGGACTCGCGGCGATTTGCTCCGGAGGCGGTCAGGGCGACGCGGTTTTGGTGGAGGTCTAGTCCCGAGCAGCTCTCAGTCGCTTTTGCGCGGTATCGGACGTAAGATAGTCTGAGTTGCCGCTATCTAGCCCCGCAGGAGGATTGTTTGATTGTCGAACAGCGCCGATAAATACACGCTCGGAGTCGAAGAGGAGTACCAGATCATCGATCCTGAGAATCGGGGCTTGTTCAAGGATGGCGAGGGTGTCCTCGAACGGGCGCGGGGCGTTTTGGAGGATCAGGTCGAAGCCGAGATGCTCGCGTCGCAGATCGAGGTGATGACCCCGGTATGCAACTCTCTCTCGGAGATCCGCACGCAGTTGACGCGCTTGCGTCGGGGCGTTATCGAGGCGGCGGAATCGGAAGGATTGCGGATCGCCGCCGCCAGCACCCACCCGTTCTCTCACTGGGAGGATCAGGACATAACCCCAAAGACCCGCTACCGCAGACTCATGGAGAACTTCCAACAACTCGCAGAAGAGCAACTCTCATTCGGCTTCCACGTCCACGTAGGGGTCGATGACAGAAAATCGGCGGTTCAGGTCTTGAACCATCTGAGGATCTGGCTGGCCCCGATGCTCGCCCTCTCGGCGAACTCTCCGTTCTGGCTCGGCGGCGACACGGGATACGCAAGCTATCGCACGCAGGTCTGGGGACGATTCCCGACGGCGGGACCGCCCGGATACTTCGGCACGCTCGCCGCCCACGACTCGCTCGTTCGGTCGCTGGTCGAGACCGGCGGCGTGATGGACGTGGAGAGCGTTTATTGGGATGCGAGATTACCGGAGAAGCACGATACGGTCGAGATCCGGGTTTCAGACGTGTGCAGCAAACTGGACGAAGCCGTGATGCTCGCCGGACTAGCCCGCGCCGCCGTGCGTGAGTGCCACGAACGCGCCCTGCGAGAAGAACCCGCCCCCGAAGTACGCCCCGAGATGCTGACGACCGCCCACTGGCGAGCCTCCCGCAACGGCCTCGACTCCGAATTAGTGGACCTCGAAACCAACCGCGCCGTACCCGCCCGCGAGTTGATAAACAAACTACTCTCCTTCGCCCGACCAGCCCTCGAAGACTTCGGCGACTGGGACGAAGTATCCGCACTCGTGGAAGCGACACTAGAAGGCGGCAACGGAGCCCAACGCCAACGTCGCGCCTACGCCCGGGAAGAAAAACTAGAAGATGTAGTTGACAACCTCGTCGAAGAGACGGGTCTGGAAGTCAGATCGTAGAGAGCCTACCCGAGGAAGGAACCAGAGATGAGTGAAGACCCACGAGAAGGTACGGACAATCCCGGTGTCATCGCTCCACCGCCCCTGATCTACGTCGGAACGCTCGCCGTCGGTCTGCTACTCAATCTCCTCCACCCGGTTCCATTCCTGCCGCGTGGTCCGTGGCGGATACTTGGCCTACCGCTCGCGTTCACAGGACTCCTGATCGGGCTTCAAGGCTACCGGGAAATGCGCCGCGCCGGGACAAACGTGGACCCGTACAAACCCTCGACGGCCATCGTCGAAGCAGGACCATACCGCTACACTCGCAACCCACTTTACGTAGGTATGACCCTCATCTACACCGGCATCACCACTCGCGCAAACGCACTACCCGCAGCCTTGCTGCTTCCAATAGTTCTAGCCGTCATGCGGCATGGTGTGATAGAGCGCGAAGAGCGTTATCTGGAAGACAAGTTCGGGGATGAATATCGGCATTATAAGGCGCGGGTTCGGAGATGGGTATGAGCGCCGCAGCCTCATAATCGTCATCCCAGCAAAGCGCGTCGGAGAGGTGAGCGAGCAGCAGACGAAGTACATAACGCGTGGCGCACAGGAGTATGTGGAGCGTGTCGCTGGTCATCGGTAGACATTGGAGGAAAATTATGGAATTTAACCTATCTCTTCAATTTATTGTAGCTTAGAAATTGTTTCTTTACCCTCAATTGATAGCGAAGATGTTTTCTGTCCGTTACAATGAGTGTAATAGTACTGTTACGGAGAAGGGTGGCTTGGTATGGTTTCTCCCGCTGAACAATTTGACAGAATAGAAAAAGAAATCTTGATAGCTTTGCAGCAGGATAGCACCGTTACGCTATCTGAGTTAATTCAGCGTTTCATAGCCGAAGGAAAAAATCCCGACCTCGTCCGCGAAGTGGTGTGGGGGCTACTAGACAATCGGATGGTACAGCTTACCTCGGACCGTAAACTCTTACTAGATTCAATTGATCAGCACGTTACGGTTTAGTGAAAGAGTCACGTCGCTTGCCTGAACGGACGCAGATCTAACATTGGCAGTAGCCGCCGAGCGGTACGAACGCTTCTTTACCACTTCTACGAAGAACACAGGAGACACAAGAGAACCTGGTCAGCGGGACCGGGACCGTATCCTTTACACGTCAGCCTTCCGACGTTTAGCCGGTATTACGCAAGTTGTTGCGCCTGTGGAAGGACACGTGTTCCACAACCGACTTACTCATACTTTAGAAGTTGCTCAGATAGGACGAAGGCTAGCAGAAAAACTGCTTCAAAACTATGATGAAGTGGGCTTCCCCCGGTAAGACGGACACTCTAAAGTGGGGACGATGAGTCTCTAGAAAGGAGGTCCACAGTGCCAGGTCCAACACCACACTATCCACCGGAGTTTAAGAGGG
>JAABUN010008160.1_pt1 | contig 10863 bp, 13 predicted proteins | sample 5559311 | NCBI WGS metagenome assembly JAABUN01 (sample SAMN10711877, study PRJNA513370) | rock metagenome | isolation source: Antarctica rocks | place: Antarctica: Victoria Land, Siegfried Peak sud | reverse complement strand
GTCCACGCTGCTGTCCTGGGCTGCGAACAGGGTGGCGTACCGGTCGTGGAGGTCGTTGAAGTTGCCTTGGGTGTAGGACTTCACCTTGATGCCGGTCTTGGCCGTGAAGGCCGCGATAGTGCTGTCCTGGAACACCTTGTTCGTGTTGTCGTCGACGATCGTGATCTCACCGCTGGGCGCTGCCCCTGGCACCAGCGGACCGTCTGAGGCTGAGCCCGAAGCGCCGGGACTCGATGCGTCGTTGGCGCTCACGCATCCGCCGAGGGCGAGTGCGCCGGCGGTGAGCCCGCCGAGCTGCAGAGCCCGACGGCGAGTGAAGGCAGGAGTAGTCATGACATGTTCCCTTTGCTGGTGGTGGGGTTGCTGCCTTGTCGTGTTGGCAAGACAGGTCGGGCACGTCAGATGACTTGGGGGAGCCCGGACTCGAGGCTCCGGTGGACCGCTTCGATGGCGTTGGTGACCAGGCAGCCGTAGGCCGCGTCGGGGAGGTCGTACTTCTCGCCGTTGAGCACGGCCAGGAAGTCGGTCGCCATGTCGATGGGAATGCCGTGGAGCCGGCCGTGGCGCTCGTAGACGCCGAAGCCGGGCCACGTCACGCCGTCTGCTCCGTAGTGGGTGACCCCGTCGTTGGAGATGTCGAAGTAGAAGCTCGAGGAGCTCGTGTGGACCTCGTAACGGAAGTCGAACACCGAGGGTGCTGTCTCAGGCAGCACCCACGTGGAGTTGAGCACGGCGACCGACCCGTCCGACATCGAGAACGAGGCGGTCACCGAGTCCCACGTCTCCACGCCCACCGAGGGGAGGACGATCTTGGTCCCCCGCGCGAAGACCTCGGTCGGCGTAGTCCCGCTGAGCCACATCGTGAGGTCGAGGGTGTGGGGCATCAAGAACCAGGCCGGCGAGCTTCTCGCTGCCCAGGACAGCATCTGCGTCGGGACCCAGCGGGTGTCGTTGAGGTTGGCGACCTGGATGACCATGGCACCGTGCGCGTCTTCGGCGAGCAACTTCCGTGCCTCGATGAACTTCTGGTTCCACCGGTTCTCGAAACCCACCACGACGCGCGACCCGGAAGCTTCGCTGGCTCGCAGGATGGCGCGAGCATCTTCTGACGTCGTGGCCAGCGGCTTCTCCACCAGGATGTCCAGACCTCGTTCCAAGCACAGGACAGCGGGCTCGCGGTGCGCGAAGTCCGGGGTCGCGATGATGGCTGCGGTCAGTTCCGGATGGGCCTGGAGCATGGCGGCGGTGTCCGGGTACACAGGGATGGCGAGCGCGGCTGCGTTGCGTTCGCGCACTGCTGGGGACGGGTCGCACAGCGCAACCAGCTCCGCATCGGGGTACTGCTGCACGGTGGTCGCGAACATCGATCCGCGGATACCGCCTCCGACCAGGCCGACACGTGGAGTCGCGGGGTTGAGCATGGGGACCGCCTCGGTGTTGGTCGAGAAGAGGTGCTCGGACAGTGGCCACCAGGACCTCGACCGGCTATGTTTGTGGTGATACCGTACTTACCTCGGCCTGATCTGTCCATAGGTGCTCGTTACGGTTCCTTGAAGCAACTGGGTTCGTCCCCAGACAGGAGGGTGCGGTGCCTCCCCCGACGGTCGAGCCCAAGCCGAGACTGCTCAATCCTGCCGGTATGGGCCAGGCCAACCGATCTCGAGTGCTGGAGCTCCTGCACCAGAACGGTCCGTCGAGCCGAGCCCAGCTGGCCCGGGCTCTCAACGTCAACCGGACCACCATCACCACGATCCTTCAACCGCTGATCGACAACCAGACTCTGGTCGAGGGTGAGCAGGTGGCGTCGTCTCCCGCCGGCGGCAAACCTGCTCGTCCGTTGTGGTTCAACCGCAACGGCAAGGAGCTCGGGTCGGTACGCCTCGGGGCTCGAGCGATCACGGCAGCGCGTCTCGGCATGGACGGAACGGTGCACGACCGAGGACAGGCCGAGATCGACCCAGCCCAGGACGTCGGCGCCATCGAGGACGTCATTCTCGGACTGGCCCGGCAGCTCTTCGAAGGGCGACCACTTCTCGGTGTCGGTGTGGCGGTCTCGGGGATGGTTGACACCACCACCGGCGGGATCATCGCGATGAACCTGGCGCCGGTGCTCAACGGCTACCCCATCGGGTCCGTGCTCGGCGAGCGCTTGCACGTCCCGGTCGCGGTGGGTCACCACCCTTATGTTCAAGCACTCGGAGACCGCTGGTTCGGCCACGGCCGACGGTTGACCACCTTCGCCTCGGTCTACACCGGCGAAGCCTTGGGCATGGGCATCATCCACGACGGTCGAAGCGTCCAGGGCGCGGCCGGCGCCGGCGGGGAGTACGGGCACATGGTCATCGACCGCCAGGGTGAGCGGTGCACGTGCGGGAGGCAGGGCTGCTGGGAGACGGTGGCCAGCGTTCCGTGGTTGCGCCGCGAAGCGGCGAGAAGAGCCGTGCCTGGTGCCGAGACCGTCGATTGTCTTCGTCTGACGTCCGAGGCCGAAGCAGGGGACGCTCGTGCAGCCGACCTGCTCGACCTGTACGCCCAGAACCTGGCCATCGGCATGGCCAACAACGAGTACATGCTCGGTTCGGGCACCTACGTCGTGCACGGCGACGCAGCCGCCGGGGGCGAACGCATGCGCGCGCTCCTTCAGCACTGGTTGGCGGCCTACGAACCGCAACGGGGCAGACCGGCGACGGTCATCCTGGGCGGCAGCGACGACGAGATGACCCTGCTCGGCGGCGGGGGACTCGTCCTGGCGACCGAGCTCGCCATCGACACCTGACCCTCGCACTCGGGCCTGACGCTGGGCCCAGCACGCCGATGTTCCGAGCAACCACACAAGGACTCACGTCATCAGAAGGAAGAACACCAGTGTTGATTCTTGGCCCCCTGGCGGACCGCGTGTTCGACGCCGTCATCTTCGACCTCGACGGGACCCTGATCGACTCGACCGCGGCGATCGAGCGGTCGTGGGGCACCTGGATGCTCGAGTTCGGAGTCGACCCGGGCACGGCGGAGCGGCACCACGGCATACCAGCTGCCGAGATCGTGCGCAGCCTGCTCCCGGACCGCGCTAGCCACGCCGAAGCGATCGCACGGATCCACCACCTCGAGACGACCGACGTCGAGGGCATCGTCGTTCTTCCCGGCGCACGGGCAGCGATGGCCGCACTGAGCAGCGCACCGAACGCGATCGCCACGTCCGGGACCGTCGCGCTCGCACGGGCGCGCATCGGCGCCGCCGGTCTCGTCCCTCCGTCCGTCCTCGTGACCGCGGACGACGTTCGCCGAGGTAAACCAGCTCCCGACCCGTTCCTCGAAGCTGCGCGCTGCCTGGGGGTGGACCCCGGCCGCTGCCTCGTGGTCGAAGACGCGCCGCAAGGCCTGGTCGCAGCACGTGCAGCGGGTTGCGCCACCCTCGCGGTCGTGACGACGACGAACCCCGAAGATCTCGACGCCGACGCCGTCATCCCTGACCTGTCCGCCGTCAGGTTCGACGTGAGGAACGACGGCATCTCGCTGCAACCCGCAGCTGACTCGGTCTGAGCAGCACCTCTCCTCGACCACGAAAGAACAGGACAACATCATGGACTTCTTCGTCGATCAAGAAATCGCCTCCCAGCCTGACTGCTGGCGCCGAGCGGCGACCCTGCGCCACCAGTGGGCTGACCAGCTCGTCGCCGACGGCGAGCGGGTGGCTTTCGTCGGCTGCGGCACGTCATGGTTCATGGCCCAGATACTCGCGAGCTGGCGTGAAGATCGTGGGTATGGCGAGTCCGATGCCTTCAGCGCCTCCGAGGTCCCGGCACGCCGCTACGACCGCGTCGTGGCCATCACCCGCTCCGGCACCACCACCGAAGTGGTGGATCTGCTGCAGAAGCTCAAGGGCGAGGTCCCGACCGTTGTGCTGCTCGGTACTCAGGACACTCCAGCGGCGGAAGCAGCCGACTCCGTGGTCGACCTCTCCTTCGCGGACGAACACTCGGTCGTCCAGACGCGCTTCGCCACCAGCGTCCTCACCCTGTATCGCGGCGCCTACGGTGAGAACATCGAGGTCCTCGCCAACGCCGCTGAAGCTGCTGTCGCCGAACCGCTCACGCCGGCATGGGCGGCAGCCGAGCAGGTCACCTTTCTGGGTCGAGGATGGACCATCGGGCTGGCGCACGAGGCCGCGCTCAAGTACCGGGAGACGTCGTCGTCGTGGGCGGAGTCGTACCCGGCCATGGACTACCGGCACGGTCCGATCTCGGTGGCAGCACCCGGTCGGCTCGTCTGGATGTTCGGTACCCCGCCGGCTGGACTGCGTGACGAGGTGGAGGCTACCGGAGCCACCTTCGTGCACACCGATCGCGACCCGGTCGTGGACCTCGTCGTCGCTCAGCGGACGGCGGTGGCGCGGGCCCGACTCCTCGGCGTCAACCCGGACCAGCCCAGGCACCTGACCCGATCGATCGTGCTGACAGGGACGACGTGACCGTACCGACCCCGGCGGGTTACGTCGTCGCCGCTGATGTCGGCGGGACGCTCACCAAGGTCGCCTTGGCCTACGGCGACAAGACGACGTCTCCCGCGATCCGGTTCCCGACCCAGAGGGAGAACGGTCGCGTTTCGGTGTCGTGGCTCGCGACCACGCTCCGCGACGCGATCGATCCTCGGCTGAGCGAGCGGTGCATGGGTGTCGCCGTCGCGGTGCCCGGCATCGTCGACGTCGCAGCCGGGACCGTGCTGGCGGCGCCCAACCTCGGCTGGGTCGATCTGCCCCGGGGTAGCGGCTGGGTCCGAGGACTCGGGGCAGAAAGCGGCGCCGGGTTGCGTAGTCGTAGTCATTGACGGCCTGCCCGAGGTTGCCGCGGTCCCGGTAGGCGACGACGGCCTGGGAGCTGGCGTACACCCGGCGACCAGGCCGAGCTCGCCCGCGTGGGCCCGGTCGAAGTCGGAAATCCGGGCGGGCGAGGGCAGACTTCGCGACCTCGTAGCGGTCGCTGGCGGTAGCGGCTTGTTTGGCGTGGGCGGCGGCGGCGACGCACTGCCGGCGGGCGGTGGCCCAGGCCGAGCTGACGAGTACGGTAACTGTTCTGGTGCCGCCGCAGGACCAGCAGGTGCCGCCGTCGATCTTGGTCGGCAGCCATCCGGCGCCGCCGCACTTGCCGCACTGTCGGTCGACGCGCTGGGAGCCCTTGAGGTTGGGGTAGGGGTCGACGTACTCGGTCGTGGCGGTCATCGGACGTCGCCTCGGGCGGCGTGGTCGACCTCGGCCGCGGCCTCGGTTCAGCAGTTGGCGGCCATCAGGACCCCTGCCTGAGTAGCTGGTCGGCGCGTTGGTAGGACACCTGCAGCAGGTAGCCGATGTCGCGGACGGTGAGCCCGAGCTGGCGGAGCTCGCGGGCGGCGGCGCCGGCCTCCCCCGCGGCCTGGCTGCGCAGCTCGGCCGCCTCGGAGTGCAGGTCGGCGGCTCTGGCCCAGTGCGCGGCCGCACCTTCGGGCAGCTGCACGTCCACCTCAACCTCGATGGCGGCCGGGTCGATGTCGGTCATCACCGCGACCAGGTCGCGGGCCATCGCCTCGACCTCGCGCAGGTTCCGGGCCTGGGTGGTCCGGTCGATCTCGGGCACGTGCACCAGCCACCAGCTGTCGCCGCGCCGCACCTCGGCCCGGTACCGGGCCTTCACTTCCTCCACCACTTCTCTCCTAGCTTCAGCTCGCACTCCCGGTAGATGATCCGTGCCATCTGCTGGTCTATCTCGCGGTGACGGGCGATCGGGATCATCAGCCCGTCCAGGCTGTAGACGGTGTGGTTGGCGCCCTCGCGGACCTCCAGCCACTCCAACCCCCGGCTCTTGGCCGCCTCACTGATCCGGCGGATGATGTCCCCTCGCTTCGTCATAACCTTAGTCTAGTAAATACTAGACAATCAAGTCAAGGGAGGACTAGACTTTACCTCATGTTTTCTGGAAAGAGTCCCCGCCCTCACGCGAACGGAGCAAACACGGGGGGCCGCGATAGCGGCGCAGTCAAAGGAGCGCAGTACCCCGCGGAGCGGGGTCCATTCGGAGGTGAGCCGCTCGAGCGATGCGTGTCCGACGGCGAGGTGGGCGCGCACTGCGAGCTGGTTCGCCTGGCGGTCCGCCAGGCCTGGGGGAACAGCGGGCGGGAGCCTGCGGCGAGTGCGGCGCCGACGTGGGCGAGCACCGGATGGGATGCGTGGACCGGGCAGCCGAGGTGGATGCGTCAATCGACGAGGAGGAGCCGGCCGAGATCCGCGCAGCTGTGCTCGCAAGCCTGAACTCGGTACGCGCCAGCGGCCCACTCCCTGAGGGCGGTCGCCAGGTTGAGGCCGCCCCACCGACGCCAGCAGACCCGTTAGCCGGCTACCTGTCCGAACCGCTCGAGCCGGACTGGTCGGTAGCGGACGAGGTCGAGGTGGCGTCGTGGCTGACCGCGAGGCTGGCGGCGGCCGTCGCCGACGCGGCCGACCGACCGGCTGCGCTGCAGAAGGTCTGGCGATTGCGGAGGAGCCAGGTTTCCCCTCAGCACTTGGACCTGGTCGAGGGTGTCGAAGAGGACCTGGTCGCGGGTTATCTACAACCTGGTCCTACGGAGGGGGACCTGAGACGGCTGGTCCTGTCAGCGGTGTCCCTCATGGTTATCAACCAGCGCAGGTGCTTCCGAGTCACGTGCGTGCGATAGGGGGCCGTGATGGTGTGGAGATCTGTCCGAGTAGCTCTGCCCGGGACTGGGGGCAGGGGCTGGGTGCTGGTCGACGACGCGTTCGTGATGCACCCGGAGTGTCGGGCGTTCGTGGTGTGGATGCTGGCGCGGAGCCGGTCGACGGAGACGATGCGGGCCCACGTGCCGCGGGTGGGCCGGTACCTGAACTGGTGCGAGGCGACGGGCGCGGCGTGGCGGGAGGTCCGGCTCAACGACCTGGCCAGGTTCAAGTTCTCCCTCGAGCAGGCGACGACCCGTAGCGGCAACGCGCCCACCGGGAAGACGGTCAACGCGGTGCTGATCGCGGTTGCGACGTTCCTTCGGTTCTGCGGTGCGCACGGTTTGGTCGATGAGGCGCTGGTCGGGCGGCTTCACGAGCGGCGCTTCCTGAGGAACGCGCCGCCCGGCTACAACCGGGGCGAGAACGGCGAGTTCTCGGTGGTGCGGGCGTCGGTGCTGCGGGCGGCGGAGCTGTCGCGGCCGCCGCAGACCTTGACCGATGAAGAGGCGGAGGCCTTGTTGGGCGCGGCGTTGTCGGCCCGGGACCGGTTCTTGTTGACCGTGCTGCTGGAGGGCGGACTGCGGATTGGTGAGGCGCTGGGTCTGCGCCGGGAGGATCTGCACCTGATGCCGTCGGCGGCGGCGTTGGGCTGCCAGGTCCAGGGCGCGCACCTGCATGTCCGGCCGCGGCTGGACAACGTGAACGGGGCCCGGGTGAAGTCGGGCCGGCCTCGCACGGTGCCGGTCTCGACGGGCCTGGCGCAGGTCTACTGCCTCTATATGGCCGAGCGTGAGCTGGACCCGGCCGCCGCCGGGGTCGACTATGTCTTCGTCAACCGTCACGGCGCTACCCGTGCCCGTCCGATGACGTACTCGAACGCGGTCCAGATGGTCGCCGCGACCGGTCTCCGGGCCGGGTTCCGCGCCCGGCCGCACATGCTGCGCCACACCGCAGCGACCCGGTGGCGCCGGGCCGGGGCGGGGTTGGACGTTATCCAGGTGCTACTGGGCCACGCGCCGGTCGCGAGCACGGCGGTCTACCTGCACGCCAGCGACGAAGAATTGCGTGCTGCGGTGGAGCGGGTTTCGTGGGCAGGCCGGCCATCCTGGCCCTGCCGTCGATCTATACGAGCCAGCCGCCGAACGAGTCGTGGGCGGCGTCGCTGGCCTTGCGGCTGGAAGAGGCTTGGCATCTGGGCGAGTGGGATGCGACGAGCTGGACGTTCATGCGGGACCCGGACAACCCGACGACCTGGCTGTTCCGCTGCACAGTTGACGCGTGCGGCGGCTACGCCGATCAGCAGGGGCTGTTCTGCCGGCGCTGCCGGCGCAACTACCTCAAGCAGGGCCACCCGGCGGGTTTCGCCGACACGTTCCGGCCGGCGCGGCCGGTCCCCGACCCTGACGAGCCGCGACGGTTCAGCCTCGCCGGCCTTTCGGACCCGGTGCGGGTGGTTGTGCTGTTCGCGCTGCAGGTCTACACCCGCGGCCGGGTGGTCGTGCCGAGCCGAGTGACACGGCTCCTCGACCGGCTGCCCGCGGGAGCAGAGTCCCTTCTGAGGCTGCCTGAGCACTTCGACTTGTCCATGCCCAAGGCCGAGCGGGGCCTGTTCCGTTCGCTGCTCGGGGCCCTGATCCGCGACCGCACCGCCTTCGAGGGTGACGACGCCGCAACCGGTGACGTGTGGGACTGCGGCCTGCTCGGCCTGCTCGCCGGCACCCACCGCCCCCATCCCGCCCAGCTCGGCACCGTCTTGGACTTCCGGCCGGTCCACCACCAGTGGCTACGGGGCCTGGTCAAGGAGTTCGTCCGCTCGACCCGACCAACCGTGCACCGAGCCCGGTCAGTGATCCAGGCCTGCGTCGTCGCATCCCAAGGCCTGCTTGCCCGACCCGACGGGCACCACCCTGAACGTCTGCAGGCGGCTGACATGACGGCGGTGATCGATCAGTTCGAGACCCTGGACCACGACGGCGCCCCGATGTCGAGGTCCAACCGCGCCTCACTGTTCCGCTGCTTCAAAGATGTCCTTGAGTTCGGCCGCCGGTCAGGGCTGATGGACCACGTCCCGGGCAGCTTCGTCCCACCGTCACGGGTGGCTCTGCAGCGGGTGAAGCCGCAGTCTGAGGATCTGGAAGGGCTTTGCTAGCGCACGTGGTGGCGCAGCTCGACGCCAACCTTCACCTACTCGGAGCCGACTCCAACTATGCGTGCGCCGGTTGGACCGTTGACGACCTGCGGTTCATGCACCGCACGATCTACCAGGTCTTGCGCGACACAGGCCGCCGTCCCGACGAGGTGAACAGCCTCAAACGCGACTGCCTCCGCTGGTCGATGGCAAGCCCAGCCTGATCTATGACAACCACAAGGCCCGCCGGCCCGACCGCCGGCTACCGATCGCGGAGTCGACCGCCCACCTAATTCAGCAGTGGCGCGACCACCTCGTCCAACTCGCCTTGACCTCAGACTCGCCGTGGCTGTTCCCCGCCCCCGGCAGTGGGGGCCGGCTCCGCCGCGGCGAGGACCACATCCGCAACTGGGGGGCACGGACCTTCCGCAACTGGGTCGACGCCATCCCGGCGCTGACCGACGTCGGTCTCGACCCGAGCGGGTTGAGCATCGCCTACCCACGAGCAACCATCACCCCCTACGCGTTCCGCCACACCTACGCTCTACGTCACGCCGACGCCGGCACCCCGGTCGACGTGCTGCGGCAGCGATGGACCACGTCTCGGTGGAGACGACGATGGGCTATTGCAAGGTGACCATGAGCCGCCGGCAAGAAGCCGTCGCGACCGTCTCAGCGTTGGTAATGGACCGCCACGGGCGGCGGCTCCCGCCGGTCGATCAGGTCGACTACGAGATGGGCACGGTCGCGGTCCCGTTCGGCAACTGCGCCGAGCCGTCGAACGCGAAGGCTGGCGGCGGGCACTGCCCGATCCGGTTCCAGTGCGTCGGCTGCACCTTCTACCGGCCCGACCCGTCCTACCTGCCCGCGGTGGAGGCCCACGTCGCCGAGCTGCGCGTCAACAAGGAACACGCCCTCGCCACCGACGCCGCCGGCTGGGTCGTCACCAACATCCAAGACCAGGTCGACGCGTTCAGGAGCGTCGCCCAGGCCATGCAGACCCTGCTCGACGACCTCCCCGACGACGACCGTCGCGCGGTCGAAGCCGCGTCGGTCGAGGTCCGGAAGCTGCGGCAGCTGCAAACCTCGATGCTGGGCAGGACCGCATGAGCGGCGGAGTCCGGGAGGTTCAGACCCGCAAGCTCGCCGAGGCCCGCGCCCGCGACAGCGCCGGCAAGACCCAGCAGGCCCTGGCCGCGGTCGCCCGGCTGCACACCGCCGGGCAGCGCGTCACGTTCGCCCGCGTTGCCCAAGACGCCGCCGTCTCGACCTGGTTCACCTACCACCAGCCCACGGTCGCGGCGGCAATCCGCACGGCCCAGCGAGACCAAGCCGAACACGGACTGCACCACACCCCGTCCCCCCAAGAACGGGTATCCGCGGCAAGCCTGCGCACCGACCTCGAACACAGCCGGCACGAAGTGCGGGCACTACGTCAGGAGAACGAGGAACTGCGGCAATCCCTTGCCACGTGGCTCGGCATCGAGTTGACCCACCCCGACCCCGTCGAGCTCGCCGACCGGCTCCGCCAGGTCGAACAACGCAACAACGAGCTTGCGACCGACCTCGACACTGCGACCCGACAGGTCCGCGACCTCGCAGACCAGCTCACCACCGCCGAGGAAAGCCTCACCGCCGCACGAGAAGGGCTGCGCCGCATGATCCGCCAACGATCCACCGCCGGCGCGCCGCAGCCAACCCTGAACACTGCAGACGCAACTTTCGACTAACATGGTCCTCCCGTGGCACCCAGTGCGCCCTAAACCCAGACGGCCTCCCCTCGAGGAGGCCTTTTTCACGCTCAGACAGCCCTAATCGGGCTGTCGATCGTGACCGGCCATCTGTCTCACTGTCACACTTATCAGATGCCGATTCTGGTTGATCATCTGGCCGCTGAGCTGGGCGTGACCCGCCGAGAACTCGACCGGTGCATCTTCTCGCTGAGCAGGTCCCACTCGGCCTGGAACCCGACCTTCGTCACCGAGGAGTTCGCGGTCGCGGTCCGAGCTCGGATGCCCGAAATGCAGGTCCG
>JAABUN010008159.1_pt1 | contig 10864 bp, 14 predicted proteins | sample 5559311 | NCBI WGS metagenome assembly JAABUN01 (sample SAMN10711877, study PRJNA513370) | rock metagenome | isolation source: Antarctica rocks | place: Antarctica: Victoria Land, Siegfried Peak sud | reverse complement strand
CGCCTATGGGCGATAACCAGCCCGCAGGCACACCATTTGGGGCGATAATCGAGCCTCGGTGGGGAGACTTTGTTCAGTCAAAACTTAACGTGACAGTACCGCGATAACTCAGGGCGAAGCGGAAGTACAGCCAGACCGCGTGGCCGATAATCTCGGGCGGGTATCGATGGCGCGTGTAGTTGGGGGCAGTCTCATGCTCATTCATGCCCCCAGTATCGCACGCCCGAGCGGTTGCTCTTTACTTGACGATACCTTGCTGTGGAGGCCGAGCGTCGCCGCAAGGTCCGGGAATACCAGGCGGGGATACGCGAGGCATGCCCATGTCATTGCCACCTGGCAGAGCAGGGCATTCGGTGCCGGTGCAGCAAGGATTGCGAGCACTGCCGACCGGCACCCATCGGCTACGAACGGCGCGGTGGCATCCCGTGACGCGTCGCATTGTCCGAGGTATCGTCGGGGATAAGCGTCGCTCCGCCGCCACCCATCACACCCAGGCCGAGCCCAATACCTTGCCCGACGCCCTCGCCTGCGCTAAACAATCCGCCACCGTCTTGCGCGTCCTGACTCTCGCGGATGCTTTCTTCCGCCGAAGCGGTCAGGGGCTGATGACACTTGATGCATAAGTTCTGGCCCGCCGGGTTCGCGGTGCCGCAATTGCCGCACGTCTCGGTGTTGTCTGCCATGGTCGCCTTCTTCCTGGCTTTGGAGCACATGGGGTTCCATCGTCTCTACCAGGAGATGCAAGAACCATACCATTGCCTTGTTAGAATAAACCTATAGCTGCCACCCTATGCCAGAGCAACAAGCACCCACCACCGAACCAACCGACATCATCGACGGCCACATCGAGACCGAGCAGGAGCGCATCGCCCGGCTGAAGCGCGAATACCTGGAGTACTACCGCGAGTTGCCGGTGCAGAAACTGGCCGCCGCCTCTATCGGCCGGAGTGATGACACGATTATCGCCTGGCGAGGCGCAGATCCGGAATTCTCGGCACAGGTCCAACAGGCCAGAGCCGCCTGGGCACTGAAGAAAACCAAGCGCGTTGACGATACATGGCTCCTTGAACGGGTCTTGCGCGAAGAGTTCAGCCCCCGCGTCGATGTGGTGGTTTCATCCGGCCAAGAGAAGACCCTAGAGCAATTGATCGCCGAAGCCCAGGAGCGCGGCATCGACACCTCCCACTATGAGCGACTCATCGCCCCAACCACCAATACTCACCCCGAACCCACAACTGGAGACAGCCCGGCAGGAGTTGCTGGAGAAGATCCAGCTAGCGGACCTACTGAAGCAGCGAGCGACGGAACACCGGGCCAAGACGGACTTTAGCTTCTTCGTCCACACCGTCTTCGCGGCATCCTTCGACGCCTTTATCGGCGGCCCCTACATCGAGGAGGTCTGCCACTTTCTCGACGGCTCCCTGCGTACCGCCCGCATTGGTGCCCGTGACCACTTCAAGTCCACGAGCCTCTACGCCCGGTTCATGTACCAGCTCTACCGGCATCGCAATGACAACTATGAGGCCCTGTAGGGTGTGGAAAGTCCATCTGCGCGGTCGAGTACTGCCCGAACTTGTACGGACATCATGTAACGAAGGAATCGCGCAGGGCGCTACCTCCTCCATCCCCCGGCCCACAGCACGTATCGATTTTTCACACCCTACAGGGTCGCCGAGGGCGTGGCCGGGCTCCCTGACCGGTCGCACGCGCGCAAGGACGGCCCGCGCAACGTCGACCTGCGCGCCATCGCGACGGTTCGGGAGCTGCAAGAGAACCCGGAACTCGGCGAGTGGCGCGTCCACGCCGCGCTCAAGCGGCTCGGCATCGCCCTCAGCCCGCGCACCTGTGGGCGCATCCTGGCCCTCAATCGCAAGTTGTACGGCCTGCCGAAGCCGACCGCTACACCAAGAGAACCCAAGCCGATGCCGTTCGCAGCGCAGCGGCGGCACCAAATCTGGTCGGTCGATCTGCGGTACCTGGACATGCACCGGCTCGGCGGGGGGAACATCTACGTCATCTCCATCCTGGACAACTACTCCCGCGCGATCCTGGCGAGCGGGTTGTCGCGCACCCAGGATCTGACCGCCTACCTGCTGGTACTCTACGCCGCGATCCGCCAGCATGGGGCCCCGGAGGTGCTGGTCAGCGACGGCGGCAGTATCTTCAAGGCGAAGCAGGCGCTGCGCATCTACGAGGCCCTGGGCATCCGCAAAGAGCAGATCGAGCGCAAGCAGCCCTGGCAGAACTACATCGAGACCGCCTTCAACATCATGCGCCGGATGGCCGACTGGGACTTCGGTCTGGCGACGACGTGGACGGAACTCCTCGCGGTCCATGACCGCTGGGTGGTGGAGTACAACTACCAGGACCATTGGGCGCACCGGCACCGCGACGAGGCGGCGCGCAGCCCGGCCGCCGTGTTGTCCTGGGTGCATGGGCGGGCGTTCTCACCGGAGGAGCTGCACCGCGTCTTCTATGCGACCCGCTTCGGGCGCAAGGTCGATCGCCTCGGCTACGTGCGGTTCCGGCACTGGCGCGTGTATGGGGAGCGGGGCGCGGCCGGGGAGCACGCGGCGGTGTGGCTCTACGGCGAGCACCTGACGGTGGAGTTCGCCGACGAGCCGCTCGCCCAGTACCGCGTCACCTACCAGCCGGACAAGCGCCACCTGAAGGCCGTCACCGACCCGCGCCTGTTCGAGACGCCGCATCGTTCCCCGCAGCCGCCATTGTGGGCGTGGGGCGAGGGCGAGTGGCTGTGCGTGCTGCGGCTGCCCGAGTATGCCCCACGCCGACCGCGACCCGGCGGCGCAGGGCAGCCATCCCTCTTCGTCCTGCCGGAGATCGGCACCGGATGAGCGGGGCGGGCGGGACCGACCCGGAGGAGGGACGATGGCGAATAGCGCGCTGCAGTATGCGACCGGGGACCGCCGTATCGACCAGATCCTATGCGGCGTGGTCGGGGTATTCGAGGCGGCCTTCCCTGGGCGCATGCGTGCCTACTATCTCCTTGGCAGCTATAGCAATGGCAGCGCTGTGCCGACCAGTGACCTCGACATGGGCCTCCTCCTTGCGGATGGCTACCGCGACGGTGGCGAGGAGGACCGCGCGGTTCGGCTCTGCCAGGACTGCGAGGCCATCAGCGGCATGCTGCTCGAGCTGTGGGTCATGAGCGAGGAACGCCTGGCGCAGCCGGACCGCTTCGGGACCGCTCTGCAGCTCCGCTTCGGCAGCCAGTTGCTCTACGGCGAGGACGTGCGGGGCCGTCTGGTGGTGCAGGCCGACGACCGTTACGTGCGCTGGGCAATGCATGTGCCCGTCTACGGCCTGCTCGGGGAGCGTGGCCAGTCGGCGACGCTGACGTCTCCACTCGACTATCCGGACCCCACCGGGGAGTTCTACGGCTACGACCAGCTGGCCCTCGCCGGGGCGGGCGGGGCAGATCGGCCGGGGACCAAGCTGCTGGTCGCCATCGTGGGGCGTATCGCCGCCGCGCTTGTCGCCTTAGCGACTGGGCGGTATGTCGGGAGCAAGCGGGAGAGCGTCGCCCTCTACCGCTCCTACGTCGCCGACGAGTGGGCCGACTTGGTCGAGCAGGTCTACACGCTCTGTCGGAACCAGTGGGGCTACCTCGTACCGTCGGACCCCGCGGACCGCGCCCTCCTGCGTGATCTCTGCCGCCGGGCGCTCGCGTTCGAGAACCATTTCCTGTTGATCTACAAGACCTACCTGCTCGCGTTGCTGCAGGTACCGGAACGCGCCCAGCGCCTCTCCGCCCTGGAGACGCTGCGCCAAGTCGTCTACCCCACGCCGGATGTACTCGCCGCCGTCCAGGCCCTGGTATCGGATGGCGACGCCGCCCTGGCGCGAGCGGCGGAGGAAACGCTGCAAGTGTTGGCCGGGGTACACCGACCTCGCGGGCGCAGGCGGGCTGGCCGAAGATGACGGTAAGGCGGATGAGTTCGCCGGCGCGCTGCTCCGACGTCTTCGAGCAGCTGGAGCGGCCGCCGGTCCTCTGTCGGTCTCACTTGGCGCTGCTGTGCCCGCTCTCACCGGCGGGATAGTATGCCCTTGCCAGCCTGGGTGCAAACATGCAGCGTGTTGAAAAACCCTTGGCTGTCTACTCCGGCTTGCTGGTGCATGACCGTCTGGGCCTCAGGCGTTCGCTACTGTCGCGTCAGCGCCCCCCATCTCAGCCCTTATGTGCGTGGGTTAGGTCCTCCGAGGGACGGTTGGCGTTTCTGGGTACAAGGCTCACGTTGACGCCAGACTGGCACGCCAGGCAAGGAGGGTTTTTCAACACGCTGCATGTGTCCGACATCATGTGGCGAGGTCTGCAGCAGCGACTCTTCGCTGTAGGCGTGCGGCGCGCCGCCCGGCCCTCTCGGCAGGGGCGGGGGACACCGCCGATGGGCGGCGCGCACGGCCAGACAGCAGAGCGGCAGCAGCCCCAGCGTCGTCACCAGCGCCAGCGCGGTGAGATGCAGGGCGGCGGGTTGTCGCGCCAGCGCGCGGTGATAGGAGGGGGGCGGGACCGCGACCGTGGGGACACACGGCACCGGGACCGTCATGGCTGACCTCCTCGGCGCGGGGACCAGCCGCGCCAGGAGGCAGCCTACACCACCCCGCACCAGTTAGGAAATGCCCTCGAATGGTATGAACGGAGGGTCTCGGTACAGTATGGGCCATAGCGATCGCAACAAAGGAGGAGGGACATGCCTAAGAGCAAGAAGCTGTTCGCCCTGGCCGCATTCCTCGTCGGAGCACTCCTCGGCGGGGTGCCATCCGCAGCCGCATACGGATCGGCATATCTGTCCTTTGGTCACGACACGCCATGGTATGACTCCAATAATATCGGGACCGATTCCCCTGGCTATCTCAGCGGCTACTCGCCGTCGAACAACCTCGATATCTTCGCGTCGGGGGAGTTCATCCAATGGGATTGGGAGCACGTAAACTGGATCCAGCAGCATACGGAGGGGAACACCTACCAACCCGCAATCGTCTATCACGTAATCGATCGAACCAGCAACAATGACTGCGCCGACGGATACTACGACTCGGCGTGGTCCAATCTCCCAGGCTATAACGCGATAACCAAGTCAGCTTGTTATTGGGGTGACTCATCCGAAATACGCTTCACGGTCGGTTTGCCTTGGAGTCTCCAGGCTGGGACGTCATATAACACGCAGGTCGTATGGCACGACAGGGAGCCTCAGTTCAAGCACGAGCTGACGATCGATAACTACTGGTGGAAGGCCCTGGGTGCCCCATGGGACCAACCAGTAATTAACCGCGACCGCATGACCAAGTTTTGCTTCTACTTCAATAATGTATCAGCCCCTGGTGCCGGATTCGTTTGCCCACAATAGGCCCGAGCCAGTTCAGTGGGGGAATTGACACCTCGTCCGTCGCTGCAAATGGGAGGTTGACGTGGTTAGGCTACGACACATCGCGCGGATTATCGCCTACGGCACTGCCGGCTTCATCATCGCGGCACTCTCGGGCGCACTCTTCTCGGGGCACTCGCTCCAAGCGCTCGATCTTCGTCCGCAGACGGTGCAAGCCGGGGTACCGGCCCCAGAGCCGGTACGCTCGGCCGATTTCGGTACGTGGTCATATAAGGCCGGGCGCAACGACAAGGGTATCCTGGAAGCGACCGTCGTGTATGACAGCAACTCGGTGAAGGGACTGCGGGCCTATGCGGCAGCCAATCGTGCCGCCGCCGCCCAGATCGCCGCCCTGGGCGGCCCCGTCGAGATACAGGTCGTATTTCGGGAGCCACTGGGCCTCGAGGAATACCGCGCTTGGGCATCCGCGCTCGGCCTGGCCGCCGATACGGTGGAGCTTCGGACGTTGGACGCGGTGGGACAGCGCTCCACGTTGAGCCTTTTCCCCCGGGGCAAGGAGCCACTCCCGCAAGCCGCCCTTGATACGCAGCTCGCGGGCGCGAACAAAGCAGCGGGGCCACTCACGGTCCGCGGTGTGTTCGCCGTGCGCGGTACCGTCGCTGCAACGAGATTACCGGAAGTGCTCGCCGATAAGCGCATCTTCTTGCCGGATATCACCGCAGCCTTCATTAAGCGCGATCTCGCGACTGCCGGTGTCGCCGATGCCGCTCAAGTCCGCGTCACCGTCTTCCAACCCTACTGGCAGATGGAGGATCTCGGTCTCGACAGCTTCCGCTGATATCGCGCACGAGTCCGCCGCCACAAGTTCCGGCCCCCAGAATCCCTCGGGGCAACCAGGTCCCGAGGGATTCGTTTAGAAGGTAAAGCTCCAAGTCCCCAGGACAATCCCGATCGCGCGCCCGGAGCTTGGCGTGCGATCGGCACGGAGCGTAGGAGGTATCACGATGCTCGGGCAACCCCGACGATATCTCGTCGCTTGCGCGACCTTCGCAATGCTTCTGCTGGCGGCTAGCGGGGTGGTACGATCGACACAAGGGCATGATCCGCCCGCGCCGGACATCCGCCCCCGTGCGCTCGTCTTCCGTGGGCATGGGTATAGCTTGTACATCCCCGCCGAGGGCGAGCGCGCCAGCCTCCAGCGCGACGACGAGATCGGGCAGTTGGCCTTCCGCTGGCAATCCGGCGGGGCCTTGCCGCCGCGCACGCCGGTCTACCGGGTGGTCGCCTCGCCCACGCCGGAAACGGTGTTCGTGCCGACCGATGTGCTCATCGCCGTCGAGGTGGACCGGCAGGCGGTGTTCTACCAGCCCTACGGCAATCAGGAGGTGGGGGCCGCCGACGTGCTCCTGGGCACCGTCGAACGCGCGGAGCGGGTACCCTGTCCGGGGTACCCGTGCTCCGGGCAGCGGGAAGTCTCTCGTATCACGCTGGCAGTCGCGCAGGTCTGGCAGAGCGCGCAGGGGATCGACGGTGCGACGCTCGTGCTCCTGTTGGGAGACGACCACGCGGCACCGGCGGTTGACAGCACCATCGTAGCCCTCGTCCATCGCACCGCGGCGATCCCGGAGCTGGGCAATTCGCAATCCTTCTGGGTTGATCCCAGCTTCCTCTACGCGGTCACGGACGACCACCTCGTCCCGCTGGGAGACATCCCCGCCGACGAGCCGCTGCTCACGGTGCGCCAGGCGCGCGAGGCGGTCACCGGGATCTTCGCGGGTGCCTGCGTCACGATACCGCCACCAATCCCCGCCCCCGCGACCCGGCTGCCCGGTACACCATTCCCGACCTCCATCCCGCCGCGTAGGCAGTGCTGATCGCCGCCGTCGCCCCCTCCTGGGAATGCGTGTATCCCGTCGAGAGGCAGAGAGGGATTGTGCGAGGATTGCCCTGGCGCGGGTGGCTCGCGCTCACGGTCATCGGGGTACTACTGCTGGTCATGGGGACGAAGGGGCGTACCTCGCCAACCTCGCCGCGAACGGGAGCGACCGGGCATGCTACGGCTGCGCATGGAATCGGGCGCGCTACGAGCAGATTCCCCAGCCCGTCGGCCAGGGGCGCCCGTGGACGGCAGCGGAGGCTGACGGCTCTTCCGCAATCTCGCTGCACAGGGGTAGCGAGTGGGGAGAACACCGCGTGAAGTGGCCGCTTCCTGCGCTACGTCGCTGTCGCACCCCCCCTATTTGGCTACGAGTGGGGAAGGCAGCCGCCGCCGCAGCGAGAGTGCGGAAGAGCCGGCTGACGCCTATCGGCAGGAGTACAGCCACCTCTTCTGGCAGGAGGCATGGAAAGTCTCCTGCCCCCGCCTCCTCGCTGCGGCGGCCCTCCTCCTGCTAGGCCACCTTCTCCTGCTCGCGAGGCGGCCTCGACGCCTGACCACGATGCCGGCATTCGTGCCAACCCTTCCCCACAGAGCAGTGGTCGGCGTGACCCGCGACGCACCGAACCGACGACACGGCAGCCCAGCACCCGCCCGGGGAGCCACACCCAGCCGCATGTCAGCTTGGGTGGGCCGCCACGCCATTGCACTATTGAGGGTGCTATTGGCCAGCGGCAGACACGCCACGCGCACCACCGATCCTGGTTGAAGTGTCGAAACGTCTTTCGTCGGTGCTAAGGATCTGTCAGCAGATTACCTATCCATCCTGAACGCTGAAAACCGCACTGTGCTGCGGAATCAAGAGGACAATACGGACAGGTTATTTCATTGACGGACCCTAACCGCCGCTGGCAGCGCTCAGAGTAGCACCAACGATCGCGGGCGAGGGCCAATGTATACCCATCTGGCCGATGCGCCCGCAACGAGCAGCACACCCTCTCGGTGTGACACTCCCATCGGTGACGCCGGCGTGTACTTGGGATGGCAGCAAAAGCGGCAGGTATGGCGAGCAATTTCGACCCTGGTAAGCCGTTTCGCACTTGCCAGAGGCGCTATTTTCCTGCCACGCTGACTGCACGCCGGCGTCACACATCATGAGGCGAGGCGTGCAGCGCCAGGTCTGGCACTGACCGGGGCGCGTCTCGCCGCTATCAGGCACCGCTGCGGCGCGGCGGCGAGGCGGTATACTCCACAAGTTGGCTGGATATGCCGATGAATAGGGGGCGATGATGGCCGAAACACCCGCGACTAACGCCGCTGCTCCGAACACTCCAACCGAGGAGGCGGTGAAACCACCCCTCCCGCGCTGGGCGTATCGGATCGTCAACCCGGTCATGGCGACGATCCTGCGGTCGCCGCTGCACTGGCTGCTCAGCGACGCGCTACTGCTGCTCAGCTTCCGGGGGCACAAGAGCGACAAGCCCTACACGATTCCGGTCGGCTACCTGCAAGACGGCGAGCGACTCCACCTCTTCTGCCACGCGGGCTGGTGGCGCAATCTGCCCGGTCAGCCGGTCACCGTGCGGCTGCGCGGGGGGGCGCGGCGCGGCGATGCGATGGCGCGGCGTATGGGCCTGCTGGAGTACGCCGATCCCGAGGCGACCGGCCCGCTGCCGCAGCGCACCAAATTCTTTGCGATCACGCTCGACCCGCCGACCGGCTGAGGTCGGGGTACGGTCCCCCACGAAGCCGCCTGGACGTCGCCGGTCTTGGACCTTGCTGGTGAAGGAAGGGAGCGTATCATGCCCTATCTGCACCTGACCTCGACCCCGCTGGCCCTGGAGACCAAGCGCACCCTCGCGCGCGACCTGACCGCGGCCACCCTGCGGGCGCTCGAACTCCCCGACGAGCACCGCGCCCGCACCACCATCCACTTCGCGCCGACACCGCCGGAGGATCTCGCCATCGGCGGGGTGCTCTGGGCGGACGGCGGCGCGCCCGACTACTTCCTCTAGGTCACCGATCACGGCCTCACGCCCGCGAAGGAGGCCGCCCTGGTGCGCGAGCTGCTCCAGGCGCTTTTGGGCGGCCTGGGCCTCGGGCCGGAGGCGGCGTTCAAGGTCAACATCAAGTTCAACCACTACGACCCCCACGATTTCGCCATCGGCGGGCGCTTCCTCCCCGAATTGTGGCAGCGTCGTCGCCCCGGCGAAGGTGGGGCCTGAGCCCCGGCCCGGCTACGCCTCGCCTTATGATGTCGGCAAGACCCCGCATCATGTGGCGAGGGGTGGTAGCAAGTGGGCTCATTGGTGGAGAGTGGCGGGTGTGTCAGGGTGCGTCGACCGCCTGCACATAGCGGTGCAAGGTCGTCAGCGTGTAGGTCTCGTAGCCCCGGCGCTCAATCTTGGCGACCTGCGGCTGGGAGACGATGCGCCGCCCGGTGTAGAAAAAAGAGATGATGCGGTAGCTGTTGGTGCCGCTCTAACCGCGAAGTAGTGGCCGGATATGTGCGCGTTCAACCGAATTCCTTCGCCGACAGGGCGGTCACATGCCGACCGCTGGCGCGCAGTTGCGGCACGAGCTGGCGCATGGCCCTCCTGAGGGGCGTCCCAGCTTCCGGGACGATGAACAGCGCTGCTCTTGATGCTACCGCACCGGCGATTTGGCCCCACTGCCTCTTGAAGGGCAGCATCGAGGCAGATGCGAGCACAAGATTATCCGGTGTGTACTTACCCCGTACCATGCGGAAACGGCAGCCGTCGCCGACGTGGTGGCTCAAGCTGCCTCCCGGTAGTCGTCATGCAGCAGGCCGCCGAGGCGGTCGCGGCGGCGCACCGCCCCGCCCCGCACGGGTGGAGGGAGCGCGACCGGGCAGCGCTGCGCGAGGCCCTGGTGCGGGCGGGCCTCGTTGTCGTAGGCGACGTACGCCGTCAGCGCCCGGCGCAGATGCGCCTCGCCCGCGATGAGCAGGTGGTCCAGGCACTCCGCGCGCGCCGAGCGGATCCAGCGCTCCGCGTGCGCGTGCGCGTTCGGGGCGCGATACGGCGTGCGGATGACGTCGACGCCCTCGGCCGCGAAGACGGTGTCGAAGGCAGCGGGGAACTTCGCATCGCGATCGTGGATGCGGTAGCGCACGGGCCGCCCGTCCTCCTGGAGCGTCCAATTGCGCTGGCGCGCCTGCTGGGTGACCCAGGCGGTGCTCGGGTGGGCGGTGCACCCGGCGAGGTGGACGCGCCGGGTCCCGACCTCGAGGAAGCAGAGCACGTGCAGGGTCTGGAGGAACACCGTCTCGACGGTGAAGCAGTCGCACGCCAGCAACATGTCGCGCTGTCCGGTCAGGAACTGCCGCCAAGTCGTCGGGCGCTGGCCGCGCCGCGGTGCCGGCGGGACGTGGCGGCGCTTGAGGACGTCGCGGACCGTCGAGCGCCCAACGACCTGCCCGAGCTTGGCCCGCTCGCCCTGGAGCCGCCCCTAGCCCCAACGGGGATGCTCCTTTGGGGTTGCCCCGATGCGACGGCTCTCCCGCCCTTTCGGTGCAGTCATACCGCGTGGAGGGCGCGCTTGCGGACGAGGTCGAAGTTGCCGCGTCCGTACATCTGTCGCCGCAGCATTTTCAGTTTGAGGATCTGCCCCTCGGTCT
>JAABUN010008158.1_pt1 | contig 10864 bp, 9 predicted proteins | sample 5559311 | NCBI WGS metagenome assembly JAABUN01 (sample SAMN10711877, study PRJNA513370) | rock metagenome | isolation source: Antarctica rocks | place: Antarctica: Victoria Land, Siegfried Peak sud | reverse complement strand
ACGGAGCGCTAGCCTGGCCGGGTTTGCTCGGCCGTTCCGAGGCGATGAGACGTGCTGCCGTCCGGCCGGCGAAACAGCCGCTTAACATTCCCCCGGCCGGCGGCTATGGACGGGCCGGGGCCGTCCGCATGACGACCGTGGAATGGAAAGGTCCCTGCGAACCATGGATCGCCGTCGCTTCGTCACCGCTGCCGGCGCGACCGGCGCCGCCACCCTGGCCCTGGCCACGCCCGCCATCGCGCAAGCCAAGCCGGAGGTCCGCTGGCGCTGCGCCTCCAGCTTCCCGCGCTCGCTCGACACCATCTTGGGCGCCGGCGAACACGTCGGCAAGCGGGTCGCCGCGCTGACCGACGGCAAGTTCCAGATCCGGGTGTTCCCAGCCGGCGAGCTGGTGCCCGGCCTGGCGGTGGCGGATGCCGTGCAGGCCGGCACGGTCGAGTGCGCGCACACCGCCAGCTACTACTTCACCGGCAAGGACCCGACCTTCGCCTTCGACGGCGCGGTGCCCTTCGGCCTGAACATGCGGCAGATCAACGCCTGGATGCAGGCCGGCGGCGGGCGCGAGGTGCTGCGCGAGTTCTTCGCCGGCTACAACATCGTCTCGATCCCGGCCGGCAACACCGGTGCCCAGATGGGCGGCTGGTTCAAGCGCGAAATCCGCACCGTCGACGACCTGAAGGGCCTGAAGTTCCGCATTGCCGGCATCGCCGGCAACGTGCTGCAGAAGCTGGGCGTGGTGCCGCAGCAGATCGCCGGCGGCGACATCTACCCGGCGCTGGAGAAGGGCGCCATCGACGCCGCCGAATGGGTGGGGCCATACGACGACGAGAAGCTGGGCTTCAACCGGGTGGCGCCGTTCTACTACTATCCGGGTTGGTGGGAAGGCTCGCTGAACCTGTCCTTCTATGTCAACCAGGCGAAGCATGAGGAATTGCCGCCGCTGTACAGGGAGGTGCTGGAATCCGCCTGCCGCGACAGCACCATCGAGACCATGGCGAAGTACGACGTGCAGAACCCGTTGGCGCTGCGCCAACTGGTTGCCGCCGGCACGCAGTTGCGGGCCTTCCCGCGCGTGGTGATGCAGGCCTGCTACCGCGCCAGCTTCGAATTGTACGACGAGACCGCGGCGAGGAATGCGGCCTTCAAGAAGGCCTACGACCACTGGCGCGGCTTCCGCGACACCCAGTACCAATGGTTCCGGGTGGCCGAGAACACCTTCGACAGCTTCGCCTATTTCATGCACGCTCAAGAACAGCAGCGCCGCTGAGGTCCCGCGCCATGGCCCCGTTGATCGCCTTCAGCCGCACGGTCGATGCGGTCAACGCCGTGTTCGGCAAGGCGGCCGACTGGATGGTGCTGCTGGCCTGCGTCATCAGCGCCGGCAACGCCTTCATCCGCTACGGCTTCTCGATGTCGTCCAACGCTTGGCTCGAGGTGCAGTGGTACCTGTTCGGCGGGATCGTCATGCTGGGCGCGTCCTACACGCTGTTCCGCAACGAGCACGTGCGGGTGGACCTGGTCTACGGCAACCTGCCGGAGCGCGCGCGGCTGTGGATCGACGTGTTCGGGATGATCTGCTTCCTGTTGCCGGCCACATTGCTGCTGGCCTGGATGACCTGGCCGTTCTTCCTCGACAGCTTCGTCCGCCACGAGGGCAGCCCCAATGCGGGGGGCCTGCTGCGCTGGCCGGTGAAGGTGCTGCTGCCGCTGGGCTTCGTGCTGCTGACCCTGCAGGGCCTGTCGGAACTCATCAAGCGCGTGGCCCTGCTGCGCGGCATCAGGCCGGCGGCCGAGGTGGTGGTCGAATACCAGCGGCCCGACCAGTGAAGCGCGGCACGGCGAAGGACGCACCCGGCCAATGACGCTCGAGGTGATGCCGCCGCTGATGTTCGGCGGCCTGGTGGTGTTCCTGCTGATCGGTTTTCCGGTGGCGTTCTCGCTGGCGGCGACCGGACTGTTCTTCGGCTTCGTCTCCATCGAGCTGGGGTATTTCACCAGCGCCTACCTCGGCAACCTGCCGTTGCGGGTGTTCGGCATCCTGGCCAACGACCTGCTGCTGTCGATCCCGTTCTTCACGCTGATGGGCGCCATCCTGGAACGCTGCGGCCTGGCTGAGGATCTGCTGGAGGGGACGGGCCAATTGTTCGGCAAGGTGCCGGGCGGGCTGGCCTTCGCGGTGATCCTGGTCGGCGCGGTGCTCGGCGCCATCACCGGGACGGTGGCGGCCAGCGTGATCGCGATGGGCATGATCAGCCTGCCGATCATGATGAAATACGGCTACGACATGAAGATCGCCACCGGCGTCATCGCGGCCTCGGGCACCATTACCCAGGTGATCCCGCCGTCGCTGGTGCTGATCGTGCTGGGCGACCAGTTGGGCAAGTCGGTCGGCGACATGTACGCCGGCGCCATCGGGCCTTCGATCCTGCAAGTGCTGCTGTTCATGGCCTTCATCGGCGGCGTCGCGATCTTCGCGCCCCACAAGGTCCCGGCGCTGCCGGACGAGGCGCTGACGCAGCGCGGCTGGCCGCTGATCTGGCGGGTAGCGAAGGGCATGGTGCCGTGCATCGTGCTGATCTTCCTGGTGCTCGGCACCATCTTCATGGGCCTGGCGACGCCGACCGAGGCGGGCGCGATGGGCGCGGTCGGCGCCATCGGCCTAGCCATCGTGAACCGCCGCTTCACCTTCGCGCTGCTGAAGCAGGCGATGGAGAACACCATGCGGATCACCGCCATGGTGATCTTCATCCTGATCGGCGCCACGGTGTTCAGCCTGGTCTTCCAGGGCGTCGACGGCTCGCTGTGGATCGAGCACCTGCTGGCGAAGCTGCCGGGCGGCGCCACCGGCTTCCTGATCTTCGCCAACGTCTTCATCTTTTTCCTGGCGTTCTTCCTCGACTTCTTTGAGATCGCCTTCATCGTCATCCCGCTGTTGGCGCCGGTGGCGGCCAAGCTCGGCATCGACCTGGTGTGGTTCGGGGTGCTGATCTGCGTGAACATGCAGACCAGCTTCATGCACCCGCCCTTCGGCTTCGCGCTGTTCTACCTGCGCGGCATCGCGCCGAAGGAGGTCCGCAGCGCCGACATCTACTGGGGCGCCATTCCGTGGGTGGGGCTGCAACTGGTGCTGGTGGCGATCGTCATCTTCTGGCCGGAGAGCGTGACCTACTGGCTGGACCGCGGCAGCGGCGTCGACCCCAGCACGGTGCGCATCGAGGTGCCGCTGCCGGACCTGCCGGACGACGACGCGCCGCCGACCTTCCGCTAAGCAGACTTCGCTAGCCCCAACACCGTTCACTTAGGGCAGAATTCTGTTCGCCTAAGCTTCATGGCTGGCCTCAACACATTGAAAATTCGGCTTTTTGGAAAGTTCTGGTAGCGGCTTGATCCTCTTGAGTGAACAGCATTGTCGCTAGCCCACCCCACAGATACTGCCATGCCAACCCAGATTGCCTGAAGTCGCGTGCCCTACCGTCCGGGGGGCAACCAGAAGAACTCTGCTTAGCGCGCGATCGCCCGAGACCGAGCCGGGCGACCGCGTGCCTTGCCTTCTCCCCGACGCGGCGACGGGCCTGAACGGTTCGACTTGAAGCGATCATGCTCCGGCGGGTCCGCTGAATGCGCCTTGGCCGGCACTTGCCGCCGTTTTTCCACGCACCGTGGTTGAATAATCTCATCCTGGCTGGTATCTTCGGTTTACGACCCCGCTATGCCAGGCCATTGCCCGCATGACGGTGACCATCTCGCAACGCCAGCTCGACAGGCTGAACGAAGCCCGCCTTCCCGGCATGGAAGTGCCGCTGCTGGAGCATGTGCGGCTGGCCTTCCCGGTCGACCTTGCATTGCTTGGTGAGGCGCAGGCGCTGGTGGCGATCCGCCTGGCGCTGCGCCGGGCCGGCCGCCACCGGCTGGCGACGCTGGGCGAGGTTTGCCGCTACCTCGACACGATGCTCGTGCATGGCAGCTTCTTCGACGAGGACCCGCTGCTGCCCTGGGCGGCGACGGCGCTGGCCCAGCCTCGGGATGCGGCGGACCGGATGCAGTCGCTGGTCGCGGACAGCCTGACCTGGATCGGCATCGCCGCCGGCGAGGACGGCCGGCCGGCGGTGCGCGCCCTGGTCCGCGCCCGCAACCTCACGTCCATCGGGCTGGCCAGCCTGCGTCCGGTGCCCGACCCGGCCGATGCCGGCCCGTTGCCCGACCCCGCCTTGCCGCCCTTCGAACCGGCGCCGCCGGACGCCACGCCCGCCGAGGTCGAACGCGCCGCGCTCCGCACCCTGTTGTGCGACCTGCATCCCGAACGGGTCCGCGCCGCCGGGCTTGCGGCGCTGGATGCCGCCCTCGATGCCGCGCTGGCGGGCGCCGCGGCGCTGCGGCTGACCACGCCGCTCGGCCGGCATGTCCATGCGGCGCTGTGCTTCCTGGTCGGCGCCGGCTATGCGCGGGACCCGCTGCATCCCTGGGCGGCAGCGGTGTTGGCCGGGGCCGGCGATGCCGAGGCCAGGGCGCAGGCCCTGATGGCCGAGGCGCAGGCGGCGATCGGCCGCGCGCTGGAGCAGATGCGCCAGCCCCCGCCGGCCCGCTCCCTGGTCCACGCCGCGGTCCACTCCCCTGCCACGATGCGAGGCTGACCGCGCATGGGCAGTTCCAGCGGCAAGAAGAAGCAGAAGCAAGCCGGCCAGGGCGGCGCCGCCGGCGACAGCACGCCGCTCGACGGCCAGACCAATTGCCAGCCGCCGGAAGCCAAGCTCGCGGTCGTGGTGCAGCGCTGCGACAAGCCCACCATCAAGGTCGGCGGGGTCGCGGTCGAGGCCGCCAAGCCGCCGAAGCTCACCGCCACCTCGGCCAGCAACAGCGGCCTCGCCGATTTCGGCACGGTGCAGCCCGGCTCCTACACCATCACCACGGCGCTCACCGAGGCGCTGCGCAAGAAATTCCTGCCCGCCGAGCAGAGCGTCGCCGTGGTTACGGCTGGCCAGTCGGTGCTGCACCCCATCTGCCTGCCGCCGGTGGTTCGGTTGAAGATTTTGCTGTTCGACCGCCAGGACAAGACGGTCTCCGGCGCCGACTGGGCGGTGAAGGCCGGCGTCGAGGAGAAGGGCAAGACCGGCGCGGACGGGTTGCTCGACATCGAAATCCCGTGGACCGCGGCGGCCGGCGAGGTGACGTTCGACCTGCCGGCCGAGGCTGATGCCTTCGTCGCCGACGCGCCCCCCGAGCCGGCGGCGGCGGTGGTCGGGGCGGTGCCGCCCTATCCGCTGCTGATCCGCCACGTGCAGTTCCCGAAGCCCGAGCCCAAGGCGAAGCGGCCGGCGGCGAAGCTGCACTTCACCGTGGACATCGGCGACATCGAGGATGGCGAGACCACCGATGGGGCGGCGGCCCGGCTGCACAACCTCGGCTTCCGCTGGAGCAAGCCGGAGGACCAGGGGCGCAGCGTGAAGGCCTACCAGCGGTGGTACGCGAACGCGAAATGGGCCGGGTCGGGCGCCATCGGCGACATCAGGGCCGACCTCAAGAAACGCCACGACGATGTCTGACACCGCCGAGCACACGGCCAACGTCCTGCGCGACCTGATGCCGGACGACCACAAGCACGGCAACCACCTGCGGGTGCCGGAATTCGGCATCCTCGACCTGCGGCTCAAGGTCGGGGCGAAGGAGAGCAGGTTCTTCCTGCCGGTGGATGCCCGCAAGGCGCCGAAGCACCTGACCGGCGACGAGGCCTTCCACTTCGCCCCGGTGAAGGAAACGATCGATATCCTATATGAGGTCGATGATCCCTTCCGCGTGGTGACCGGCGGCCTGCTGGAGGGCTTCACCCGGTTCGACGAAAAGCCGCTGTTCGCGTTCTACCTGCTGAAGCTCGGCCTGGACTGGCTGCGCGACGGCAAGCACAGCGTGAATTGGGACGGCCGCGTGGTGGTCGAGGAGGTGCAGGCCGGCACCGAGGCGGGCGACGCCATCACCCACGACCTGACCAAGATCGCCCCGGTGGCGGCGGACGCGGCGAAGCCGCTGCCGGACGGCTACGTGACGCTGGAACACACGCCCTACAAGCTGCGCCTCACGCTCACCAGCGAGACGCTGGACAAGCAGCCGGCGGTCGCCTGGACCTACTTCCAGATCCTGCTGCAGAAGATCGAGCTGGAACTCGGCACCGAGCCGACGGTGCCGCAGTGGGGCGACGCCACGCGGCTGGCCCGCGACCGCGCGGTGCGGAAGCAGGTGGAGGATGATGGCGGCCTGCCGGCCGAGGGCGCCACGCGGAAGGTCTATCTCCGCAGCAACGTCTTCAAGACCGCCAACCCCCAGATGAGCGACAACACCGCCTTCACCGAATACAAGACGTTGTGGGGCGACGGCCCCAGCATCCCGATCATCGCCAAGCTGCGGCTGGCCGACAGCGCCGACGCCGAGGTCAAGCTTGAGGAGGCGAATTACGGGCTAGTGCTCGGCCACGCCCGCTTCCTGTGGGACTGGGAGGACGTGGCCGAGGCGCTTGGCGGCCAGCCGGCGGCGCCGGCCGCCTTCATCGGCGCCGCGGTCGACTACTACAAGGCCGGCACCGACGCCACGCGGCCGGCCAAGGACCACACCTACCCGAAGGGCGACAATTGCCACGTCGACCGCGGCGGGAAGCGCGGCCCCGACGGCACCGGCGTCTTCTCCGTGGTGGCCGGCTACACGCCGCAGGACCCGCTAAAGGACCACGACTTCCCGTTCAAGACCGAACGCTGCACCACTTGGCGCTGGGCGGTGTTCACGCGAGGCTGGGCCACCGGCGCGCTGAACGGCCGCACCGGCGTGCTGTTCCGCGGCAGCCGCATGGCCGGCGACCCCTTCAAGGTGTGGGTCCATCTCGACTACGACCGCACCGCCAAGGACAAGCCGGTGGTGGACGTGAAGACCGAGCCGCTGAAGACCCCGGACGCGGTGCACGCCAAGACCGGCACCTTCCAGTTCTGGCGGCGGGTCATCGTCGCCCGCTACATCCGCAAGCTCGGCACGATCGCCGACTGGACCGCCAATTTCGCCACCGCCAAGGCGTTCTACACCCCGGCCTTCATCGACCTGGTGAACTCCACGGGCAGCAGCAAGTATCTGATGGCGGCGCACAAGCTGGCGGACGGGACCGCCGCGAATTACAACGCGCTGACGGAAGCGATCCTGCTGGCCACCGGCGACGCCGCCCACACCAACCACCTGGCGCACGACGCGGTGGCCGACCATGCGGCGGACGCCGCGATATTCCGGCTGCGGCCCTATGCGGGCTACGTCCGCGCCGCCCATGACTCCCTCAACCCGGGCTTCGCCGCCGACTTCGCATCCGATGCGGAGGCGACCGCGCTCGGCGCCCGCAACATGGCGCCGTTGCCGGTGGACCCGAAGAACACGCGGCTGCGGGCGACCCAGGGCCTGATGCGGGCCGCCGGCATGGATACGATGGCGAAGTTCTCGAACACCCTGGACCTCAGCCTGCCGCTCGCCCCGCTGATCGGCAGGCTGCAGACGCTCAGCGGCGGCGGCGGCGGCGGTGGCGGCGCGGCTGGCAACGGCATCACCGTGGTCCACTTCACCTACATCCACAGCGGCGTGGCCGAGGCGGCGGCGGCGGGCGTGGGCGTCACGGTGACCAACGGCGAAGCGATCGACGTGACCGACGCCAACCGCAACCGCTGCGTCTTCTACTTCACGCAGCCGAACACCGACACCTTCGTGCACGAGATCGGCCACCACCTGTTCCTGCCGCATTCCAAGTACAAGACGCTGCCGGGCGGGGTGACCAGGCCGGCCTATGTCGGGGCGCCCGGGGTCGGGGTGACGAGCGCGGGCGGCTTCCGGCTCACCCGCCACGACGACGACGACAACCTCTGCACCATGTCCTACAATCGGCCGCGGACCTATTTCTGCGGGCTTTGCCAGTTGCGCCTGCGGGGCTGGAGCGCGGACGCCCCGCCGGGTGCCCTCTCGCAGACGGATGCCGACAACAAGAAGCCATGAACCGCCGCCATGCGCTGCGGCGGATGGCGGCCCTCACCCTGCTGGCGGCGTGCCGGCCGGGCCGCGCCGCCGCCGCCCGGCGCGGCCCGGCGGCCAGACCGGAGGCGTTCGCCATGCCGACCCTCGACGTTGCGACCGACCAGGCCGAATACGCTCCGCTGACCCGCCTCGGGCTGCGGCTGCGGATCGTCAACGACGGGCCGTCGGTGCTCGACCTGCCGCACCCGGAACTGCCGGGCGGCCTGCCGGTCTACCGGTTGCAGGGCCCCGCCTACCCCGACGGAAGACGCTTCCGCGGCCTCCGCCCGGAAGCCGTGGTGCGCTTCGTGGACAACCCGCCGCCGCCGCCGCCGCGGCTGCGCCTCGAGCCCGGCCAGGAATGGACCGGCAGCATCCCGCTGCGGGACGATATCCAGCCCGACCTTCCGGGGGACTACCAGCTCACCGCCACGCTCGACCCCAAGGCCGAGCGGTTCGAGGCGCCGGTCCATGCCTTCCGGGTGCAGGCTTTCGCGGCCCGCGCCGCGCATCTGGCCTGGGGCCTCCCGCCATTCGGCCCTGGCCAGGGCCGTGGCGCCTTCCTGCAGCCGGGCGGCGGCGAGGGCGCCATGCTCTACACCTTCGAATACCGCGAACGGCGGCCGGACCTGCGCGAGATGGGCGACCTCAGGCTGGTCCCCCGCCTCCGCCTGCCGGCCAATGCCAGCGACCTCGGCGTCCCGGCCCCCCAACACCCCGTTCTTCGACGAGCTGCGCAACTGGATCGTCTGGCGCGAGGGCCGCGACATCGTGACGCTGGCCAACACCCTGGAACAGCCGCGCATCGCGCTGCCCTTCGAGATCGGCTCGCTGGTCCTGCCGCCGCTGAAGACCGCCGGCGGCCCGGTCGAGGTGCTGTTCCTGGCGCCCGAGCGGAACGGCATCGGCCTGGTCAGCTTCCCGCACGGCGGCGCGCCGGCGCTGGCGTGGCGGATGCGGCTGCTGGCCGTGGCTGGCGCCATCACCGCGGCGCTCGGCCTCGCCGCCGCGGGCAGCGAACGGCATGTCGCCATGGCGACCGAGACGCCGGCCGGGGAGGTGGCGGTCTTCGCCACGCGCTTTGGCGCCGACCAGCCACCCGCCGCGATGGCCACCGCCGCCGCGGCCGGCTTCCGCCTGGTGCCGGAGGCCGCGCCCGGCCTGTTCGCCGGCCCGGCCGGCGAGGTCCTGTTCGCCGTGCTGGTGCAGCGGCCTGGTAGCCTGGCGCTGCTCGAAGCCCGGTTTCCGGCGGTGGCGGGAGCACCCCCGGCGATCGCCCTGCGCGAACTCGGACCCCTCGCGGCACCGCCGGTTGGCGGCAGCGTGCTTTGCTCGCCGAATTCGGGCGGTGGCCTTGCGCGGCTGGATGCGGTGATTCTGTTGCGGGACGGCACCCTGCTGCGGATGCCGGGGGCCGGGCCGGCCGGGCCGGTCGTCCTCACCGATGCGCCCGCCTTGCCGCTGCGGCTCGCGCCGGGCCTGGAAGGCCCCTACCTCCTGCTGACCTCGCCGCAGCAGGGTCTTTATTTCGAGGCCTTCTGACCGCGGTCCCGCCTACGCCGTGCCGCAGGTCCGGCAGAACGGCGAACCCTGCGCCGAGGCGATGATCAGGCATTGCGACGGATCGTCGGGTTCGTCCGGCGTCACGTCCGGCGGCGGTGCCGGCGGCGGCGTGGGGCCAGGCTCCGGCGGGTCGTCGGCGCCGATCGGCAGTGGCGGCAGGTAGGCCCGCGGCACCCGCCATACGGTCAGCGATCCGTCCAGCAGCCGTTGCGCCAGCCCAGCATCGTCGGCGTCGTCGCCGGCCGCGGCAAGCAGCGCCGTCCGCCGTTCCGGCACCGCCAGCGCGGCCTCGACGAACGCCGTCGCCTCCGCCGCCGTGCCGAAGTGGCGGCGGCTCGCCCAATCCGCCTGCCCCGTCAGGACGACGCGGTGAATGCCCCATTGCCAGGACCAGTCCATGCTGGAATGATACTATGCTATTCGGGCGCGGAACAGACGCCGGTGCCGGCCATCATGCGGGCACGGCGAGCCGCGCCACCAGCGGCGCGGCGGCGGCGTCCTCCAGCACCCAGCGGTCGACCGGCCCGAACAGCTCGGTCCGCTGCGCGCCCTCGCTGGTCGGCAGGAACACCCGCAGCACGCGCGGGTCGTAGTAGCGGAACAGCATCACCGCGTTGTTCGGCCCCAGCACCCGCAGCAGCCGGCGGCAATGCCGCTGCATCGCCGCGAACCCGGTGCCCGTCGGCACTACGGCGAAGACGCCCCAGGCGCGGCCCCAGGCGCGGTCCAGCAGCAGTTCGGTTTCCTCCCGCTCGCGGTCCAGCGCGACCAGGAAGGGCGAGGCGTTGCGCAGCGCCGAGCCGGTGTCGTCGCCATAAAGCGAGGCGTGTTCCAGTCCCCAAAGCCCCAGGAGCTGCTCGATCCGCTTGTCGCGGGCGCCGCCCAGCACGGCATAGGTGGTCTCGGCGCGGCTGGCCGCCGGCCACAGGATGGCCCGGACCGCGGCCGTGGCGTCAGGTCCCGCCATCAGTGCCGCGCCGCCGCGGCGTCCGCGCATTCCTGGCAGAACGGCACGCCCTGGTTCGCGGCCTCGACCATCATCGCCACCCCCTTTCGGCCTCGTTGCCGGGCGGGCTGGACGGCTCGTGCGCCGGAGAGCCGCGCGCCGAGGTCGGCGGCGGCTCGGAGTCTTCGGTGCCGATCGGCAGGGGCAGGGTGCGGGCCTCGTCGATCCGCCAAGCGAGCACTTCCCCGCGGTGCAGGCGCCGCGCCAGGGCAGCGGCCAGGACGGCTTCCGCCGTGCCGTCGCCCGGCAGGCCGAGCGCCGGGCCGCCGAGCG
>JAABUN010008157.1_pt1 | contig 10865 bp, 10 predicted proteins | sample 5559311 | NCBI WGS metagenome assembly JAABUN01 (sample SAMN10711877, study PRJNA513370) | rock metagenome | isolation source: Antarctica rocks | place: Antarctica: Victoria Land, Siegfried Peak sud | reverse complement strand
TCGCTCAACGCCACCTGCGGCGGCTTCGGGCCGCGCATCCTCGCCTCCTCGCGCTCTTTCTCGGCCCTCCCGCTCGCTCATGCCGTCCAGTATACTACCGACTTATCCACGCCGCGCTGTACTAGCCGATCTGCTGACGAACGAGGTGCAGGAAGATGGGGCGGTCGATATTGTGGCCCTCTCGCTTGGCAGCGAATTTGCCGCCTTCGCGGCCCTCGCCCTGCCGGAGCGTATCCGCAGCTTGACACTGATCTCGCCGAGTGGCTTGGGGCGGGACGGTAAAGCGTTCTCCGCTGAAGAGCGGGCCGAGCGAGCACAGTCGAGCGAACGTGTCTTGCGGGGTTTCTCCGTGCCGCTCTGGAGTCAGCCGTTCTACGATCTCCTGGTGTCGCCGCCGAGTATCCGCTATTTCCTCAAGCAGAGTTTCGTCGGTGAGCCCGACGCCGGCATGGTGGCCTACGACTATCGCACCGCCCACCGACCGGGCGCACGCTTCGCGCCGTTCCATTTCGTCAGCGGTAAGCTCTTCACGCGCGATATTTTGCCAACCGTCTACGAGCGCCTGACCCAGCCTGTCCTCGTGATCTACGACGAGGATGGTTTCGTTTCGTTCGATCAGTTGCCCGCGCTCCTCAAACGTCGCGCCAATTGGCGGGAGGCGCGGATCGTCCCGACGCGCGGCCTGCCACAGTTCGAGCAGTTGCCTGCGACGACAGCCGCGCTCGATCGCTTCTGGTCTGAGGCCGACAGGCAAGGTGACATAATGTAAGCCCGCTGCCATCGTTGTCGAGCCCTGGCATATGAGTTGCATCGTAGCGGCAATGGTCGCTCTGACGCGACTATCTGCCAGGGGAAATAAGGGCAGAGGAGATCTCGATGACACAGAACCAAGAGATGGCCGATCGCTTCGTCAACGCGCTGGTGCAACTCGAAGAGGGGCGGGAGGTCGAGGCGCTGATCGCGCTCTATGGCGACGATGCCACTGTGGGCAATATCAACGTCCCAGAACAGTTTCACGGCCCCGACGGGGCGCAGCGTTTCTGGACCGAATATCGCGGGACTTTCGATACGATGAAGTCGGAGTTTCGCAACGTCATCGCCACGCCGGAGCGGATCGCCCTCGAATGGACGACGCGCGGTACGAGCGTCGAAGGCAAGCCGATCGAATACGACGGCGTCAGTATCCTCGAAGTCGCTGGTGACAAGATCACCCGCTTCCGCGCCTACTTCGACCCGAGTGACCTCGGGCGACAGATGGGCGGTTGAGATGGCTGGTGCAACTGAAGAGTTCGCGGTTGGTGACCACGTCGCCTGGCAGACATCGCAGGGACGCACTACTGGCGTGATTAAACGCAAGCTGACCGCGCCGATGATGATTAAAGAGCACCACGTCGCCGCTTCGCCCGATAACCCGAGTATCTGGTTGTGAGCGATGAGAGCGGCGCGGAAGCGGCACACAAGCCTGAGGCGCTACGCAAGATCAAGCGATGATGACGCGAGGCCGACGACATAATGTCGTCGGCCTTGTGCTTCGGAATAACGGGTCGGCTCGGGCGTATACGCCGGTATCAGCCTGTTGCCGAACGGCAGCCTGATTGCTGCTCGCTCACCCCTACCCTCGTCCTCTCCCCCTCGTCTCTGTGTCCTCTGTGCGCTCTGTGGTTCAATCTTCGTGCCAGACCGAGCAGGACTCGCCAGATGACGACTTACCGCTAACTGGTAATCGCCTTGATCTTCGCCGGAACTTTGCGACCGTTCGGCATGGTGATGTCGAAGCTATCGCCGACGCGGTGCCCCAGGAGTGCGCGACCGACCGGCGACTCGTTGGAGATCCGCCCTTCGCGCGGCTTGGCCTCCACCGGGCTGACGATCGTGTACGTCTCGTCGTCGCCATCGAAGTCGATCGCCACCGTGCAACCGATCGTCACTACGGCGTTCTTGCCGGAGACATTGGCCTGGTCCATGATCGTGGCGCGCTTCAGCACATCCTCGATCTGGCGGATCCGCGCTTCCATCAAACCCTGGTCGTTTTTCGCCGTGTCGTACTCGGCGTTCTCGCGCAGATCGCCGAGTTCGCGGGCGGCCTGGATCCGTTGGGACATCTCCCGCCGACCTGTCCCGGTAAGGTGTTCGTGTTCCTCGCGTAGCTTTTGCAAGCCTTCCACCGTCATCGGAATCGGTGAGCGATCCATCCCGCTACTCCCCCATCATTGTCCCAGCGGCATTGCCGCGCGCAGAACGCACAAAGCTACCACCAGCCATGTGGCACCGGGGGGCTGGTAGAGCGCGTATCAGGGCAGTATACACCGTGGACGGTACCATTGGGTTACGCGGTAACTTCCCTGACAGGGCTTATGTGCGAGTAGTTGTCGCCCGCCTCCTCGCGGATAAGCGCTGCCCTCCCTGACCATTAAGCGCTTCGTGCAAGATTGGTGTTGCTGGTTCAGCGATTCGTGGTGACTTCGTCGATATGGACGACTTCGTAGAGGTGTGGCTCGAAGGTCGCCAGTTTCGCCGCTGCGGCCATGTGGGCCTGCGCTGCCGGGTTGGCGAGCATCGCCTCGAAATCCTCACGGCTGCGCCATTGCGCGTAGTTGACCACACGGCTACCATCGGTACTTCGATGTAAGTTTGCCGAGACGAAACCAGGCAGGTCTTTCATCACCTGCTCAGTCGTCTCCACCAGGATATCGAGGAGTTGCTGTTGCTGCGCGGGTTCGACCGAAAAGACATTGATCAAGGTCACGACATCGTTTGGCGTGGTGACCTGCGTCATGGAGCCCCACCTTCCGATCGTCCTCTCCCCTCGTCTCTGTCTTGGTCGTTCCATCTCAACCGGTTGGCCGCAGCGCATCGGCGGGGGAGACACGCCCCGCCTGCCACGCGGCGATGGCGAGTGCGCCGAGGGTGCCGAGCCAGGCCAGCAGGATCGTCAGGCCGATCTGCTCCCACGGTACCGCATAACGGATCTCCGGCGCTCGTACCGCCAGCAGCGTGACGAGGCTGCGTGAGAGGACCAGGCCGAGTACCGTCCCCAAACTGATCCCGAGCGCAGCAGTGACGGCCGACTCGAAGGCCAGCGTCGCCTGGGTCTGCCCACGGGTATAGCCGAGCGCACGCAGCGTGCCGAGCTGTTGTCTGCGCTCGATCACCGACTGGATCCCGAGAATACCGAGAGCCGCCACCCCCGCGATCAGTCCGAGGCCCATGAAACCCTGGACGAGTTGGGTCAGCAGGGCGCGTACCGACTGCCCGATCCGCAGAGTGTTGCTCAGGTCGGTGACGACGAGGCTGTTGGCGGCGAACGAGACTTTCAATCCGGCGATTGCATCGGCCGCTGTAGTACCGGGCGCGAGGGCGAAGTAGTACGTGGCGGGTGGTGCGATGGTGACCCCGAGGCCGCTCGCGGTGCTGCGCGAGGTCCAAATCCCCGGCGTCAGTTCGGCGCGCGGCGCGGTGATCCCGATGATCGTCAGCTTGCGCGGCGTGCCGCCTTCGGTCGCGCGGGCCCAGACGGTGAATGGCGCGAACGAGCCGTCGCCGTTGGGTGGGGTCACGAAGGTGCTGGCGGTCGAGCCGGTGACGACCGCCAGTCCGGTATTCTCACGCACCGCGCGCCAGACCGTTGCATCACTGGCATAGCCTTGTGCGCGACGCTCGAACTGGGTCGTCACGCCACCCAGAAAGCCATCGTCGGCGGCGACGATCGCCGCGTTGCGCCAAGCTGCACGCGGGGTATCGAACTGGACGGCGCGTACATCGATCGGCGTGATCCCACCGATCGCGCCGAACGCCTCGCGCCGGACGCCGGTCGCGCTCGCCAATGCGCCCGCCATATCGGTGAGCGGTTGTGTGGTCGTGGCGGTCGCGGGGAGATCGCCGCGCAGATCGAACCCGGCGACCGGCGGTTCCTGCCCCGCATAAGCATCGACCAGCGTCTCGATCATCGTCAGCGCCGCGACCATGATGAAGACGACCATCCCGAACATCGTCACCGTCAGCGCCGTGCGCGACCGCCCTGCGGCGAGATACGCCGCCGCAGGGCGCACGATCAGCCGCAACCGGGCCAGCGGGGAGAGGGCACGGTCGAGCCCCTTCAAGAGCGGTGCGAGCCCGCGCGTCGCCGTCCAGACCGAGGTGACGATCAGGATCAGGCCACCGAGCGCCGCGACGATCGCGTCGGCGTGCGTCTCGCCACCGGGGGTTGGCAGACGGCTGAGTGCGCGCAGCCAGAGGACGGCTAACGCGAGGCCGGTGATTGTGGTGAGGGCACCGCGCAGGCGACCGGCGCTGGCGTGTTGTACCGACTTCAGTCCCCCGGTCGCCACCAGCGAGACGCCGACGATCGCGAGGGAGAGGACTCCTGGCAGCACGACCGGATCGCGCGGCAGATAGGGCAAGAGTGGTTCCTGCCAGCGTTGCCAGCCCCACGCGGCGGCGGCGAGCGCCACGAGGCCCACGACGATCCCACCGAAGCCGCGCCCTTCCGCGCGCTCCTCGCCACGGGTCGCCGCGATGATCTGCGCGTGGCTCACGCGCCACGCCGAGACGCACATCGCCAGGAAGGTCAGCAATGTACCGGCCAGGAAGGCGAGGATGACCGAGCGCGGCTCGATCCGCAGTTCGAGGCGGTAACCGAAGCTGGTCAGCGCCTCGGCGAGTGACGCGACGGTCAACCGGGTGGCGAAGATCCCCGCGAGCGCCCCGAACGTCGCGCCGAGCAGGGCGTAGATTAAACCCTCGCTGAGAAAGATCGCCCCGATCTGGCGCTGGCTCATCCCCAGGGCGCGCATCGTCGCCAGTTCAGCCGCGCGGTCGGCGGCGAGCAGGGTGAAGATCAGGTGGATCAGCAGGATTGCCGCACCGAGCGAGAAGATCCCGAGGACGAGGAAGACGGTCGTCACCACATTGCCATATTCGTCGGCCTGGTCCAGTCCCTCCTGCTTCACTTCGATTACCGACAGCGTGGTGATCGCGCGAATCTGGTTCAGTAGGGCGCGGCGGTCGCCGGAGTTCGATAACTGGGTGGTTAGGAAGGCGAGTTGCCGCCGGACGCGCGGATCGCTGGCGAGATTGATGAATCGTGCCGTTAGCGCAGGCTTCGTCGCCTCGACGCGCAGTGCCGCCAGATCGCTGCGGTCGCGACCGCGCAATGCTGCTTCCGCTTCGAGCAGGCCGCGCTGCGTCTCCGGCCGCGCGAGGTACGTTTTGAGCGATTGGGCGACCGTCCGATCGACCAGGGCGCTGCGGAGGGCGCTCGTCGCGCCATTGCTGCGGGTCACACTCTCCCGCCCGCCCGTGTTGGCGACGAGGATCTGGTTCAGTTGCTCGTCACGGCCTAAAACCCGCTGGTAGGCGGTGATCGGCGCGATGATCAACGGTGCGGCCCCGCCGATCCCGCCATCCGGGACGACCGCCGCGATGGTGACATGCCAATCTGCCGGTGGGCTGGCTGAGCTTATTGCGCCAGTAGCCTGCGTCTGAATCGCGATCGTCTGATTGGCCGCGACGCCGAAGAGGGTGGCGGCGGCGGTATTGATGATCACGGCGTTCGGTGGCAACTCTTCGAGCGAGATCACCGCGCCGTCGAGCGAACGTAGAGTGCCGAAGGCCGGGGTGGGGGTGCGCGTCGCCAATAGCCCGACTGCCGTGCGTGTCTCGCCAACATCGCCGAGGACGATTGTCACTTGATCGGCAATCGCCGGGGCGATAGCGGCGATCGTGCCCTCGTCGGCAAGCTGCGCGACGAGTTGGTCGTATTGGCGCTGCGGGAAGAAGCCGAGGTCCGAGGCTCTGAGCCCGCCGAAGGTGCCGGTTGCCAAGGCGCGGGCGCGGTCGCCGTTACTCTGGCGCGGTGGATTGACGACGAGGGCTTCGTCGGTCGTGCCTAATGTCTCGGTCACGAGCGAGCGGAGGGTCGCCGAGATCGTGTCGCCGGTGCCGAAGGCGGCGCTGATCGTCGTGGTCGCTAGGGTCAGCCCGAAGACGATCAACGCGGCGCGCACCGGGCGCCGCGGCAGGTTGCGTACCCCTAATTTCACGAGCGGTGCGCCGCGCCCGCCGCGCACCAGCACAACTGCCACCACTATGGCGAAGGCGAGCCCGAGCGCGAACCCGGCCAGCGCGGTCGGCACGCCGAAAAACTGTTCCATCGTCCGCTTCTTCCTGAGCGTGGGTCACGGCCTGTTGGTATACCTGGTCTGTTTGCCAGCTTGTCCAATGGTCGGGCTGCGGCTGCGGGATCGGGTTAGGTGGTAGTTGGCATCATCCGCTCAGTCGGCGGCTTGCCTCCCGCGTGGTGAGTGTAGCGTTGTCTTCAGCGATGTCGCCGAATCCTCGATGATCAGCCCATCGCGCATTCGCACGAGGCGCGAGGCACGGGCCGCGACATCGGGGGCGTGGGTCACGATCACGAACGTTTGCCTGTTCTCGCGGTTGAGCCGCTCGATCAGGTCGATGATCTCCGCCGCCGAATCGCTATCGAGATTGCCGGTCGGCTCATCGGCCCAGACGATCGCCGGGCGACCGACGAGCGCGCGGGCGATCGCCACCCGCTGCTGCTGACCGCCCGAGAGGGCCGCTGGACGATGGTCGAGCCGATCGCCGAGGCCGACCGTGTCCAAGATCTCGCGTGCGCGGCGACGTGCCTCGCCGCCGCGCACACCGGTGATCAGCAGTGGCAGTTCGACATTCTCGATCGCGTCGAGGGTTGGTAGCAGATTGAACGATTGAAAGATAAAGCCGGTCGTGCGTGCTCGCAGGATCGCGCGCTGCGAATCTTTGAGTCCGCGCAAGGGGACACCGGCGAGAAAGACCTCACCCTCGTATTCGGTTTCCAGTCCAGCCAGGCAATTGAGCAGGCTGGTCTTGCCGCAGCCTGAGGGTCCGACGATCGCCACGAATTCGCCGCGCTCGACGCGCAGATCAACGCCCCGCAGCGCCGCGACCGCGACAGTCCCGGCCTGATACCGCTTCTGGAGGGCGCGGGCTTCGACAGCGGGCGCGGCGGGGTCCGGCGTAGCCGCTGGTGACGCTGTCAGCTTCGTGAAGAACCTAGCGATCATAGCTTTTCAACGTGGCAAGGGTGAGGTCGGCGATTCGACGATACCCCGTCGAGGAAGGATGGAAACCATCGGCGCTGATATATTCCGGGTGTGTCCCGAGCTCTTCCCATCCCGCGTAGAGATCGACCATGACCGCGTAGTCGGCGTGTCGGGCGACGGTCGCGGCGATCGTCGCGTTCCAATCACGCACTCGTGTATCGAGATCGTTGCCTCCGACCCGCGCGAACGCAGGGAGGGTACGCAGATCGGGGAGGTTGAGGACCGCGATCGTTCGTTGTTGTCCTGTGGTGGGACGTAACGCAGTGAGGAGTTGGTCGAGCTGTGCGGCGAATGTTGCGAGCGGCACGCCGTTGCGGAAATCGTTCGGCCCCGGCCAGACGGTGATCCACCGTGGGGCGCGGTCGAGCGCGACCGGGAGTTGACCGTCGATGACGTCGCGCACCGTCGCGCCGCTCACGCCGAGGTTGAGCAACGTTGTCTCTGCCGGTAGACCTGCCGCAACCAATGGCACCCACCCCTCTTGCTCCGGTCGCGTTGCGCCTACCCCGACGGCATCGGACGCGCCGAGTCCCACATATACCGGTACAACGTCCGGCGCGGTGTCGCGGCTCCATCCACAGGAGGTGAGTAAAGCGAGGCAAAGCAGGAATAGCATGAGGCTGCGGAGGAGTGCAGGGGGGTTCCTTGCCATCAGGTGTGGCGCTTGCTACTGTTCAATGCTCGATCCTTGCTCGATCCTTGCTCAGTGGGGATTGTGGTGATTTGCGGCGCAGATGCCAGACGTTGTGCCCTGTTCGGTGTGCGGCTGACGACGACCTCTGCACTGAGTATAGCAGCGGATTTCTTATAGTTGCCATAATGCATTGCCGTCGAATGTCGTTCGTTCGTCAGGAGCAAGCGTGTGTCACCAAGCGCTGTCGGCCTGCTGGTTCTCGCGGCGGCGATGCACGCCACCTGGAATTTGCTGATCAAGCGCAGCGCCGAGCGGCAAATCTTCACCTGGTGGTCATTGCTGGTTGGAGCGGCGCTGTTTGCGCCGCTCCTGGTTGTTACTGGGGCGGCGGTCCCGCCGCGTGCCTGGCCGTTCATCATCGCTAGCGGGGCGGTCGAGGCGGCCTATTTCTTCGCCTTGACGCGGGCCTACCGGCTCGGCGACTTCTCGCTGGTCTACCCGCTGGCGCGTGGTGCCGCCCCTGCTTTCCTGGCTGTTTGGGCGACGATCTTTCTCGCCGAGCGCCCCAGCCCGGCTGGTTTGCTCGGTCTGGCGATCCTGATCGGTGGGTTGCTGGTCGTGGGCAGCGGCGTCTGGCTGGGGCGACGTGACAATCCGGGGGTTGGCCTGGGGGCCGTGGCCGCCGCCCTGACGGTCGCGCTCTGTATCTCGATCTACTCGGCGATCGATGGGGCGGCGGTCCGTTTCGTGTCGCCGGTGCCGTACACGATCCTGATCCTGGGCCTGAGCGCCCTGTTTTGCACACCGATCATCGTCGTGCGTTATCGTCCGGCGGCCCTGCTCGCCGAGTGGCGGGCGAGTTGGCCGCGGATCGCCGCCGTCGGCATCCTGAATCTGGCGACCTACATGCTGGTCCTCTTCGCATATTCACGCGCGCCGGTGGTGTATGTCGGTGCGGTGCGTGAGATCAGCGTCGTCTTCGCCGCGATCGTCGGTTGGCTCTGGCTCGACGAACGGTTCGGTGTGCCGCGCACGATCGGGGCGCTGCTGATTTTCGGCGGGATCATCGTCATCGCGGTCTTCGGATGAAGGCGTTGAGCCCGGTCGCTGGCGTGAGCGGGTGCGATTCTGCTATACTCGATGCCGCTTCGCGCCAACGCGCGCTTATCGCGTTGGGCGCGATTTCTGTGTGTCTCGATCGCGCATCTCCCCGTGACTTGTCACGGCAGGGCCAGGCGCTTTGGAAATTGACGAGAACAGGATGAGGAAAGGGAACACAGATGGCAACATATGAGTTGACTGCCCAGCCGAGGACGATTGTCGGCAAAGAGGTGAAGAAGCTCCGTCGCCAGGGGATCATTCCGGCCGTCCTCTACGGTCCGGGAATCGAAGGGATTCATTCGATCTCCCTGGCCTCCAAGGAGATCGAGCGGGCTTATACCCAGCTTGGTAAGTCGGCGATCCTGCGTCTGAAGGTGGAAGGGGGGGCGACGCGCTCCGTGCTGATCCATCAGGTGCAGCACGACTATCATCACCGCAATCTGACCCATGTCGATTTCTTCGCGCCGAATATGAGCGTCGAGTTGACCGTCTCGGTTCAGGTCGTCATGACCGGTGAAGCTCCGGCGGTGAAGCTCGAAGACGGTATCCTGGTGCAGAGCGCCACGGAGATCCAGGTCACTGCGCTGCCGGACAACGTCCCCGCCGTAATCGCGGTCGATATCACCGGTCTGACCGAGATTCACGCGCAGATCACCGCTGGCGACCTCGAACTCCCCGCAGGTGTTACCCTGGCGACCTCACCCGATGAAGTCGTCGTGACTGTTTCCCAGGTCCAGCTCGTCGAGGTCGAGGAGCCGGTCGAGGAGACTGAAGAGGGCGCTGAGGGCGAGGAAGGTGCCGAGGGCACCGACGACGCCGAAGCAGAGTCTTCTAATAGCTAACTTTTCCTACCGCGTACTTTACCGGGGGCCGTGCAATTGCACGGCCCCCGTTTTTCGTGCCTTTGCCTTCGAATGTATCGTGAATGGTGCGCTCGAAACGCTTTGCAGGATGAGATTTAACTATAGAGCACCCAGAGGGCATCGAGAGGTGAGAAAATGACAGGGAAATGAGAGAAGTTTAAAGACAGATCCAGCGGCGTTTTTGTGGGGAGGATCAAGGCGCCGTCGAACGATTTTCTTGCGCCGTAGCAAGAAGCCAGACCAGTCGAAGACTGGTCTGGCTTCAATCGCTTTCGGGCATCGCCGTGTGCGACGTATCGCTACTTGGCACCCATAGCAATGCCCATAAGCTCGTGACTACTCATAAGCATCACCCCCTTTACCCTCATTGGTCATTCAGTGCGGAGAGAGGTCGCTCCGCTATCGACAAGGACAAGAATACCACCGCGCCTGGGAGTCTGTCAAGGGGATTCTGTAACCGCAAATGTGCTTGGGTACCGACGCATCTTGACTGGTTATGGCGCGGGGATGACCAATTCTTGGCCCGGCAGCAACAGATCGGGATTTTGCAGCGAGTTCGCGTCGATGATCTGTTGGATCGTGACATTGAATTGCTCAGCGATCCCGCTCAATATATCACCACCTTGCACCACATATTTCTTCCCGCTTACGGCAGCGGGCACGGTTGCTGTGGCTGCCGGTGCTGCGACTGTGGCAGTCGCGACCGGTGCCACCGATGCGCTCGGTGCGACACTCGGCGCGATCGGCGAGGAGGTACGGGTCGCTGTTCGCGTGACGGTCACGCTCGCGCGAGCGGTCGCCGCCACCGTCGGCGTCTCCGTACCGGCTGCGCCGGGCCGTGTACACGCGCCGAGGAGCAATGCTGCCCCGGCGACACTAGCGGTGAACCCACAGCGCACGAGCCAATGCTTCGCACCCATCGTCCTTGTCCTTTCGCTGTTCCCGCTTTATCGCGTTTATCGCTGGCTCGACCCGTCTGCCGACCTTGTCGAGATGTACGTTCACTATGAACTTTCGGTAGTGTAGCAGATTCGGACGCGAAGTACAGCCCGTATTTTATAACGTTACCCTGATTGCTAGTTGCCGTTCATGGGCCGTTCCGTGGACAATCGGGTTGCTTGACGACGCGATTGCACACGGGAGGGCGGCCCATGAGCGACGATT
>JAABUN010008156.1_pt1 | contig 10866 bp, 11 predicted proteins | sample 5559311 | NCBI WGS metagenome assembly JAABUN01 (sample SAMN10711877, study PRJNA513370) | rock metagenome | isolation source: Antarctica rocks | place: Antarctica: Victoria Land, Siegfried Peak sud | reverse complement strand
GATCGACCCGAGGTGCCCAGGCGTCGTACCGCCCCGCTGCCCCTGACCCGCCGCGACGCCGCTGCCCTTCAAGGCGGCAGCCGGCGCCACCGGCTCCGTGGCATGGCCCACCGGCACCGGCGTCAGGTCGATGCCGGGGTCGGGGTCGGGGCGGCCAGGCTCGGCGCGGCCTCTGCCGCTGCGGCCGCCGCGAAGGCTTTGCTGCCCAGTGCCCGGTAGATCGTGGTGCGGCTGACACCCAGCACCTGGCCGATCTGCTCGACCGTCAGCTCCCGCGCGTCATACATCCGCCGGGCCTGCCGACGCTGCTCCGCGCTGAGCTTGCTCGGCCGCCCCCCGACCCTGCCCCGAGCCCGCGCCGCCGACAACCCCCGCAACCGTCCGGTCCCGAATGATCTCCCGCTCGATTATGTGGACAGCTCCGCTCATGCAAGTCCCATCACACGTGCGTCCGGTATGGGAATCCGCTAGCGAAGTCCGGCGTCGAGGACGGCGTACAGGTGGGACAGGCGCGTCTTGGCTACGGGGAGCGCCGGCATCGATCGTGCGAGGCCTCTGACGCTTTCGGTCGCCCGGGAGAGTGCGTCGGCGAGGATCCGTTCACCGACCTCTGGGCTGCCGTCGGCCGCGAGCTCAAGCGCCTGAGCGGCGTAGACCACCGGTCCGTAGAGGTGCTTGAGCTGTGTCGCGTCAATGAGGTCGGGGTGCATGTACGCAGTCGCTGCGGTCAAGGAGGCGGCACGCGCTGCGGACTTCAGGGCTGGATCAGAGCAGCCGCTGGACGCGTTGTGGGCCGCCCACGCCGCAGTGCGGAGTTCTCTTCCCCGTCTCCCGCCTTCGGCGAAGCATTCTGCAGCCTCCCAGGCAGCCCGAGGTCGTCCATCCGTGGGAAACTGAACTTCGTAGAGGACAACCGCATGCTCGGCTGTGGGGAGCACCCACCCGGTGGCTGGTCGAAGGATCTCTTCGACCGGCCGATCCAGGATGCGTCGCTTCGCGTCACCGTTCACCTCGCCACCGTACGTAGACATGGCCCCGTGCCCGTATGCCGAACGTCTATCGGGAGCGCCGCAGGTCCGCCGTGGTGCGCGGACGATCTTGTCCGCTAGACCCGTCCGATTTGGAGTCCCGCTCAGGGACGTCATGCGGCACATGATCACCCGTCGTCCGACTTCCTTGGATGTGGGACAGCCTGGGGCTGGGTGGGCTGCTGGCTGGATCGTGGGCGGTGTACGCGGTCGGTGGGGCGTTGGGTGGCGCAGGTCTGCTGCTGGTGTTGGCGCTGACCCACCCGCGCGAACGAGTTGCTGCCGTTCGTAGGACGGCTTCACCGCCTGTTCGAGAAACTTCAAGATCTTTTGTCACAGCAAGCCGCCGATCGCACCTTCCACCGGTGTAGGGCGGCGCACCGGCATCGCCCCCTGATCGGGAGGCGAGTGTCGATGGACGTGGACCGTGCCGGGCAGGCTGAGTTCGAACAGAGCGGGGCGGCTGTCCGGCCGCTGCAGATCGTGGCTGACGACCTGGGGGCGCCGGAACCGACGGCGTCGTTGTTGCAGGACGCCGCGGTGGTCGTGGCTGCGCGGCGGGAACTCGACGCGCTGGTCGGGCAGCTGTGCGCGCAGCCGTTCAGCCCGGCGGCGCACAGCGGCCTGCGGGCCTACCTCGCCGGGCCCGCCGCGCGGGCGTGCGCGGCGTACGAGCGTGTCTGCGCCGCGACGCTGCTGCCGGTGCGCTGATGCGCCCCGACACGGGCCGGGCAGTGTTGGCCGCGACGAAGCACCTGTCCGCCGGACCCGGCTTGTCGGACCTGGCCGGCCGGATCGCTGCCGCCCGGACGTTGGTGCTGGTCGAACCCACACCCACGACCCCGCTCGCCCCGGCGCCGGTTCCGATGACCGCAGCGGTTCGCCCTGCCCCGGCGCGTTCGACTGTCGGCAGCTGGGCGGTGCTGGGCGCGCACGGCGGCGCCGGTGTCAGCTCGTTGCTGCGGGCCGGCCTGGACCAGCTCGGCGCGTTCGACGCCGACCGTCGCTGGCCGAACTCGGGTCCGGCGCTCGTCGTCGCGCGCACCTCGACCGGCGGACTGGAGCGGGCCCAGCTGCTGGCCCGTCAGTACGCCGCTGGCGATGCCGGCCCGGACGTCCAGCTGCTCGGGCTGGTCCTGATCGCTGACGCTCCGGGCCGCCTGCCGGTGCGGGTTCGTGAGCTGGTCGACCTGGTCAGCGGCGGCTTCTGCGGCTGCTGGCGCCTGCCGTGGCTGCAGGAGTGGCGGCTGGCCGCCGCCTCTGAGCCGCTGCCCGTCGATCCGGCGACCGCCGGGCTGCTCACCGATCTGCGCCGACTCACTGCCTGTCCGCCCATCGCGACCTATCCGGTTCGTCCCCCGTCTCGAGGAGTCCTGCTGTGAACATTAACGCGAGCACCACCACGTCCCTGCTGGCTTTTGGGCGGGACCGCCTGCTGGCCGCCGACATCCCCGCCCCGGCCGGCATTCAGCCCCCTGGCACGGAGGGCCTGACCACGATCCTGGGCTGGATCGCCTGGGGCGTGACGTTCCTGTGCGTGGTCGGGGTCTTCTTCGTCGCCGGCAGCATGGCGTTCGCCCACCGCCGCGGTGAGGGCAGCGAAGCGGTCGGCAAGCTCGGCTGGGTGATGGGCGCCTGCATCCTGGGCGCCAGCGCCACCAGCCTCGTCAACGTCCTGATCTGAGATGGACTGGCATGAAGAGCCCGACCAGCCCGGGCGGTGGCGGCCCGGGACGATCGCTGCCGCCGCCATCGCCGGGTTGCTGCTAGCGGCAGCGGTCGCGGTGTTGCTGGTCGGCGGCACCGACGCGCCCGACCAGGCGGCGGCCCTGCCGCCCGCTACCGGTCCCGGACCAGTCGAGCCGGTCGAACCCGGCCCCACCGGCGGTGCGCAGGGCAACCGACCGGACTCGGGACCGTTGCTGACCGCTCCGGCGGTCCGCTGGGAACTGGTCAGTGGGATCGCGGTGCCGGTGAGCCCGACCGCTGGTCCCTTTCGGGTCGACGGTGCGGTGCGCAGCGGCTTCGAACGGAGCCAGACCGGTGCGTTGATCGCCGCGACGCAGATCTCGACGAGGGTCGCGTTCACGCCGGGCGACCGGTGGCGCCAGGTCGCTCAGGCGCAGCTGCTGCCCGGGGTGGGCCGTGAGGTGTTCATCCGACGGCGGGGCACGGTCACCACGATCGAGCCGCCCGGCACGTTCGGGCAGTACGCCGGCTTCCGGATCGCCGCTTCGACGCCTGACGTCACGGTGGTGCAGCTGGTGACCCGGTTCGGGTCCGCCTCCTCCAGTCGCTTCCAGGTCGTGACCTACACGGTCAAGTGGGTCGACGGGGACTGGCGGTTCGAGCTCCAACCCGACAGCGGTTTCAGCCCCAGCGTGCAGCAGATCCCGAACCTGGACGGCTTCGTCGTGTGGGGAGGGGCGTGATGAGAAGCGGCATGTGCGACGTGCTGGTCACCAGCGGACCCTGCGGGGTGATCAACGCCGCGCAGGGGGCGGGTGACGCCGTCGCCGGGTCGGTCCTGGACAGCGCCGGAGCCAAGCTGGTCGAAGGTTTCGCGAGCTCGGCGCAGATGGTCGTGACGTTCTGGACCGGCGTCGGCGTGCCCGGGCTGACCGTCGGTTCCGGGCCGATCGGTGAGCTGCGGGCCAACACGGCTTGGCTGACCGCGTTCGTCGCGGTCGTGAGCGTGCTGGTCTGCGCCGGTCGCCTGGCGATCAGCCGGTCGAGCCGCCCTGCCGGTGAGGCGTTCAAGGGTCTGCTGATCCTGGTCGTCGTGTCGGGCTGCGGCGTCGCCGCGGTCAACGCGCTGGTCGTGTTCGGCGACGCCTACTCGGTGTGGGTGCTGGACCGCAGCACCGACGGGCAGCTCGGGCAGCGGATGGCCCGGCTCGCGACCGTCGGCGACGTCGGCACGCTGGGCTTCGGGTTGATGCTCGTGATCGGCCTGCTCGGCATCTTCTCCTCCCTCGCCCAGCTCGGCCTGATGCTCGTCCGGGTCGGTGTGGTGACGATCTTCGCCGGGCTGCTGCCGCTGGCGGCGGCCGGGACCGGCACCCAGACCGGGATGGACTACTTCAAGCGGATGCTGTCGTGGCTGCTGGCGTTCGTGCTCTACAAGCCGGCGGCCGCGACGGTCTACGCGGCCTCGTTCCTGATGATCGGGGACGGGACCGACGCGACGTCGGTGCTGGCCGGGTTGTTCATGATGATCCTGTCGATCGTGGCGTTGCCGGCGATGCTGCGCCTGGTCACTCCGGCGGTCGGGGCTGCCGTCGCGGCCGGTGCCGGCGCGGGGGGCGGGGCGGCGGCCGCCGGGATGGTGCTGGCCAGCGGCGCCCGGATGCGCAGCGGCGCGTCAGGCTCGCCGTCGCCGCCAGCGGGTGGCTTGTCCCCTGCCGGGTTGGCTGGGGCCAGCGGGGGGCCGTCCGGCGCCCGGTCAGGCGCCCGGTCCGGCGGCGGTGCGGCGGGAGCGGCCGCAGGCGGGGCGGGCGCTGCTGCTGGCGCGGCGCAGGCCGGGGTGCGGGTCGCCGCCGCGGCCGCTCAGGCCGCCCGCAGCGCCGCGCAGAACTCGACCGGCCCTCTGGACTCCACCTCCGCCCCTGTTGCTCGAGGAGCCCACTGATGACCACTGCCACGCCCGCTGTCGGGCCTCGCACCTACGGCAACTGGCGCAAGCCGACGAGCCCCGGGCTGCCCCGGCTGGGCCTATTGGGAACGGCGGTGACGCTGGCCTCGATGGTGCTGGTGATGGGCGTCCAGGTCACCGCGGGGCTGGGCGCCGCGGCCGGCATGGCGCTGCTGGTCGTAGTCGGCTTGGCGCCGCTGGTGTGGCGCAACCGGGCCGGCCGCAACGGCTGGCAGGTCCTGCTGGCCAAGACCGCATGGCGGATCGGCCGGCGCCGCCGCCAGCACCTGTACAGCTCCTCGCTGACCGGCCCGGTCAGCTTCGGCGCAGCCCGGCTCCCCGGGCTGCTCGCCAGCTCGACGTTGCTGTCGGCGGTGACCGCGCACGGCGAGCCGTTCGCGCTGGTCCACCTGCCCAGCACCAAGCACTACGCGGTGCTGATCCGGTGCGACCCGGAAGGCTCGCAGCTCGTCGATGTCGAGACCGTCGATGAGTGGGTCGCCTGCTGGGGCGGCTGGCTGGCCCGGCTCGGTCACGAGGCGAACCTGGAGGCCTGCACCGTCACGATCGAGACCGCCCCGGACCCGGGCTCGCGCCTGACGGCCGAGGTCGAAGGGATGTTGCAGCCGGGCGCCCCGGCGCTGTCACGGGCGATGCTGACCGAGGCCGCCGCCAGCTACCCGCACGGCTCGGCGGCGGTCACGGCGTATGTGACGTTGACCTTCTCGGCCCGCCGGGTCAGCCATACCGAGACCGAAGGCGTCCGTGCGCAGCGTCGCCGCCGCGGCCCGGGCGGTCTGGCCAGGACCAGCTCTGGGGTCCGTAGCTCTGCCGAGATGGCGTCCCAGATCGGCCGGCGGCTGCCGCTGTTGCTGCACCAGCTGCGCACTGTCGGTGCCGGTACGGGCGCGGCGATGACCGTCGAGGAGGTCGCCGAGACAGTCCGGGTCGCCTACGACCCGGCAGCGGGCGCGCGCCTGGACCGGGCCCGAGCCGAGCGGGCCCAGCAGCCCGCGGCCGCGACGCAGTCGTTGGTGGCCTGGGCCGACGCCGGGCCGGTCGGGCAGGTCGAGGCGTGGGACCACCTGCGGCACGACAGCGGAGCGTCGATCACCTGGCAGATGGTCGACGTGCCGCACGGCTCGGTGCAGTCCCGGGTGCTCGAGCAGCTGCTGCAGGCCGATGAGCACCTGGCCCGCAAGCGGGTCACCCTGATCTACCGGCCGCACGACCCGGCGACGGCCGCCCGGGTCGCTGACGCCGACGTGCGGACCGCGGTGGGCCGGGCGAACCTGCGGGCCGGTGAGGGCAAGGCCAGTGAGTCCCTGGCGCTGGCGTCGGCCCGCCAGGCCGCCGCCGAGCAGGCCGCCGGCGCCGGGCTGCTGCGCTTCTCGATGCTGGTCACCGCCACCGTCGACGACCCGGCCAAGCTCGCTCAGGCCGCCGAGGTCATCGACCAGCTCGGCCCGGCCTGCCAGCTCCGGCTGCGCCGCTGCTTCTTCTCCCAAGCCGCGGCGTTCACCGCCGCCCTCGGGGTCGGGGTGGTGCTGCCCAAGCACGTCTCGGTCCCCGACGTGGTCCGGGACAACCTCTGACCGGTGCCCGACCGCACTGTCCTGTCCCGTCCAGCTCGAGGAGACCGTCATGGGCCGCCGCCCCCAGCCCACCCCCGTCCACGGCCCGCCGCCCGGGCCGCCGTCACGGCCGGCGCCGGCGCCGGCCCCGGCCCGTCCCGGCCCGCGGGGGGTGCGCGGCCCGGGCCGCGGCCGGGTGTCCTACGTCGAGGCGCCACCGGAGTGGCGCGGCACGACCGTGCAGGTCTGCGGGCTGTTCCCCTTCGCGGTCGGCGGTGGCAGCCCGACGATCGGGGTGCCGCTGGGCCGGAACCTGCTGACCGGCGCGACGGTCTGCTGCGACCCGCTGGCCTGGTTCCAGCGGGCCAAGCTGATCCTGAACCCGTCGATGTTCCTGCTCGGTCTGCCTGCGCTGGGCAAGTCGACGCTGGTCCGGCGGATGGTGATCGGCCTGGCCGGCACCGGCACCGTCCCGCTGGTGCTCGGCGATCTCAAGCCCGACTACGTCGACACCGTCCTGGCGCTCGGCGGGCAGGTCATCCGCCTGGGCCGCGGCCTGGGATCGCTGAACGTGCTCGACGTCGGGGCGCTCGATGACGCCGCCGACGCTCTGGCCGCCGCCGGGCTGAGCGCCGAGGCGACCGCGCTACGCGAGGAAGCCCACGGCCGCCGCACGACGATGGTCGAGGCCCTGATCACCCTGGTGCGGGGCAGCCGGCCCAGCGACACCGAACGGACCGTGCTGTCCGCGGCGCTGCGGGTCCTGGCCGATCGGCACCTGGCCGCCCGCGCCGAAGACCCGGACGCGCCCGCGCCGCTGCTGACCGACCTGACCCAGGTGCTCGAGCTCGCTCCGGAGCAGGTCCGGCTCCCGACGCTCGACCGTGGGGACCTGAGCACCTACCGGTCGGTCGTCGACCCGCTGCAACGGTCGTTGCTGAGCCTGCTCGACGGGCCGCTCGGAACGGTGTTCGCCCGCCCGACGACCGAACGGATCGCTCTGGACGCGACCGCGGTCTGCGTCGACGTGTCCGGGATCAGCGCCGGCGACGCCTCGCTGCAGGCGGCGGTGCTCCTGGCCTGCTGGTCGGAGGGGTTCGGCGCGGTCGAGGCCGCGAACGCGCTGGCCGATGCTCGCCTGGCGCCGCAGCGCCGGTTCTTCATCGTGCTGGACGAGTTGTGGCGGGTGCTGCGCAGCGGCGAAGGGATGGTCGACAAGGTCGACGAGCTGACCCGGCTCAACCGCAACAGCGGCGTCGGCCAGGCGATGATCACCCACTCGATGGCCGACCTTCGGGCGCTGCGCAACAGCCAGGACCGGGACAAGGCCAAGGGCTTCATCGAACGGGCCGGCCTGGTCGTCTGCGGCGGCCTGCCCGCCCAAGAGGTCGACGAGCTGTCCGACATCGTCGCCTTCAGCCGGGCCGAACGCCAGACCGTGACCAGCTGGTCGACCCCGCCGGGTTGGGACGCGGCGAGCCTGCCACCCGGTGTCGGCAAGTTCCTGATCAAGAGCGGCCAGCGACCGGGGATCCCGGTACACGTCGACCTGACCCGCGCCGAGCTCGACGCGGCGGTGCACGACACCAACAAGCGCTGGGCGGTCCCCCCACAGCCCGCTGCCGGCGCGCCCGGTGGTGCCCGGTGAGCCGGCCGGTCGGGCCGGGCGGCGCCGCAGGCGGCAACGCCGCCGCCTGGGCGGTCCCGGCGGTCGGGGCGGTGCTGCTGCTGGCCAGCGGCGCCACCTGGCTGGTCGGGACGGCCCTGTCGGCCTGGCAGGGCACCGGAACGCCTCGGGCGCCGTTCGGTCTGCTGCTGATCGTGCAGGTCGTCCGGGACGGCGCCGGCTCGCTGTGGCCGGGGGTGTCCCCCACCCTGATCTGGGCCGTCACCACCGGCCTGGTGCTGCTGATCGCCGTTCCGGCTGTCGTCAGCACGGCGGTGTGGGCCGCCCGACGCCCGCCGGCCGATGATCCGCGCCGGTCGCTGGCCCGGCTGCCCGACGTCGCGCACCTGACCCGGCCGGCCGTCGCGGTCAGCGCCGCCCGGCTGCGGCCGTCGCTCGCCGGACGCAAGCCGGCGCTGATCGAGCCCGGCGACGTCGGGCTGGCGCTGGGCCGGCTGTCCGGCCGGCCCGGCGCGAGTGCCGGCCGGGTGCTGTACAGCAGCTGGGAAGACGTGGTGCTGGCCTACATGGCCCCCCGATCGGGCAAGAGCACTGCGCTGGCGATCCCGGCGGTGCTGTCCGCGCCCGGCGCGGCGATCGCCACGTCCAACAAGGCCGACGTGTGGGCCGCGACCGCAGCGATCCGCGCGGAACAGACGGGCGAGCGGGTCTGGACGTTCGACCCGCAACGCATCGCCTGGGCCCCACGCACCTGGTGGTGGGACCCGCTGGCCGACCTGACCAGCGTCGAGGAAGCCGAGCGCCTCGCCGGGCACTTCGTGCTGACCGTCGAGGACGACCGCAGCAAAGACATCTGGGGGCCGGCCGCACAAGAGCTATTGGCTGCGCTGATGCTCGCCGCCCGGGCCTGCGGCGGCACGATGCACGACGTCTACGACTGGCTCAACGACGAGGCCAACCCGGTACCGGTCGAGACGCTGCGTGGCGCAGGCCTGCGCGGGATCGCCGCCTCGCTCGCCGGCACCCAAGGAAGCCCGGCCGAGACCCGCGGCAGCGTCTACTTCACCGCCCGCGTCGCCGCCAAGTGCCTGCGCAACCCCGAGATCACCGCCTGGATCACCCCGCCCGACAACCCGATCGTGACCGGGCCGGACGGCAGCCCGATGCGGGTCGAGCAGTTCCGGCCGGCCGATCTGCCGACCTCCAAGCAGACGCTGTACCTGCTCAGCAAAGACGGCGGAGGCAGCGCCGCCCCACTGGTCGCAGCACTCACCGACCGGGTCATGCGGGCCGCGACGCTCGCCGCAGAGAAGGCCGGCGGCCGGCTCGACCCGCCGATGGTCGTCGTGCTGGACGAGGCCGCGAACATCTGCCGGATCGCCGACCTACCCCAGCTGTACTCCCACCTGGGCTCCCGCGGCGTCATCCCCCTGACGATCCTGCAGTCCCACGCCCAAGGCGTCGGGGTGTGGGGCGAGACCGGGATGCGCGCGCTACTCGGAGCGGCGACCGTCAAGCTCGTCGGCAGCGGCATCGACGACGCGAACTTCGCCGAAGACCTGTCCCGGTTGATCGGCGACCATGACGTCACGACCGTCAGCATCTCCAGCGGCGACGGCCGGGCCAGCCGCTCCCGATCGGTCCGGCAGCAGCGGATCCTGCCCGCCGCGGCGATCCGCGCGCTCCCCAAGGGCCAGGCTTTGGTCTGGCTGACCGGCAGCAAGGTCGCGATGGTCACCACCCTGCCCTGGTACGCCGGCCCCAGGGCCGCCGAGATCGCCGCCCAGGTGATCATCGCCGAGGCTGGCCTGACCGCGCACGCCACCGACGACCTACCGGGCGCCCCGGCCGGCACCGGCCACACCCGGTGAACGGCCCGCCGGCGCTAGGCGACCTAGAGGCGCGGGTCGTCACCCTCGAAACCGACCTGACCGTGCTTGGCTCCGTACTGGAGGACCTGCAAGCCGGCGAGCTCCCCGGCATCAGCGGCCCACCCCACCCGCCACCGCCTGCGGCGCCCAAGCAGACCGGCGGCGACAGTCCCGACGAGCCGATCATCCCGTTCTACGGCTCGCTGCTGGAGTTCGTCACCGAAGGCTTCGCGCCGGTCTACTGCCGGCCGACCAGCCCGACCCTCCGCTGGTGCGCCAGCTGGTGGGACCACGCCGAAGCGATCTACCGGCTCGAAGCGCTCTGGCGCAGCTGGGAGCTCTACCGGCTCGAACCACGGCTCGGCATCGCCAGCTGGCTCCGCGACTACCTCGACCCACAACTGGCCGTGCTGACCTCTCCCACCGGACCGTTCGCCCAGTGCACCGACGACCGGCACTCCCCCGGCAAACCGCTACGCACCGAACAGCCACCCGAGCACTACTTCGAGCTGCTGTGACCCGGGATTCCGGCCAAGCCCGTCGTCCAAAACGTCACGCGACTACCCGAGCGAGACCCGACCCGGCGTTCACAGCCTGCCCAAATGAGCGCTTCGGCTCGGTTGCGGCCGGCGCAGCGCGAGAGATTCTGCGCGCTCGGTACGCCCGGTCAGCGGCATGAGCGACGTTTGCCGGCCACGGCTCGCCGGTCCGCCGTGCTTGCACCGGGGCGGGTGTGAGCACCTGAGCGGCCACAGCCGGTCTTCTGCTCGATGACGTGGCGCGCAAAGCCCGCGTTCGCGAGCGCGCCGCGGACCTCCCGCGCGAGCGGATCGGAGCCGGCGGTACCGTCCCAGCCCTGGTAGTTCAGATGGCAGAGCGCCCGCTTGATAACCGGGAGGTCGCGAGTTCGATTCTCGCCCAGTCCACAAGGGGGTGCGGTCCTCCGGGGCCGCACCCCCTCCTGGCTTCTCGGGAACTACGGTGCGGCAGCAGGGGGCCCGGCGCAGCGGAACGTGTCAAGGCCGTTGAGACAGTCGGTGTCTAGTTGCTCTGGATGAGGGCCTCCCTGCTGGGCTGGTTGATCCAGGCCGCGGCCGGCAGCTTCGGCGGCTCGGGTCGGCGGTGACTGAAC
>JAABUN010008155.1_pt1 | contig 10867 bp, 15 predicted proteins | sample 5559311 | NCBI WGS metagenome assembly JAABUN01 (sample SAMN10711877, study PRJNA513370) | rock metagenome | isolation source: Antarctica rocks | place: Antarctica: Victoria Land, Siegfried Peak sud | reverse complement strand
GGCGAGAAGAAGTGCAGCGGATCCGTCAGTGGGCGGAAGAGAACGGTCACAGCCCAAGCTCTCGCGGACGTGCTTTAACCCCGCCTCTGAGCGCACAAGAACACCGCCAGTTTGGGGAAAAGTCACATCTCATCAGACTTTCAGGTTGTCTCGTAACCGGTCGTATAAGTGAGAGGAGTTCCGGATGCTCGTCGGCTACATGCGCGTATCGAAATCCGACGGATCGCAGACCACCGACCCGCAACGGGACGCACTGCTCGAAGCCGACGTCGACGAGGCCCAGCTCTATGAAGACCTCGCCTCTGGCAAGAAAAACGACCGCCCCGGACTGACCTCCTGCTTGAAAGCGCTGCGGGACGGGGACACGTTGATCGTGTGGAAACTCGACCGTCTCGGCCGGAACCTGCACCACCTGGTGAACACGGTGCACGACCTCACCGCCCGTGGCGTCGGACTGAAAGTCCTCACCGGACAAGGCGCCGCGATCGACACCACCACCGCAGCCGGGAAGCTCGTGTTCGGGATCTTCGCGGCCCTCGCAGAGTTCGAGCGGGAACTGATCTCCGAGCGGACCGTCGCAGGACTTGCCTCCGCTCGAGCGCGCGGCCGGGTCGGTGGCCGACCGTTCACGATGACCCCCGGGAAGGTGCGTTTCGCGATGGCCTCAATGGGTAAACCCGACACCAACATCGGCGAGCTCTGCAAAGAGCTCGGGATATCTCGCCAGACGCTCTACCGGCACGTCTCACCCACCGGCGAGATCCGCCCCGACGGCGAACGCGTACTCAAGAAGAAATGACCACAGCCCTGCCCACCGCGACGACCATCCATTCCTGCGGCTGCAGGTTGGTGCAGGCGAGTACGAGACACGGATGCTCACACTCGCCCTCACAAATACCGGAACCGCGCAGCCTGTCGTGCAGAGGACTGCGAGAAACGACATGTCGGATTGTGAGTTTTCGTCAGAATGGCGGGGTTCTGTCGATGAAGTTGGCGGGGTCAGTAACCGATTCCTGGGCAAACGTCCGCCAGAATCCGCCGATGGGCAATCGGTACAGTGGTATTTCGTCGGTGACGACCTCGAGTGGTCACGCGGGGAGTGGATCGTGACTTGGAGCGCCAACCGGCACCGCGCATCCGCTCTTGCCGCCTGGAGCAGCAAACTCTCCTATGCAAGTCACTCCTCAGTAGCTCTGTTAATTTCCTCGATAGCTTCGGTCAAGGAATGGAGTACTTGCACCGCTGCCAGCTCTGGGACACCTGCCGCGGTGATCCACGAGACGGGAACAGACACTTGAATCGAAATCATCAACTGGTCGCGGTCGGGGCTGATGTGGATCAGGTATCCATCCAAAAAACCCTGCTCGTGCAGGGCGTTCTCGACCGTCGAGTAGGAGACATCCCGGTCGGATGTCAGCACCACGCCCGGCCCGCTCATGAGCCTCAACACTAGATGCCTACCCCCGGGCCAATTGCTGCTCGATGGCCTGACGCAGCCACTGAGCGGGCGTCGCACCCTCACGCTCCGCAGCGGCGCGCACCGCATCACTGATGTCCTGGGGGACCCGCGTCGACAACCTTGGCGAGTGCCCACCCGACGTCGCCCCCAGGGGTGGGCGGCCGCGGCGCACCTGCGGCGGCCCTAGGCGCTCCGCCTCGTCCGCGAGCTCGTCAAGGTAGGCGTCGTCGTAGGAGCGTCCGCTCGGGTTACGCACGACATCGACAGACGGGTCGAAGTCCGACTCCTCGGCCACCGACGCAACACCGTCAGGTAGTCGCACCTGGTTTCTAGCACTCATCGACTTTTCCTCTCTCGTAAAGCCATGGGCATCACATGCACGAACATGAGGAGGTCCTCCTGCCACACCGCCATGACCTCCAGCACCCGTCCACGCTCGTCCGGGCCGACCCACCACAGTTGTGGGTCACGGCCAGGCTCGAGGTGGGTTGACGGGATCGCAGTCTGAACAACGTACTTGGCCGAGCCCCGACCGACGCGGTGGCGGCGAGCACTCTGCGTCCAAATCATCCTCACACCCCTATTGTGTCACCGCATAAGCGGTGACACAATACCCGCATCCCGGGACGGCTGCTACACGGCCCTGGCGGACCGCGGCGACCGTGAGCCGCTCATCGTCCTTTCATGACTCCGGGTGAATATGAACTACTTGCGTGCGGAGCGTTCATCATCGTTTTCGAAGTGATCCTCTTCTTCTGGCGCATGACTGAATGTGAAGGCACCACGCAAACCTGCACACAATCGCCTATCGGCCGGAGTTATCAGAAGGCGATCCAGGTGTCCCTCACCCCGCTCTGGCTACCGTCACGAGACGAAGCGGGTCCTGCCGTCGAAGCTGCCGGCCTCCTGCACCAGCGCGCGGTGGCGCGCGTTGAGCGCCGGCAATCCGTCGAGGGGGAACCAGCGGACGTCGAGCGACTCGTCGTCGTTCACTCTCGCCGTCCCGCTGACCCACCGGCACCGGAAGTCGAGGGTGAGGAAGGTGCAGACGTCGCCATTGGGGAAGGTGATGGGGCCGACGACGCCGGCGGCAAGCAGGTGCTCGACCTCGACGATGACGCCCGTCTCCTCCTCGACCTCGCGCCGGACTGCGACCGCCGGCTCCTCCCCCGGCTCGACCATCCCGGTGATGATGGTCCACGCACCTGTGTCCGCGCGCTGACCGAGGAGCACGTGCCCCTCACCGTTGAACACCACACCCCCCACTCCGGGTAGCCAGAGCGGGTCATGGCTGATCTTGCGGCGCAGGGCGGTCACGAACTCGGGGGTGGGCACGCTTTTCAGCGTAGTACAGCGAGCGCGAGGGCAGCACCCGCGATGAGGAACGGCCCGAAGGCCACCGATGAGCGGAGCGTCGCCCGCCGGCTGATCACGAGGAGCAGGCTCCAGACACCACCGAGAAGGACCGCGAGGAAGGGCCCCCACCACAGCTCGGCCCACCCGGCGAAGCCCAGGTAGAGGCCGAGCAGCCCCGCGAGCTTGACGTCGCCGAAACCGAGGCCGCGCCGGTACAGCAGGTGCAGAACTGCGAACGCGACCCAGAGCAGGGCTCCGCCACCGAGCATGCCGAGGATCCTGTGCCACTCCCCGGCAGCGGCGGCAGCGGCGCCGAGCAGGAGGACCGCGAGAGGATAGGACGGCAGCACGATGCGGTCGGGCAGCCGGTGGGTACGCCAGTCGATGACGCTCAGCCATACGCCGACGCCGAGGAAGCCCGCGAGCGCGACTGCGAGGAGGGCGGCGGCGACCGGCTCCTCCCCCAGGTAGTCAGCGAGCACGGCGGTCACAATCCCACGCTACGCGATGCACCCGTCCGTCGCCGGAGCGACGGATACACTGTGGAAATGTCGGCCCAGCGCAGTTCCAGTTCGCCCTCGGACCCGGTGGAGACGTTCCGCTCACTCTGCCGCTCCTCGCCCTGGCGGTGGGAGACCCTGCACTTCACGATCACGTGGCGCACCCCGACGGAGCAGGGCGGAGGCACCGCACCCCCGCTCAGGGCCTGGTTGCGCAGACCTGCGGCCCTGCGCGTCGAAGCCGCGGACGGGACGCTTCTCTATTCGACGACGGGCAACGAGACCTCGCGCGACGCGTTGTACGTCAGCGCCACCCGGAAGTCCTGGCTGCTCGCGCCGCGACTCGTGACACCCGTGTACGACGACGTCGGCCTCGTCCGCCGACGTCCCGAAGCCGCCTACGGGGAGGCGGTGTTCGGTGATCCGCGCTGGTCCTCGATGCTGGACCCGGTGGAGCTCGCGGGGAACGCCCCGGTGGCCATGGCGTTCCCCGGCGCCAATCGCGTGGAGGTGGAGGACCTCGTCGAGGAGTCCTTCGCCGGGCGGCCCGTCATGGCCGCGACCGTGACACCCAACCCCTCCTACCAGCCCGCCGCTCCCGGCCGGCCGCTCGTCGGTGGCGGACGGACGCGCGTGCTCATCGACCGTGAAACCGCGGTCTGCGTGTCGACGACGGCCCACGACGGTCCATCCCGCGGAGCCGGCCATGATCTCCAGCTCCTCGGCGTTGACGAGTACCTGACCGATGACTACTTCCGTGCCGCCCCGCCTGAGCTGACCGATGTCAGCAGGCACGTCCCCTGGGTGGTGGGCTGAACCCGATGGACGTCGAGGGGCGTCGGGACGCCCCCTCGACGTTCAGCTGTAGCAGCCTAGATCTCGGCGCCTTCCAGCAGTTCGGTCACGAGCGCCGCGATCGGGGACCGCTCCGACCGCGTGAGGGTGACATGGCCGAACAACGGGTGGCCCTTGAGCGTCTCGACGACCGCCGCGATGCCGTCGTGGCGACCCACGCGCAGATTGTCGCGCTGCGCGATGTCGTGGGTGAGGACGATCTTCGAGTTCTGGCCGATCCGGCTCATCACCGTCAGGAGCACATTCTTCTCCAGCGACTGTGCCTCGTCGACGATCACGAAGGAGTCGTGCAGGCTCCGGCCGCGAATGTGGGTGAGGGGCAGCACCTCCAGCATGCCGCGGTCCATGACCTCCTCGACGACCTCCTGCGACACCAGCGCTCCGAGCGTGTCGAAGACGGCCTGCGCCCAAGGATTCATCTTCTCGTTCTCGCTGCCCGGGAGGTACCCGAGTTCCTGGCCACCCACGGCGTAGAGGGGACGGAAGACCACCACCTTGCGGTGCTCCCTGCGTTCGAGGACGGCCTCCAGCCCGGCACAGAGCGCGAGGGCCGACTTGCCGGTCCCGGCGCGTCCTCCCAGGGACACGATGCCCACCTCGGGATCCATGAGCAGATCGATCGCGAGGCGCTGCTCGGCGGACCGGCCATGAAGTCCGAAGACGTCGCGGTCGCCGCGGACGAGGCGGATCTGCTTGTCGGCACCGACCCGGCCCAGCGCCGAACCGCGGGGCGAGAGCATGATCACGCCGGTGTTCACAGGCTGCTCGGCCCCGGCGGACGTGAGGACAGCCTCGTGGTCGTACAGCGCGTTGACCTCCTCGACGGTGGCGTCGAGCTCCGCGACGCCGGTCCAGCCGGAGTCCTTCACGAACTCGTTGCGGTACTCGTCGGCCTGCAGGCCCATCGCCGACGCCTTCACCCGCATGGGCAGGTCCTTGGACACCACCGTCACGTCCCGCCCCTCCACCGCGAGGTTTTTCGCCACGGCCAGGATCCGCGCATCGTTGTCGCCGCTCCTGAATCCGACCGGCAATACCTCGGGCGAGACATGGTTCAGCTCGACGCGGAGCGTTCCGCCCTCGTCCCCGAGGGGGACGGCCCTGTCGAGCCCGCCGTTCGTCACCCGCAGGTCGTCCAGCAGCCGGAGTGCCTTCCGGGCGAAGTACCCGAGCTCGGGATCGTGGCGCTTGCCCTCGAGTTCTGAGATCACGACGACGGGCAGAATCACTTCGTGCTCGGCGAACCGCATGATGGCGCGGGGGTCGGACAGCAGCACCGACGTGTCGACGACGTAGCTGCGGCGACCGGCCGCGGTGCCGCCGTCGTCAGCCGACGCCGTGGGCGTCATAGCAGCCCTGATGTCCGTGCTGGTTCCGCTGCTGCCGGCATCCTGCTGGGAGGTGTTGGTTGTAGCCACGTGAGCTCCGCTCCGGGGTGAGCACACCCCGAATTCGTAGGGGTGGGGCGGTCCGGCCTGGAGGCCGGACGCGGCCTCCCCGACTCATACGAGATGCCTGTCAGCACCGTCGGCGTCATCAGCGGCCTTCCGTCGACGGATCTGGACTCCCGTCGATGGCTCGACCCTACGCCGTCCGGACGTGCGGCGCAGGTTTTTTCCGCTGTGTCGAGCGTTGCGGGCAGATGAACTCTCAGGATCCGAAGCGGCGCTGACGTCTGCCGAAGTCGCGCAGGGCACGGAGAAAGTCCACGCGGCGGAAATCCGGCCAGAGCGCCTCGCAGAAGTAGAACTCGCTGTAGGCGCTCTGCCACATGAGGAACCCCGAGAGCCGTTGCTCGCCGGAGGTCCGGATGACGAGGTCCGGGTCCTGCTGGCCGCGGGTGTAGAGGAAGGAGGAGATGTGCTGGTCGGTCAGCTCCTCGGCGAGTGTCTCGAGAGACATGCCCTTCGACGCGGAGTCGCGCATGAGTTCCTTGACGGCGTCGACGATCTCCCGCCGCCCGCCATAGCCGACCGCCACATTGACGTGGAGTCCGTCAATCTTCTCCGTGGACGCGGCCAGGCTGACGAGTTTGTCGCTGAGGTTGTCGGGCAGGAGCTCGAGCGCACCGACGGGCTGCACCCGCACCCGGTTGCTCTCCCCCAGCCGGTCGAGTGTGTTGGCGATGATGTCGAGGAGCTGGTCGATCTCCTCCTGCGGCCGGCCCATGTTGTCGGTGGAGAGCATGTAGAGCGTCACGACCTCGACGCCGAGTTCCTCGCACCAACCGAGGAACTCGTGGATCTTGTCCGCGCCGGCCTGGTGCCCGTGGCTCGTCGGTGCGCCGGCGAGCTTCGCCCACCGCCTGTTGCCGTCCACCATCACGCCGATATGGTGCGGGATGCGTTCGGGCGCGAGGTTCCGCTGCAGCCTGCGCTCATAGAAGCTGTAACCGACTTCGGGGAACTTCCATGTCACGCCCGGCCACCCTCCCCTGGTCCATGCTCCGGCATGGCCGGAGTACTGTCACCGCGGGATGCCCTGCGCTCCGCGTACTTCTTCCTACCGTACCGTCCGTCTCCTTACAAAGAGCTGTGCGCATGCCGCGTCCGACCCCTGACCACTTCGTCACCGGCAAGGGACTCAGACTGTTGTCAGCTAGAATCCGGGCATGACACCGCGCCGCCCGGACCCCGTTCCGGGTCCGTCGGATTCTGCCGGCACCCGCGACGAGACATTCCAGGACACGGTCCGTGCAGTGGCCGGACCGCTCGCCGACGCGATGGCGGTCAAACCCCTGCTGCGCGGCTGGATCCACGCCGTCGCCACGCCGCTCGCCGTCGCGGCGGGCATAGTCCTCGTGGTGCTGGCGCCGACCACCGGTCTCAAGGTCGCCTCGGGGATCTACGCCTTCACCGGCGTCCTCCTCTTCAGCGTGAGCGCGGTCTACCACCGCGGAAACTGGAGTCCGGGCGTCAAGGTGGTGCTCAAACGCCTCGACCACACCAACATCATGCTCGTGATCGCCGGGTCCTACACACCGCTCGCCTGGGCGCTCCTCGAACGGGGGAAGGCGGAGACGCTGCTCTGGATCATCTGGGGCGGCGCGATCGCCGGCGTGCTGTTCAGGAACCTCTGGGTCGAGGCGCCGCGCTGGCTGTATGTTCCGATCTATGTGGCGCTAGGCCTCGGCTCGGTGTTCTACATGCCCGATTTCTTCGCGGTCAACATCCCGGCCGCCACCCTCATCTGCGTCGGCGGCGTCCTCTACATCGTGGGAGCCGTGTTCTACGGGGTCAAGCGTCCCAACTTCTCCCTGCGGGTCTTCGGTTTCCACGAGCTGTTCCACGCCTTCACGGTGGCGGCATTCGCGGCGCACTTCATCGCGATCATGCTCGCCGTCCTGGATCCGGTGCAGGCTTGATCGCCACCCGCCATACCGCGCCTACCGGTCCGGCCCGTGCTTCCCGCCGGGCATCGGGCGGCCGATCTCATCAGGGCCCTCCCCGGACCCCTGGCCCGCGTCAGCTGGAGGTGCCCCGCCCGTCGCCGCCTCGCCGCGCTGCGCGCGTGCCTGCTCCACCTCCGCCGTGTACCGGACGCGGCGGATCCGCTTGACCATGTCCCGGATGAGGAGGATGACCAGCACGGCGACGAACAGGGTCGCCAGGAACCCCAACGTCCCGGGCGTGACCGACGCCGGATCGAGGCCCGGTTTCAGCGTCGGATCCCCCGAAGGCGTCGTCGTTGAGGCCAGGCTGAGGTCAAGGAACACGCATGCACCACTTTCAAGGCTCGCAGCGATCAGGGTGAACCGCCGCCTGCAATTCTACGCGGGATAGAAGAACGCCTCGTACCTAGGATCCGGCAGGGATTCCCGCGAAGAAGTCGTCCTCGGGAAGTTCGGACTCGACGCGCGAGGTGATCAGGGAGTAGTCCTCCCACGGCCAGACCTTCTGCTGCATCTCCACCGAGACCGTGAAGAAGAAACCCTCCGGGTCCACCTGGGTCCGGTGCGCCAGGAGCGCCCGCTCGCGGTGGCCGAAGTAGTCGCCGCAAACGATCTGGGTGGTCGTGGGATGCATGGGGACGGGAGGCTGGTGGCCCTCTGCGTCCACCTCGAGCCACTGCGCCAGGCGCTCGGCGTACGGTGACTGCAGCCCGGCCTCCTCGAGGGCGAAGTGCAGTGCCCGGAAGCGCTCCGGGTTGAAGGCGCGGTCGTAGTACAGCTTGGAGGCGCTCCAGGCCGCACCCGTGCCCGGGTACCGATCCGGATCTGCTGCGGCGTCGAAGGCCTCGACGGTGACCCGGTGCGCCATGATGTGGTCCGGGTGCGGGTAGCCGCCGTTCTCGTCGTAGCTGATGATGACGTGCGGACGGAATTCGCGGACGAGCTTCACGAGCGGAGCCGTCGCCCGCTCGAGCGGCTGGAGCGCGAAGCAGCCGAGGGGTAGATCGGGAAGCGGATCGCCCTCGGGCAGCCCGGAATCGGTGAAACCGAGCCAGCGCTGCTGCACACCGAGTTCGGCCACGGCGTTGGCCATCTCGATCCGGCGCAGGCCCGGGAGGTCGCGCTTCCCGTGGGGGTCGTCGTCCATCGCCGCGTTGAGGACGTCCCCACGCTCGCCACCTGTGCAGGTGGCGACCACGACCTCCGCCCCCGCTGCTACATAGCTCGCCATCGTGGCCGCGCCCTTACTCGACTCGTCGTCCGGGTGTGCGTGGACCGCGAGGAGGCGGAAGCCCTCACGGGACGCGCGGGATAGATCCTGGCTTGGCAACACATGCTCCTGGCTCTGCGGAAGATCGGTGGGTGGGTGGGCGGCCGGATCGGGCCGCCGTCGGCGAACGGTAAAATGGGAGCGTGAGCTCCGCCCATACGCCAACACCAAGAGTAGCCAATCGCTACGGCACCCCAAAGCCGAAGACACCGATGGGCCGCGGGCGGATGCTCGTCATCGCGGTGATCCTCGCTGCCGTCGCGGCGGTCGCCGCGGTCGCCCTGACGAGTGGGAGCCCGAAGGTGTCCTCCAAGGACGTCGGGTTCTCCCTCGCCTCGGACGGGCGCGCGAGCGTCGACTTCGACGTGACGAAGGACCGCTCCGCCACTGCCCAGTGCGCCGTGCAGGTCCTCAGCCAGAACTACGCGGTAGTCGGCTGGAAGGTCGTCACCATCGGCCCCAACAGCGCCGAGCAGGGCGCCAACGACGGCGGCACCACCGCTCACCGCACCGATGTCCGGACCGATTCGCCCGCGGTGTCCGGCGGCGTCAACGCCTGCTGGATGGTCGAGGACTGAGCGCCACCTCCGGGACATCTTGGGTTACGGCCCTCCCCCCTCTAGAATAGAGAGATACGTATCGCCCCGCTTCACCGGCGTACCGGCCATCCGGTCCCACGAGGCGGGGTGTTTGCTTGCCCGTGGTGGTCAGCCGACCACCGGCCGGTCGAGCGACCATGAGCCCCGCCGTACCCGGCGGAGGCCGTACCTAAGGAGATATCCCGTGTCCACTAACAGCGCCCCTGTCGCCTGGCTCACGCAGGAGTCCTACGATCGACTCAAGGCCGAGCTGGAGCACCTGTCCGGTCCCGGCCGTACGGAGATCGTCGCACGTATCGAACAGGCCCGCTCCGAGGGCGACCTCAAGGAGAACGGCGGCTACCATGCCGCCAAGGAAGAGCAGGGCAAGGCCGAGGCCCGCATCCGCCAGCTGACCGAGCTGCTGAACAACGCCCATGTCGGAGAGGCTCCGGCGGACAACGGCGTCGTCGAGCCCGGCATGATGGTATCCGCGAAGATCGCGGGAGATGACGCGAACTTCCTGCTGGGCAGCCGTGAGGTGGCAGGCGACACGGACTTCGACGTGTACAGCGAGAGGTCGCCGCTGGGCGCGGCGATCCAGGGCAAGACGGCCGGCGACATCGTCACCTACGCAGCACCGAACGGCAAGCAGATCACCGTCGAGATCATCTCGGCCACGCCGTACGTCGGCTGATCAGGCATCCCCCGCCTCCCGTCGGGCGCCGGGTCCGAAGCGGTCCGTCCTCCCGGGGGCGGACCGCTTCCGTTTGAGCAGGAACGCGGCGAGGATGCCGCCGAGTGCGCCGAAGAGGTGTGCCTGCCAGGAGATGTTCGAGCCGATCGCGGGGAGGACACCCCAGAGGATGGACCCGTAGGCCGCGAAGAGGACGACGGCGAGCACGATCTGCTTCCAGTCGCGGTTGTAGAAGCCCCGGGTGATCAGGTACGTGAACAGACCGAACACCAGACCCGAGGCCCCGATCGTGAGCCCCCCGCCGAAGATCCAGGTGCCGAGACCGGACGCGAGCCAACTGGTGCCTACCGCGACGACGAATCGCCGTGCCCCCTCGAGGAAGGCCAGGAACCCGAGGACCAGCAGGGGCAGCGTGTTACTCGCCAGATGCTCCACGCCGCCGTGCAGCAGTGGCGCGAACACCACGCCGTCGAGCCCGTCCATCCTCCGCGGTGCGATGCCGAGCATCCTCACGAGCAGGTTGCCGAGGAGCGCGTTCAGCAGGAACACCGCCCACATCACGGCGACGAGGCTTCCGACGGTGACCAATCCGGCCCGCGCGCGGCGGGCGAGGGGCTTCATCGATCAACCCTGAATGACCACCGGCTGGAAGCCCTCGGCGCGCAGGTTGCTGAGGACCTGCTCGCAGTGCTCGTCGCCCTTGGTCTCCATGTTGATGGTGATCGCGACGTCACCCATGCTGATCGATCCACCCACGCGCG
>JAABUN010008154.1_pt1 | contig 10867 bp, 10 predicted proteins | sample 5559311 | NCBI WGS metagenome assembly JAABUN01 (sample SAMN10711877, study PRJNA513370) | rock metagenome | isolation source: Antarctica rocks | place: Antarctica: Victoria Land, Siegfried Peak sud | reverse complement strand
ACCTTTCGCATACGTAAAAGTAGAGGGCTATTAGTTTTGATTCAAACACAACACTAAATAAGCTCTTTACTTTTATTTTTTAAACTATTTTATTACCTTTTTTAACCCTTGATTCGCATTATTAATGATTAATTATTAACGGCAAGTGGTTGTTTTTTTAAGTTTTACATCATACATTTTTGTGAATACAACAGCTACCCGTTAATCATTAACAATTAATCATTAACAATTATAATTTATCTGTTATCTTATTCAATGTCCGGGTTAGTTTCTCGCTGTTATCTTTGCCAAGTATACTGCAATAATTTTCGAAAAAATCATCACTGCATTTTTTTAACTGAGGTTGCAAGCTACGCGCTTTAGATGTTGGGAATACATTTATAGTTTTGCCTTCAGCAGTGCGCTTTACAAGTTTTCTTGTTTCCAGTTTATCCAATAACCTGGTTATTGTGGAAGCAGTGAGCAATAATTCCTTTCCCAGTGCACCCGGTTGAATGCCGGGTTCGTCAAGAACCATCATTAACAAGTAAGCATGGCTGGGAGACAGCACTACACTTCTCCAGGAATTAGTTGCTAGCTTTTCAATCTTCCTTGCTAAAGCGTTGGAAGAAAAATATACACATTTGGAATATCGGCTGTTACTTGCTTTCATTATTTAAAATATAAAGCTATACATTTATTTGTATATACAAATAAAGTTTATTTTATTATAAACATTAAATTCCGAAATATGGTTTTGTGATTTGCTACCAGCAGCAGCTATAAGAAGGGAACCTATCACACATTGATCTACTGATAGCTGATAGCTAACGGCTGATAGCAGTATTTATGATGCTTTGGAAAGGGCTCAAAACTCTCAATACAAATTCTTAATTTTACCTGATGTCCAACACTAATTTAAATACCGGTAAAGATCTATTGACACCTGCGGAGAAAGAATTTGAAAATAATATCCGCCCGGCTATCATTGAGGAATTTTCCGGACAGGCTCAGATAATAGAGAATTTAAAGATATTTATTAAAGCTGCCAAGCTTCGCGGTGAGGCTTTGGATCATATTCTCTTTCACGGCCCGCCAGGACTAGGTAAAACCACTCTCTCACGTATTGTTGCCAATGAATTGGGTGTTAAGATCCGCGAAACCTCCGGGCCTGTAATTGAAAAGCCCGGAGACCTTGCCGGTCTGTTAACCAACCTGGAAAAGCATGATGTTTTATTTATAGATGAGATCCACCGGTTAAGCAATGTTGTGGAAGAATATTTATATGCTGCAATGGAAGATTTTCGTATTGATATAATGATTGATACAGGTCCTAACGCAAGAAGCATTCAGATTAACATCGAACCTTTTACTTTAGTAGGCGCTACTACAAGAAGCGGATTGCTTACTGCACCATTATTGTCACGTTTTGGCATTAAATCAAGATTGGAATATTATGACGCGGCAACGCTGCAAAAAATCATCATTAGGGCGGCGGCCATTCTTAATACCACTATTACCTCAGATGCCTCTCATGAAATCTCCAGGCGGAGTCGTGGCACACCACGTATTGCCAATGGGTTACTTCGAAGAGTCAGGGATTTTGCTCAGGTTCTTGGAAATGGTGTTGTTGACCTGGGTATTACTCAATATGCTCTAAAAGCATTAAATGTTGATGAGCATGGGCTGGATGAAATGGATAACAGGATTCTTTTAACGATCATTGAAAAATTTAAAGGAGGTCCGGTAGGTATAACAACTATCGCCACTGCAGTAGGCGAAGAAACCGGCACGCTGGAAGAAGTATACGAACCGTTTTTAATTCAGGAAGGTTTTATGATGCGCACTCCCAGGGGAAGAGAAGTAACTGCCAAAGCGTATGAACATCTGGGTAAGAAGCCGTTTACAAAAGATGGTACACAATTTTTGTTTTAAAGAAGGGGCTTACAGTATTCAACTGTAAGCCTTTTTCTAAATTTATTATATATGATTAAACTGTAGCGGGTACTACCAACCTGAATCCATTTCCGTGAATGTTCACAATTTCGATGTTAGGATCATCTCTTAAATACTTGCGAAGTTTGGCAATATACACATCCATACTGCGTCCGTTGAAATAAGTATCGCTTCCCCATATTTTCTTTAGAGCCTGTTCACGTGGCAGCAAGTCGTTTTTATGTTCCGACAGCATCTTTAATAATTCGTTTTCTTTAGGAGACAAAGTTTGGGTCTGGCCACTATGACTTAATTCTCTAAGCTTGGGATTAAAATGATACGTGCTTAGATCATATTCTAAATTGGTGCTTTCACGGTTCTGTTCTTCATTGCGTTTTAGTATAGCCTTTATTTTTAGTAACAGCACTTCGCTGTCAAAGGGTTTTGTTATGTAATCATCAGCACCCAATTTATAACCCTGGATAATATCTTCTTTCATTGTTTTAGCACTAAGAAAGAATAAGGGTATATCAGGATCAACATCACGGATTTCTTCGGCAACAGTAAAGCCATCCATATTAGGCATCATTACATCCAGCAGGCATAAGTCGAATTTTTCTCTTTGAAAAGCTGCCAATCCTAACCGGCCATCTCTTTCAAGCACTACATCATAATCGTTCAACTCCAGATAATTCTTTAATACTGAGCCTAAATTGGTATCATCCTCGCATAATAAAATTTTTCCTTTTGTTCCTTCCATGATTAGTTATTTATTTCAAAATAAAGTTAAAACATTCAGCTTGTATATCAATAGTGAATAAGATTTTGTTAAAGTGCCTGTATATAATGTCTTTAAAGGAACAACTATTTTTACAACTGTCAGGTATGCATTTCTTAATTTTGAGTTATAAGAGTTTAATATGGCATTGAAAGTAACGTTGGAAAATAAGTTAAAGAAGCTGATTATAATTGGAGATCGTGTTTTAATTAGGCCGGTAAAACCGGATGAGCGTACCGGAAGTGGATTGTATCTTCCTCCTGGTGTTCAGGAAAAGGAAAAAGTGCACCAGGGTTATGTAATGAAAGCCGGCCCGGGGTATGCTATTCCTATACCCGGAGAAGATGAGCCCTGGAAAAATGAAGATGATAAAGTTAAGTATATACCCTTACAAGCCCGGGTAGGCGACCTGGCTATCTTTCTATCGAGTGGCGCCACAGAGGTAATGCATTCAGGTGAAAGATATCTAATAGTGCCGCAGAGTTCTATTTTGATGCTGGAGAGGGAGGATGATTAAAGTCAACCTGTGAGGTTTCTAAAAACCTCACAGGTTTTGAATGAGGGTTCTCATTAATTTTTTACATTTCAATTACATATAAAAAAGCTGTTTGTTAATCATAAAAGAAGTAAAGAGACCTCATTCCAAACCTGTGAGGTTTTTAGAAACCTCACAGGTTGACCTTATTTAGAACTCAATATCTTTTAAGTAATCAACAGAAAGATTTTGATTTCCTTCATGGAATGTTATGTACACTTCCCGGTTACCAAACCATTCTAAAACCTCCTCCCTAAGTAAAAGGGTTGGCTTCTTAGATAAAATTGATTTGTACGAACAATAGGGATAATCTCTGAAATCTTTAACAATGCCATGTTTCTGTGAATTGGAATGAATATACCAGATAATTTGAGTGAAATAATCTTCAGTATCAATCAACTTTCTGCCAAATCTTTCCTGAAGTAAGCTGCCAGTTCGGTTGTAAGCATTATTAATACTTTTAGAGTAAGCATTGAAAAAATTAGAGAACGATTGTTGAATTTTTTTAGACTGTTTATCCTCATCTTCATCTACTTCTTTAGTACGTACTAAAAAATGAAAATGATTAGGTTGCAAGCTATATACAAGACTATCAGCAATGGGGTTTACATGTTTTTTCCACAGGTATAAAAAATGATAGTAATTTTTAGATTCTTTAAAAATTTTTTCCTTGTTATTACCCCGGTTATATATGTGGTATATGTTATTAGGTAGTAAAGGATCTTTATACATATTAATTCATTTAAACAGAAATTCAAATTAACAAAGTGATTTCGCAAAAACAGGGTTCAATCACCCTATTTGTAATTTCCCCTCAATCCTGTAACTTTCCCGCTTAATCACAACCATGCCCGATAACGAAAAATTTATTCAAACTATAAAAGACGGTTACTCATTTAAAGGTGAGGCCCCGATAATAGGCGTAGCTATACTTGAAGGAGAAGCAATAACCGGCGCTGATATTCTGTTGCCTTTAAAAACGATGAACCGTCATGGTTTGATAGCAGGGGCTACCGGTACGGGTAAAACAAAAACTTTACAATTGATCAGCGAATGCCTCAGCGATGCCAGTGTTCCGGTATTATTGATGGACATCAAAGGAGATCTCAGCGGTATAGCAGAACCTGGTGAAATCAATGAAAAAATCACTGACCGCTATAAAAAAATCGGGATGGAATTTAAGCCTTCCTCATTTCCCGTAGAACTCATGACACTCAGCCAGCAAAAAGGAGTTCCCCTAAGGGCTACCGTTAGTGAATTCGGACCGGTATTGCTTAGTAAGATATTAGGACTTAATGATACCCAGGGAGGCCTGGTAGCTATGATATTTAAATACTGCGATGATAATAAGCTTCCATTGCTGGACCTAAAAGATTTTATAAAGGTTCTTCAATTTGTTTCCGATGAGGGAAAAGCGGAACTGGAAAAAAATTACGGAAAAATATCAACTACATCAACTGGAACGATTCTGCGTAAGGTAGTAGAACTGCAGCAGCAAGGCGCGGACGTATTTTTTGGAGAGAAAAGTTTTGAAGTAGATGACCTCATGCGCATCAGTAATGATGGCAGGGGAGTAATCAGTATATTACGTGTGACCGATCTGCAGGACCGGCCAAAGCTATTCTCCACTTTTATGTTGCAGCTACTCGCCGAATTGTATGCAAGCAGTCCCGAAGAAGGTGACCTGGATAAACCAAAACTTGTTTTGTTTATAGATGAAGCCCATCTTGTTTTTCAGGAGGCAAGCACCGCCCTGCTTCAGCAGATAGAAACAATCATAAAATTAATCCGGTCAAAGGGTATAGGAATATTCTTCATCACACAAAATCCTATGGACATTCCTGACGGTGTTTTAGGACAACTAGGAATGAAAATTCAGCATGCTTTACGCGCTTTTACAGCGGCAGACAGAAAGGTCATCAAACAAACAGCTGAAAATTATCCTGATTCAAAATTTTATAAAACAAATGAGCTGATTACACAAATGGGTATCGGTGAAGCAATGGTTACTTTCCTTAACGAAAAAGGTATTCCTACGCCCCTGGCCCATGTGCTACTATGTACGCCCCGCAGCCGAATGGATGTTTTGAGTGATATAGAGATTGATACTTTAACATCTCAATCAAAGCTTGTAACTAAATACAATCAAACCATCGATAGCGAAAGTGCATATGAAATATTAAATGATAAATTAGCAGAAGCAGCTGAAAGATCTTCATTATCAACATCATCAACGTCTGCTTCAAAAAAACCAGAAAAATCAACTCTTGAGCAGGTACTCGATAACTCTGTAGTTAAACAGGTTGGAAGAACAGCTGCAAGCATTATTACACGAAGTTTGTTGGGAGCCCTTGGCCTTGGAGGAAGGAGCAGGAGAAGGTATTAACAATAGAGAGAGATCGACATGTGAGGTTTCCAAAAACCTCACATGTCTGAAATACAGGTAATTCCCTCCTCCAAGACCTGTGAGGTTTTTGGAAACCTCACAGGTCGATCTCTTATCCTCCAAACTTCTTTACCATCCCCGATTCATTCACTTCAATCTTCTTTTCTGCCTGCAGAAATTCAATCACTTTCCACAGCTTTTCCTTCTTAATGCCATTTAAATTTTGAATAAGATCGCGTGCATGAACAGGCTGATCAATAGATGAAAGGATACGCATTTCTATAATGCAAAATTCATCAGCAGAGATCACCAACCTTTGTTTTTTTAAACAGTTATCGCAAATTCCACAAGCCTTCATATCATCATCACCAAAATAATTACCGGTAAGCTGGCTCCTGCATACCAGGCTGTGTGTATAATCAATCATTGATTCAACACGCTTTTTGTAATGTTGCCTGCGTTCGTTATACTGACGCATGTTAATATGAAGATCCTCAGCCTTTACCCTGTTTTGAATAAAATATAATTGTGGGGTATCTTTTTGTAAAGTATATGATAATATGTTGAATGAATGTAGTTGCTGCAGGTATTGAATAACTTCTTTTACATCCATTTTTAACAGGTAAGCCAATGATTTTTCATTGATGTTGACTTCCTGGTCATAAATTCCTTCATAAGATCTCAACAATACTTTTATAACAGGTTCAAGTGCAGGATGGGAAGCCTCAAATTCATAAAGAACTTCTTTGTTGCAGGTAAATATTAATCTTGAAGAAAGAAAGATCTGTTCATTAAAAGCAATGTGATTTTCATGTTCCAGAACTTTTAAAGTATTTATTACAAGATGTGATGCCAGCTGAAATTTATGAAGAAAGTCTGCAAGTGGAAAGTTGTAATAATTACCGGCACCTATCCCGTTTGGTATTTGAAGGTAGTTAACAATTGCCTGGTAAACGAACCGTATATCTTTCAATGGTGGAAAACGAAGGATTACCTGCTGTCTTAATTCTTCTAGGTCCTTATCATGGTATAATAGAACTGCATATGATTTTTTGCCATCCCTTCCAGCGCGGCCGGCTTCCTGGTAATAATTTTCCAGGCAATCAGGTGAATCAAAATGGATAACGGTTCTAACACCTGGCTTATCAATGCCCATTCCAAAAGCATTGGTACTTACAATTGTCCTGGTTTTATCATTGATCCAGTTTTCCTGCTTTTGATTTCTTTCTTCAGATAAAAGTCCTGCATGATAAAAATCTGCATTGATATTATATGTCTGTAATTGCTCTGCAATTTCTTTGGTTCTTTTCCTGCTTTTACAATAAACAATGCTGCTGCCCGGAACGTTGGTTAGTACTTCCACCAGTTTACTGATTTTTGAATCTGCACGGAAGACACTATACGACAGGTTGGGTCTTTCAAATGATTGCCTGAGGATTAGGGGAGCTTTAAACTGCAACTTCTCGCAAATATCTATTTGCACAATAGGTGTTGCCGATGCCGTTAGCGCCAGCACTGGTATTTTCGGTAGTTGTTCACGAAGGTCTGCAATGCGCAGGTATGTCGGACGAAAATCATATCCCCATTGAGAGATGCAATGTGCTTCATCAACTGCAACCAGGCTAACATTTAATGCAGGTAAGTATTCAAGAAACAATTTTGTTTCCAACCTTTCAGGGGATACATACAAGAACTTACAATTACTGCCTGATGCCGTTTTAAGTGTATGAATAACTTCTTTCCTGCTCATGCCGGAGTAAATGGCAAAAGCGGTAATACTTTTTTTGCGAAGATGTTCAACCTGGTCCTTCATCAAAGCAATGAGCGGACTCACCACTAAACATAAACCCTCTGTCATCATCGCCGGCACCTGAAAGCAAACAGATTTTCCACCGCCGGTTGGTAATAACGCCAGCACATCTTTTCCATTCAATACGGCATTGATAATTTTTTCCTGCAATGGCCTGAAAGAGTTATAACCCCAATACTGTTTTAATATGGAATGAATGGATGGCATTATTAACCTTGAATTAACTTGAAATTTGCTATCAGCCTTTTGTCTGAACTATGATTTAACTGATTTAATGATAGACTATGACCTGGGAAACAATCATAGTCTGTCATTAAATCATTTAAATCACAGTTCAGACAACTTTCTTAACATACAATCTTACAGAATTCACTGCAAGTACCACATCACTCAAACCCATCACCAGTGCAGCAATCGCGGGCGACAACAATCCAAACGCTGCTACAGGAATCGCAATAATATTGTATGCAAATGCCCAGAAAAGGTTTTGCTTAATTGTAATGAATGTATGCTTGCCTAAGCCAAGTGATGTTGGAAGATTTTTTAAGCCATGATTCATTAATACCACGTCAGCAGTTTGCATGGCTACTTGTGAAGCTTCACTTAAAGAGATACCAATGGTAGCTTTTGCCAATGCAGGTGCATCATTTATACCATCACCGATCATTGCAGTAGGAGCTTTCGCTGTTAATTGAGCTACAACATCAAGTTTCTGTTGTGGTGTTTGCTCAGCGATCACTTGATCAATTCCTAATTTTTCTGCAATTGATTTGCATTTGGATAACCGGTCTCCACTTAAAAGAAAAGTTTTTACTCCTTTGTTTTTTAAATAGTTTACCACATTTGCAGCTTCCGGGCGTACTTCATCCTGCACATCAATCCAGCCCAACAACTCATTATTTTTTGCAATATAAATATTATGAACATCGTTCTCTGTTAATGAAGAGATGATCTTATAAGATCCTGCCAGGTATATATCGCCATTCTTTGCTTCAGCCCTCATGCCAAGGCCTTTTATTTCTTCCACTTTCGACCATTGAACAGGGTTTTTAATTTTCCATGCTTTGCTTATTGATTTGGCAACAGGATGATTGGAAAATTTTTCAAGTGAATAAGCAATGCGTTTGAATTCATCTTCCGGGATTACAGTAACACTAAAATCCCGTACCTTGAAATCGCCTGTAGTAAGCGTACCTGTTTTATCAAAAACAACCTGTTTGATTTCTTTGAATGCTTCAAGGCTTTTTGCATTTCTAAAGAGGATGCCGTTCCTTGCAGCGCGGCCTAATCCTACGGCAATAGCAGCTGGTGTAGCCAGTCCCATAGCACAGGGGCATGCAATTACCAGCACTGCAATGCTTCGCATTAAAGCGGAAGTAAAATCATGTAATATTAAAAAGTTTGCAATGAAAGTAACTACGGCAATTGCAATTACCGCCGGTACAAATATGCCGCTGATCTTGTCTGCCAATAATTGAACGGGTGGTTTATCGCCCTGCGCTTTTTTAACAAGATTAATTATGTTTGATAAAACAGAATCATTAGCCAGAGCTGTAACCTGTGCTTTTACAGTGCCATCTGCAAGTATGCTTCCGCCAATAAGGTTTTCTTTGGCATGTTTTTCAACAGGTAAGCTTTCTCCTGTAATGATGGCTTCATTAACGCTGGCATCTCCCCATAAGATCTTACTATCGGCAGGAACCTGTTCCCCGGATTTAATTAATATCAGATCGCCTGGTTTTAATTGTGAGTTATCTATAGGAAAGATTACTTCCTGATGCTGATCATCAAAGGCAATCATGTTTGCCATTACTTTTTGTGATTTGGCTAAACGGTTCAACGCCCTCTGCGTACTGTTAACAGAAGCGTCTTCCATATAGTTTCCTAAGAAAACCAGTGTGATGATAGTGGCCGCGGTTTCATAAAATAAATAACCTTCTCCAAGATATAAGATGGTTCCTATTAAACTATACACAAAAGCTGCGGTTGCGCCTAAAGCTACCAGCACATTCATATTGGGAAAACCATTGGCTAAACTTTTTACGGCGCTCTTCCCAAAAAAATTCATACCGATAATATAAACCGGTAAACATAAAGCAAACTGAAACCAGGGATTCATGAGTAATTCAAAATGAATTAAGCCATGCAGCATGTGTAGCATCAGCACCAATGTAAATGGCAGGCAGGTCAGGAAATACCTTAAGAACTTATTAATGGGCTTTTTACCCGTTGCGACAGGTGCATTAACATCAGTTAAAACTTTATAGCCAAGGCTTTCAATTCCTTTTGCGATCTTATCTTCTTTTTTATCCGTCTCAGCGGTTTCAAAACTTACATCGCCATCAATAGGATTTACTTTAACATTATTTAATCCCTGCTGTTGCAGGTATTTGGAAATGGTTAATGCGCAATTGGAGCATGTCATTCCTTCTACTTTCCAGGTCACTGTTTCCATACTTGTTCAATATTTATCTGTTTGCAAAGTTACAACAGCCTATTGCGGTGGAAATATTAAAATTGGATTATTATATACACCACGTTGCAAGTTTTTTTGACACGAAGGCGCGAAGGAATGCTAAGCTGGACTATACAATACTGATTCCTATATATTATTGATATAGTACTTAATTAACCAAAGTAGTTCAGATTAATGGGCAGTTATATGAGGTTGATTAAAACGATGAACACGAACGTTCCCACTATTTTTTACCTTCCAAATATCATGTTTTTTCTGCAGGTCAAGCCAGAATTCAGCACTTACACCAAAACCCTGTTCTAGCCGCACAGCCATTTCCGCGCTAATAGATGAGATTTCATTGACTATTTCAGAAAGCTGCTTACGGCTTATTTTAAGTCCTGCTGCGGCTTTTGTTATAGATAAATCCATTTCTTTTAAAATGTCCTCCCGAAGTATTGCACCAGGGTGAACAGGTTTCATTTTTCTTTTCATTGTTTGCTCCATTTAGTGATAGTCCCTATAATCAACATTATATGCATTCTCATTTTCAAACCGGAAAATAATCCGGTAATTGCCTGTTACTGTAATTGACCAAAATCCTTTTAAGTCACCACTTAAAGAGTGTAATTTATAACCAGGTATGGCGCGCAGAGGATCTAAAGTTTTTGCAGTATCTAAAGCGTCGAGAATACGCATGATTTTATCAATTTGCTCCGAGGGCAGCTTTGAGGAGTCGTCTTTTTCCCAAAGCCGTTTTAGACCTTTGTGTGCAATCGATTCGATCATAGAACAAATGTACACTGTAACCTGTAAGGTTACAAGTGTTTTCTTTAGTAAGGCAATAAAATAAATCAACGGCAGCTTTGACTGGTCTCAACCCGGTAGTACAAGCTATGCCCTTTAGGGCAAGGCTTTAGCTATTACAAATCTCCTTTAGATTTGTGGTATGCAAGATACACGTAAAGGGAGTCACAGTATATATCAGC